>Ga0307470_10001110_pt1 | contig 10994 bp, 10 predicted proteins | sample atmos_gasesAM3C__FD_204565 | JGI IMG/M metagenome (GOLD analysis project Ga0307470, IMG submission 204565) | Hardwood forest soil microbial communities from Morgan-Monroe State Forest, Indiana, United States - atmos_gasesAM3C_05 | ecosystem: Environmental > Terrestrial > Soil > Temperate forest... | reverse complement strand
GCCCGCCCCCCCCCCCCCCCCCCCCCCCGCCCCCCCCCCCCCCCCCCGCCGCGCGGCGGGGGCCCGGGGGGGGCGGCAGATGAAGACCGGTCAGGACAGAACTTGGAGTGAGGCGCGGGCTTCTTCTCCCACTCCCCACACCCCACCCCCCACTCCCACCCCAAAGAACTCTCCCGGCTCCCAGCCGTATGATCCCCTACACATGGACTACGGCATCGAGGTCATCGGCCTCACGAAAAACTATGACTCCTTCGTGGCGGTGAAGGACTTCTCCTTCGCCGTGAAACGCGGCGAGGTGCTCGGGCTGGTCGGCCCCAACGGCGCCGGCAAGACCACGACGTTGCGCGCGCTGGCCGGCATCCACCCGCCAACGGACGGCACCATCCGCATCTGCGGCCTCGACCTCCGCAACGACGCGGTCGACGCCAAGCGCCACCTGGCCTTCATGCCTGACGAGCCGCGGCTCTTCGACTACCTCACCGTCGAAGAGCACCTGCAGTTCGTGGCCCGTCTCTACCAGGTCACCGGCGTGCGCGAGAAGATGGATCCGCTCCTTCACGAATTCGAATTGGCCGACCGGCGGAAAGCGCTCCCCGGCGAGTTGTCCCGCGGCATGAAACAAAAGCTCATGATCGCCTGCGGCTTCCTTCACGACCCGGACGTCATCATCTTCGACGAGCCGCTGACCGGGCTCGACCCGCTCGGCATCCGCCGGATGAAAGAGTCCATCGTCCGCCGCTCCCAGGCCGGCGCCTCGGTGATCCTCAGCTCGCACCTGCTCCATCTCGTCGAGGAGCTCTGCGACACGGTGGCCGTCATCCAGCACGGCGCCCGCATCGCCTACGACACCATCGACAACCTCAAGTTCAAGATCACCAGCGGCCGCAACGATCTCTCGCTCGAAGATGCCTTTCTCAAGATCACGGCCGAGGAGACGCCGCCGGCGTGATCAGAACCTTTCTCACCGTTGCCTTCCTGACGCTGAAGAATCGGATCCTGCAACGGATACGACGTCTGCGCCAGCCGCGCTATCTCATCGGCGCCATCGCCGGGGCGGTGTACTTCTGGTACATGATCTTCAGGCGTTTGGCAGCGGCAGGCAACGGCAGGATTCTGTTGAAGACGTTCGGGGCCAGCCCCGTCGTCACGGACGTGGCCAGCGTCGTCGTGCTGATGATCATGACCCTGGCATGGGCGCTGCCCAGCGATTCCGGCGGCATCGAATTCAGCGAAGCCGAGATCGCCTTCCTCTTCCCCGCGCCGCTGCGCCGCCGGGACCTCCTGCTGTACAAGATTCTCCGCGCGCAGCCGCAGGCGCTTTTCAGCGCGCTGATCATGACCGTGCTCGGCTGGTGGCGTCGAGGCCTGTTCGTCGGCATCTGGGTGACCATCTCGGCTCTGTCGATCTACTTCATCCTGGTCTCTCTCGGTCGCGCGCGACTGAAGCTGGCCCACATCGGATTCATCCCGCGCCTCCTCGGCGTGGCGGCAATCGTGGCGGGCCTCTCCTCGCTGGCGATCGCCGAGGTGCGCAAGCTGCCGCCTGCGGCGATGATAGACGCCCCATCGTTCTTCAAAGCGATCGGCCCCAACCTCGCTGGCGCGCACTCGCCGTTTCAAAAACCGCTGATCCGGACGATCCTTTTCATCCCGCACTTCTTCGCATCGGCGGCCCTTCCGAGCTCGCTGGCATCGCTCGCGCTCTCTTCGCTCGCCGTCATCACCCTCGCCGTCGTTTTCTTCTACCTCGCTGCCGCGCTCAACGTCTCCTTCGAAGAGGCATCGCTCAGCGCTTCACAAAAGCGTGCCGCGCGTAGGGGTGCCGGCGGCCGGCGCAGAGGCTCCTCTGTCATGTTCCGCCGCGCGCCACCGCCGTTCCGTCTCCAGGAGACGGGGCCGGTGGAGGTGGCCATCGTCTGGAAGAACCTCATCGCCCTCATGCGCAACTCGATTGCCTGGGTGGTGGTCTTCGCCGCGACCCTGATGTTCTTGATCGGCCTGGCTCTCTGGTCTCACGAGCCGTCCGCATACAAAGCAATCGGATTCGGCATGCTCTGGATCGCGGCGTTTTTCCCGCTCTTCGCGACGAATATCTTCGCCAATGATCTGCGCCTCGACATGCCACGGCTCGAGGTGTTGAAGAGCTACCCCATCTCCGGCGAACGTCTCATCGCCGCCGAGATCGCCGCACCTCTGGTGGTGATCTCGATTCTGGAAATGCTCTTCGCCGCGGCGGGCTCGGTATTGATCGGGATGTCAGGCGAGACCTCGAAGTTCGCGCAGATCGTGGCCACGCCGCAGTTCATCGTCACCGTGTTGCTCCTCACGCTGCCGATCTGCGCAGTGCAGCTCCTGATCCGCAACGCCGTACCGGTGCTCTTCCCCGCCTGGGCCATGCGCAGCAAAGACGAGCCGCGCGGCTTTGTGGCATCAGGACAGCGGCTGGTGACCCTGGCAGGCAATCTCCTGGTGCTCGCCGTGTGCCTGATTCCCGCCGCAATCGTCTTCCTGCCGTCGCTCTGGCTTGCCCACACGTATTTCGGCGGCAGTGCCGCATTCGTAGGCATCGCCGCGATGCCTGCCGTCGCCATCATCGCCACCGAGGTCTGGTTCGGAGTGAAAGCGCTCGGCGCTCAGTTCGATGTGCTCGACGTCTCCAACGAGACAGACGTGTTGGTGAGCTGACGGGCAACCAGCGCCAGCAACATCACGAACGTCAACGCCGGCGTGAGATGCGCCACCAGCCTCTCCCATGACCATGTCACGTGCCACGCCACGTCGTATGGTGTGGCGGCGTACGCGCCGAGGTAACAGGCGAACTGCGTCAGAAGAGTAATGATGACGAACCGCTCGCGCGTCGCCAGCGTGCGCGAGGCGATCACGATTCCCGCCGCCAGCGCGCTCCAGAAAAGCGGCTTCCCCAGCGAGGCGGACGAGAGCGCTGCCAGGATCGGCCACGGGTCGCGCAGATGGGCAATGACACGCGTGATCACGCTGCCGGTCACGATATCCGTCGGCAGTCGATGGAACAATCGGGCCACGAGCCACGGCATCGGGATGACCACTGCCGGCCACAGGCGGATGACCTCGCGCGCGCGGCGCGCGCAAACCAGCCCGAGCGCGGCGGCGGCGATGAGGGTCAGACCTTCGTTTTTCGTCGACGCTGCCAGCCCGAGCAGGATCGCGCCAATCGCCACATTGCCGCGCCGGATGAGGAGCAGGGCCGCGGTGGCGTAGGCGATGAACGGCCCTTCCGCGATTCCCATCCACGGCGTAGCCGCAAGCGGCACGAGCGCGGCGGTGATGAATGCCGCGGCGAGGCGAGACCGCGTCTCTTCGAGCGCTGTTCCGTGGATGACCAGCAGCAGCGCCGCCGCGAACGCGACGTGAACGGCGCCGAGGTGCGCGTCGTTCCAGCCATTGCGAAGGACGGCGATGAAATCGTACGTCAGCGGCAGCAGCAGCGGGTAATCGGGATGGGTATCGCGCGCGCTGGCGTGGACGAGGAGTTGCCAGTCGATGGAGCGGATCTCGAAGAACGCGCGCGCCTTGAAACCCCAGTCGGCGAGATAGTCGAATTCAGGCGACGGAGCGAGCGTGGCGAAGAGGGCGTAGCCGACTATTGCGATGATAGCGACGGCGTAGAACGCCAGTGCGCCCCAATGCAGCGGGACGCTGGTCGCGGAGCGTTCTCGCAACGCCCAACTGCGCTGGGCCGCAACCGCTGCTATGGCCAACAGCAGAACGACAAGAATCCATCGCGACCATGGCATGACGCAGAGCAACGCCGCGCAGACTCCGATCCCGAGGAGCATCCCCTCACCGATCACGCGCGACAACGGCCCGTCGCGGTCGAGCATCCGCGCCAGTGGCACTCCAACGGCCAGCGCCAGGACGACCGCGGCAAGTTCAGCGATCACGGTGTTCTCCGCAGCAGCACGCCGTCGCGACCGCGCCAGACCTCCGCGAAACCCGGCAGGCGCGGCTCGCAGCGATAGGCCGCGATCACGTTCGCCCGCGCGATGTTCTCGCCCAGCGGCCGGTCATGCTCGTCCATCAGCGGCAGCACCACCCTGCCCGTCAGCGGGTACAGCGCGCGCGTGTAGAGGTACCAATAGCCCTGATCCCATTTCGCAAACGGGGCGGCGATGGCGATCACGTCGCCGGCCTTCGTCCGCGCGCGAACGTCGAGGTAGAGCTGCTGCGATCCGGGTAGCTTGCGATACGGCAGCGTCACCTCGGTCGCGGCAAACCGCGCGCGATCGGCCAGGTAGATGCGAAAGTAAAACGGCTCGAACGCTCCGGCCGCGATGGCGACGGCGGCTACGAGCGCCAGGCGTCGAATCAGACCGCGATCTCCCTCACGTCGCCGTCGACGATCAGCTGCGGCTCCGTCAAGTTCTGCACGTCTTCGACGCTGACTCCGGGCGCGACTTCGATCAGCTTCAGACCGTGCTCCGTCACGTCGAGCACGCAGTAGTCGGTGATGATGCGGTCGACGCAGGCCACGCCGGTCAGCGGCAGGTTGCAGTTCTGGAGGATTTTCTTCTCGCCCTTTTTCGTGACGTGCTCCATCGTCACGATCAGCCGCTTGGCGCTGGCCACCAGGTCCATCGCCCCGCCCATCCCCTTGACCATCGACCCCGGCACCATCCAGTTGGCAATGTCTCCCTGCGCCGACACCTGCATCGCCCCGAGGATCGACAGGTCGACTTTCCCGCCGCGAATCATGCCGAACGAATCAGCGCTGGAGAAGAACGACGCGCCGGGCAACACGGTCACGGTCTGCTTGCCCGCGTTGATGAGATCGGCGTCGACATCGGCATCAGCAGGAAACGGACCGAGTCCGAGGATCCCATTCTCCGACTGCAGCACAACCTCCATCCCCGCGGGAATGTTGTTGGCCACCAGAGTCGGCATACCGATGCCGAGGTTGACGTAGAAGCCGTCGCGCAACTCGCTGGCGGCGCGCTTTACGATTTGATCTCTTGTCAACGGCATCCGTTACCCCTTCCGCACCGTGCGTTGCTCGATCCGCTTCACCCGCGGCGCGACCACCACCCTATGCACGAAGATGCCGGGTGTGTGGACGCAGTCAGGATCCAGCTCGCCCGGCTCCACCAACTCCTCGACTTCCGCCACGCAAATCCTTCCCGCAGTCGCGGCCATCGGATTGAAGTTGCGCGCCGTCTTTCGGTACTGCAGGTTGCCGAATCGATCGGCCTTCTGCGCGGCCACGAGCGAAAAGTCGCCGACGATGCCGCGCTCCATCACGTACATCCGGCCGTCGAATTCGCGCGTCTCTTTCCCCTGGGCGACGATGGTCCCGTAGCCCGCCGGCGTGAAGAACGCCGGGATGCCGGCGCCGCCGGTGCGCATCCGTTCGGCGAGCGTTCCCTGCGGGACGAACTCCACCTCCAGCTCGCCGGCCAGGTACTGGCGCTCGAACTCGGCGTTCTCCCCGACGTACGAGGAGACCATCTTCCGGATCTGCTTGGTCTGCAACAGGAGCCCGAGGCCCCAGTCGTCGACGCCGGCATTGTTCGAAACGCAGGTCAGCCCCTTCACACCGCGTTTGACGAGCGCATGGATCAGGTTCTCAGGGATGCCACAGAGGCCAAAGCCACCGACGACGAGCGTCGCGCCATCAGCGACGTCGCGGACCGCTTCGTCAGCCGAGGCGACGACTTTGTTGATCATGAGGGGAAGATATCATCGTAGCGCCGCCGGCTCGGCGGCTGGATCGCCGGCGGCTCGCCGGCGATTAACGAGAACCGCCACCGAGCCGGTGGCGGTCCAGCCGGCGAGCCGCCGGCGCTACGGTGGGCTACGGTCTGCTACCCTCGCCCCCAATGACTTCCGAGCCATTCGGTTATCGCGCGGATGATGCGCATCCGCTCGCGTTCCGGTTGCTGCGCCATGTTGGTGCCTTCGCCTTTTTCCTCCTCTTCACCATCGCGCTGACCTGGCCGGTGGCCATGCGTCTCAACACCGCGGTGCCGGACCTCGGCGATCCGCTCCTCAACACATGGATCCTCGACTGGGATCTCTACAGCATCACCAACGCCCCGTCGCACATCTACGACGCCAACATCTTCTACCCGAGCAAATATCCGCTGGCCTACAGCGAGAACCTCTTCGGCATCGCCATCGTGGCGCTGCCGTTCTACTTCCTCGGTTTCACGCCGCTCGCGGTCTACAACATCGCCCTGCTCCTCGGCTTCGCCTTCTGCGGCTACGGCGCATTCGTCCTCGGGCGCACCCTCACGCGGTCGACGGCGGCCGGCCTCGTCGCCGGCATCCTCTACTCCTTCGTCAACTTCCGGACCGACCATCTCTCCCATCTGCAATTCGTCTGGGGCGGATGGTTGCCGATGATGCTCGCGGCGCTGCTGCACTACTGGCGGCGGCCGACGATCCGCAACGCCATCCTCTACGGCCTGTGCGTGCTGATGAACGGACTGACGAATATCCATCAGTTCCTCTTCGGGACGACGGCTCTGGTGCTTTCGATCGCGCTCCTGGCCGTACTCTCCACGCGCTTCAAGTGGCGGACGCTGATCGGTGCATCCGCCGCGACCATCGTCGCCGCGGCGCTCATGGTGCCTGTGCTGCTGCCGTATCAGCGGGTGTCCGACCTTTACGGGATGACGCGCACCCGCGATGCGGCCTTGTGGGGCTCGGCGGTCTGGACCGACTGGCTCTCCGCGAACGAGAGGAATCGCGCCTACGGCGATGTCGCCGATCCCGCGAACGTACACGGGGAGAAGATCCTCTTCCCGGGCCTGATGATGCTCTTCCTCACCGCGAGCGCCTTGCTGATCGACCGCCGCAAGTTGCCGGTGGCCCTCGACGCCGGCCCTGTTCCTCGATGGCTGCTCCACCTGCTCGACGCCTTCATCGTGGCCATGGCCATCGGAACGTACGTGGGCGCGGCCACGCGCCAGTATCAGTGGAGGCTCTTTGGCCACACCATCGTCAGCTTCCACACGTCGCTGACGACGCCGGCGTCTTCCGATCTGCCTTTCGTGCTCCTCGTCGTGGCCATCGTCGCCCGCCTGTCGCTGCAACTGCCGAAAGGGCTATCCGGCGGGACGCTGCAATCGCTCCGCACCGCCGCTGCGCGCTCGCGGATGCCGATCGAGATCTGGGTGATGCTGCTCTGGATCGTCCTGGGCGTTCTCGGCTCACTCGGTCTTCACGGCATCGTTCACACGTTCCTCTACGACCGATTCGCGATGTTCCGCAGCATGCGCGTGCCGGCGCGGTGGGCGACGGTCGCTTATGCCGGTTTGGCCGGCGCCAGCGCATGCGGGGCGGCGGCGTGGATCGACGCACGGCGAACGAAGATCGCCCGCCTCGGCGTGGCCGCGCTGCTCATCGCACTCTCGATCCATGACGTCCTGCCCGTCTTCCGATGGGAGCACGCCGTCGACGTGGCCGATCCGGCCTACGTGTGGATGCGCGATGCCAAGATCTCCGGCGGAACGCTGGAGCTTCCGATATCCGAGGGGATCGCCCAGTTTCTGTATCAATTCGGGGCAACCATCCATCACAAACCGCTGATGAACGGGACCTCGGGATTCGAGCCGCCGCTGCACGCGAAGATCCGGGAGATGGCGGAGCAGAAGAACATCCCCGACGCACTCATCCCACTACTGATCAGCAACGACTGCCACTTCCTTCTCGTCCACGACGACTGGCTGCGCGGCGCATCGGAGTCGACGCACGCCTGGCTGACTCGCGAGATGGCCGCCGGGCGCCTCGGCTTCATCCGTCGCTGGGATCATCGCGGCGGGGGCGACTACCTCTTCGCCGTGACCCAGAACATCCCCGGCTGGCATGACCTCCGACCGCCCGATGCACACGATGGCGCTGGGTTCAGCGATGACGCCGAGCTGCAGCGCGCACTCCGAGGCCAGGCGACGTATGTCGGACACCCGTTCGGCGTCGTCGACAATCCGCACAGCGAAGAAACGATCAACGGCCCGCTCATCGTCAACGGCTGGGCGCTCGCGCCGAACGGCATCGCCAACGTCGACGTTCTGCTGCACAACGGCATGTTCCGCTATCACGCGACACCCGCCAGCCGCATCGACGTGCAGATGAAGTATCCCTGGTACCCGCGCGTCCACAACGCCGGCTTCACGATCACCTTTCCGAACCGCCCGCACGGCGTGCCGCGTTTGACCGACGCGCAGGTGGAGATCATCGACGGCAAAGGCGGGAGAACGCGGCTGCCGGATATCGTGATCAATTGGCGGTAGGGACTTATCACCACGGAGGCACAGAGGACACGGAGGACACCTCTGTACTCTCTGTGCCTCGGTGGTTGGTTTTTGTTCCGGGATAGACTGCGAGCAAGTATGAAATTGCGCCTGCTGTTCGCTACCATCGTCGTTGCGTGACGGCAGCGGCTCCGGTCGCGCTATCACTCCCCCCGGAGCACCACCACCGTCGCCCCCCAACCTCCCCCGCTGCTGTCGGCGTCGTGGAAGGCTTCGACGAAATCGAGCGAGGCCAGAAGCTTGCGGATGTTCTCGCGCTGCATGCCGATGCCGCGGCCGTGGATCAGGCGAACCTGACGGAACCCTCGGGCGCGCGCTTCCGTGAGGTAGTCGCGGGCCACGTCGCGGATTTCGTTCGGACGGAACGGGTGCAGGTCGAGCGTGTCGGTGATCGGGATCTCGACCGGTTCGTCGTGAAGGTCGGCAGGGATGTCATCGGCCATGTGACGATTCTATGTGCGATACTTTCCGGCCCGAGCTGACTCATGGTTCTCTTCAATCACGCCACGCGCGAGATGACCGCCAAGATCGTGTACTACGGTCCCGGCCTCTGCGGAAAGACGACCAACCTCATGGTCATCTTCGACAAGCTCGACCCCAAGCAGAAGGGGAAGATGCTGTCGCTGGCGACGAAGACCGACCGCACGCTCTTCTTCGATCTGCTGCCGGTAGACATCGGCAAGGTCGGCGCCTTCAACCTGAAGATCCAGCTCTACACCGTCCCCGGCCAGGTCTTCTATAACGAGACGCGCAAGCTCGTGCTCAAGGGCGCAGACGCCGTCGTCTTCGTGGCCGACTCCCAGCCTTCGATGGTCGAATCGACGCGCGAGAGTTTCGCCAACCTGTTGGAGAACCTCGAGCAGAACAACATCGATCCGAACGACACGCCCATCATCATCCAGTACAACAAGCGCGACATCCCCGGCGTCCTTCCGGTGGAGGAGTTGCAGGAAGCGCTTGGCTTCGAAGGCTATCCCTACACCGAGGCCGCGGCGATCAAGGGCGAAGGGGTCATGGAGACCTTCCGTCTCGTCTCCAAGATCGCGGCCAAACATCTCTACGCCCGGCTCCAGGGAAAACCGGCGCCGGTGGAAAAGGCGAAGACGAAAGCGAAAGCGAAGCACGAACCGGAGCAGGAGCCGGAGGTCGCCGAGGCGCAGCTCAACCCGTTCGCCGATTCCGTTCCCTTCCCCGAGTCGCAGGTGGACAGCAGCTACGACCGGATGGAAGAAGTATCGCTCGAACAGCTCCTCGAGGGCCGCGAGCGGCCGGCCACGTTCTCGGGCGACGTCGCCGTGCCGGAGATCGACGACGTCGAAGAGCTCGATGCCGATGCGTTGGTTCCGGCCGAGGAGCCCGAAGCGGTCGTCGCGGTCCTGGACGAACCGGAGCCGCTTCCGGACGCCGCGGCTGCCGACGACCGGCTTGCCATTCTCGAGCAACAGGTACAGTCGCTGGAATCGCAGATCGAGTCGATGCGCGCGCAGCACCGCATGGAGATCGAGGAGATCCTGAGCGAGCTCGGTGTGCTGACCGCCCGGTTGCGCCAACGACTCGACGAGTGACTTGCCAAGTTTGTCCCACGCTCTCTACAATCGACCGACATCTTATTTGGAGGATCAAATGCGCCGGACTCTCTCCACGGTACTGATGCTGTCCATGGCCCTTGCTGGTTGCAGGGCGAAGGAAGCCTACGACAAAGCGAAGATCTCCCAGGACCTCGAAAAGCACGGGGCCATGGACCTGATGAAGGACGTCTCCAAAGACCACTACAAGCCGCCGGCGGACGGGAAACTGACGGACAGCCAGATGCAGATGTACCTCAAGGTCCGCGAGCACGAAAAAGACATCGCCCAGGTGGCCAGGAAAGAAGCGGAGGCCCATGCCGCCGCGGCCAAGCAGGCGGGCGACAAGTCGATCTCCGGCATGATGGAAGGCTTCAAGACGATGGGATCGGCGGCGGACATGCTCACGGCCGACATCCGCGCCGCGAAGGACCTTCACTACAACACGCAGGAGTACCTCTGGGTGAAGGGCCAGGTGCTGGCCGCCAGCACGGCGTCGTTGACGTCGAAGATGGCTGAGGCCACGAACGCATCGTTCGACTCGGCGTATACGCAGATGAAGAAGTCGTACGACGAGGCCAAAGACGATCAGTCGAAGGCGATGTACAAGCAGATGCTCGACAACTACGACAAGCAGCGCGCCACCATGAAGACGGAGACGCCGAGCATCTCGCCGGCCGTGGCCTACAACCAGCAGCTCATCGCCAAGTACGACGGCGCCCTCAACGCCATCACCAACGAGGTTGCCAAGTACGAGGACAAACCCGGCGAAGCGCAGAAGTCGATGGACGATTTCCAGAAGGGCGTGGACAAAGCGGTGGCGGACTCGAAGAAGAAGTGAATTCTGCGGCTTCGCCGCGTTGTCTGCGGCTTTGCCGCGTTTGTCGGTTGTCTGCGCGCTGCGGCGCGCGTGGTCGGTGGTCATGGATCGCGGCCATCGCCGCAGGCACAGACAAGAGTGTCTGTGCCACATCGGCCGCGAAGAAGCAGGACATCCGGGCAATACCGCGAGTGAATGTGGCACCCAAAAACCTCATTTGAGTCCAAGAATGCGGGGACGAAGTCGCTCATCGTTGCGGGCGCGCCAGATAGGCAACGGATTCGGGGAGAGTTCAAGTGGTTGACCTATAGAGACTTGCCC
>Ga0307470_10001109_pt1 | contig 10998 bp, 8 predicted proteins | sample atmos_gasesAM3C__FD_204565 | JGI IMG/M metagenome (GOLD analysis project Ga0307470, IMG submission 204565) | Hardwood forest soil microbial communities from Morgan-Monroe State Forest, Indiana, United States - atmos_gasesAM3C_05 | ecosystem: Environmental > Terrestrial > Soil > Temperate forest... | reverse complement strand
CATGTACAGCGCCAAGTCGGACGGCCGCGGCACCTATCGCATTTTCGACCCGCAAATGGATGCGGTCGTTCAGACGCGCCGGTCGCTCGAGCGGGATATGCGGACCTCGCTCGCGCAGGGCGGGTTCGAGCTCTACTATCAGCCGCTGGTCAACCTGCAGACGAAGCAGGTGACGGCCTTCGAGGCCCTGATGCGCTGGAATCACAGGGATCGCGGCGCGGTCCCGCCGTCGGAGTTTATTCCGGTCGCGGAGGATATGGGCCTGATCGTCCAGCTTGGCGAATGGGCCCTGCGGCAGGCGTGCGCGGAAGCCGCGCAGTGGCCGGAAGATATCCGGGTCTCCGTCAATCTTTCCCCGCTGCAATTCGCGAAAGGAAACCTGGTTTCGACCGTTGTCAGCGCCCTGGCTTCGTCAGGCCTTTCGGCATCGCGGCTCGAGCTTGAGATTACCGAGTCGGTCCTGCTGGAAAAGTCGGAGCGCAATATCGCGATTTTGAACCAGCTGCGCGAGCTTGGCGCTCGTATCTCGATGGACGATTTCGGCACCGGCTATTCCAGCATCGGCTATCTGCGCAGCTTCCCGTTCGACAAGATCAAGATCGATCAGTCGTTCGTGCGCGACCTGCTCGTCGACGAAGGCAGCCTCGCCATCGTTCGTGCGATTGCGAGCCTCGGCGTCAGTTTCGGGATGACGACAACCGCCGAAGGCGTCGAGACCGAAGAGCAGATGCGTTGTCTCAATCTCGAGGGCTGCGTCGAGGTTCAGGGATATCTTTACAGCAAGCCGGTTCCGACCAGCGAGATCGCCAGGGTCCTGGCCGACCTTAAGCATCATCGCACGCGGCCTTCCTGATCGAAGCTACACGGCACACCGAAGCCTTCCCGGCGGTGGTCGGGAACTGAAAATATTCCGTGAGACGGACGTAGGCAGATTTGCTGAACGCTCGACCGTCGTTGCTGCTGTGAGACGTCCTCGCTAGGATTGTATCGCCGTCGATGCCGGTCCGCGCAGATGCGGATGGTGCGGCGTGAAGCAATCAAAGCGGGGAAACATGACACGAATCCTGTTGGCGAGTGCAACCGTCGCCGTGATGCTCTTGGGAAACGGGCTGGCCGCTCGGGCCGAAGCCACAGTGATGTTTCCCGACGTGAACGGCAAGATGGTTCGCATTCCGATCGCACACACCTACGAACAGTGCCGCAAGAACGGGCGTCACCTCGGCTATCCCGACGGCGACAGCCATGCCTGGTGCTCCCAGCACTGCGATGGCAAGATCTGCCAGTAAGGCGCGCCATCTATCCTCGGCGGACAGCCCGGCAGCCGATCTAGCGCGGCGGCACGGCCGCCGCGGTGGGCGCGAGGCTGCCGGTCGCCTCGCCGCTTGAGGACTTGCGCAAGCGGATTTCGATACGCCGACGCTGCTGGATATCGCCCGACGAGCCCGCGATGGCGAGCGTCTCATCGGTATTCACGAGCTGCGCGCCGGACAGCGGGATCAGCTTGTAGCCGGCGAGCAGCGGGCTTTGGCGCAGGACGCTGACGACGGCGACCGCGCGCGCAAGCCCCAATCCGGCATTGTCCGCGGGCACCAGGCTGACGACCCCGGCGTTGTTCTTCAATACCGACAACAGGTCACGATCGAGGTTGGAATATTGCCGCGCTCCGATCGGCCGCTCGTCGGTATGGCCCACGACCTCGACGATATCGACATCGTATTTGCGGATGTAGTTGAGAATCTCGACCGGGGTCTTGGTGGCCAGCGTGTCGTGGAAGGTCGGCGATAGTTCCGCGCTGCCCGATTTGAAGAAATAGCCGTCGGCTTCGCTCATCCGGATAATTGGCGGCCATTGATGACCTCCGCCGCCGGGCGCCATGCCCCGTGCCAGCGCGTCGAGCACGTTCTGGGCCGACACCGGCGGCGCGCCAGGCTTGGTCATGGCGCGATTGATGGCCCCCACGATCTCCGCATCGTGAATGGCCTTGTCGACGTCGACGCCGTTGGCGCGGAGCGCTGCGATATTGGCGAGGCCCTCGCGCAGCTCCTTCACGGTCAGGTTCTTCTCGATTTCCTTGACGACGCTGCGGCTGTCGACGAGTTCGCGCCAGTATTGGTCGATGGCCTGGGGATCGCTCAGGCCGGAAAGGCTTTCGACCTTCTCGGCTACCGCAGCACTCTTGCTCAGGGAATTGACGACCTCGCGGATGTGCTCGTTTTGCGCCTTCTCTTCCTTGAGCTCCTGCTCGGCAGCGATGCGCCTGGTCTCTTCGCGCTTCAAGAACGCTGCCATTGCGATGAGAAGGCAAAACACCAATAGCACCATGATCTCGGCCATGGTGAGCCCGAGGACCAGGCCGCGCCGGTACGACGATCGCTGCTCGAGTATCTGTCCTTCCATCTCTATCTTCTCGGATTATCGCCCGACCGGGGCACCATGAAACCCAGGGCGCGCGGGATGATGCCGCGTTTGGTGGCCTGTATCTCGATCAGCAATTCCTTCATGGCAACGACAACGCTCTGGGCGTGCCGCAAATTGATCTCCGCACTCCTGGCCTGGGTTTGTGCATTGTCATTCAGCGCATCGACCGATTCGGTCAAACGTTCGATCATAGGGATCAGCTTGGTGCCGATGGCCTCCTCGGAGGTCTGATGCGCCGTGAGGCGTGCAAAGAGCGCATCGATCGAGCGGACGATGCTCGTGGTGTTCTTGGCGAGCTCTTCGCCTTCCTGCACCAGCCCCCTGGATATTTCGAGAACTTCGATCGTCCGTCTGTTGAGGCTCGCCAGCGTCGCGCCCGAAATTTTGGAAGACTCCTCGAACGGCAGGCTTGCGTTGGTCGCGAGCTTGTCCAGTTCGCCGGCGAATTTCTCGTGCGTCTTGCCGATGCTTTCCCGCACCTCGTCCAGCACGTCCGTAATGGATTGCTGGGTCATGCGCCGAAAATAGCCGAATTCGAGAATCGAGCTTTCGAGTTCGCGCTTCACCCGACGCGAGGCTTCGGCCAGTTCCAGCCGGGAGGTCGCTTCGGTCTCGACCGGGTCGCGCCGCATCTGGTTGAACATGATCCGCAAGGTGATGCCGGCAATGGTCGAGGCAATCGCGATGCCGAAATTCTGCACGATCTGTTCGGCCGAGCCGGCCGCGGAGAATTGATAGAGCGAGACGGCAAGACTCGTCAGCGTGAACAGGAACCCCATGTAGTAGAGATTGTCGCCGGATTGGTCGTCGCGCAGGCGAAACAGCCGGGCGCCCAGCAGGATCGCGTAACCGATCATGATCAGAACCGGGACCGACGTTGCCGCCAGCGCGCCGAAGTCGTGCAGCTTCGAGAAAATGATATAGCCGCTACCGAACACGACGACGGCAAAGAACAGCAGGCCGTTCACGAGGCCGGGCGGCAAAGCGAGCCTCAACTTGTCGAGATTGAATTGGTTGGGCGCCATGATGCTAGGCCCCCTGCAGCCGCTTGACGCCGCCGAATGAGCCTCTGTTGTCCTCGATCCAGGCCTTCCAGAACTCCATGTGCTTGGTACTGTCCACGATTTGCTGGCTGCCGGTCTGCCGGGTTACGTAGCGAAGAATGACGGTCGCGCCGTGCAGGTCGGTGCGAAACTTCAAGTAAGCCGGCGATTGCTTGTAACGCTGGAACGACAGGTCGCCGGCGCGCGGATACTGGCTATAGTCCCTGGTGTACTCGATCAGGTCGGAAATGACATAGAGCGTTTTTCGCGCGGGTTCGCTTGCGGCGCTGGAAAATTCTCCGATCGCGATGTCCTGAATAGCCGCCATGATCGGCGAACTGTTTGCCTTCGCGGAACCGATGCTGGTTTTCACCGCTTCCGCGGCCGGTTTGCGAAAATCCTCGATCCAGCGCAGCCGCGCAAGCCGGGGATTATCGGTCCATTCGCTCAAGCCTGCGCCGTCGCCGGGATTGCATTTCGAAAACAGCGAGCGGCTTCGCACGCCCGCGATATCGAGCACGCGGATGTCGAGCTTGTAGAAGGGCGGCAGCGTCGTGATCATGTCATCGAGCTGACCCAACACCTCGCGCCGCGTCGTGTCCGGCAATTCATCTGACGTGTCGACCAGGACCACCGTAATTCCTTTCGGACCGTCGACGGGGCAGAGCGTCTTCGCATCGAGGACCGGCCGTTCCGGGCTTGCGAAATAGAAGTAGGCGAGTGCGCCACCGGAACCGATCGCCAGCAGCAGCAACAGGACACCCGCAAGCCCCGACCAGCCGAGCGCGGATGAACTGCGCTGCCTCGGACGGCGTCTAGCCACTCTTCTTCTCCGGCAGCAATTCGTCGATTTCGCGATAGGTGCGCACCGCCTGGTCGAACGCCTCGTGAATGGCCTTGATCTGCTGGCTCAGCAGTTCCTGGGTTTCGGCGATCATGGTTCGCAAATTGTCGCGCGCGCTCGCACTCGGCTCCCCGCTCGTATAGCTGATCCGCTCCATGGCGTAGGGCTTGGCAAAATAGCCGGGCGCAGGCGTCGCGCGCGCCTTGCGATTGGCTTCGCGGTAGATCTCGAGCAGCGCACGGCCGGTTTGTTCGATCTGGTTCTGGTGCTGGTCGAAGCGTTGGGCGAGCCGCGCCCGGCCCTGCAATAGCGAATCGTATTCGCTGCGCCGGACCGAGAGGTCACGCGCGGCCTCGTTCATCGCCTCGGTCGCATCCTCGCGAATATCCCGAAGCCGCTCGATCAGTTCGCCGCGCGTATCGGCAAACTGACGGGTAGCCTCGATCCATCGCCGGTCGAGACCGGCATAGCCCATATAGGGGTCGAAAAACATCAGCCCGTCGGCCATGGCAATCAGCGAGAACACAAAGCCGAGCGCGAACAGAAGCCACGAATTGATGTCGGTCAGCGCATAAGGCGCGGTCAAGAGGCGGTGCAGCACCTCCTGCCCGACATTGTCGCTCAAGGAGACCGCGGGCGGAATTTCGCGCAAGTGAGATAGCGTCAGGTTGAGCGCGATCGTGAAGGCGAGATAGGCGAGGAACGATGCGACGCCAATCAGCTTCAGAAGATAATTGCGGCGGTTGACGAGCCGGATCAGCACCATGCCCCAGAAGAAGCTTGCGATGATGTTGAGCGCGGCAAACGTCACCGCTTGCACCGCCCCGCCGAGCAAACCGCCGAGATTGGCTTTGGCGAGGAAGCTGCCGTTGATCACGACCTCGATGATGAAAAGGACCGCAAGGACACCCACCTTCAGAATGATCTTGCCGGGGCTTGCCAGCCGCGCCGGGCGTTCGATGCGGTGGAATTTGCGAAACTGCTCGCGCTCGATCTCAGACTCGTTGAGGCGGCGTCGCAACACGAAAAGCTCGTCACGGCCGACGGTGGCCTCGGCGCGAAAATCGCCAACCGCTTCCGGCGCGGCCTGCTGGATGGTGGCAAAGCGCTCCTCGAAGGACAACGCGTTCATTCGCTCGTCGTAGGTGTGAAGCTGCTCGAGATAGATAACGTTGGCGTCCTGCTTGTGGGACTCGATGCGCTCGACGATCTTGTGCTCGACATCGTCCATCGTCTGCGCGTCCGGCGTCGGCCGGCTTTCCGCACCACGCTCTCCGCCGAGTGCAGCCAGCCCCAATTCGTCGGCAACGCGATCGACGTTGAGATCGAGAAAAACCGTGGTTGCGGGGCGATAATGGTGGGCGGGCTGACTTAACAGAGCCCGGATGCGCGCGATCGCTGACGGGCGGGTTCCGGGGACGCTCACGATATCGTTAGCCTGCGGGTAATGGGGACAGCCTGATTCGAATTATCACGGATTGAACGCTTCTGTCCGCAGCCGCCTGCACCTCTCCCGATGATTTTAGACCGTTAACTTTGTCGGACCGAAGGCAGCCCGAGCGCGGCCGTGCTCGGATGCCGAAGCTTACGAGGAAACGTGCACCTCGACGGAGCCCAATTCTGCGAGTTCAAAGCGATAGTGCGCGTCATGTTCGGGAAAGACGGTTTTCATCACGCTCCCGGTCATCACGATTTGGCCGCCTTTCAGCGTCGCGCCACGTGCAGCCAAATGGGTGGCGAGCCAGGCCACCGAATTGAAGGGGTGCCCGAGAATGTCCCGGCCATATCCTTCGCCGAAGGCATCGCCGTCCTTGGTGGCGCGGCCAAGCAGAGGCGCGAGATCAGGCCAGTTCGACCTGAATTCCGAAAGCACGATGCCGCCGTTCCAGGAATTATCCGCGACCAGCGAGCGCACATCGAGGCTCGCATAGTCCGCTGCCCGGTCGTCGACCAGTTCGATCGCCGCGCAAACACCATCAATGTGAGGGGCGATCGCTTCGGCCGTGAAAGTCTTGTCAGTTGCGGGGATGTCGGACTTGATGCGGACCGCGATTTCGAATTCAAGACCAAGCCGGCCGAAATCCGAACGCCGCACATTCGCGCCCGACCGATGCACGCGCAAGGCAAGTACGACGCCTGCAATCGGGTGATCAATTCGGCAAAAGGCCTGCATTGTCGCTGAGGTCAGCCCGACCTTGTAGCCGGCCGGTTCGCCGTTTTCGCGGCGCAGCAGCGCGACATATTTGTCCTGGATATCATATGCGTCGGCGATGGCGGCGGGCGCCGCCGGCGGGGCAAATGTCGTGAAGCGACGCCCGGCCCGGTGTTCGGCCAAAAGCCATTCGGCCGCGCCTTGAGCCGCGATGTCCTCCATAGTCTTCTCCCTTTTTGCGCAAATCTTAGCGCGTCACTAGTGGTCCGATTCTAACATTTGCATCCCGGTGTGGCTGTCACTTTTGCAAATGTTAGAATCAAAGGGCCACTAGCAAGGCGGGCGGGCAAAAGGATATGGCCAGATCGCCCACCGGTCTGTCATCTTACATTCTTCAAGCGTTGCAAAAATCAGGGAAAAGGGCAGCATGATTCAGGTCAACGGACGAACTTACGCCGAACCCCGGCGTCCCACGGTCGTCGTTTGTCTCGACGGCTGCGATCCGCGCTATCTCAATTTCAGGAATGCCGGTGCGGTGTTCCCGAATATCTCCAGGATGATGCGCGAGGGGTTCTCGGCGCTCGCCGACGCTGTGATGCCGACCTTCACCAATCCCAACAATGTTTCGATTGTGACCGGCGCGCCGCCGGTCGTTCACGGCATCTCGGGCAATTACTACCTCGACCGCCAGACCGGCGAGGAGATCATGATCGTGGATGCAAAGCCGATGCGCGCCACCACGATCCTGGCCGAGATGTCGCGTGGTGGTGTCCGCGTGGCCGCGGTCACGGCCAAGGACAAGCTTCGAAAGATGCTCGGTCATCGCATGGAAGGCGGGATTTGCTTCTCCTCGGAGAGAGCAGGTCAGGTCACGCTCGCCGAAAACGGCATAGAGGGCGTCGAAGCGCTGGTCGGGCGTCCGTCGCCGGACATGTACAGCCCCGACCTTTCGCTGTTCGTGCTCGATGCGGGAATCAAGCTGCTCGAGCGGAACCGCGCTGACCTTCTTTATCTTTCGCTGTCTGACCTTGTGCAGCACGCCCACGGTCCGGGCGAGCGCGAAGCCGATGCTTTCCATGGTGCGATCGATGCGAAGGTGGGTCGTCTGGCCGAACTCGGTGCCGTGGTCGGTTTGATCGCCGATCATGGCATGAACGACAAGACCGGTCCGGACCGAGCACCGCGGGTGGTCTTTCTGGAAGAGGAACTTAATTCGCGTTTCGGGTCAGGCGCAGTGCGCGTCATTTGCCCGATCACCGATCCTTTCGTGAAACATCACGGCGCGCTCGGATCGTTTGTCCGAATCTATCTGCGCAAGGAAATTGAACTTGCCGAGGTGATGGAGGCCGCGGCCGCCATTCCCGGCATTGCGCTGGTGCTCGACGGCAAGAGCGCGGCGACGCGTTACGAGATGCCGCTCGACCGCGAGGGTGACTTTGTCGCCATCGGCGATACCCATGCCGTCATCGGCTCGAGCCGGGCCGAACATGATCTCAAAGGTCTCGCCGGTCACCGTCTCCGATCCCACGGAGGCCTTAGCGAACAGGTCGTGCCTTTCATTGTTTCGCACCCCGTGAACGAAGCGTATCGAAACCTCGCCGAAAGCCGGCGGCTGCGCAATTTCGATATCTTCGATTTCGTCCTTAACGGCGTGCCATAGGGTTTTAGCAGCGAAAGGCGGAGAGTTTCGATGGTTGTTGAGACAGGGCAGGCCGTCATGGGGTCCGTTGTCACCGCAACGGATCGCGAGGCGCTCTACAGGCGCTACAAGTGGACGGCGTTGCTCGGTGTCTCCTTCTGCTATCTGTTCTACTACACCGGCCGCCAGACTTTTGGATTTGCAATTCCCGGCATCCAGAAGGAGCTCGGGCTTTCCAAGGAGATGCTGGGCTGGGTCAGCGCCGCGATGCTGTGGGCCTATGCTGTCGGTCAGTCGATCAACGGCAATCTCGGCGACAAGTTCGGCGGCCGCACCATGATGTTTGCTGGCGCGGTGCTTTCGTTTGCGGCCAACTGGGCCACGAGCTTTGCAACCACCTTCATCGGCCTGCTGCTGGCATGGGGGCTTAACGGCTATTTCCAGGCGATGGGCTTTGCGCCGGGCAGCCGGCTGCTTTCGAACTGGTGGGGACACAAGCATCGCGGCTTCGTCTATTCGTTCTACGTCGGCATGTCCGGCTTTTCGTCGGTTCTCGCCTATTTCCTCCCGATCATCATTCTTGGCAGTCTCGGTCTCGACTGGCGCTGGATTTTCCGCCTGTCGGTGTTCCTCATGCTGTTCGGCGCAATCGTGATGTTCCTGACCGTTCGGGAAAAGCCCGAGGATCTCGGCCTGGCCCAGCCGGCGGACGAACGCACGGCTGAAGAGGCCATCGAGGAGCCCGCCGCGGCGCAAGCAAGCCTTTCGCGCTACCGCGCAGTCCTGTCGAATTGGCGTCTTTATGCGACCGGCCTCTCGATCGGATTCCAGAATGCAGCGCGCTACGCCCTGCTGGTCTGGATTCCGGTGCACTTCCTCGGCCCGAACTGGAAATCAACATCGGCCGTGATCGATCCGACCTGGATCACGGTGGCGCTTCCGATTGGAATGGCGCTGGGCGCCTCGACCAATAGCTGGTTGTCCGATGTTCTGTTTCGGTCCCGGCGATATCCGGCCATCGTCACCTACATGGTCCTTGCGGCGGCAATCGCCATTGCGATGGGTTTTGTGCCGCACGGCAGCCCGATCGGGATTTTCGGCCTCTTTCTTTGCGGCTTTTTCGTTTTCGGGCCGGCGTCCTCGTTCTGGGCACTTTGCCCGGACATTTTCGGCCGGCATCTGTCGGGAACGGCGACCGGCGTTCTCAACTTTATTTCCTATGCCTGCGCAGGTCTCGGAGAACCCCTGATCGGGCGCGTCATGGATCATACGGGAGATACGTCGGTTATTTTCCCGGTCGTCGCCGGGCTGTGCGTTGCCAGCGCGCTGTCTTCGCTGCTGATCCGGCGATAGAGGAAGCCGTCTCCTTAAGCGCCCACGGCGCGGGCGATGGCTTCGGCCAATTCGCGCTGGCTGAACGGCTTGGCGAGCCGCGGCAATCCCGCGCCCTCTCCCGGCGCCAGTTCGGCATAGCCCGTCGCCAGAATGATCGGCATGCGCGCGTTCTCCGCGCGGATGCGGCTGGCAAGCTCGGAGCCGGTCATGCCCGGCATCAATTGGTCGGTGATCGTCAGATCGATTTTCTTTTCCCGGTGCAGGATGTCGAGCGCGTGCAAGGCGGATGGCGCGCTGTAAACCGTATGACCAAGCTCTTCGAGCAGCGCTGAGGTGTTGAGAGCGACCAGCGGATCGTCGTCCACGGTCAGGATCGCAAGCTTCTTGTCAGTACGTAATGGATAGGCCGATACGTCTTCCGTCGCCGAAGACGGGTCGCCTTGCGCGACCGGGAAATAGAGCTCGGCCGATGTTCCCTGACCAGGCTTGCTCTTCAAAAGCAAGGTCCCGCCGGATTGCTGGGCCATGCCATGAACCATCGGCAGTCCGAGGCCCGTGCCTTTGCCGACGCCTTTGGTCGTAAAGAATGGCTCCATCGCGCGCTGGAGCGTGTCTTTGTCCATGCCGACGCCGGTGTCCGTCACGCTTACGCAGACATAATTTGCCGCCGTCAGGCCCGGCGCATCGGCTCGCCTGGTTGCACCGATCGTAATGGTGCCTCCGTTCGGCATGGCGTCGCGCCCGTTGATCGCCAGATTGAGTAGCGCGAGTTCGAGCTGGTTGGCGTCGGCAATCACTTTCGGGAGTTCGGGCGGGAAATTCGTTTCAACCCGGATCGATGGGCCGAGCGAGCTTTGCAGGAGGTTCGCCATCTGCTGGACCACGTCGCGCACGTCGAGCGGCATCAGCTTGAGTTCCTGACGGCGGGCGAAGGCCAGCATGCGCTGGGTCAACGCGGAGCCACGCCGCGCTCCCTGAAGCGCGTTGTCGATCAGTCGTGCGGCCTTCGGATCGCCGGGCAATCGTCTTTGCAGGAGCTCGAGGCTTCCCTGGATTGCCATCAGCAGATTGTTGAAATCGTGAGCGACGCCGCCGGTTAGATGCCCGATCGCTTCCATCTTCTGGGATTGCAGCAGTTCTTCCCGGGTTTTCTCCAGCGCGCGCGACGCATTCATTCGTTCGGTGATGTCGCGGGTGATTTTCGCGAAGCCGAGCAGCGATCCGTCGGCGTTGTAGATTGCATCGATGATGACATGGGCAAAGAATTGCGTGCCGTCCTTGCGGACGCGCCAACCCTCTTTCTCAAATCGTCCCACCCGCGCCGCAATCTCGAGCGCGACTCGCGGCAAGCCGGCTTGCTGATCGCCCTCGGTGTAGAAGCGGGAGAAATGCTGGCCGATGATTTCCCGGGGCGCGTATCCCTTGATCCGCTCGGCGCCCGCGTTCCACGTGGCGACGTGGCCCTCCGGATCGAGCAGGAAGATGGCGTAATCGCGGACGCCGGAGACGAGATGCGAGAAATGCTGCTCGACGAGTTGCCGGGCGAGGGGGACGACCGATGGCCTCC
>Ga0307470_10001108_pt1 | contig 11017 bp, 11 predicted proteins | sample atmos_gasesAM3C__FD_204565 | JGI IMG/M metagenome (GOLD analysis project Ga0307470, IMG submission 204565) | Hardwood forest soil microbial communities from Morgan-Monroe State Forest, Indiana, United States - atmos_gasesAM3C_05 | ecosystem: Environmental > Terrestrial > Soil > Temperate forest... | reverse complement strand
GAAACCGTGGGAGGGGACGACGAGGAGGACCAGCTCGCAGCCGGCGAAGGCCGCGAGGTCGGCGGTCAGGTGCAGGTCCGGGGGCAGCGCGACACCCGGCAGGTAGACGGCGTTGGTGCGCTCCTCGTCCATGCGGCGCACCAGCTCCCGGTCGCGCGCCCAGAGGGTGACCGCGTGATGGCCGGCCCCCGCCAGGTGGACGGCGAGCGCCGTGCCCCAGGAGCCGGCGCCGAGGACGCCGATCCCGCTCATGGCCGCGCGTCCTTCACCGGGCGCGGCTCGCCCACCCGCGGCTCGGTGCCGGCGCGCACGCGGGCGAGATTGGCCGAGTGCTTGAGGAGGATGAGGAGCCCCACGGCGGCGCCGGCGGCGAGCGCCCAGCGCCCTCCCCCCCCGGCGAGACGCCCCCAGCCCAGGCGCTGGCAGAGGGCCAGGAGGAGCGGAAAGGCGAGGCCGGCGGCGACCGATCCCAGGGAGACGGTGCGCGTCCAGGCGACGACGAGGGCGAAGACCGCGAGCGAGAGGACGAGCGGCAGCGGGGCGAGCGCCGCCATGGCGCCGGCCGAGGTCGCCACCCCCTTGCCGCCGCGGAAGCCGAAGAAGACCGGATAGACGTGGCCGAGGGCGACCGCGACCGCCGCCGCCCCGACGATCGCGGGCGCGGCGCCCAGGGTCCGCGCCGCCACCACCGCGGCGGCGCCCTTGGCGGCGTCGAGGAGCAGCACGGCGACCCCCGCCCCCTTGCCGGCGGCGCGCATCGCGTTGGTGGCGCCGGCGTTGCCGCTCCCGATCGTCCGCACGTCGCGCCCGCGGACCGCGCGAACGATCAGGTAGCTCCAGGAGATCGATCCCAGCAGGTACGAGCCGGCGACGATCGCCGCCGCAACGCCGGCGCTCACGCTCTCTCCGCCCCCTGCAGAGGGAAGCTCGCGGCCTCGCGGTGGCGGGCGCCGCCGGCGCCCAGCCGGCTCTCGACGAGGACCGCCCGCGCGGCCGCGAAGGGCTCGCCGATCGGCCCGGCGAAGGCGGCGGCGAACGCCTCGGCGGCGGCGGGCGGCCAGGGGTCGGAGCAGCGGGCGAGGGTGACGTGGGGGTGGTAGGCCCGGGTCTCGGGCTCGTACCCGCTGCCGGCGAGGGCGGCGCCCGCCGCCCGCGCGACCTCCGCCTGGAGGGCGGCGAGCTCGCCCCCGGCCTCGATCCCCATCCAGGCGACCCGCGCCGGCCGCCGCGGCGGGTAGGTGCCGCCGCCGGCGAGCCGCAGCTCGAAGGGGCGGTGGGGCGCGCAGGCGCGCGCCAGGCCGGCGGCGAGGCCGCTCAGCCCCGATCCCTGCGTCCCGCCGACGTCGCCCAGGAAGACGAGGGTGAGGTGGAGAGTCGCGAGATCGACCCAGCGGGCCGGGGGCAGCGCGCCGCGCACGGCCTCCACGCGGCGCGCGGCCTCGCGGCGGGGACCCTCGGGCACCGCGAGCGCCACGAAGAGCCTCATCGCCAGAGGGCTTCGGCTGCCGCCGGGACCTCGCTGGGGGCGAGGAGCAGCCGGCGGAGCATCTCGAGGGCGAGCTGGCTCGCCTGCCGCCGCACCCGCTCGCGGTCGCCCGGGAAGCGCACCCGGCGGTGGACGACGACGGGCTCGCTGGCGGCGTCCTCAGGACTCTCCGGCGGGCCGCCCGCCGGTCCGGCTACCGCGAGGTGCACGGTGCCGACCGGCTTCTCCGCGCTGCCGCCCCCCGGCCCGGCGACGCCGGTGACGCCGATGCCGTAGTCGGTGGCGAGCGCCCGGCGCACCCCCAGGGCGAGCGCCCGCGCCACCGGCTCGGAGACCGCGCCGTGGGCGGCGAGGAGGGTCTCGGGCACGCCGACGAGCCGGGTCTTCAGCTCGTCGGTGTAGGCGACCACCCCGCCGAGGAAGTAGTCGGAGGACCCCGGCACGCGGGTCAGCCGCTCGGCGACGAGGCCGCCGGTGCACGACTCGGCGACGGAGAGGGTCCGCCCCCGCTGCCGGAGGAGCTCCCCCACCACGCTCTCCAGGGTGTCGCCGTCGCGGTCGGTGAACACGGCGTCGCCGGCGAGCTCGGCCAGGCGCCGGCTCATCGCCGCGAGGCACCTCCGCCGCTCCGGCTCGCGGCCGGTCGCGGTCATCTGCAGGCGGATCTCGCCCGGCTGGGCGAGGATGGTGATCGCCTCGCGGCCGAACTCGGCGTAGGCCGGGGCGATCCGCTCCTCGAGCGTCGACTCCGGCACGCAGGCGACCTTGAGGACCGCGGTCTCGGCCGCCGCGCCCCCCGAGCGCTCGGCGAGCCAGGGCTCGAGGTAGGCGGCGATCATCCCGTCGAGCTCGAAGGGGACGCCGGGGAAGAGGTAGAGGACCGCACCCCCCGGAACCGCGATCCGCATGCCGGGCGCGGTGCCGTTGGCGTTGGGCAGCAGCTCGGCCCCCTCGACGACCTCCGCCTGGCGGCGGTTGACCGCCGGCATGCGCAGGCCGATCGCCTGGAAGCGGTGCTCGATGCGGGCGAAGGTCGCCTGGTCGAAGACCAGGCGGCGGCCGAGCGCTGCGGCGACCGCCTCGCGGGTGACGTCGTCGGCGGTGGGCCCCAAACCGCCGGTGACCAGGACGAGGTCCACCCGCGGCAGCACGGCCGCGAGCTCGGCCGCGATCTCTGCCTCGGAGTCGCCGGCGACCGCCTTGCGCCGCAGCGCGACCCCGTAGCGCGCCAGCGCCGCCGTCAGCTTGAGCGAGTTGGTGTCGAGGCGGTCGGTGCCGAGGAGCTCGGAGCCGACGGCGAGGATGGCGGCCTGCATGCACGGGATCTTACCGTGCCGAAACGCGAGACGCTCTGCGAACGGCGAGCGGCGAGGGCCCGGGAGGGCCCCCGCCGCGGAGAGTTGGAGAACGGGAGGGTTACTGGACGGTGAGGCTGCCGCCGGGAGGGACCTCGGCCCAGCCGCCGGGGCAGCCGTCGGTGCGGTTGGGCAGCGCCAGGCAGTAGCAGACCTTCGAATCGCCGGAATCGACCTTGGCGGTCTCGCCGGCCTTGACCTTGAGGTTCTTCGACGTCCGCATGTCGTCGCACGAGGTCCCGGCGCCGTAGCGGGTGTAGACGTAGAGCGTGTTCTTGCCGGCGTTGACGAAGCTCACGCCGCTGCCGCCCGGCGCCTGCTCGGCCGCCGCCAGGGAGGCGGCGCCGAGCGCCGCGACCGTCGCCATCGCCAACATCATCTTCCTGCCACGAGCTGCCTTGACCATGATGCTCCTCCTGTCGATCGGGGTTGTTGTCACCTGCACGTGATCTCCTCGTCGTCGGCCGCCGGCACCGGGCACGCACGCGGCCGTTCGACAACCCGTGTACGCAGGGCTGCTCGCAAGGTTGCATGGATTGGTAAGACCCTATGAAAAGGGCTGCCGTTGACGCTCGCGGAGGCCCAACATAGGATCAGATGATATGCGCCCGTCCGCCCTGCCGGTTTCTAAACTCTTGATCCCGTTGCTCGTTGTGGCACTGGCGGCATCGGTCGAGAGGGCCGCGGAGGCCGCCGCGGCCGGCCGGCCGCGCATCGTCGACGCCGCCGCGCCCGGCCGGATCGAGCTTCCCTCGGGCCGACAGGTGAGCCTGGCGCTGCCGGCGGGGGCCGCGCTCGCCGCGATCGAGCCGCTGGCCGGCGGCTGGATCGTCGCCGGCACCCGTCGGGTCGAGGCGCCGGCCGGGGACGGCCGCGAGATCTTCCTGCTCGCGGGGCGCGGGGACGGGCGGGCGATCTCGCTGCCGGCTCCCCCGCGATCCGGGCGGCTCGCTCTCCTGCGGGCCGAGCCGCTGCCGCTGGTCGAGAACGGTCGCCTGGCGGGGCTCGTCTGGCTCGAGGGCCAAGAGGCCCGCCGCTTCGCGGTGCGCTTCGCCCGTTGGGACGGCGCCGCCTGGAAGGCGCCGCGCGACGTCTCGCCGCCCGGCCCCGGCAGCCAGCTCGCGCTCGCCGCCGCTCGGTTGGCCGACGGCTCCTGGCTGCTCGCCTGGAGCGCCTTCGACGGCCGCGACGACGAGATCCTTTGGAGCCGCCTTGAAGGCGGCCAATGGAGCCGCCTGGACAGCGGTCGATCGGGCCGCCTCGACGGCGGCCAATGGAGCCGTCCGGCGCGGGTGGCGGCGGACAACGACGTCCCCGACATCACGCCCGCGCTCACCGCCATGGGCGACGGGGCCCTCCTCGCGTGGAGCCGATTCGACGGCGACGGCTACCGGGTGGTGACGGCGCGCTTCTCCCCCGGTGAGGACCGCTTCTCGCCGCCGCGCCCCATCGCCCCGGCGGGCACCGTCTTTCCCAGCTTCGAGCCGGCGCCCGCGACGGCGGGCGGCGCCTGGCTCCTCGCGCGGTCCGCGGCGCCCCGCGGCTGGTCGCTCTTCGAGCTCGATGCCGACGGCCGCCCCCTGCGCCAGGCGGCGATCGCCGCTGCCACGTCGATCCCCCAGGCCGAGCGTCCCGTCGTCGCGGGCGAGCCGGGCGGCGGCGTCGCCTTCCGCTTCCCGGCGAGCGGCGCGCGGCGGACCGCCGCGTGGGAGCGCTCCCCCGGAGACGAGCCTTGAGCGCTCCCCAGGGCCGCCCTCTCGCCGGCGCCATCGTCGTCACCGCCCTCGCGCTGGCCGGCGCCCTGGCGCCCGGCAGGGCCGCCGCGCAGACCACCTACATCGCGTTCGGCGACAGCATCACGGCGGGCTATCACGACGACCCGGCGCGCGCCCGACCGGGTTACCCGCCGCGCCTCGAGGCCCTCCTCCAGCAGCGCGGCAAGAGCGCGGTCGTCGTCAACGCCGGCCTCAACGGGGAGACCACCGCCGAGGGCGTCACCCGCCTGAGCTCCGTCCTCGCCTCCCAGCCGGGCAACACGCTCCTCCTGATGGAGGGGACCAACGACATCAACGAGAAGGTGTCGATCGAGACCACCATCTTCAACCTCGACCGGATGGCGAAGAAGGCGGAGGCGGTGGGGATGACGGTCGTCCACGCGTCGGTCATCCCCCGGCTACCGAGCGCCAACTACGACGGCGACAACCAGGTGACCGGCCGCTTCGCGATCTCGGTCCGCGACCTCGCCGCGACGGCGGGGCGCCAGCTCGCCGACCCCTTCGAGGTCTTCTTCTATTACACCCCGGACGTCTTCGCCAACGACTACTTCGGGGGCGACGACAAGCTCCACCCCAACGCCGCGGGATACGACGTCCTCGCCCGGATCTTCGCCGACGTGGTGACCGGCGTCGACAGCGTGCCGCCGGTGCCGGGAGCTTTCTCGCCCGCCAACGGCGCCACCCAGGTGGGGGCGCTCACCCCGATCCAGCTCGTCCTCTACGACTTCGGCCAGGGTCTCGACCTTCAGGCGACCAAGCTGGTCGTCAACGGCGCGGAGGTCGACACCGCGATCGCCGGCGGTGGCAGGAAGGCGCAGCTCCTCTACACCCCGACGGCGCCGCTGGTGGGCGTCGTCACCTTCGCGGTCCATTCGCGCGACCTCGCCACCCCTCCCAACGTGCTGACGCGCGACCTCGCGCGGTTCGTCATCGCCGGCACCCGTTTCCTCGCCGGCGACATCAACCGCGACGGCCGGGTCGACGGCCTCGACCTGGTCGCCCTCGCCCTCGTCTTCGGCACCCGTCTCGGCGACCCCCGCTTCTCGCCCGCGGCCGACCTGAGCGGCGACGGCACGATCGACGGCCGGGACCTGGCCATCCTCGCCGCCAACTTCGGGCAGAGCAGCTTCTAGGCAAGGCCTTCACCCGGCTACCGGTGGACAATGCCCGAAACGGGCAATCTTTCTTATGTAGGGGCGGAGCTTGCCTCCGCCCTGGTGCGTAGCGCGTAGCCAGGATTTGTGGCCTGTTGCGGTTGCGGGCGGAGGCAAGCTCCGCCCCTACCCAACGGTAGTGCAATATCCCGGTGACGCGCGACGTGCCAGCCGTTCGCCAGGGTACGCGCTCCTACCCGATGCGGTCGAGGATCAGCTCGGGCGCTTCCGCCTCACCCTCCCCCACCACGAAGCAGGCGGCGAAGCGGTCGGCGGGGGCCTCGTCGTCGGCGCGCAGATAGAGCCGGGCGAGCTCGTCGCCCGCCGTCACCGCGTCGCCGATGCGCGCCCGGCAGGCGAGCGCGACGCCGTGGTCGATCGCCCCGTCCCGCCGGCAGGCGGCCGACAGCAGCAGACCGAGCTCGCGGGTCGCGACCCGCTGAAGACTGCCGGAGCGCGCCGCCCGGAGCGGCCGCTCGATCGGCGCCAGCGGGAGGCTCGGCCGCCGCAGCCAGGCGCTCTCGGCCCCCTGGAGCGCCGCCCACTCGAGGAACCGCTCCCGGCCGCGGCCGCTCGCCAGGGCCTGCGCCAGCTCGTCCTCTCCGAGCGGACAGCCGGCGAGCGCGGAGACCTCCGCGGCGAGGGCGAGCGACAGGCGGGCGAGATCCTCCGGCCCGTCGCCTCCGAGGCAGGCGAGCGCCTCCTCGACCTCGGCCGCGTGGCCCGACCAGCGGCCGAGCGGCTGGCTCATGTCGGTCACCAGCGCGCGCGCCGGCGTGCCGAGGGCGACCGCCGTCCCCACCAGCATCCGGGCCATCTCGCGGGCGCGGGCCGGCTCGGCGAGGAAGGCGCCCTCGCCCATCTTGACGTCGAAGGCGATCGCGGCGGCGCCGGTCGCCAGCTTCTTCGACAGGATGCTCGCGGTGATGAGGGGGAGCGAGTCGACCGTCGCGGTCGCGCCGCGCAGGGCGTAGAGGCGGCGGTCGGCGGGGGCGATCGCCCCGGTGGCGACGCCGACCGCCAGAAGGCAGCGCGCCAGGAGGTCGAGGGCGCGGGCGCGGTCGAGCTCCAGGCGGACCCCGGGAATGCTCTCGAGCTTGTCGGCGGTGCCCCCGGTGTGGCCGAGCGCGCGGCCGACCAGCATCGCGACCGGGACGCCGCAGGCGGCGAGGAGCGGCCCGACGACGAGCGAAACCTTGTCGCCGACGCCGCCCGTCGAATGCTTGTCGCAGAGGTGAGGGATCTCGTCGGACAGCCGCCAGCGCTCGCCCGAGCCGAGCATCGCCGCCGTCAGCTCGTCGGTCTCCCGGCGGTCGAGGCCGCGGATCGCCGCCGCCATCAGGAAGGCGGCGAGCTCGGCGTCGCTCCACGAGCCGTCGGCGGCGCCGGCGACCACCGAGCGCAGCTCCGCCCCGGTCAGGGCCGAGCCGCCGCGCTTGCGCTCGAGGATCGTGTAAGGGAGGAGGGGGGGGCCGATCGGCGGCACGGCCCCAGTGTACCCGCTAGAGACCGGGGGCGCCGCCCGGCCCGCCCAGGCCGCCCAATCCGGAGAGAGGCGAGCCGGCATGGGTGGGATCGAGGGCGGTGAGCTTCTGCTGCACCTCGGTGCGGTAGGAGGACTGCGGGAACTCGTCGAGGAGCTGGCGATAGGCGCCGACCGCCTCGGTCCGGCGCTGGAGCTCCTCGTAGGTGAGGCCGAGCTGGTAGAGCACGGTGTCCTTGGGCAGCTGCGGGTCTGCCTCGTCGAGCATCGGCTTGAGCCGCCCCACCAGCGCCTCGCCCTTGCCCTGCTGGCGGTCGAGGTCGATGAGGTCGAGCCGCACCACCGCGGCGAGCGAGCTCTTGGAGCGGTCGGCGTAATCGGTCCACAGCGTGCGCGCCTCGGCGAGCTTGCCCTCGTTCGCCGCGATCTGCCCGAGATAGACGCCGGCGATCGCCGCCGCCCCGGTGTGGGCATAGCGGTCGCGGACCTCGTTGAGGAGCTGCACGGCGCGCTTCCGGCGCGCCGCCGCGTCGGGGAAGCTCGGCTCATCGGCGTCGTTGGGCTTGGCGTCGGTCGCCTGGATCGGCGCGGCGTAGACCTTGATGGCGCGGGAGAGAGCCACGTCGGCGGCGGCCGAGCGGTGGGAGAAGAAGGCGTAGAGGCCGACGGCGAGCGCCGCGATCGCCACCACCGCGCCGAGCGCCAGCAGGAGGTTCCGCGTGTGGCTCTCGGCGTACTCGACCGACCTGCCGACCGCGGTCGCGAAGTCGTCGCGCTTCATCTCCTTACGGCTCAGACGTTGGCTCATCTTGGCAAGGCTCCCGGGAAGCTGCTGTTCGGGGTTGCGGCGGCCGGCTGGAGCGAGCCCGGTCGTGAGGGCACATGCAGCCACAGCTCATCGCGGACGATAACACCCCGCGGAGCGATCTTCAACCGGCGGCGAAGGCTATTGAACGCACGGCGAGGCGGCGGTATTTTCGGCGGGGGCGCGATGAACCATTGGAAGGAGACGGCGGACGTTTTCGGGCGGCTCGCCGAGCTGGCGGCGGCGGGCGAGCGCGCGGCGCTCGCCACCGTGGTGGGGATCGCCGGCTCGGCCTATCGCCGGCCGGGCGCCAAGCTGCTCCTCGAAGCGGCCGGTGGCACGCTGGGGAGCGTCAGCGGCGGCTGTCTCGAGGCCGACGTCCGCGAGGTGGCGAAGGAGGTCCTGACGACGGGCCGGCCCTCCCTGCGGCACTACGACACCGGCGCCGACGAGGACGTCGTGTGGGGTCTCGGGCTCGGCTGCAACGGCCGGGTGGACGTCTTCGTGCAACCGGCGACCGAGGGCCCGCTGGCGGAGCGGGCCGCCACCTTGAGAGAGCTCCTCGCCGGCGACGCGCCCTTCGCCGTCGCCACCCTGGTCGAGGCCGGCGAGGAGGCCGCGGCCGCCGGCGCTGGGGAGCGGCCGGGAGCGGTCCTGGTCGTCGCGCCCGGCGGGTCGGTCTCCGGCTCGCTCGGCTCGGCTGCGCTCGATGCGCAGGTCGCCGAGCTGGTCCTCCGCTCGCTGTCCGCGACCTCGCCGGGCGGCCGCTCGGGGGTGCATCGCGTCGCCGGTCGCGGGGTCTTCGTCGAGGTGCTGCCGCCGCCGACCCACCTCGTCGTCTGCGGCGCCGGCGACGACGCGCGGCCGCTCGTCGCCTACGCCGCCGACGCCGGCTTCCGCGTCACCGTCGTCGACCACCGCCCCGCCCTCCTCGCCCCCGCCTGGTTCCCCGGCGCGGCGCGCCTGCTGCTGGCGCGCGCCGAGCAGCCCGCGGTCGCCCTGCCCCCCGCCGCGCGGTCGCTCGCCGTGGTCAAGACCCATTCGCTGGGGCAGGACCGCGAGTGGGTGCGGCGCCTCCTCGCCGCGGGGCTCCCCTACGTCGGGGTGCTCGGTCCGCGCGCGCGGACGGCGGCCATCCTCGCCGCGATCGGCGCGCCGGAGGGGCTCGCCGAGCGGGTCTTCGGTCCCGTGGGGCTCGACCTCGGCGCCGACGGGCCGCAGCAGGTGGCGCTCTCGATCGTCGCCGAGCTCCTCGCCTTCGAGGCGCGGCGCGAGCCGCGCCATCTCGCCGCTCGCCGGGAGGCGATCCATGCCGTCTGAGCCCTCCGGCCGGGGGGCCATCGCCGGGCTCCTCCTCGCCGCCGGCACCTCGAGCCGGATGGGGAGCAACAAGCTGCTCTTCGACGTCGAGGGCGAGAGCCTGCTGCGGCGCTCGGCGCGGCGCGCGCTCGCCGGCGGCCTCGCTCCCCTGCTGGTGGTCCTCGGCCACCAGGCGGAGCTCGCCGGCGGCGAGCTCGCCGGCCTCCCCTGCCAGGCGGTCGTCAACCCCGCCTTCGAGCAGGGGATCACCTCGTCGCTCCAGACCGGGATGGCGGCGATCGCGACCATCCCGGGGGTCGAGGCGGCGATGGTGCTCCTGGCGGACATGCCGTTCGTCACTCCCGAGATGATCGCCGCCCTCGCCGCCCGCTACCGCGAGACCGGCGCCCCGCTCGTCGTCTCCGACTACGGCGGGGTGAACGCGCCTCCCATGCTGTACGGCCGGGCGCTCTTCGCGGAGCTCTCCGCGATGACGGCCGGCTGCGGCAAGCAGGTCGTCCAGCGCCACCGGCACGAGGCGGAGGTCGTCGCCTGGCCGGCGGCGGCGCTCGCCGACCTCGACGTCCCCGAAGATTACGCGCGCCTCCGCGCCGGCCGCGAGGCCTGATCGACGCCATGCACGCAGCCCTCCTCGGCCTCGCAGCGGACCTGGCGCGCCGGGAGGAGCCCTTCGTGCTGGCGGTGGTGGTGCGCCGGCGGCCGGCGAGCTCGTCGCAGGCGGGCGACATGGCGCTGGTCACCGCCGACGGTGCCTTTCACGGCTGGCTGGGCGGTAGCTGCACGCAGCCGACCGTGGTCCGCGAAGCGCAGCGCGCCCTGGCCGACGGCAGGCCGCGGCTCCTCGCCCTGACGCCCGATCCGGCCGCGGAGCTCGCGGCGCGGCCCGGCGTCGCGGTCTTCCCCATGACCTGTCACAGCGGAGGGACCGTGGAGATCTACCTCGAGCCCATCCTGCCGACGCCGCGCCTGGCGGTCTTCGGCGTCTCCCCCACCGCGCGGGCGCTGGTCCGGCTGGCCAAGGCGATGGGCTACGCGGTCACCGCCGCCGACGCCGACGCCGAGGCGGCGCTCTTCCCCGAGGCCGACGAGGTGCTGACCGACCTCGCGGAAATCGCGCCGGGCGCCCGTCCACCCTACGCCGTGGTGGCGACCATGGGCGAGCGCGACGAGGAGGCGATCCGCGCGGCGCTGGCGCTGGCGCCGGCGTACCTCGGCGTGGTGGCGAGCGCCCGCCGCTTCGCCCAGCTCCGCCAGACCCTCTCAGCGCAGGGGGTGAGCGCGGAGGATCTCGCCACCATCCGCAGCCCCGCCGGCCTGGCGATCGGCGCCCAGTCGCCCGAGGAGATCGCCCTCTCCGTCCTCGCCGAGATCGTCGAGCGGCGGCGGGCCGCGGAGGCGGCGGCGCCCCAGGAGGCGGCGAGCCCGCCAGCCGGTGCGGACACCGAGGCGATCGATCCCGTCTGCGGCATGACGGTCGAGATCGCCACCGCGCGGCACACCGCCGAGCACGCCGGCCGCACCATCTACTTCTGCGGCGGCGGGTGCCGCGCGCGCTTCCTTGCCGAGCCCGAGCGCTTCGCAGCTCAGAAAGGCGCCGCTTGAAGCCGGAGGTCGCCGCGCTGATGGCGGCGATGGAGGG
>Ga0307470_10001107_pt1 | contig 11022 bp, 8 predicted proteins | sample atmos_gasesAM3C__FD_204565 | JGI IMG/M metagenome (GOLD analysis project Ga0307470, IMG submission 204565) | Hardwood forest soil microbial communities from Morgan-Monroe State Forest, Indiana, United States - atmos_gasesAM3C_05 | ecosystem: Environmental > Terrestrial > Soil > Temperate forest... | reverse complement strand
GGTCGCCGTTTTCAGCAACGGCGGTTTCGATGGAATCCACGCAAAGCTGCTGGCCGCCCTCCGGGCATGACGTGGGTGGGCTGCGGAATATGTTGCATTTTGGAAAATCGACCAAGTGCCTGCCGTACCCTAATCTGTCCTTGGATAACCAAGGGGTTTGGCGTGGCCCCAAAATAGGCTTGACATCATTTCTGGCTTTCGAAAGGAATTCGTCATGAAAAAGTTTTTCCCTAGTCTATCCTATGTAATCCTAGCCTTAGCCTTGATCACCGTCACTCCGTCTGGTTTGGGCCAAGGGTGTAACTGCGGAGCCGAATATACGATGGTAAATGATGAAGGACACATCCGCTCCATCGGATCAGTTGCTTTGACCGGTGGAACCAGCGACTACTACTACAACGCTTACGATTATCTAGACGCGTACAGCCATCTCTATGATATGCAGAATTCGGGTTTCCAAGTGAATATCTTCATTCAACCGAGCAGTTGTTATAATTGGCAGGGCGCTCGGTGCTTTGAGCAGAATTAAGATTATCCGTGCTTCTACGATAGCTCGTAATTCGTTTAGCTGAGCGAAAGCTCTGGCTTGACCCGGCGAGCTGGACCTATTACATAAAGCGCGTGCTTCGCCCATTCTGCTCCGTGGCGCTGTGTCTCGCAGCGCTGACCTCCGCTTTCGGGCAAGCCAAGCCGACCAGCGCGCCTGGCGTCAGTCCGCGGCCTCTCCCGAGCGCGCCGCAGGTTGCGCCTTCGGCGCCGACCGGTCCGGCCAACACGTCCGCCCAGCCGCCGGCAGCCGTTCCGCCCGCGCAAACCAATCCAGCGCCGCCGTCCATTCCAGGCCTAACTCCGGTCCCGGATAAAACCGTCACGCTCCAGTTCCCCAACAGCGACGTCGTCGATGTCCTGCATCTTTACGAGCAGCTGACCAACAAGAAGCTGGTCATGGACAACTTTGTCCAAGGCAAGGTGAACATTTTCCTCAGCCGCGCGGTTCCGAAGGACGAAGCCATCAGAATCATCGAGATGAATTTGCTCATGAACGGCTACTCGCTCGTGCCCGCGGGGGACGATATCGTGAAAGTCATCGGAACGAGTAGGAGCCCACGCAACGCCGGCGTTCCGCTGGTTTCGGACGAGGCGGATATTCCGGAGGGCGAACATATCGTCACTTTTCTGTTCAAGCTGAAGTACGCGGACCCGGTTGAGCTCAGTCAAGTGATTGGCCAGTACTTGCAACCGCAGCAACCATGGACCTCATTTCTGGCTCTGCCGAAAGCTGGCAGCATTCTGATCACGGAAAACTCGAGCGTCATCCGTATGTTGATCCACATCATCGACCAGATCGACGTCCCGCCGGCGCAAGTCGTAAGCGAATTCATCAAGCTCGAGCGCGCCGACGCCAGCAAGGTGGTCGAGATGTTGAAAGACGTTTTCGACAAGGGCGGCGCGACGACGACAACCACGACCACCGTGGCGCCCGGCGTGCGACCGGTTCGTCCCGGTGCGAATGTGCCGCCGGCGCCAGTGCAGAACACCCAGGTTTCAATCGAGGGCGACCTGAGCGCCCTCACCGCGTTGACTGAAGAGAATATCGTCGTCGGCAAGATAAAGATCGCGGCTGATGTCCGGACGAACCGGATTCACGTCATCACGCGGCCGGTCAACATGCCGTTCATCAAGAAGCTGATTTCCGAGTTCGATGCGAACGTGGAATTTGCCAAGCCGGTCACGCGGCCCCTGCGTTACATCAGCGCCGCGGATGTGTTGCCGGTTATTGTGCAAACGCTAACGGAACCCGGCAGTAACCAGGGAGCGGGCGCAGAGACGTCGAATCCGGCCGCGCCGCAGCAACAGGCGCAACAGAACCAGCGCCGGACGAACCCGAGCAATTACTCGAGCACGGGCGGAACGGATTCGAGCTCGAGCGGCGGCAGCCAGAATTTCTCTGAAGAATTATCCACCCAAGCGGTGGATACCACGCCGAAAGCCATCACCATCGGCAACGCGAAAATCATCGCCGATCAACGCTCGAATTCGATCATCATTTTAGGAAACAAAGAAGTGGTCGTGAAAGTCGGGAAGCTTCTCGACGAGATGGATATCAAGGCGCCGCAGGTGGCACTAAGCACCGTCATTGGCGAGCTTTCGCTGACCAACAATCAAGAATTCGGCGTCGATTGGTTTAAGCAGGGAGGCACACCTCACACGGATGCCAACGGCAACGTGCTGCCCCGCACCCCAGGGGATACCAGTTTTGCCGGAGTGGCGCGGAATACCACAGCCTCCCTCATCGATCCCGCCAACATCTTGAACTTCACGGCCCTTCAAAACGCAATCGGATCGGGTGGGACGACCCTTCTCCTCAGCAGCGCCCGGGACGGCCTGGCGGCAATCGTGAGTGCGCTCGATGCCACGGGCAAATTCAAGGTGATCAACCGTCCCGTCGTTTTCACCACCAACAACAAAAAGGCCGTCATTGCTTCCGGCCAGGAAATTCCGGTGCCGGTGAGTACGCTATCAACCCTTGCCCCAACTACAGTCAATCCCGGGGTAACTCCGGTGCAAAACTTTGGAACGCAATCGAGCATCCAATACAAAAAGGTCGCGCTTCAGCTCGAAGTCGTGCCGCTGATCAATTCGGAAAAAGAAGTGACCCTCGATATTCTGCAGAAGCTCGACAGCATCGCGGATACAACCAACATCGACGGAAACCAGATCCCAAATATCGCGACGCGCTACATCAAGACGAGTGTGTCCGCTCCCAACTGTTCGACGATCGTGCTCGGTGGATTGATTACCGACAACAAGCGCCGTGCGAAGAGTGGAATTCCCCTCCTGAGCCGAATCCCGCTCATCGGCGGTTTGTTCCGCCAAACCACGAACAACGACACTCGCAGCGAGCTGATTGTCCTGATGCGACCAGAAGTAGCGCTGACGAAGCTCGATCTGTATCGGCTCCGCCAGAAGCAGGAGGGCAGGACCCATTTCGGATCTGAGCTCGAACAGGACGATTGTCCGGATTGCCCGAAACCCGGCGAAGACAAACAGATTCAACTTCCGGCGCCCGACATGCCGGGGATGAAATAGCGACGCGGATTCTTGCGTGCGTCTCGGTCGCCGCATGACAATTTACGCGAAGTCGATTAAGATCAGCGCGTGACTCCGGCGATCAGTAATTCCCTTGTCGATCTTTTGCTAGCCAGCGGTGTGCCGTCGCGTGACGAGGCCGTCGAGCTTTCGACCAATCTCAACGGCGGCTCGTGGACGACCCAGGTGCTCGACTCGGGAAAAGTCGACGAGCAGCGGTTCCTCGAAGCGATCGGGAATTTTTTCCAGGTGCCGGTGATGTCGATCGACACGAAACGGATCGAGCGGACGACGCTTTCGCTTCTCCCGAGCCGTTTTGTTTTTCAGCATCACATTTTGCCGATCGAAACGCGGGACAAAACGGTGGTGCTCGCGACCTACGATTTGTTTAACTCGGTCGGGCGCCAATTGGCGTCGCAGTTATTGAAGCGCCCCACGGAATGGGTCCTGGTGCCGCGCGGCCAGATTTTGCGCGCGATGAAAACCGTTTACGGCGTCGGCGCGGAAACGTTCGACGAAATTTTGAAGACCAACCGGTCGTTTGAAGGCGCGGAGGACATCGAGACCGCGACCGATCTCGACGCGAACGATCCCGAAGCCTCGGTGGTGAAGTTCGTGAACCAGGTCATTCGCGAGGCGATCGTGGAACGAGCTACCGATATTCACGTGGAGCCGCTGGAGAACGATCTCCGCATTCGTTATCGGATCGACGGGATCCTGCACGAAGTGGCGGTGCCCCCGCAATTGCGGCTGCTGCAATCGGCCATCCTTTCACGGTTGAAAGTGATGGCGCACATGGACATCGCTGAGCGCCGCCTGCCGCAGGATGGCCGGATCAATTTGCAGGCGCACGACCAGAACATCGACGTCCGCGTCTCGACCATCCCGACCGTGAACGGCGAGTCGATCAGCTTGCGTTTGCTCAGCCGCACGGAGACCCAGAATTTCGGTTTCGACCGGCTCGACATGAGCGAGAAGCAGGGACAGGTCATCCGCGCGCTTCTCGCGCAGCCGAACGGAATTATTCTGCTCACGGGGCCGACGGGCTGCGGCAAGTCGACGTCGCTTTATTGTTTCCTCAGCAGCATCAACTCCGTGCAGCGCCGGATCATCACGATCGAGGAACCGGTGGAATACCGATTGCCTGGCGTGTCACAGATCGATGTAAAACCGGAAATCGATCTGACATTCGCGAAAGGGCTTCGCCACATTTTGCGACAGGACCCGAACGTAGTGATGGTCGGCGAAATTCGCGACGTGGAGACGGCGGATATCTCGATTCGCGCGGCGATGACGGGTCACCTCGTGTTCAGCACGCTGCACACGAACGACGCGGTCGGCGGCATCACGCGGTTGCTCGACATGGATGTGGAGCCGTTTTTGTTGTCGTCGGTTGTGAAAGCGTTCATCGCGCAACGGCTCGTGCGCACGCTCTGCCCGCATTGCGTGCGGATGTACGATTACCCGCGCGAATATCTCGCCGAGATCGGCGTGCCCGCGGAAATGGGAACGCAGTTCCGGCGCGGCGAAGGCTGCGACAGTTGCCGGCAAACCGGATATCAAGGCCGGCTGGCGATCTACGAAATCTGTGTTGTGACCGAGCCGTTGAAAAAATTGATCATGCAAAAGCGCGACGGCGGCGAGCTAAAGCAATGCGCGATCAGCAACGGCATGGAGACATTGCGGCAGGACGGGTGGCGCCGCGTGGCGCAAGGCAAGACGACGATTGAAGAAGTGGTGCGGGTGACGCAGAACGACGAAGTGATGGCCGAGACCGAGTTGCAAAGCGCGCCCGCGTTGATGGCCGAAGCGCCCGTGGTGCTGGGGTAGCGCGAGCGTCTCGCTCGCCTGATGCCGGCGTCTCGCCGGCATGAACTTTTCATCGGATCGATTCCAGACGGGCGCGTAACAAAAGATTGTTTTGGCGAGACGCCAAAACCAACGCGCGAGACGCGCGCTCTACCCAGACCATGTTCCGCGCAGTTCGCGAATCGCTTCCGCGTAATCCGGCGTGCGAAAGATCGACGTGCCAGCGACGAGAATGTTGGCGCCGTTTTCGATGGAGACGCGCGCGGTGCCCGGCTTAATGCCGCCGTCGACTTCGATATGGAGTTTGCCGCCGTGGGCGTCGCGCCAGTCTTTCGCGCGGCGAACTTTCTCCATCATCTCGGGCCGAAACGCCTGTCCGCCAAAACCGGGATGCACCGTCATGATGAGCAGCAGATCGATCGCGTCGAGAAATGGCGCGACCGCGTCGAACGGCGTCGCTGGATTCAGAGTTAATCCAACGCCGCAACCGGCGGCGCGAATCGCGGCGAGCGTTTCTGGAACTTCGTGCCGCGATTCCGATTCGACGTGCACCGTGATCGAATTCGCGCCGGCTTCGAGGAAGCGCGGCAAGTAATGATCGGGCCGCTCGATCATCAAGTGAACGTCGAGCGGCAGCTTCGTGTGTTTGCGCACGGTCGCGACAACAGCGGGCCCGAACGAAATGTTATCGACGAAGTGCCCGTCCATAATGTCGAGGTGCAACCAATCAGCGCCGGCGTCCTCCGCGCGGTGAATCTCGTCCTCGAGGTGAGAAAAATCGGCGGCCAGAATCGATGGAGCAACGAGGACGCGGTCCATGGAGTAATGGAGTAGTGGAGTAATGGAGTAATGTCGAAACCGTTTTCCCATTACTCCAACACTCCATCACTCCATTTCTCCATCTTGATTCCCCTTGACGATAAGAGGCCGCGTTTCATGTTATCGCGCTCGCAGACCGGCTCGCTCGATTCGAACGCTCGGTCTAACGACCAATTTAAATTTCATGTTTAACGGACTTTTTGGCTGGTTATCCAGCGACATCGGCATCGACCTAGGCACGGCGAACACGCTCGTTTACGTCAAAGATCAGGGCATCGTCCTTCGCGAACCGTCAGTCGTAGCGGTGCAGGCGGGCACGAACAAAGTCCTGGCCGTCGGCGACGAAGCGAAACGGATGCTCGGGCGCACGCCGTCGAATATCGTCGCGGTGCGGCCGTTGAAAGATGGCGTCATCGCGGACTTCGAAGTCACGGAAGCGATGCTGCGGCATTTCATCACGAAAGTTCACGGACGTCGCGTCCGCGCGAAACCGCGGGTCGTGATCGCGGTTCCGTCCGGGATCACCGAAGTGGAAAAGCGCGCGGTGCGGGAATCGGCGACGCACGCCGGCGCGCGAGAAGTTTACTTGATCGAAGAACCAATGGCGGCCGCGATCGGCGTCGGTCTTCCGGTGCAGGATCCGGCCGGCAACATGATCATCGACATCGGCGGCGGCACGACGGAGGTCGCGTTGATTTCTCTTTCGGGAATTGTGTTCAGCCGAAGCGTGCGGGTGGCGGGCGACGAGCTCGACGAAGCGATCGTCCAATACATGAAGCGCGCTTACAATTTGATGATCGGCGAGCGCACCGCGGAAGAAATCAAAATCAAAATCGGTTCCGCGTATCCGAGCGAAAAGGAAACGAGCGTGGAAGTGAAGGGACGCGATCTCGTGGCCGGTTTGCCGAAGACATTGCAAATCACTTCGCAGGAAGTGCGCGAAGCGCTGCTCGAACCGATTTCGACGATCGTGGATTCCGTTCGCATCACGCTGGAGCGTTGTCCGCCGGAATTGTCCGCGGACCTCGTCGATCGCGGTCTCGTTCTGGCCGGCGGCGGCGCCTTGCTTCGCGGGTTCGACAAACTTTTGAGCGAAGAAACCGGTTTGCCTGTCCACGTTGCCGAAGATCCGCTCAGCGCTGTGGCCGAAGGAACCGGCAAATGCCTCAATGAACTTAAATTTTTGCGTCAGGTGGCCTCAAGCGATCGCAACTGGCGGTAATATCGAAAGCGGAAGGCGGAAGGCGGAAGGCGGAAGGGCGCCGACCGAGACCTGGCTATGAATCGTACGAGCATCATCACGCTCGTCGTTCTCGGAGCAATTCTCGTCTACTTTCTTACCTTCGGCGCCGAAGGGACGCGGAAGTTGCAGGCGGGATTTTACAGGGTGATGTCGCCGTTTCTTTCGAGCGGCTCGGGAATCAAGAAACAGCTAACGTCGGTGAGCACGGGGCTGCAAACCCTCGAAGAACTTGAGAAGGACAACGCCTCGCTGAAGGTGGAGAACCGTTCGCTGAAGGCGACGAACCAGGCGCTGCGCGACGTCGAGCATGAAGTGAATCGGTTGCGGCGCGCGCTGGCCTATCGCGAACGCGCCCTATTCCGTTTGGTGCCGGCCGAAGTGATCGCGCGCGATTCGTCGACGTGGTGGCGAACCATCTCGATCAATCGCGGAAAAGCTGACGGGATCGAACCGGACCAGGCGGTGGTGACGGACGAAGGTGTCGTCGGTAAAACGGCGACGGTGGGCGATAACATCACCATCGTCCTTTTGATTTCCGACGAGAATTGCAAAGTGGCTTGTTCGATCGAGGGCAGCCGCGAGCAGGGAATTGTTTCCGGCGAGCGCGTCACCGGTTCGATCACGCCGATGCTCGATCTGAATTTTCTTTCGAAGCAAGCAAACCTGAATCCCAGCGCGAAAGTTTATACATCCGGCGTCGGCGGCGTTTTTCCTTCCGGCTTGCTGGTCGGGACGATCCAAAGTTTTCGAGTCCGCGAACTGGATAGCCAGGCGCGGGTGACGCCGGCGGTGGATCTTTCGCACCTTGAGGATGTGTTCGTGGTGACGGGACGGAAATGATTTTCTTCGTCGTCCTTCTCATCCTCACTTTCCTCGCGCAGATCGTGGAGTTTTTCATCCCGCCGCTGGATTGGATGTACGACGCGCGGATTTATATCGTGCCGGTGATCGTTTTTTATGGTGCGATGTCGTTGCCGTTTCCGGCGGTGATGGGGCTGGCGTTTTTTGCCGGCTTCATGCTCGACGCGTTGACGGCGCAGGTCCTCGGTAACCGGGTTGAAATCTCAGTCGGATGGTCAATACTGCTCTACGCCGTGCTGGCGGCCATTATGCATGGGCTTCGGCCGTTGTTTATTAAGGGACGCTGGGAAGTGCATTGCATAATGAGCGGGGTTTGCACTTCCGCCATCGTTCTCGCGCAATACCTCATGATTTCGTTCCGGCGCGGCTCGCTTTTTTTTAATCGCGAAGCCTGGTGGCAGATCGCCGGCCCGGGGATCATCGCGATATTGATCGCGCCTCTGGCTTTCTGGATTTTGCATTGGCTCGCCGGCCTGACGAGAAATCCGTATCGTCCCGACCGGGACGCGTATGATGCGTACGACGCTTATCCATAATGAACCAAACCCGTTTTAGCGCGCGCTGGCGTTTGCAATTTCTCGCGCTCCTTTTCCTCGCCGGGCTGACGGCGTTGCTCGGACGACTTTGGTACGTGCAGGTCGCACACGGGCCGGAGTGGACGGCGAAAATCCGCGGGAGCTCGGAAGCGACGGTCCGGATTCCATCAGTTCGCGGGGAGATTCGCGATCGCAACGGAACCACGCTGGTCCAAAACCGCGCCAGTTACGAAGTCGACTTTTATTTGCCCGAAATGGTGAAGGGTTATCGCGAACGCGTCGGTCCTCCGCCGTTGACTGAATATCGGAGCACGATCAACGGCATGCCGAAAGACCTGAAGGAACCCGACATCGTGAAGATCGTGAACAGCGGCATCGTGCCGCGACTCGACGATCTCGACCTGGCGCGCGACTACAATTCCGTTCAGCTCCAGCGCCATTTTCGGACGAACACCGAAGTGCCCTACTCGTATTTGAAGGACATCGATTTCGACACGATGGCGAAATTTTCCGAGCACGACGTCGGGTTGCCGGGCGTGGACATTTCGATCAAACCTGTGCGCTCGTATGTCTACGGCGCGCTCGCGTCGCATCTGCTCGGGTACGTCGGGCCGCCGGACGACACGAACAAGGAGGAAGCGAAGAAGTTCACGTTTTACCAGTCGGACGTCGAAGGAAAATCCAACGTTGAGAAAGCGATGGATGAATATCTGAAGGGGAAACCCGGCATCCGTTACATGCGGCGCAACGCGAAGGGACAGATCGACGGCGTCCTGCGCGAGGTGCCGCCGACGGCCGGCGCGAACGTGAACCTCACGATCGACGCCCGCATCCAGATGATCGCAGAGGAAGCGCTTCGCGCGGTGGGACGCGCCGCGGCAGTAGTGGTCGATCCGAACAACGGCAACATTCTCGCGATGGCTTCGGTGCCGTCCTTCGATCCAAACTCTTTTATTCCGAGCATCAAAGCGAAAGATTGGGAAGCGCTTCGCAAAGATGAAGCGAACCCGATGGTGAATCGCGCGGTGAGCGCGTTCCCGCCGGGATCGACCTTCAAGCTGGTGACGACGCTCTCCGGTCTGCGAAAGGGACTCGCGAGCAAGACGTTCAATTGCGGCGGCGGCGTGAGTTACGGAGATCACTTTTTCCATTGCTGGATCGGCGAGAAAGGCGGGAGCCACGGAACGCTCGGGATTGCGGATGCGATCAAGGTTTCGTGTAACTCGTTCTTCTATCAATTTGGAAACGCGGCCGGGATCGAGGCGATCGATCAAACCGGTGACGATCTCGGTCTGGGCAAGACTTCCGGCATCGAGATCACGAGCGAATCGCCGGGCGTGCTTCCCGGTCCGGAGTGGATGCGAATTCATTATCCGCGGGAGCGCTGGTCGCAGGCTTACACCGCAAACGTTTCGATCGGCCAAGGCTACGATCTGGTTACACCGCTTCAGCTCGCGATGGTGTATGCGACGGTGGCGAATGGCGGCGTCTCCTATTACCCGAAGCTGGTCCAGAGCGTGACGAATCTGGACGGCACCCCGCTCCTGAATGAAAAAGGCCAGCCGGTAGTGAACCCGGCGCCGAAGATTCATCACGATTTGCGTTTCGATTTTCCAGCGCAACAAATCCAGCTCGCGCGCCGCGGACTGTGGAAAGTCGTGAACGAGGACGGCGGCACCGGCGGCAAGGCGCGATTAAGTGGAGTGCAAGTCGCGGGAAAAACCGGCACCGCCCAGGCGATGACGGAAGGCAAGAAGGACACGATCGCGTGGTTCGCGTGCTTCGCGCCTTTCGATAACCCGAAGTACACGATCGTGGTGATGGTGCAGGGCGGCGAGCACGGCGGCTCGGTAGCGGCGCCGATTGCGACGCGCATTCTCGAGCGCTCACTGGCGATGGATCAGGGAAATTTCCGGCAGCAAGTCGCGTGGGTGGCGCCAGCGCACAAAGCTAATCCATTCCAGATGATCCCGGCGGTCGAGTTCAAGGATTCCGGCCCGAAGATTAATGCGAGCGACGAAGAAAACCTCGATGGCACGAGCAACAGCGACATGGCGAACACGACCGCCGATCCGTCGGTGGAACCCGACCCGGACGCAGCCGGCAAGGTTCAGAAAAAGGTGATGCGTCCCGTCGTGGTCGCGACCCCACCGCCGCGCAAGCCCAACTTTTTTGAAAGACTTTTTGGCGTCCGCCCGAAGCCGGCGCCAGCACCGACGCCCCCGCCGAAACAACAACCACAACGGCCGGTGCGCAGATGATGAAAAATCTTGATCGAACCTTAGCGCACCCCCATCTCGCTTCGTTCCTGATCGCATCCACTCTCCCCGCTTATGATGGACAAAGTACGACGGATTTTAGGTCTGGCCGGCCCCAAGACCGGCAACAAACTGGTTATCAGTGTCGAAAAACTCGAGCGCCGCGTGGCGTTACTCGAGAACGGACGGCTCGAAGAATATAACGTCGAGCGCAACACCTCCCGGAACATCGTCGGCAGCGTTTACAAGGGAAAAGTCAAGAACATCGAGATGGGGTTGAAGGCGATGTTCGTCGACATCGGCTTCGAAAAAAACGCGTTCCTCCATTTCTGGGACGCGATCCCGGCCGCGCTCGACAGCGGGATTGAAGAAATCGACCGACCGAAAGGGCGCCAGCCGAAAAAAC
>Ga0307470_10001106_pt1 | contig 11057 bp, 10 predicted proteins | sample atmos_gasesAM3C__FD_204565 | JGI IMG/M metagenome (GOLD analysis project Ga0307470, IMG submission 204565) | Hardwood forest soil microbial communities from Morgan-Monroe State Forest, Indiana, United States - atmos_gasesAM3C_05 | ecosystem: Environmental > Terrestrial > Soil > Temperate forest... | reverse complement strand
TCGCCGCCGACCTCGCAGCCGGCTCGCTGCTGGAAGTCCTCCCGGCCCATAGGCCATCCCCAACTCCCGTGTCGCTCCTCTATCCGCACCGCCGGCAACTCTCCCTGCGAGTGCGCGTATTCATCGACTGGCTGGCGCGAGAATTCGCCAAGCATCCGGAAGTGTCGGTGACGGAGCAGTGAGCGATGCCGCGATGACAGCCGTGCAAGACCGTTAATATGCCGGCCCTATGAGCTCCGCTACGAAACACCCGGACGATCAATCGCTGCTCGACATCTGCCATGGCAAGTCCATCGAGCTATTGAAGCGAAATCTGGCGCCTGCCGGCATTCTCGCCGCTTCCCCCGGCTCGCGGGCCGGCAAACGCGGCTATACCGCAATATTCGGGCGAGACGCTGCCGTATGTGCGATCGGGATGGCGGTGTCCGGCGATCAATCGCTGGAACGCGCCGCCGCGGCGGGTCTGCACACATTGGCGGAACACCAGGCGCCGAACGGACAGATTGCGAAGTTCGTGGATTTACAAAGGCAGGAGGCCGATTTTTGGTATCTGGGGTGTATCGATTCGACATTGTGGTGGCTGATTGCATTGGCTTTTCTCGATCAGCGCCGCTGTCCCGGTGGGCTGCGGCGGCAACATGCGAAGCGCATCAAGCTCGCGATTCAATGGCTGCTGGCGCAGGAGCATCAGCGTTTCTTCCTGCTGCAGCAAAACGAAGCCAGCGACTGGGCCGACATCATGCCGCGCTCGGGGTTCGTTCTCTATACGAACACATTATGGTATTGCGTGAAGCGGCTCTACGGCATCGAGCATGCGCAGGAGACGCACGAAAATTTCAACGGACTCTTCCATCCGTTTTCGGCGGGTATCGCAGAGTATCGCCGCGCCCGGCTGCTCAATGACTATGTGCTGCAGCGGGGGCGCAACCGCGACCTGTACCTGAGCTTCGTCAACTTCTCGTTCTTTGGCGAGGAGGGGGATGTGTTCGGCAACTTATTGGCTGTCTTATTGGGACTTGCCGACGCGCGCGCGAGCACGCGAACGCTCGATGCGCTCACGAAGGCGCAGGTGAACGATCCCTATCCTGTGCGGGTGGTCACGCGCCCGATCAAACAAAACAGTTCGCTGTGGCGGCCTTACATGGCGCGTCATCGGCAGAACTTCGTCTGGCAGTACCACAATGGGGGCATCTGGCCGATGGTGGGCGGATTCTGGATCGCTGCACTGGCGGCGGCAGGCCGTGCCGGGCAGGCCAAAGCGGAACTGGTGAAACTGGCGCGCGTCTGCGCGCTTCGCAATTGGGCGTTTACGGAATGGCTTCACGGCAAAACGCTCGCGCCAAGAGGAATGCCGGGGCAGTCATGGAACGCCGCGGCATTTCTGATGGCGGAACACGTCGTTTCGACGCACGCGCCTCTTTTCGCCGGCGGGGAATAAGAAAGCGGCCTCTCATCGCGGCGTATCATGAGCCCGAAGGCGTGTTTTTTTCTAATGCCTAAGATCGGCCGCCGAACGATCCAGCAGTTCATTCAAGTCGGTCACCGCCTGCAAACCGAGGGATTTGCGCAATCGTGCCTGGGCTTGGCGCCAGAACGGAAGCGCCTTGAGCAACGTGCGCTGCCCTTCATCAGTCATCCGCACCTTGCGTACGCGAGCGTCCGTGGAATCGGGGACCACCCTTACCCAATCCATTCCTTCCAATGGCTTGAGATTCCGGTTCAAAGTCGTGGGATCCATGCCGATGCTCTCCGCCATGACCCCGATGGACATGCCGTCCGACCCTCCCAGACGGGCGGCATGCAGGCGCGCCAGGAGCCCGAACTGATTGGCCGTAATGCCGGCCGGCTGGAGCGAATGGTCATAGAACTGTGTGACGTTGCGCGTCGCCCGCCGGAGGCGCAGGCAGGTACACCCCAAGAGTTCCCGAATTTCTTTGTCCATCCGATGCTCCGGCCGCGCGGGCGGCTTTGTTCTCGCTCAAGTGTCTGTATATGCAGATAAATGCTTCGCGTCAAGCCGTCAAAGAGGGTGCGGTCCCCCGCTCGAATCCGGCATACTATGACCGACTCATGAGAAACCGCATACACCTCGGCGCGCGCATTACCGGCCCGGCTTTCTATGAAAGCCGGGGTTCGATTGTGTCCGCTCTGCAGGCTGATCGTATGAGGAATTGCTGCCATGTCTTCTCAAGAGTTACAAGAGTTATCCCTGTGCCGACTATGTGTCGTCGCTGACGCTGATCCGAGTGCGCTTGCTCGGGTCATCGAGCGTTTTCAAAATCTCAACGTGGTACCTCGCCGGGTCATCGCGGAATTCGGGACGAACGACTGGCTCCACATTCAGGTTGACCTTTTCGGGCTGCCGGCGGAGCAGCTGTCGCTGATCGCGACGAAGATTGGCCAGGTACCGTGCATCGTTAGCGCGTATTGGCATCGAGTCTGAGGAAATTTGGTTCGCGTTCGATGGGTCCCGCCGGATAGCCGCCGCGCACTGGGTGCCGCGCGAGCGGCTAGCTTAAGTTCCTAGTAGCGTTACCGCCATTTTTATCGGCACCGCCGCGCCGGGCGCCACCATGAACACGCCCGGCTTCGCACTGAAATCTCCCGAGAATCCTACGGGGTCTGCGAGGCCATGCCAGGGCTCTATGCAGATGAAATTTGCTCGCGGCTTGGTCCAGAGGCCAAGATAAGGCGAGTCGAGAAAACTCACCCGTAGTCGGGGTCCCTCGTCGGCGCCGTAGGTGACCGAACGGCTCCGGATTTCATCGAGGATGATGACGTCGTTTTGGAACAGTGAATCCTCGAGCGCGAGGCGCCGCCGAGAGATGGGCGTCGGATGCCGCTCCGGCGACACTAGCCCATCGGCGTCGAGACGTCGGATGGGCGCCGGCTCATCGCTCGCGAATTCGATGAAATGAGACGACCGCGCCCGTCCGTAGGGCAGCGGCCAACGAAACGCCGGGTGATAGCCGAAGCTCGCCGGCATGTCTTCGTCGCCCACGTTTCGCACGTGCGCCGTCATCGAGAGCGTTGGGCCCTCGAGCGCGAATCGGACTTCCAATTCGAAGCGAAAGGGATAGACCTGAAGACTCGCCTCGTCGGCTCTCAGTCTGAAGGCCGCGCCGGCGGAAGTGGCATCTACGATGTCGAAGAGCTTGCCCCGCGCGAAGCCGTGCCTGGGCAGATGATAGATCGTCGAACCCAGGCGATAGCAGCCGCCGGAGAGCGATCCTACGATCGGAAACAGGAGCGGCGCCCGCCCAGTCCAGACGGCAGGGTCGCCGTCCCACAGCAGATCGCGCCCGGCGCGATCCCGCAGAGTGGATAATTGTGCACCGAGAGGGTTGACCTCGGCCGTAAGGTCGCCGGAGGCGAGCGATACCCACTGGGTGTCGAGCTGCATGATCAGCGCCTTCTGCGCCGAGCGCCCGCGCTTAAGAGTTCGAGGACATCGGTCTCGATCGAAACAGTCTTGGTTGCCATGAGGAGACCATACGCGAACCGTGTTGGAGATCAACCTCCCGGCGCGTATCGATAGTCATTTCGGCGTCGCCACCCTGCCGCGCAGGATGGTGATCGACGCGGGCGGCCGTGTGCCGCAGTAAGTCGCAGTCAGCTTCTTGTAAGGTGCTCTCAGCGATGTAAGATGGGGTGTTTCGCCTTAGGGATGATCAGCCCTGACCGCACCGTGTTGCGCGGGACGGACGCCGCATGATTCATTCTATGAACTACGAGATAGGTGCTGACCGACATGAAATTGCTTCGCTATGGCGCTGTGGGCATGGAACAACCCGGGTTGCTCGACGATAAAGGCCGGATTCACGCACTCTCGCCGGTAATCGACGATCTTACGGCCGATTCCCTCTCCCCAGCGAAGCTGCGCGAGATCGCCAAGCTCTCCGTGGATGAATTGCCCCTCGTGCCGGGCACGCCGCGATTGGGCACCCCGTATCGCGGCGTGGGGAAGTTTGTCGCTGTCGGGCTCAACTACAGCGATCACGCTGCCGAATCGGGTCTCGCGGTGCCGGCGGAACCAGTCATCTTTTTCAAGGCAACCAGTTGCATCGTCGGTCCGAACGATGACGTCATGCTGCCCAAAGACTCCGTGAAGACCGATTGGGAAGTTGAATTGGGCGTCGTCATCGGTCGCACCGCCCGGTATGTGTCGGAACAAGAAGCGCTCGATTACGTCGCCGGCTATTGCGTCGTCAACGACGTGTCCGAGCGGGCCTATCAGTTGGAGCGCGCGGGTACCTGGGACAAAGGCAAGGGCTGCGACACGTTCGGTCCGTTCGGACCGTATCTCGTGACGCCGGATGAAGTGGGCGACCCCCAGCTCCTCGACATGTGGTTGGATGTAAACGGCAAGCGCATGCAGACCGGGAATACCCGGACCATGATTTTCCCCGTTCGCACGTTGGTAAGCTATATCAGCCAATTCATGACGCTCAATCCGGGCGATCTCATCACCACCGGTACTCCGCCCGGCGTGGGCATGGGAAGAAAGCCTGCGCCTGTATACTTGAAGGCAGGTGATGTGGTCGAACTCGGTATCTCCAAACTCGGTACGCAGCGGCAGAGCGTGGTGGCTTGGTCCCGGCAAGTTGATCTCGGTCGAGCCATGTGAACGCGCGTTCCCGCGGCATGGGGTGAGTGCTGATGAGCACAGTTCTAGTCACCGGCGGGTCGGGCTTCATCGGCAGCCATTCCATTCTGCAGCTGCTGGCCGCGGGCCACCGGGTGCGGACCACGGTACGGAGCCTGCAGCGCGAAGGCGAGGTGCGCGCGATGCTGAGGGAAGGTGGCGCCGAGCCCGGCGATCGGGTGTCCTTTGCCGCGGCAGATCTCGAAAACGACGCGGGCTGGGCGGAAGCTGCCGCCGGCTGCGATTACGTTCTGCACGTGGCGTCGCCTTTTCCCCCGAACGCACCCAAGCACGAGGACGAACTGATCGTACCCGCCCGCGAGGGCGCACTCCGGGTGCTGCGCGCCTCGCGCGATGCCGGCGTCAAGCGCGTGGTCCTGACCTCCTCGTTCGCGGCGATCGGCTATGGCCACGAGCCGCAGACAACGCCTTTCAACGAGACGAACTGGACGAATATCAAAGTCGATACCGCGGCCTATGTGAAATCGAAGACTTTGGCTGAACGCGCGGCTTGGGATTTCATCGCCAATGAAGGCGGCGGCTTGGAACTCTCTGTCGTCAACCCAGTAGCCGTCTTCGGTCCGGTCCTGGGCCCCGACTTCTCGCCCTCGGTCCTCTTGCTGCGGCGTTTGATGGACGGCAGTGTGCCCGCCTGCCCACGGCTCTATTTTGGGGTGGTCGACGTGCGCGACACCGCCGATTTGCACATCCGCGCCATGACTCATCCCGCAGCCAAGGGCGAGCGTTTCCTCGCCGTCGCGGGCGATTGCATGTCGATACTCGACATCGCCAAGGTGCTGAGGCAGCGCATGGGGGTGTCGGCCGGAAAGGCGCCGAGATTTCAGCTGCCCGACTGGCTGGTGCGGATTGCGGCGATTCGCAATTCGGCGGTGAAGCAGATCTTGCCCGAGCTTGGCAAGATAAAAAACTCCACCAACGAAAAGGCCGCGCGCGTGCTCGGATGGACACCGCGTTCGAACGAGGCGTGCATCGTTGCCTGCGCCGAAAGCCTGGTGCGGTTGGGGATTTCTGTTGTACCCGGAGTGAAACGAACCGTGCGCCGCGTGTGATGGGCGTCACGATTGCCGTAAGGTACCTGCGCCTTACGAAAAAGGCCCTGACCGAAGCACAGGGCGGAAGGAGAGTCCTTCGGGAAGTACCTACTCAGGAAACCTGGTCGCGGCCGAAACTATGGCGAATCAGGACATTCATTCCAGGACCTCTTTGTGCACAAAAGACTAGTCGAAGAAGGCAATTCACTTCTGGACCTCTGCCTGCTGGTGATCACCGTGTGCAGTATCGCGCTGGCGGCATGGGCCCGTTTTTAACTAGGGACACGATCGGTCGATCATGGCGGCGTCCATGACCATGCGATCTCTTTCATGAAGGGGGCGGGCGGGGACGCGGTGCAGCGTTTCGCGGACAGTTTCGACCTACGCAATCTGCCGCCGGAGTTTTACGAGAACCCGTTTCCCTATTACGCACTGCTGCGGACCCAGGCGCCGGTCAAGCGGCTGCCGGACGGCACGTTCTTCGTGACGCGCTACGACGACGCGGAGTTCGTCTACAAGAACCCCAAAATCTTCAGCTCGGACAAGAAGCAGGAATTCGGCGCGAAATACGGCGCGACGCCGCTGTTTGAACACCACACGACGAGCCTGGTGTTCAACGACCCGCCCTTTCATACTCGAGTTCGCCGGCTCATCAACGGAGCCCTCACGCCGCGTGCCGTTGCGCAAATCCAGCCGGACCTCGTCGCGCTGGTGGATCGCTTGATCGACACCATGGCGGCCAAGAGGTCAGTCGATCTCATCGAGGACTTTGCCGCTGCCATACCGATTGAAGTCATCGGCAATTTGCTGGGTGTACCGCGCGCAGAACGCGCGCCGCTGCGTAACTGGTCTCTTGCGATATTAGGGGCGCTGGAGCCGCGCTTGACTTCCGACGCAGCCAGCCGGGGCAATGATGCGGTACGGGAATTCGCGGCGTATCTGGACACACTGATCGAGCGCCGCCGCAAGACCGCTCTGGCACCCGATTCCGACCTGATTTCGTGCCTGCTGCACGGGGGGTTCGACGGCCAGAACCTGAGCGGGGTGGAGTTGGTTCACAACTGCATTTTCTTGCTGAACGCAGGTCATGAAACGACGACGAACTTGATCGGCAACGGCTTGGTCGCGCTTGCCGAGCACCCCGATCAACGAGATCGATTGATTGCCGATACCAACCTGATCAAAAGCGCCGTCGAGGAGTTCCTGCGCTACGAAAGCCCCAACCAGCTCGGCAATCGCATTACGACTCAACCCGTGCAGCTCGGCGGTGTGGATTTGCCGGCAGGAACTCAAATCACTGTCTGCATCGGCGCCGCCAATCGCGACCCCGAGCAATTCGCCGCACCTGATGAACTCGACCTAGGCCGCTCGCCCAATCGACATTTGGCGTTCGCAAGCGGCATTCACCAATGCGTCGGCATGAGCGTCGCACGCCTCGAAGCGATGACGGCGATTTCAGCGCTAATCAGACGATTTCCCTCCTATTCGCTGTCGGCCGCGCCGGTGCGAGGCGGGCGGGTTCGGTTTCGAGGCTTCCTCAAGATTCCCTGCAAGCTCGGCGCGCGCACGGGCCGCGCCGGCTCAACGAGCGGTGAATTCTAGTGCAGTGCCTCCAGCGAGATGCGGCCGATGGAGGTTTCGTCCACCGACCCGCAATAGAGCCATTGTCCTGATTCGCATGCACTCGTTATCTTCCAATAGGCGCCGGCGCCGGCGTGCTGCGCATTGACAGTTACTTTACCGTCCAGATTCAGTGCAAGCACGATGCTGTGACGCTTCGGTTTGGGTTGAATCCATGCGGGAATGCGCGAGACTATTTGTCGAAGCCATACCTTGTCGGCGAGCTGATCTACCAGCGGATGGCGCGGAGCTGCGATGGCTAGCCAGAATCGATCGCGTCCATTGAACGAGATGTTGTCTGGAAAACCCGGTAGATTGTCGATGAACACCTCGGAGTCGCCGGCCCTTGATCCCTTGAGCCAAAAGCGCTGCACGCGATACTCGCCGCTTTCCGCAACCAGCACATAGTCGGCGTTCGGTCCGACCGCCACCCCGTTGGCAAATTGCAGGCCGCTCAGCAAGACGGACGTCCGGCGAGTGGCAAACTCGTATCGCAGCAGCCGTCCGTGGCCACCATGCTCGAGGATGTCTTCGATGTCGTGGCCTGGGCCCCACTTGGACGAGGAATCGCTGAAGTAGACGTTTGCACCCGCACCATCGATGTCCAGGTCGTTCAAGAAGCGAAATGGTCTGCCTGCGGCTTCCGTGGTGAGGACCTCGATACGGCCCTGCGGGTCGATCTGCAACAGTCCTCTCAGTGGGTCCGCCGTGAGCACGTGTCCGTTTGCGAGAGCGACGGTACCCAGCGGTCTCCCGCCCGTATGGGCGAGCAGGGTGCCGTCGCTGCCATCGGGTTCGAAACGCATCAATTTGCCGTCCGCGTAGCCGGCGTAGATGCGCCCGATAGTGTCGACGCTGATGCCTTCGGGACCGATGCTGCCGATGTCGGCGATTCGCTGCATACCTTTGAGAGAATCATTGATCTGGTAGGGCGGCTCCTCGAGCGAGGGAGCCTCCGGAGGCTGCCATTTCAACGGCTTCACGCCATTGGGCCAAACCAATAGATACAGGATAAGCGCGCCGCCCATCAGCGTGAACAGCACTATTGCCATAGGGTTCTTGGACCACTTGGCGTCCACGCACGGCGATGTGGGTCGGACGATTTCAAAGGAAGCACTGTCCGTCACCTCGATAAGTTGCAACGCGTTGCTCGATGTTTCCGGCGCGCATCAGCAAAAAATGTGTGAAACGCTCGGCCAATTCGCCGGCTTTAGCGTGCCTGAAAAACACAGGGTCGCCGATGGACAGCCTGATCCCGGCAGGAAGGCGCACGGGAGTCTGAACCTCTCCCGCACCTTCCTGGTCGAGCAATTTCATCCCAGCGGGCAGGAAAGGTCGCGGCAGTCGATCGCGGCCCGCAGGGCCGGAGGCGATGTAGCCGCCCCCCAAACAGGTGACGACTCCATCCGTGGGGCGGCGCGTGACTTGCAACGCAAAGCAAAGCGACGGCGCGTGTTGAAACTGTTGAAAATGGTCGAACAGGCCCGGTGCATAGAGTCCGGATCCCACGGTCACTTCAGTCACCGACGCATCGACACGGGTACTTTCCAGACTGCCGGTACCACCCCCGTTGACAAAATCCAGTGCGAAACCTGCGGAACGCAGAGCCGCCACGGTCGCGCCGCGTCGTCGGCTGATCTCGGCGATGGATGAGTGCTTGAGAAACTTCAACAACGTGTTTCGGATGCCCTGACCCGGTACGTCGTCCTGTAGGCCTGCTATCTGACCTTCATATCCCATCAACCCAGCCAATTTCAGGCTGTTCGAGTATGTCGCGATTGCCCGCGCCAGCGCCAGGGCATTTTCGGGCGTTTTGACCGGCGAGCGGCGCACGCCAAAATACAAGTGCGGGAACATGGTCGAGCAATCAAGATCGATCGCCACCAGAAACACTACGCCGAGGGCACGCGCGCGGGCGATCAGCGGCTCAAGCTGCGCCGCGTCATCGACCATGAGGACAATGCGCTTGCCGACTGCACGCTCTCGGGCGACACAATCGAGATCGACCACGTCGGCGGTTGGATAGGCGACCACGAGGTCATCGAAACCTTGACTAGCCAACCACGCGGCCTCCTGCGCCGAATAGCACAAGAGACCCGCATAGCGAGGGGACAGCGATTGAACCCGGCGGAGCACGTCGGCACAACGAACCGACTTGGTGCCTATTCGAATGGGTAAATGACCCGCTCGACTCAATAGCGCCAGCGCGTTCTCTTCCAATAAGTCCAGATCGAGAACTGCCGCGGGCAATGCGTGGCCGACCAGCGCCTTCGCAAGACGCCTATATCGATCGGAGACGGCGTCCGAAGGCACCGCGCGCAAGTGCTGGTGATCGAAGTCCGGCAATGGACACGTCCGGGGTCGACTGGTCAAAAGCTATCCTCCCAATCTAGCGACAGTTTCACCCGGCGGCTTGGCCGATGGCGACAGACCGCGTTTCAATCTGTCCAATCGGACCTTCACGCGAGGCAAATAATGGAATACTGTGCAGTGCGCACGATCGAGGAGGTGAGAATGCTCGCGGCTAACATCCGTCAAAGCGAGAGCACGGCGACGATACGGGCCGCGGCCCTGGGCGGCCTTGACCGCGTCCTCGGCCGCAACGGCATTCGACTGGCGTCGCTGTGCGAACGGGTGGAAGTCGATCCCGCGCACTTGCGGAACCCGGAATCCCGGCTGCCCGTGAGCTCCTTCATTGAATTGCTGGAGCTTGCAGCTACCCAAGCGAAGGACGACGCATTGGGACTGCATTTGTGCTCTCAGCAGCCGCTGTCGACGCTGGGAGCGATGGCGGACATTTATTTGCAATCCCCCGATTGCCTGACGGCCATCCAAGCGGGGATCAGTTGGATGTCGCTGCATCAGGAGGGAGCGACGCTCGAGCTGACGATCGACGGACGCCATGCCGTATGCGCTTACACGATTCGTAGTCCGTTTTTGATCGAGTGCCGCCAGGATACCGAACTAGCGATTGCTCGGATGCTGCGCTTCGGCCGCGCAATCTCTCGACGGCCGGATTTTGTTCCCACGGCGGTATATTTCGAACATCCGACGCCGCGCAATGTTGCAGAACATAGGCGGGTATTTGGAGCGCCGATCTATTTTTCCCAAAGCTGCAACGCCTTGGTGTTTCCGAAAGAACTGCTGCGCCAACCCGTGAAGGGAAGCGCCCGCGGCGCGCCAAGATGGTCCTTACCCGTGGATGCACCGAACCCATACCCAATTGATCTGTCGGATCAAATGCGCCGGCGCATAACCCGCCTCATCCGGCGCGGGCGGACGTCGATCAATGAGTGCGCGGCGGCATTTGGGTGGCACGTGCGCACCCTGCAACGACGACTGAAAGCCATAGGGGTCACGTATGATGAGCTGCTCGAGACGACGCGGCACGATCTCGCGTTGCACTATCTAAAGCAGCGCCATTTGACTTTAACGGAGATCGGCAGCTTGCTCGGTTACGCGGAACTTAGCACCTTCAGCCGCGCGTTTCGACGTTGGTCAGGATGCAGTCCCCAGGCGTTTCGCCGAAAAGGTCAATTCGGCCTGTCATAAAAGGCCAAGCACTGTTCTTCGGCGTTTGATAGAACGGGCCCTTGATGAATCCTCGGCGTGTGGAGGTTTGATGGATGCGCAGGTACTCGCTGTGGTTTCAGCAATCCCACTGCAGAGCATGCTGTCCGCTCAGCGAGCGGCGTTTCTTGCTCACCCGCTTCCCGGCAAGGAGGAGCGCCGCCAACGGT
>Ga0307470_10001105_pt1 | contig 11065 bp, 5 predicted proteins | sample atmos_gasesAM3C__FD_204565 | JGI IMG/M metagenome (GOLD analysis project Ga0307470, IMG submission 204565) | Hardwood forest soil microbial communities from Morgan-Monroe State Forest, Indiana, United States - atmos_gasesAM3C_05 | ecosystem: Environmental > Terrestrial > Soil > Temperate forest... | reverse complement strand
CTGACGAAATAGACCCAACCCTGAGACCAGCGTGGGTCGCCATGGCGCCAGTCGGGGATCTGAGCTACCCGAAGACGGTATGGAGGTGAACGAGCAAACTAAAGCGCCGGATTCGCAGCAGGTCGAAGTGCTTCAAATAACGACCCTCACCTTGCGTGACGTGCTTAGCCGCGCGACAGCGTCTCCTTCTCTAGCCGTTCCAGCTCAGGAAAGATATAGGTGAGATCCTCCCGGTGGAGGGCTCGTGCCAGAGGCTTGAATTCCAGCGACTCTTCGGCCCGATCCGGCCCTTGCTGCCAGCTCAACTCGACCGCTCTGAGGAATTGCTGCAGCGGGATGCGCAGCGGTGAGTGGTCCTGGTTCGCAATCTCTTCGAGCAGCCGGAAGGTGCTCAGGCGCTGCCGCCCCGATCGCTCAAGGACCCTCGCCCGCACCCTGACGCTCGGTCCCCAGCGATACTTGCTCGAGGGTGCGATGCGGCTCAGGTTCTGGGCCAAGCTCATCCAGATTCTGTGAACGGTCGGATCACCCAGCTCGACCTCCGGGAGCAGGATCTCGAGTTGGGGCCAGTGGTCCTGTTTGCACGTCCGCTGCAGTACGAAACGCAGGGGCTTATCCGGTCCCCCCGGCGCGACAGCGGACTCTTCGACCTTCACTCCGGTAAGCTCAATGTTTTTGAACGGCGCCGGTTGCGGCCTGATCTCTGCGGCGATCGCTTGAAAGGAGTGGCCGGTCTCCGCCGGAGTCGCCCACAGCTTCGTCGCGTCCCACGCGAAGATCTGGTCGCAGAACACCAGGAGCGCCGCGGCCGGATCGCGGTCCACTGCGATGGGCTGGGTCACCATCTGATGGAACAGCACCGCGCGCACCGCCTGGCGGAGGGTGTCGCCCTGCAGTCCGTGGACCTTCTGAGAGAGACGATGGAGGAACCAGGCACTTACCAGCGGGAAATCCACCTCCCTCCGCTCGATCCGGCTCCTCACCCATTGCGACACGGCCGGCTCGGCGGCGGCATCGAAGTAGCCCTCCGCCTGAAGCTCCTTCGAGCAGTCCTCCATCAGCGTCGCGAGCGCGGCGAGGAAGCCGTCCTCCACCCCCGCCAGGCCCCTCGTGATCGAACGGTCGACTCGCTCCCACCTCTCCGCGCCCGGCCGCCAGCGGGGCAGCAAGAGCCTGCTGGCATCGTGGAGGAGTGCCGCGAGGCTGAACGCCCGGCGAAACTCGCCCGTCGGCAGCCTACCCGGCTTCCATGCGGAGCGGCTCGCCAGGATCTGCTCAATCGTCCAGAGGTCGCCGCTCCCGACCTCTGCCTCGGTCTCCAGGTCGCACACGAACTGGCCCGCGATGTAGACCTCGAGGACGTGCTGTAGATGCCCGGCGACGAACATGTAGCCCACGTCGCCCTGCATGGAGCTCATCTCCTGGAGGAGACCCCGGATGTCCTGGTCGCTGGGCAGCCGGAGGACGCCGACCGCGTGCTGCTCCACGACGGTGCGCAGCGCCACGACCAGCTCTGCCGGCCGGAAGAGGTATTCCGTGCGCGGTCCGAACACGAAAGCCCGGAGGCTCTCGCGCACGACATAGGCGAGGTGCTCGTAGAATCGCCAGCGGTTCCCGGCATCGCCGCCGTCCGGGGGGCCGACCTGGCCGAGAAGCCGATGGCAGAACCACAAGCGGAGCCACGCCGGCAGATAAGCTACCTCGGTCGTGCTCCGAAAGTGACCCCTCAGAAACAGCGCCAGGTTCGCCATCGTGCTCTCGGCTCGTGGATACCAGACCTTGCGCGGCCGCTCCGGGCTCTCCTCCTCCCGCACACCGCTGCGGCACCGCGCATATTGATGGAGCGCCGTCCAGTCCGCGATCAACTCGAGATCCATCAGATCGCGATCGCCTTCGCCGCTCGCGCGCTGGCTTTGGGTCGATGCGCCGTTCAGGCTATCCGGCTCCTTGTCCTCAACTACGACGCTCAGCATGCGGCACAGCGCCTCCAGCCGCTCGAGAACCGGGCTTGGAGGACCCACCGTTCTTCCCTCGCTCATCAACCGCCGTGCCATCGTGATCAGCTCGAGCGCTCCGCCTGCGCAGCTCGCAATCCTGTCGTCATTCAGATCGACACCGTTTCCCAGCAGTGCCTGAACCACGCTCTCGAGGACGTCATGCGCCAGCGCGAGATAGTGGCCAGCACTCGCTGGCGCCCAGGCCGCAACCAGGCTGCGGACCAACCGCGTTGCCTCCGCGACCCTCTCGTCCGGCGTCATTCCGACCTTCTCACCGAAAGTTCGGATTTTGGACGAGATGGCAGCGCCATAGGCCGAAGAGCTGTGTGCAGCCACAAACGTGGCGTGAAGGATTGCGAGGTGACTCAGCCACAGGCGGAGAAGTACCACCCTTTCGAACATCGCGCTCCAAATCGCACGCGCCTCGTCGATCTCCCCTGCTCGTCGCACAGCAATCCAAAGCGTTCCAGAGCCGAGCGTCCCTCCATGCTGATCCTTGGCTCGAGAGAGCACAAAAATCCAGGGCTCTTGGTCATCGTACGACAGCCCTGTCTCCATGCCCAGCACTTTGTAAATCTTTACCCTGCTCCTTTGGGTCGCGATGAGACTTTGGATCTCCTCATTGCTTAGCGCTATGGCGGTAGCCGGCGGACTCCAGCTCGCTCCGCATGGTTGAAAGAGTTCACCCAAATCCTCCAAATCATCTGCGATCTCTGTGCTGGGAATCCAGGCGACCCCAACGATGCAGAAGGCGAAATATTGCCCCAAGGCCCGAGCAAGGTGCAATGCGTGATTTGGATCAGCCGACTCTCTGGAGTATTCCAAGAATCTGCTGAGCAGATCGGTAAATGCCGATCCTGCGGCTCCAGAACCCATCGATTTACCCAGAGCAGGGGCGGGGCTAGTCATGTTTTGCCTCTAAGACAGCGAGCAGTTGCTGCACTTCTAGCGGCTTGCTGAACTGAGGTACTGCTTGCACCTTTTTGACCGCCGCATCGACATCGTCATCGTAAAACGCTGAGACAATGATCGCCGGCACCTCTCTGTTTTCTTCACGTGCCCGGCGCGAGCTGAACTCTCTCTCGTCGGAGGCCCGCACCGGAGGAGCGGCCGACGGCCGGCTCAGCCCACGGAGCCAGTAGAGGAGCAGACAACCTGCCCAGACATCGGGCGGATCTCCACCGTCTGCCCCCAGGACTCCAAAGGGCAGCATCTGGTCGAGGAGAACTGCGTCGAAACGTTCTTGCCCTAGGCTTTCCATTCCCTCCATGACGGACCTGGCCCACTGCACCTTCCAGCCGCTCCGCTCCAGCATGTATGCCTCATAGAGAAATCGCTCCGGTCCATCGTCATCGACCCACAGAAGGGTGCGCCCTCGGGCGATGTTCGTGCTCATCCATAGCTCTCCAGGAAAGAGGAAGTGTGAAGGTGAAGCGTACGCGGTACCGGGTCGTCTCCGGAGACCTCCCCTCGACGACCTTCTCTGACGTATGAAAGAGGCTGCCACCGTGGGCTTCAACGATCGCGGCGGACATCGCCAGGCCCAGGCCCTCCCCGGAGATCGTGCGATAGGGATCCGCCCCAACGAAGCGTTTCCCGGGCTCGTAGATTTCAGCCTGATGGGCCTCGGGCACGCCATGCCCTACATCCTCCACCCAGACGGCGATCTCGTCGTCCCGCTCTCTAACCTGCACGCCGACGGTGAGGCTGGTCCTAAAGAACGAATACTTCCGCGCGTTGTCTAGGAGGTTCGACAGCACGAGGTCGACCGCATGGTCGTCGATGGTAACCTGAAGCCCGCCGCGATAGGGCCATTCGAGCCGCAATTCGATCTGGCGCTCCCGTAGAAGATCCCGGTACCGCTCGATGCAACGATCGACCACCGGCTTCAAGGGCTGCGGTCGCACCTTAATCTCGACCTTCTCGTTCTGATAGAAACGCTGGTTCTCCCGCCACAACCTGAGCACCTCGGCCTCCGCATAGACACGCGTTCGCAGCGGCTCGAGCTTCGCCCGCTCGACTCCTGCTTCTTCTGCTAGGGCAGCAAGCAAATGCGCCGCGGAGGTCATGCCCTGCACCGGGCCGAGAACGGCATGGCGGAAGCGGCCCATCTTCTGCTTCTCGGTCACTCTCTCCCGCTCACCGTTGAGGATGATCGCCATCGAGCCAGCCACCTGCTCGATCATCTCGACCTCATCACTTTGAAAAACTTCGTCGTCGAGTAGGACGAGATGGCCGACCAGCCTGGTCCCTAGCAGGCCGATCGGCTCCGCATGCCCGGCCCGGGAGGTGCGCTTTGACCCACCCCGATGCACGAGCAACCCCTCGCTCCAGGTGTAGGGCTTTTTGCCCCAGTTCAACGAAAGCTCGCCGAGTGCGGTAAGGTCCGACGCGCTCATCGCTGGTGTCGCCTCCATGATCAAGCTCTCGCCCGCCTCCAACCGAGACACGATCACAACCGCGCAGTTCTCCCGCAGCAGGCTTTTAACCGCCCAGCGGCGGAGCCCCTCGGCCATCCTTTTTCCCAGATCACGCCCGGTCTCGCTCGCAATCTCATTGCTCAGTTGGAGCATGTCCTCAAGGACGGCGCGGCGGCTGGCCTTGTACATCTCGCTCGCAACTCGTCTGGATATCACGGCGACCAGCTCTTCATGGTCCTCGCAGAAAAAGGTGCCGCCAGGCTTGGTCAGCAGTTTGATTAACCCCTTGGTTTGGCCCTCATAGAGGATCGGGCAGATAAGCCATGAACGGACGCCCATCCATCCGAGCGCCTTGGCGAGGCTTCCGAGATGCGAGTGGTCGATATCGCACTGTCCATGGGCTAAATCGAGGACTCGCCTCGGTTGGCCGCTCTTCAGGCTCTCGTCGGTCAGCGCCCCGGTCTCAACTCTGAAGTCCAAGTCAACGACCTTGTCCGCCAGACTGAACCGGGTCTTCATGCGCCTCGGAGTTCCGGTATAGATCAGCACTGCATCGGCACTGGTCGCTCTCTTGAGGACAGTCGCCACCTTCGCGAGGATGTGCCTTGGAGAGGTCCTCTCCGCGGCGGGCTCGTCACCGATCTCGTCGACAAGTCGGCTGCCAAGGGCGCGGACGTTAGTCTTGAGCAGGTCCGCCGCGAACTGGAGGTAGGAACGGGCGAAGTGCTCGAGCAGGTCGTCGGAGAAGAAGAGTTGCTCGGAGACGCTGTCCGGTGGGTCGAAGAGCGCCACGGCGAGGGAAGGCAGGCTGCCTGGGAGGATCAGCAGAGTGCGGAAGCTGAAGCGCGGGAAGCGGAGACCGCTCTGAGCTTTCACCGCCTCTGACCAAGACGCTGGATGCGGGCCGCTCTCGACGACGAAGGGATCGGTGTCCTCGTCACAACTCCCGCCGCCGGCTACCCAGATCGCGCTCTGGCTGAGTCGGCCGCCGTGAAACCGATCGTAGTGAAAGAGCACGGCGCAAGCGGCCTCGGCGAGCCGCGCGATGCCCCGCGCTACCGCGATGTAAACCTCGGAGAGCGTCTTCGCCCCACTGAACTCACGCGCCAGGAGGGCCGTAGCGTCCTCGTGCTCCGAGGCCTTCTGGTTCCTGAGCGCTCCCTGGCACGTGTCAGCCACGTAGGGGGCAAGGTAAGCCAGCGACTCGATATCGAGATCCGGGCTGAAAGGATGCGCTGATAGCCGCCAGACGGCCAGGACACCCGCGACCTTGCCACGGCTCGCGAGGGGATAGAAGATCATCGTGCGCTCGTGGTCGCGGGTCTGGCGCGGCAGGCCGGGTGCATACTCCTCTTCCTTGCGGGCGCGCACCCGGACCTCCCCATGCTTTCCAGTCAGGCAAAACTCTTCTTGCTCACCGATCTTGTCCGGTTCGGCACGGGTCGGGACGAGAAGCCAATCATCGTTCCTCAGCACCCAGTCGGCGAAACCTTTGTTCTCCGAGCCGAACCGAACGGCCTGCGACGGAATCACTTGCGCTGTCACATCTCTGAGGTCGGAATGAAAGAGCTGCCGGGTGGTCTCCCCCTCTGGATCTCTTTGCAGCACGAAAATCTTGGCACCGTCGGCGTCCACACGGCTCTGCACCATCCTGCCGGTGGCCGGCACGCTGTTATCTCCTTCCGAAGCACGTGAGAGCTCGTCCACCGCACGGCTGTCGCGCGCCCTCCGGATCAGCCGCACCGCGAGGAATAGGGCGTCAGAGAGCTGGGCCATCAGCATCTGTCCGTTCGCCGCGGAGGCGCGGGAATCGAAAGCCGCGATGACCTGGGCAGCGCTCGGCGTACCCGGGAACGACAGGCGCATAATGAAAACGTCGTCAGACCTTCCGCTCGATCCTTCACCCGCCAGCCTCGGGCCGATGTCCGGCCGCGGAATCGGCGGTGCGGCGGGATAGGAGGTCCAGGAGCCCTCCGCGCGGCTGCTGGATGAGGCGCGAGCCCAGACCGCCATCAGGCCGGGACAGCTGGCAAAAGCCTCCAGGATGTCGCGGAGAATCTCCTGGTGTACCCCTCGCGCCGATCGGTCGGAGGCGCGGGAGAGCTCCGCAAGCGCGTTGTTCAGCGTGCGCTGGCGTATGGCGGCGAGTGCCGCTTCCGAAAGCCGCGACAACGCTCCGGCCGCCACGGAAGCCAGGGTTCCAAGTCGAGCGAGGTCCCAGGACGCCAGCAGGACGGGCGTGGCCCATACCAGCAAGATCGCTCCGGCCGGCCTAAAGGCGAGGTCGCCTCCCAACGACCGTTTCAGAGAGACGGTCAGTGCCAAGCTCATGCCTGCGGCATGGTCTGAGCGGAAAGTTGAGGCTGGGAGGGCGGTGATTGAGGAATCGGCCGGCAGGCCTTCCAACAGACTGCTTCGTATTCCGAGGGACCGCGCGGCGGCGCCACTCCGCCTCAAGCTGTAGCCGCCGTCCACCCGAGACAGCACGAAGGTGCCCTTCCTCCCCGGAACTCCCAGGACGAGATCCGCGGCGGTGCTGCCGACTAGCAGCCGCGCGGCTTCGAGAACGCGTTCGAGGATAACCTGAGGCGGCTGCCCGGAATCGGTCTCGAGGCTCGCCAGCGTCCTCGAAAAATCGGCCTCTGAACCGTCCTGTCCGCGCACCAGGGCAGCGGCGAGAGCGTCGAGCGCCCCGGCCGGTAGGGGCCAGCCGAACGCCGCCAAGCCTCCCGCCTTGCGCACGTCGTCGGCAGCGGTCTGCGGCGGCGCGTAGCCGATCAGGATCGTCCTTTGTAGGTGGCTGGCAGGGATGTTGCGGAGCTGCTCATCACAGGCCTTCCAGGCGCGCCCGACCCACAACACGGTCAACGCCTGGGGTGGCTCACGTTGCCACTGGACGCTCCCGACATCGCCCCTTACCGCCGGAACAAACCCAGCCACCTGCCAGCTATCCTCAAAGCCTTCCGGCAGAGATTCCCCGGGGGCCGCCAGCAGGATCGCGGGATTGGAGCCCATGCCTAGTTCGCCCTAGAGACCAAACTGGCGCAGCCGGAGGTCAGCTCGGCGATAGGCCTCCAGCCGCGTGCCCTTAGCGCCGAACAGCTCGCGCCGCAGCCAGGCACGGATGTCCTGTTCGCCGAGCAGCTCGCGGCGCTCCTCGTCGAGGCCGTCCGCCTCGGCACCGCTCAAGTAGGTGCCGATCTCACGCCAGTAGTCGTCGCCATGCCGCGCAAAGAGACGGCGCAACGACGGCCAGCGCTCACCGGCAGCAATCCATTTGGCAAGGAACAGTTGCTCGTAGTCGTCGGGCCTAGCCTTGTTCTCGAACTCGAGCACCATGCGAAAGCGCTCGATGCAGCGCTTCATGAGCCGGGGATTGGCGAAAATCGGATCCGCCATCGCCAGGCCGAGGACGTCTTTGTCATCGTCGCTGATGAGCGGCGGCGTCCCGTCGCCGGCGGGATCCAAGAAGGCCTGTACGAACTGATGAATGTCGGCCCCTGCAGGCTGTGGGAGGTGAAAGGAGATGGGAAAGATCTTCTCGAGGTAGCGGTTCCCGTCATGCGTGCTCATCCCGCCAAACTTCTGGCAGACGGCCCGTACTAGCGCGGCATGGTCGAGAGCGACGACGTAGCGCGCATTCGGCGCCTGCTCGCTCGCGGCTTCATTGCCGCCGATGAGCAGGCGCAACGATTCGATCAGGCTCAACGCCGCGAGAGGATTGCAGCGGTCGAGGTCGTCGATGAAGAAGACAACCGGGTGATCGCTCCTCTCGGCCGCGAGCAGCTCGACCAGCCAGCCAAACTCCCGGTGCACCGTAGCGATCGCGTCCACCTCGCCGTCCTTGTCATCCCGGCGCTCGACGAAGGGTACCGCCAGGTGCAGCAGGTGCATGTTGAGGCCGACGGCACCGGCGAGGAGCGCAACCTCGGGGGTCTTCTTGGCGACTTTCTGCGCTAAACGCGAGAGCCGCTGCCATCTCCGTTTCGCTTCGCGAGAGCCGATCAGGTCTCGTGGGGCATGTTGCCACAACGCCCGTAGCAACAGGGGCAGAAGCGGACCTTCACCCTCGTAGTTCCAGGCTCCGAACCAGACGGTCAAGTAGTCCTCCGCCATCAGCTTTTTCCGGGTCACCTCGAGGAGGCTGCTCTTGCCAGACCCCCAGTCTCCGGTGATCAGGATAGGCGATGAAGGAGATGCTTCCTGGATCACCTTGACGAGCCGCACGCTCAACTCGCGCAAGTCCTTCCACAGCCGCGCCTCCTCGGTCTGCGGACGGTCCTCACCAAAGCCGCGAGAGCGGCGAGGGTCTCGTTCCGACAATGTTGCCTGGTCTCCTAGAAGCCTCTCAATAGGCTTCATGGAGCCTAATACACCAATAGCTGGCCCGCAACTGATAGAACTCCGTCGATAAGCTAGCGTACGGCTCAGTTGGTAACGATAGAATTGATGTTGGAGGACCAACGGTGAGAGTTCCTCCCACCGGTAGGAGGGAACTGGATGACAGTGCAAGCGTTGCTGTGGGCGCACAGCATCGAGCGCCTCATGGTGTGTGCGTTTGGAGGAGTGTCGTTGGTGCTCGGCTGGAGTCTTTTCCGTGCGGCGATCACACGAGAGCCGCGCATGGACCCCGCGAAGAACAGCGTGTCGACGCTGTCGCGGATCGGCCCCGCATGTTTCTTCACCCTGTTCGGCTTTGGGGTCCTTGGCCTGATCCTAGTTCAATCTAGTTGCTCTTCCGGCCAGGTCGCCGGGTGGGCCATGCCAGCCGGAAGCGATCCACACTGTAGCTGCCGCGCGGCGGTGGGCGGCGGCCAACCTGTCTCAACGATTACCAGCCCTCTCCCGGGTGGTGAAAAGCCAGGAGCGAAAACGCGACCGGCTGGTCATTGACGTATTGGGCGCGATCCCTGCATCGGCGGTCTACGCCGGGTTACACGCCCCGAATACAGCGTATGGAAGCCGAGGTGGACCGGCGACTCGGGGTCGCGGTCACTCGCGTCGTTAACCGAAGCTGACGAGATAGACCCAACCCTGCGACCAGAGGGGATCGGCGCCGCGGCTGTAGAGCGTGCGACAGGCAGTGCCACCGGCGAGGGCGGCGGCTTCGTCGCGTCAGGCGGCGGCGAGGGCTCGCCGGCTGTCAGCGAGAGGACGCCGGGAGCGGGCGAGAGGATGGGAAGGGACGGCGAGAGGGTGGGGGGCGAGGACGAGGGCATGCCGGCGCGCGGCAACCTCATGCCGGGTCGCGGCGCCCCCCCGCCTCGTTGCGCGGCGTTCTCGCCGGCCGCCGGCGAGCCCGTGCCCGCTCGCGGCGAGGCCGCGCCGGGCCGCGTCGTAGCCTCGACGGGCGGATACCCCCCATGCGCCACCGCGCCGCGCCGCCAGTTTGGCGCGCGGCGAGGCGCCGACGCCTCGCGGCGAGACCAATTGTCCCGCCCGCGAGGCGGTGTCGGAGCGGCATACGGCCGCGCGGCCTGCCGGCGAGCCGTCCGGACCGTGTGTCGCGGGTGGGTAGGTGCTCGTCGAAGCTTCGCCGGCGCGCGTCGAAGCTTCGACGCGGACCGGCGAGGCTACGACGAGGACAGGCGAGGTTACGACGCGGACAGGCGGCGCCAAGATGGCGGCGCACTTGGCTACGCCGCGAGGATGTCCGCCAGAACGGCATGCCGGAGACCCGAAAAGCGCCTCGCCGCGCGAAAGCTCGGGTGGCGAAAGTCAGCCGCGCGGACCTTCCATCAACGCGGTGGCGTGATCGGCGACCCACTGGCGAAACGATCGCGGCGCCGATCCGAGGACGTCGAACACGGTGGAGGTGACGAACGCCGGCCTTCCCATCGTTGCGCCCCACGCGGCGAGCAGCATGTCCACGACCGGGCGCGGCCAGCGCCCCTCCGTCTCGCTTCGAAACTCGTCCGGCGACAGCTCCTCAAATTGGATCCGCCTCCCCAAGACGTCACCGATGATGCTCACCTGCTCCGCCTGGCTCAGTGACTCGGGGCCGGTGAGAACGTAGTCGCCTCCAGCATGTCCGTCCTGATACAGGGTCCGCGCCGCGACGGCCGCCACGTCGCGGTCATCGACGGGTGCCGTCTCGGCAGCGCCGTAAGGCCACCGGACGACACCGTCGGCGCGAATTGCGGTCGCCCACCAGAACAACGCGTTCGACGCGAACATCCCCGGCCGGATGATCGTCGACTCGAGCCCGGCGGCCGCGGTGAGCCGCTCGATCTCGGCGTGGAGCACCGCCATTGGATTCGGTTGCTGGAAGAAAGGGTGCGGGGTCTGGTGCGGCGAGGAGAGAAAGACGACGCGCCGCGCGTGGGTCGCGAGGCGCTCGACCACTGCCGGAGCAGTCGTCGGCGGGGCAGTCCAGACGAGGAAGACGGCACCGACGCCTCGCAGCCCTGCGTCGAGCGATGCGGGCACGGTGAGGTCGCCGGTGACGACCTCGACGTTCGCCGGCAGGGTCGCCGCCGCCGCGGAGCGACGCGTGAGGGCGCGGACCGGCACGCCCGCGTCGATGAGCAGGTCGACGACGACGCGCCCGACCCGGCCGGTCGCTCCGGTGACGAGCACCGGAGGCACTCGCGTCCGTGTCATGAGGACCTCGACGTCGTCCGTGGTCGGCGCACGGAGTGCATCATG
>Ga0307470_10001104_pt1 | contig 11067 bp, 11 predicted proteins | sample atmos_gasesAM3C__FD_204565 | JGI IMG/M metagenome (GOLD analysis project Ga0307470, IMG submission 204565) | Hardwood forest soil microbial communities from Morgan-Monroe State Forest, Indiana, United States - atmos_gasesAM3C_05 | ecosystem: Environmental > Terrestrial > Soil > Temperate forest... | reverse complement strand
TCTTTTGCGGCCCCGTTTAAGCCGCTCTCGGAGTCCCAAAAATGTATGCCGTGATTGCCACGGGCGGTAAACAGTACCGCGTTCAAGAAGGTGCTGTGGTGCGTATCGAGAAGCTCGACGCAGACCAAGGCGCCAGCGTCGAATTCAATCAGGTGCTGCTGGTCGGCGCCGGATCCTCGGTGACCATCGGCGCTCCCTATGTGGGTTCGGCCAAGGTAGTCGCCACGGTCGAGAGTCATGGCAAGGGCGACAAGGTGCGCATTGTCAAATTCCGCCGCCGCAAGCATTACAAACGCGAGAAGACCCATCGGCAGCCCTACACCGATGTGAAAATCACGCAGATCGTTGCCTAGTTTCATAGATTTAGGGTTTTCGCAGGAGATACCTCATGGCACATAAAAAAGCGGGCGGCAGCACGCGTAACGGCCGCGATTCGCATTCCAAGCGTCTAGGCGTCAAGAAATTCGGCGGCGAAGGCGTACTTGCAGGCAACATTTTAATCCGTCAACGCGGAACGGTGTATCGCCCCGGCGTGAACGTCGGCATCGGCACCGACCACACGTTGTTCGCCAAGGCCCATGGGGTTGTCGAGTTTCGGGTCAAGGGCGCCGAGAAACACACCTACGTCAACGTCGTTACCAAGTAGCGATGCGCGCGAGCCTTCAGGCTCGCCAACGGATCACGAAAGGGGGTAGGGCAACCTGCCCCCTTTTTTTGTTTGCTGCGCCGCGCAGCGCTCAATCGAGTTCACCCGTCATGAAATTCGTCGACGAAGCCAAACTCAAGGTGCAGGCCGGCAACGGCGGCCGCGGCTGCGTGAGTTTCCGGCGCGAGAAGTTCGTGCCTTTCGGCGGCCCCGACGGGGGCGACGGCGGCCTCGGCGGCAGCGTGTATTTGAGGGCCGTCGAAGGGATGAATACCCTGGCCGACTTTCGCATCTCCCGAACCTACAAGGGCCAAAACGGCGAGAGCGGCAGCGGCAACGATTGCACCGGCCATGGCGGCGACGATATCTACGTGCCCGTGCCTGTCGGCACCGTGGTTTCCGACCGCGACACCGGTGAAGAGTTGGGCGATCTCGCCGCCGAGGGTCAGACCTTGTTGGTTGCCAAGGGCGGCAAGGGCGGATGGGGCAATACGCGCTTCAAATCCAGCACCAACCGCACGCCGCGCAAATCAGGACTCGGGCTGCCCGGTGAGAAGCGCGAGCTGATGCTCGAGTTGAAGCTGATCGCCGACGTGGGGCTGCTCGGATTGCCGAACGCCGGCAAATCGACTTTGATCCGTGCCGTCTCGGCCGCCCGTCCCAAGGTCGCGGACTACCCGTTCACCACCTTGCACCCGAACCTAGGCGTGGTCACCGCGGGACCGGGACGCAGTTTCGTGATGGCGGACATCCCGGGCTTGATCGAGGGAGCGGCCGACGGAGCGGGCCTCGGCATTCGATTCTTGAAGCACCTGCAGCGCACCCGTGTGTTGCTGCATCTCATCGATATCGCGCCGTCGGACCCCGCGGCCGATCCGGTCAAGGACGCGCGCACGATCGTCGCCGAGCTCAAAAAGTTCGCAGCCGATCTCGCGGCCAAGGAGCGCTGGCTGCTCATCAATAAGATCGATCTTCTGGAGCCGGCCGAAGCGCAGCGGCGCGCCAAGGAGATCGTGCGGCGCTTGCGCTGGAAGGGTCCCGTACTGCTCATTTCCGGCGCCACCGGTGCCGGCACGGGCGAACTCAAACAGGCGGTGATGCGCTATCTCGAGGAGCATCCGCGCGTCGCGGCGTCCGAAGCCGGCGCTGCCCCCGACGCCGACGCATGAAAAAACCGGCGCGGGGGCCGGTTTTGATTTCTCAGCGGTGCTCCCGGGGAGCGCGGCTGCGGTTATTTTGCCAGCGCGCGAACCTGCTTGGTAAGCCGGCTCTTGTGACGGGCGGCCTTATTGCGGTGGATGATGCCCTTGTTCACCATGCTGTCGATCACCGGGGTCGCGGCGGCGAGGGCGGAGGCCGCCTCGTCCTGCTTGCCGGCCTTCAGCGCCAGGGTTGCCTTGCGGATGGCGCTGCGCAGCTGCGAGGTGAGGGCGTCGTTGCGGGCTCGATGCACCGTCGACTGGCGGGCAGCCTTTTCAGCAGATTTCGTATTCGCCAAACGCAGACTCCTTGCAAGATCTTGAGGTCCCAATCGGACCCGAAAAGAGCCGCGTAGCTTGCCGATTGGCCCTGCGCTTGTCAATCGATACACGGGGCGGCGGCAGGGCGCTTGCTATAGTGGGGTCACTGAATTACGGGAAACCTGAGTATAATCACGGCCTTTCGCCATGGAACTAGTTCGCGGTCTGCATAACATCTCACGGCGCCATCGAGGCTGTGTTCTGACCGTGGGCAACTACGACGGCGTACATCTGGGTCACCAGCAAATGATCGGCGTGCTCAAGGCGCGAGCCGCCCAATTGCGTTCTGCGGCCACGGTGTTGGTCTTCGAACCGAGTTCGAAGGAATTCATCGATCCCGAGGGTGCGCCGCCGCGCCTGACGCGGTGGCGGGAGAAATTTTTTGCGCTCGCGGCGCAAGGCGTGGAGCGTTTGGTGACGTTGCGGTTCGATGAATGCATGCGCGCCATGACCCCGCGGTCCTTCGTCGATGAGTTGATCGTCGAGAAGCTGGGTACGCGGCACATGGTGGTCGGCGATGACTTTCGCTATGGCAGCAACGCCGGCGGCACGATCGAGACCCTCCGGTCCGCGGGACAGGCGCACGGCTTCGGGGTTGAGCAGATCGAGCCGTTCGTCCTTGACGGCGTGCGCGTGAGCAGCACGGCGGTGCGCGAACGATTGGAAGTCGCCGATTACTCCGGCGCCGCGCGTTTGTTGGGGCGCCCGTATCGGATGATGGGCCGCGTAGTGCACGGTCGGCGGTTGGGCCGCGCGCTCGGCTTTCCGACGGCGAACCTGCGTTTGATGCGCCGCAAGCCGCCGGTGTGGGGCATATCGGCGGTGTGGGTTCATGGCATCGATTCGCGTCCGCTGCCCGGGGTTGCGAGTCTGGGCACTCGGCCGACGGTGAACGGGGTCGAGCCCCTGCTCGAGGTGCATGTATTCGATTTCTCGGGCGATCTGTACGGCCGCGCGATCGAGGTGGAGTTCGTGGCCAAGCTGCGGGATGAGGTGAAGTTCGATTCCTTGGATGCGTTGGTGGTGCAAATGAAGATCGACGGCGCCGAGGCGCGCGATCTCTTGTCGAAGGTGGATTGTGGCTGATTACAAACATACGATTAACTTGCCGAACACGGGATTCCCGATGAAGGCGGATCTTGCCAACCGCGAGCCGGGAATGCTGGCGGCGTGGGAACGCAGCCGCTTGTACGACAAGATTCGCGGCATCGCCAAGGGGCGGCCCGCGTTCGTGCTGACCGATGGTCCTCCGTATGCGAACGGCGCGATTCACTTGGGCCACGCGGTCAATAAGATCCTCAAGGACATCATAGTCAAGTCGCGCACCTTGGACGGCTACGACGCGCCCTATGTGCCCGGTTGGGATTGCCACGGGTTGCCCATTGAAATGCAGGTCGAGAAAACGCACGGGCGCGTCGGGCAAAAAATCGACGCCAAGTCGTTTCGTGCGGCGTGCCGCGAGTATGCGCACAAGCAGGTCGATGCGCAGCGCAGCGATTTCAAGCGGCTCGGCGTGCTCGGCGATTGGGATCATCCCTACATGACGATGATGCCGCGCTTCGAGGCCGAACAGCTGCGCGCGTTTGCCCTCATCATCAAGAACGGCCACGTGTACAAGGGATTCAAGCCCGTGCACTGGTGCCTGAATTGCCGCTCGGCACTGGCGGAGGCCGAAGTCGAGTACGAGGACAAGACGTCGCCGAGCATATACGTACGCTTCCCGGTGGTCGATCCCGCCGAATTGGCGCGGCGTTTCGGGATCGAGACGAGCGGCGAGCCGGCCGGCGGCGAACCCCAGGTGCCGGCGTCGCTGGCGATTTGGACCACGACGCCTTGGACGCTGCCGGCGAATCGCGCGGTGGCGGTGCATCCGCAATTCGACTATGCGCTGATCGAATTCGATTTGGGCGGCGGAGCCGAGCGCTTGGTGCTCGCGAGCGAATTGATCGACGCCGTCGTCAAATCGATCGGCATTGCCGATTGGACCCTGGTCGCGGCCGCCAAAGGCGCTGCGCTCGAGCACCTGCTGCTGCGCCACCCCTTCTACGATCGGCAAGTGCCGGTGGTCCTCGGCGATTATGTCACGCTGGATGCCGGCACCGGCGCCGTGCACACCGCCCCCGGACATGGCTTGGATGACTACATCGTGGGCCGCCGCTACGGATTGGAAATCGACAATCCGGTGGGCGGGGACGGCCGATTCCTGCCGTCGACGCCGCTGTTTGCGGGCGAACAAGTGTTCGATGCCAACGCCCATGTGATCAAAGTGCTGTTCGACAACGGCCGTTTGCTGAAAGACGAGCCCTATCATCATTCCTATCCGCACTGCTGGCGCCACAAGACGCCGGTGATTTTTCGCGCGACGCCGCAATGGTTCATCAGCATGGAACAGGCGGGCCTGCGCAAGGGCGCACTCGAAGCCATTTCGCACGTCGATTGGATGCCCAGTTGGGGCGAGCAGCGGATCAGCAGCATGATCGCCGTCCGTCCGGATTGGTGCGTGTCGAGACAACGGACCTGGGGGGTGCCCATCCCCTTGTTCGTCGATAAGGAGTCCGGCGAGCTGCACCCCAAAACCGGCGCGTTGATCGAAGAAGTCGCCAAGCTGGTGGAGCAGGGCGGAATCGACGCCTGGTTCGATCTGGACGCTGCGGCGTTGCTGGGGCCCGACGCGGGCCGCTACGACAAGGCCACCGATGTGATGGACGTCTGGTTCGACTCGGGCGTGGTGCATCACTGCGTGTCGCAAATCCGCCCGGAAATCACTGCGCCGAGCGATCTATATCTGGAAGGCTCGGATCAGCATCGCGGCTGGTTTCACAGCTCGCTCCTGACCTCGGTCGCCATGCACGGCCGCGCGCCGTATCGCGGCGTGCTGACGCACGGCTTCACCGTGGACGAGAAGGGCCGCAAGATGTCGAAATCGATCGGCAACACCCTGGTGCCGCAGAAATTGACGAGCACGCTGGGCGCGGATGTGGTGCGTTTGTGGGTGGCCGCGACCGACTATGCCAACGAGATGAGCGTGTCGGATGAAATCTTGAAGCGCATGGCGGACTCCTATCGCCGCATGCGCAATACGCTGCGATTTCTCCTGGGCAATCTGCACGGCTTCGATCCGGCGCGGCATGCGGTCGCGTTCGATGACATGGTGGCGATCGATCAATGGGCGACGGCCAAGGCCTTCGCCCTGCAAAACGACGTCGTCACCGCGTACCGCAACTACGAATTTCACGACATCTACCAGAAGATCCACAATTTCTGCGTCGTCGAACTCGGCGGCTTCTATTTGGACATCATCAAGGACCGGCTCTACACCACGGGCGCGAGCAGCGCGCCGCGCCGCTCGGCGCAGACGGCCATGCATCACGTGGCTCAGGCGATGGTGCGCTGGCTGGCGCCCATCTTGAGTTTCACCGCCGAAGAGGTGTGGGGTTTCCTGCCGGGGAAGCGCAATGAATCGGTGTTCCTGAATACCTGGCATCAGTTCCCGTCGGGCGCGGAGCGCGTGCCGACGATCGACTGGCCCGCATTGATCGCGCTCAAAGCGGACGTCGCACGGGATCTCGAACGGTTGCGGGCCGCGGGGGCGATTGGCGCGCCGCTCGAGGCGGAGGTGACGATTTTTGCGCCCGCCGCACAGGCCGGGCGCTTCCAGGCGCTGCGCGATGAATTGCGATTTTTGCTGATCACCAGCCAGGCCCACGTGGTCGAATCCGACACGCCGCCCGCCTCCACGGTTCCGACCAGCGAACCCGGCGTGTGGATCGAGGTCAAACCCAGCACGCAGCCTAAATGCGTGCGGTGCTGGCACCTGCGCAGCGATGTCGGCAGCGATCCGCGGCACCCCGAACTGTGCGCGCGCTGCGTCATTAACGTCGAGGGTCCCGGTGAGGAGCGCAAATTCGCATGACCATAGAAGGGAATCGCGGCCGGGCTGCGTCGTGGCTGCTGCTGTCGGCGTTCGTGATTCTGGCGGACCAGGCGAGCAAGGTGTATATCGCTCGTCATTACCTGGAATTCGAATTCACGCGAATCTTGCCCGTTCTGGATATCACCAGCATGCACAACGTCGGCGCGGCCTTCAGTTTTCTCGCCTCGGCCTCCGGGTGGCAGCGCTGGGTATTCATCGGCCTCGCCGTGGTGGTCAGCATCGGAATCACGATTTGGCTGCTCAGGCTGCCGCGCGGCACGCATGGCTTGCTCGCCGCCGGCCTTGCGCTGGTGCTGGGCGGCGCGATCGGCAACGTCATCGATCGGATTCGGCTGGGGTACGTGATCGATTTCATCCACTTTCACTGGGACCGGGCGTATTTTCCGGCATTCAACGTAGCGGATTCGGCGATTACCGTCGGAGCCGCGTGCCTATTACTCGATGCCTTTCTAGAGGCGAGGCGGAAACACTGATGCAAATCTTCTTGGCCAATCCGCGCGGATTCTGCGCCGGTGTGGACCGCGCCATCGACATCGTCGAGCGGGCGGTCGTATTGTTCGGCGCACCCATCTACGTGCGGCATGAAGTCGTTCACAACAAGTACGTGGTGGACCGTCTGCGCACCATCGGCGCGGTGTTCGTCGACGAATTGCACGAGGTGCCCGACGGCGCCACCGTGATTTTCAGCGCCCATGGCGTGCCGCGCGTGGTGCAGCAAGAAGCCCAGCGACGCCTGCTGAATGTGTTCGACGCCACCTGTCCCTTGGTCACCAAGGTGCATATGGAAATCACTCGCTATGCCCGGGAGGCGCGCGAAGTGTTCTTGATCGGCCACGCCGGACATCCGGAGGTGGAAGGCACCATCGGGCAATTCGACGCCACGCTGGGCGGTGCGATCTACCTGATCCAGACGGTCGAGGACGTCGAGCGCGTGGTGGTTCGCAATCCCGATCACCTTGCCTTCGTCACGCAGACCACCTTATCGGTCGACGACACGGCCTGCATCGTTGCGGCCCTACGGGCCCGCTTTCCGGGTCTCAAGGCGCCGGTGAAAGAGGACATTTGTTACGCCACGCAAAATCGCCAGGACGCCGTCAAGGATCTGATTCACCGCTGCGAGGTGCTGGTGGTGGTCGGTTCGAAGTCGAGTTCCAATTCCAATCGGCTGCGCGAAATGGCGGGTAAGAACGACAAGCGGGGCTACTTGGTCGACGGACCGGAGGATTTGCATCGCGAGTGGTTCGACGGCGTCAAGACCGTCGGATTGACGGCCGGCGCCTCGGCGCCCGAGATTCTGGTGCAGGGGGTCATCGCGCAGCTTCGCCAATGGGGCGGCGAAGTGGCTGAGGAGCTTCAGGGGCGGACGGAGCACGTCATATTCGCCCTCCCCAAAGCCTTGCGCGAGGTCGCAAAGGATCGCGCCAGCCTTTCGTCGGTGGGTCCCACGGGTTAGAATGCGGCCCCGTTCGGGTCGTCGCCGCAATAGCTCAGTTGGTAGAGCAACGCATTCGTAATGCGTGGGTCAGGGGTTCGAATCCTCTTTGCGGCACCAAAAAATAAAGGTCTGTACCGGGCACATCCTTTACAGACTATACCGGTGGCATCGTTAACACGTTTGCCGCGAAGGGATTGGGGCCTGGTTCGACCCGCCCCTCCACTTCGTCGAAGTAACCTAAGTCAAAGTCTAAGAAGCTGACAAGCCAGATTTTCTCCTCGACCTCGCGGATCCCGACGACTCCGGGTCGCGGTAGGGTCGAGGAGAGGGTGTATATATTTCGCCCGGGTAGCGCATGCCAATGGCGGCGTGGGGCCGCTGATGATTGTAAACCTCGAATCTGTGCGGGGGACGCCCAGCAATGGGCGTCCCTACCGCGATAAAGAGAAACTTCGGAATGCCTTTTCCTATAAGGTATCTTAAAATGGACTTTAAGCCACTTTAGGTCTATTTTATGAGACCTTATGAAAGCGACGAAAAACAAATCAGTCCTGCCGCTACGCCTGCGACAGGGCATTGCCAAGCTCGGCGCCGACATTGCCGTAGCGCGACGTAAGCGCTCCTTGACCATTGGCATGATGGCCGAGCGAATTGGCGTTCATAAAAATACGTACCTGAAAGTCGAGAAAGGCGATCCGAGTGTGTCCTTCGGAATCTACGCCATGGTCCTTTTTGTTTTGGGGCTATCCGATGCACTCACGGCTCTAGCCGATCCTGGCCGAGATGACACCGGCCTCTTGCTCGACGCAGACCACTTGCCGAAACGCGTCCGTGCGCCTAAGGAACCCCAAGCATTATGAAGCGCACGATCGGCGTCTTTCTCGGTGACGCCAGTCGTCGCATTGGCACGCTTCGCTTTGACAGCCAAGGCGCACGCCAAAGTGCCGCTTTCGAATACGATCGTCAGTGGCTTGCCGCTTCGGATCGATTCGCACTCGAGCCCGACCTGCCTTTGGTGACAGGCGCACAATTTCACAAGCCACCCGGTCGCGATGCATCGATATTTCACGGCGCCATAGCCGATACCGAACCGGATGGGTGGGCGCGTCGCGTTATCCTCCGTGATCACGCCAAACGCCGCGCATTAGCTCGAGCGGCCGGAGAAGCGCGGGATCACCAGCCGCTTACACCTATCGACTTTCTTCTCGCGGTCGATGATGTCAATCGCGTAGGGGCGCTTCGATTTCAAGACGAGGAAGGTATTTTTCAGCGTGTGACCGGCGAAGGACAGCGAACCGCACCGCCATTGATCGAGCTGTCTACGATGATGACTGCTAGTCGGGCGGTGGAGACCAACACCGAAACGGCAGAAGACCTTGCTTACCTTCTCGGTCGAGGAACTTCACTGGGAGGCCTTCGACCAAAATGCTCTGTCATCGACACTGATGGCGCGCTCAGCATTGGCAAGTTTCCGAGCATCGAGGATGAGCGGGCTGTTACCAAGGGCGAGGTTTTGGCGATGCAACTGGCTAAGGCGGCGGGGATCAATGCTCCGCAGGCACGGCTCATCGACAGCGACGGTATCCCCGTCACTCTCATTCGTAGATTCGATCGGACTGCCAAGGGGAGACTCATGTACGTCTCCGCCGCAACACTACTTGCTGTGGACGTCGGAGCACCGTAAGCGACCGGTGATCACACCTTGCGCGGCGACTCAGCGAGTTGCTGCAGGTAGCTCCGCAGTGCCTTGTAGCGGTTAATGGCCAGAAGCGCCGGCCAGGTTTGCTCAAGATAGTGCTCAGCGCAGATCTTTGTACCGACGAGCGCGCTACGCTTGCAGTGAGACCAGAGGCATTTTTCATCTGATATCCCGCGTTCTAACTCCAAGGCTTCGATCTTTTGCGCCTTGGGGATTGATGATTCAGCATCAGACATGGCTAAGACATCACGTATTCCGTCTTTGATCATCGGCACCCGCCGAGCTACACACCAGCGGATCCAGTAGTCATCATCATACTGCGGCGATTCCTCGGGCATAGCCGCCGAGGCTCCGGAGAGCGCATGCTCCGTAAACTCGTGCGGCAGTCCAACGTTATGCGCATCGACGTAGTGAGCCAGGCCCTCTGGCCATACCCAGATCCCATCCGTGAGATCCCAGGATCCCATGCTCGAGTCCGGTATCCCACAGCAGAAGCGGCACCACGAGTAGCCACGGTATTGAACAAGACGTAGCCCTTCGGCTAGATACCGGGTCAAGGCGGCTCGATCGCCAGGTAACAGATCCTCGACGAGCTCTTGAGGCGCCGGCAGTTCGGATACTGACTGCGGCAACACCCACCAGCCAATAGGCTTCAACGCCGTCACTAGCGCGCCATATCTCGCCACCGATGCGGCAACAGTTCGTCGATACGACTGACAGGTTGCGTCGGTAGACGTTCGAGGATGTCTTTCAGGTAGCGATACGGATCATGTCCGTTGAGCTTCGCAGACTGGATGAGGCTCATGATGTTGGCGGCGCGTTGGCCGGCGCGAAGCGAGCCCGCGAACAACCAGTTCGATCGGCCGAGGGCCACCGGGCGGATCCGGTTTTCGATGTGATTGTTGTCGATGGGTAGATCGCCATCATCGATGTATCGAGTCAGCGCTGCCCAGCGCCCCAGACTGTAGTCGATGGCTTTTCTTGTGGCCGACCCGTCCGGCACCTGGCCCCGTTGTCGAGTGAGCCATTGTCGCAAGGCCTCCGCGGCAGGCTTCGCTCGTTGTTGGCGTAACAGACGTCGGCCATCGGCATTTAGGTTGAGTTCGCGACCCTCACGTTCGATCTCGTAGAGTACGGCGAAGTACCTCAAGCCATCTTCAGCGATCTCGCTGCGGTGGTTGGCGTACAGGTCATGCAGCTTGCGGCGTGCGTGAGCCATGCAGCCTACTTCGGTGACGCCACGATTGAAGAGCGCTTTGTATCCCGCATAGTCATCGCAAACAAGCTTGCCGGACCATGTGCCCAGGAACGATTGCGCGTGGATTCCACCGCGGCTATCGGCGAAGTCGTAAATGACCGTCTGCAGTTCGTCGTATTCGCTCGAGCTGTAGCTCCACAGATATGCACGATGTGTCCGGCCGAGTCCCGGCTTCAGCATCGGCACCGGCGTTTCATCTGCGTGCAGGACCGGCCGCCTCAGCAGCTGCTCCTTCATGGCCTCGACCAGAGGCTGCAGGCGAACGCCGCAGGCCCCGACCCATTCGGCCAGTGTCGAGCGCGAGAGCGCGAGGCCCGCGCGTCCGAAGATGCTTTCTTGTCGGTACAGCGGCGCATGGTCTAAGTATTTCGCCACCAGAACCTGTGCAAGGAGCCCAGCCGTTGGGATCCCTTTGTCGATGACGTGCGGCGGGACCGGCTTTTGGATCAAGCGCTCGCATTTGCGGCAGACCCACTTGCCGCGGATGTGCTTCTCGACCGTGAAGACACCCGGCGTGTAGTCAAGTTTTTCACTAATATCCTCGCCGATTCGCTCAAGGTTGCAGCCACAGCTAC
>Ga0307470_10001103_pt1 | contig 11068 bp, 9 predicted proteins | sample atmos_gasesAM3C__FD_204565 | JGI IMG/M metagenome (GOLD analysis project Ga0307470, IMG submission 204565) | Hardwood forest soil microbial communities from Morgan-Monroe State Forest, Indiana, United States - atmos_gasesAM3C_05 | ecosystem: Environmental > Terrestrial > Soil > Temperate forest... | reverse complement strand
ATCACGAGCAGGACATGCGCCGCATGGGCGGCCTGTGGAACAAGATGCCGGGGACCTACGCCTGCATGGTGATCGGCACGCTTGCACTCACTGGCTTCCCGCTCACCGCCGGCTATTACTCCAAGGATGCGATCATCGAGGCGGCGGCCGCGGGACACAATCCGTTCGCGCCTTATGCGTTCGTGATGACGGTCGCGGCGGCGCTGCTGACCTCGTTCTACTCGTGGCGTCTGATCTTCAAGACCTTCTTCGGCGAGCCGCATGATCAGGAGCATTATGAAGCCGCCCATGAAGCGCCGCTGACGATGCTGATTCCGATCGGCTTGCTGGCGATCGGCTCGATCGCGGCCGGCTTCCCCTTCAAGGAGATCTTCACCGGTCCGCATGGCGTCGAAGAGTTCTTCCGCGAGTCCGTGAAGATGAATCCGCACATCCTCGAAGACATGGAGCACATGCCGCCTCTGTTGGCGCCATTGCCATTCGTCATGATGTTGATCGGTCTTGCGGTGTCCTACCTGTTCTATATCCGCCGGCCGTATCTGCCGGTCGATCTGGCGAACCAGCAGCCGCTGCTCTATCAGTTCCTGCTCAACAAGTGGTATTTCGATGAGCTGTACGACCTCATCTTCGTGCGGCCGGCGAAGCGGATCGGCCACTTCCTCTGGAAGGTCGGCGACGGCAAAATCATCGATGGGCTGGGTCCGGACGGCGTGTCGGCACGGGTGCTCGACATCACGCGTAACGCCGTCAAGCTTCAAACCGGCTATCTCTACCATTACGCCTTCGCCATGCTGATCGGGGTCGCCGGCTTCATCACCTGGTTCATGTTCGGCGTGGGAGGCTAACCGATGACGACCTGGCCCATTCTTTCGGTCGTTACCTTCCTGCCCGTGATCGGCGCGCTTCTGATCTATCTGCTCAGAGGCGATGACGAAGCGGCGCAGCGCAACGCGCGCTGGATCGCGCTGTGGACCACGCTCGTGACCTTTGCGGTGTCGCTGATCCTGGTCTTTCGCTTTGACCCAGCGGTCGCCGACTTCCAGTTCGTCGAGAAGGCGCCGTGGCTCGCCAACGCCATCACCTATCACATGGGCGTCGACGGCATCTCGCTGCCGTTCGTGATCCTGACCACCGCCCTGCTGCCGTTCTGCATCGTGGCGAGCTGGAAATCGGTGAAGGTTCGCGTTCGCGAATACATGATGGCGTTCCTGTTCCTGGAAACGCTGATGGTCGGCACCTTCTCGGCGCTCGATCTCGTGCTGTTCTACCTGTTCTTCGAAGGCGGCCTGATCCCGATGTTCCTGATCATCGGCATCTGGGGCGGACCGCGCCGGGTCTACGCCTCCTTCAAGTTTTTCCTCTACACGTTCCTCGGCTCGGTGCTGATGCTGCTGGCAATCATGGCGCTGTACTGGAATGCCGGTACCACCGACATACCGACCCTGATGCACACCGCCGTGCCGCGCTCGCTGCAGATGTGGGCGTGGCTTGCCTTCTTCGCCTCCTTTGCCGTCAAGATGCCGATGTGGCCGGTTCACACCTGGCTGCCGGACGCGCACGTCGAGGCGCCGACCGCGGGCTCGGTGATCCTGGCTGCGATTCTCCTGAAGATGGGCGGTTACGGCTTCCTGCGTTTCTCGCTGCCGATGTTCCCGCTGGCCTCGCACGAGTTCGCACCACTGATCTTCTCGCTGTCGGTGATCGCGATCATCTACACCTCGCTGGTCGCGATGATGCAGGAAGACATCAAGAAGCTGATCGCCTATTCCTCGGTCGCCCATATGGGCTTTGTCACCATGGGAATCTTCGCCGGCACCATGCAGGGCGTGGCAGGCGGCGTGTTCCAGATGATCTCGCACGGCATCGTGTCTGGCGCGCTGTTCCTCTGCGTCGGCATCGTCTACGACCGCATGCACACCCGTGAGATCGCCGCCTATGGCGGGCTCGTGAACCGCATGCCGCTCTATGCGCTGGTGTTCATGGTCTTCACCATGGCCAATGTCGGTCTGCCCGGCACATCCGGTTTCGTCGGCGAATTCATGACGCTGCTCGGCACCTTCAAGACCTCGCTTCCGACCGCTGTTTTCGCTACGACCGGCGTGATCCTGTCGGCGGCCTATGCGCTGTGGCTCTATCGCAAGGTGGTGTTCGGCGCGCTGGTCAAGCCGTCGCTCGCCAGCATCAAGGACCTCACGTTTCGCGAGAGCCTGACGCTGATGCCGCTCGTCATCCTTACCATCCTGTTCGGCTTCTACCCGAAGCCCGTGCTCGACATGTCCGCCGCGTCGGTGCAGCAGCTGGTCAACAACTACAATACCGCAGTGACGGCCGTGAAGGCTGCATCCCTTCTGCATTGAGACTGGACAACGTGCCATGAGCTTTGAGAGCGCAGGTTATCAATTGCAGCCCGTACTGCCGGAGATCGTTCTGGCGGTCGGCGCCATGGCGCTATTGATGGTCGGGGCCTATCGCGCCCGCAGCACGGGTCTGATCACGATCCTTTCGCTCGTGCTGTTCGTGGTCGTTGGCGTGCTGGAGCTGACGCTGCCGGCCGGCAGGCTGACCACTTTCAACGGCAGCTTCATTGTCGATGACTTCGCCCGCTTCCTGAAGATACTCGCGCTGGTCGGCTCGGGCGCGACGCTCATTCTCTCGACGGAATTCATGGCCGTGCCGTCGCGGCGCATCTTCGAATATTCCATTCTGGTGCTGCTTTCGACGCTCGGCATGATGATCCTGATCTCGGCCGGCGATCTGATCGTGCTCTATCTCGGCCTCGAGCTGATGAGCCTTGCGCTGTATGTCGTTGCCGCCTCCAACCGCGACGACATCAAATCGACCGAAGCGGGCCTGAAGTACTTCGTGCTGGGCGCGCTTTCCTCAGGGATGCTGCTCTACGGCGCTTCCCTGATCTATGGCTTCACCGGCACCGTCAGCTTTGCCGGCATTGCGGCCGCGGCCAAGACCGGCAGCATCGGCATCGTGTTTGGCATCGTCTTTCTGCTCGCCGGGCTTTGCTTCAAGGTTTCGGCGGTGCCGTTCCATATGTGGACGCCCGATGTCTATGAGGGCGCACCGACGCCCGTGACCGCTTTCTTTGCTTCCGCGCCCAAGGTCGCGGCGCTCGCGGTTTTCACCCGCGTGGCGCTGACGGCGTTTCCCGGCATCACGCTGCAATGGCAGCAGATCGTCGTGTTCGTCTCGATCGCTTCGATGGCGCTGGGCTCGTTCGCGGCGATCGGCCAAAAGAATATCAAGCGCCTGATGGCCTACTCATCGATCGGCCATATGGGCTTTGCGCTTGTTGGGCTCGCCGCTGGCACGGCCGAGGGCGCGCAGGGCGTGCTCGTCTATATCGCGATCTATGTCGCGATGACGCTTGGCACCTTCTCCGTCATCCTTGCCATGAAGCGCAATGGCCAGCACGTCGAAAACATCAGCGACTTTGCCGGTCTTTCCCGCACCAATCCGCTGCTGGCATTCTTCTTCGCGATGCTGCTGTTTTCGCTCGCCGGCGTTCCGCCGCTCGCGGGATTCTTCGGCAAGTTCTATGTGTTCGTCGCCGCGATCCGGGCCGGCCTCTTCACCCTGTCAGTGATCGGCGTGCTGACCAGCGTCATAGGCGCGTATTATTATCTCTCGATCGTCAAGGTGATGTATTTCGACGAGCCTTTGACGCCGCTCGATCCCGTGCGCGTGGAATTGCGGGCGGTGCTGGCGGTTGCGGGTCTCTTCAATATCTTTTTCTTCGTTTATCCCGGACCGCTGGTGAGCATGGCGTCAGCAGCGGCGAAATCCCTCTTTTAGGGCATGATCCCAAAAGGTGGATTCCGGTTTTTGGATAAGATCATGCCCCCAAAAAGCATCGACACCCAGCCGGCTTTGGCCAAGCCGGATCAGCCCTGAGATGTCATTCACGCTCGGTCCACGAGCCATATCGGCCGGCTACCGGCTCGCAAGCTTCGATCAGATCGGCTCGACCAATTCGGAAGCCTTGGCGCGAGCCAATGCGGGCGAACGTGGACCGATGTGGTTTGTCACATCGGAGCAGACGGCTGGACGCGGACGGCGGCACCGGCCGTGGATTGCACCGCGGGGCAATCTGGCCGCCAGCGTACTTGAGACCATCGACGTAGCGCCCGCGACCGCAGCCACCCTTGGATTTGCCGCCGGGCTGGCGCTGGAATCGGCACTTCGGACAGTGGCGGGCTCGGCTGAAATCGTTTTTTCCCTGAAATGGCCCAACGACGTCCTGGCCGGGCAGGCCAAGCTGACCGGCATCCTGCTGGAGGCGGAGGCCGTACAGGGGCGGGGGCTCGCCGTGGTGGTCGGCATGGGGACCAATGTCGTTGCCGCGCCGGAAGGCACGCCTGTGCCCGCTACGTCGCTTCTGGCGCTTGGCCTTGAGACCACCGCCGAGCAGCTTTTCACCGCACTGTCGGACAGCTGGGCGGAGTACCGCGGCATCTGGGACGACGGTAGCGGTTTTGGCGAAATCCGGCAGCGCTGGCTGGCGCTTGCGGCAGGACTCGGACAGCCTGTATCGGTCCACACGGGCCAGACAACCGTGTCTGGCATTTTCGACACCATCGATGACACGGGCTGCATGATCGTACGAACCTCAACCGGCGACAGGGTGCCGATTTCGGCCGGCGACGTGCACTTCGGTCAGGCCGCGTCCACGAGGGCAAGTTAATGGCCGGCGGGGACGAATTCAGCTTTGCGCCGCTCGGCGGCGTCGGCGAAATCGGCATGAATTTGTCGATCTACGGGTTCGGCAATCGGCAAAAGCGCGCCTGGCTTGCGGTCGATCTCGGCGTCTCCTTCGGCGACGAAGAACATCTCCCCGGCATCGACACCATGATGCCCGACATCAGCTTTCTGGTGAAGGAGCGCAAGAACCTGGTCGGGCTCGTGCTGACGCACGCCCACGAAGATCATTTCGGCGCCATCATCGATCTCTGGCCAAGGCTGAAATGCCCGATCTACGCGACGAAATTCAGTGCTGCGCTGTTCGAGGCCAAATGCGCGGCCGAGCGCAACCCGCCGAAGATCCCGGTCACTGTCGTGCCCTCGGGCGGCCGCATCGAACTCGGGCCATTCGGCATCGAGTTCATTCCGGTGGCGCACTCGATCCCTGAATCGCATGCCATCGCCATTCGCACGGCAGTGGGCACTGTGCTGCATACCGGGGACTGGAAGCTCGATCCGACGCCGGTCACGGGCCCGCCGACGGACGAGCGCCGCTTGCGCGAACTGGGAGACGCCGGGGTGCTGGCGCTCGTCGGCGATTCCACCAATGCCGTACGCGACGGCCGTTCGCCGTCGGAATCTGAAGTCGCCAAGACCATCATCGAACTGGTGAAGGCCGCCAGGGGCCGCGTTGCCGTGACGACCTTTGCCTCTAACGTCGCCCGGATACGCGCGGTTGCGGATGCCGCGCTGCTGTCGGGCCGCGAGGTGGTGGTGGTCGGACGCGCGATGGAGCGCGTGGTCCAGGTGGCGCGCGAAACCGGCTATCTCGACGGCGTGCAGAATTTTCGCGGGCCCGATCTCTATGGCCATTTTCCGCCGGACAAGGTGCTAGCGCTTTGTACCGGCAGCCAGGGCGAGCCGCGCGCAGCGCTTGCGCGCATCGCCAATGACGATCATCCGCAGGTGACGCTCAACAAGGGCGACTGCGTGATTTTTTCCTCGCGCACCATTCCCGGCAACGAAAAAGCGGTGGGATCCATCATCAATGGCCTGATCGCGCAGGGCGTCGAGGTCATTACCGATCGCACCCATCTCGTGCACGTCTCAGGCCATCCGCGCCGCGACGAATTGCGCGACATGATCGACTGGGTGCGCCCGCAACTTCTCATTCCGGTTCACGGCGAGGCATTGCATCTATTCGAGCATGCGAAGCTCGCGCGGGCGGCCGGCGTGTCGAAGGTTCTGACTTGCCGCAACGGTGACTTGGTCAGACTCGGACCGGGCGAGCCCGGCATTATCGAGGAGTTGCCGTCAGGCCGGCTCTACAAGGACGGCAACATTCTGGAGGATTCCAAATCGCGCGCGGTGGTCGAGCGGCGGCGAATGGCGTTTGGCGGCTGCGCCTTTGTTGCGCTGGCGATGGATGAGAAAGGCGAGCTCGCCGACGATCCGGAGATCGAACTGGTCGGAGTTCCCGAAAAAAACGCGACCGGAGAGGTCATCGATGAGATCGTCTTCGATGTCGTGGTCTCGACCGTCGAGGGCTTGCCGCGGGCGCGGCGGCGTGATCCGGATGCGCTCGCGGAATCGGTGCGCCGTGCCGTGCGTGCTTCCGTGAACGAGCACTGGGGCAAGAAACCGTTGTGTTTCGTGCACGTGCTCACGGTCTAGATGCAAATCCACTCCACTGGTTTCGCCGTTGCGCACGGGCTATAACGAAGGGGGAGGACCTAGTGTGGCGGTTCAGAAGTCCGCATCATTGTCGCCGCGAGTTCGTCATGCGGACTACTGAACCAAAGCCACACTAGATCAATAGGTTCGCTAGTGTCCCTTCGATCCCGAAGTTCGTAAACGTGGGGCCGCAAGAGGATACGAACTTCGGAATCGGGACACTAGGATGCTCGGCCGGCTCAATCACGTCGCAATCGCTGTCAAGGACGCCGAGAAGGCGGCCAAGATCTATGGCGCAGCGTTCGGCGCCGAGGTGTCGGCGGCGGTGCCCTTGCCGGAGCACGGCGTCATCACCGTCTTTGTCAGCTTGCCCAACACCAAGATCGAATTCATTCAGCCGTTGGGGGAGGCCTCACCGATCGCCAAATTCCTGGAGCGCAATGCCGACGGCGGCATTCACCACATCTGCTACGATGTGCCCGACATCATCGCGGCGCGCGATCGCTTGATCGGGGAAGGCGCCCGCGTGCTCGGCGACGGCGTTCCCAAGATCGGCGCCCACGGCAAGCCGGTCCTGTTCCTGCATCCGAAAGACTTTTCCGGCGCGCTGGTCGAAATCGAACAGGCATAAACAGCCCATGGCCTATACCATCTCAACCGGCTTTGCGATTTACTTTGTGCTGTGGTGGGTCACGCTGTTCGTGACCTTGCCATTCGGCGTGCGCAGCCAGCACGAAGATGGCGTCGGAAGCCCCGGCACCGATCCGGGCGCACCGATCGCGAGCCGGATGGGCCGCAAGCTGATCTGGACGACGCTGCTGTCGGCCGTCATTTACGCCGTAGGGATGGCTGCTTATTACGAGGGCTTTCTGAGCATCGAGCGATTGTCGAAAATGATGGGCATGCCGTTCTGATTTGAGCGGAGGTACGTCCCGGGGCATTGGGGGAGAAGATGTGGTTTCAGCGGATTATGGCAGGGCTGTTGTTGCTCGCCATCGCAGGTCTTGCGGTCGTTTCGTATTTCGCTTTCAGGACCAACGCGCAGCTTCAGACGCTGAAATCCTTCGTCGAGGGCTTTGTGTTCGCCGACGCGGTCTCGGCTTGTGAAAAGGCCTCAAGCACCACGCCGTTCAAATGGAACGGCGGCACCAACACCCGCGTGATTGGTCTGAACTCGGTGAAGCTCGACAAATACAATATTGTCTCGAGCTACACGCTGTTTGCCGACGGCGTGTTTTGCGATTTCGATCCGATCAAGAAAAAGGCCAACATCGGATCGAATTTTCTTGAGCGCGAGTGATCGGGTTTCGGCTTTTCCGGCTGATGGAAATAAAAAAAGAGCAGGACTTGCGAAGTCCTGCTCCTAAAATTGTGTCGTCCCTATTTCCCCGTATCGTTGATTGATCTTGATTGACGGGGCGACGCAGCTTTTGCGCGCCAGGGCTCCTCCCGAGACTTGGACCACCAGACCGTTGGCCTTGCGGCTGGTCTGAGGCCGGGATTCGTAGACTAAAATCAGTGGGCTGTCACCCATTTCAGCAACGAATGTTCAAATTTACAGCAGATAGCGAAATGATTGGAATTTCGGCATTTGAAACCCAAATGGCGGTATTTCAGTAGTCAATCGACCGCCGTCTTTGGCCCTACGGTGCTGGCTCCGATCGGAAGAGATGCTCGGCGGCCATCGCCGCATCAAAGCGCCCCGCGGGCTCGAGCTTGTTCCAGCCGAGGATGGCCGGCAGCCATTCGTCGGAGATGCTGTATTTCAGGCCTTCGCCGGTCTTGCGGTTGCGGATGACGATCGTGGCCATCGATCCCTGCGGCGCCTTCTCCGAGGCCATCTGTAGCGTTCCCTGGCCGGGGCTCGCTTGCGTAGCGATCATGATGCCGTCCGCCACGCAGGGGCAGGGCGGCTTCTCGCCGTTGTAGTAGGTGACGGTGAGGCCCCGCGCGTCCGCCTTGAGCCGTTCTTTGGCGTCCAGCCCAATGCGAATTCCAACCGGAATGAACGCGCCAAACGCGCCATGAATCCTGGCGCCCCATTCGATCCATTGCTCCCGCGTTTCGGATCGGGCGGGGGAGAGAGTGAGAAAAAGCAGCAGAGCCGCCGCGAACAATTTTGACGTCTTCAATGAAATCTCCCGGAGTCGTGATCATGTGTCGATAGGGTGCCTCGATGATGCAACGGCCCGGCCGGGATCGCAAAAACCAGGTCGGCTCGGGAATAAACGGACGACGCACAAGGTTGATCTCCTTGAACCACCTCATGGCACGCACGCCGGCGATCTCGACTTGCGGTTCGTTTGGTGATTAATAGACCCGAACGGGTTTTTGAAGATGCGGCGGCTTAAACGATACGTTCCGATCTTCTTGATCGCGTTGATGGTGCAAATCCTTGCGCCGATCAGCGCGAGCTGGGCGGTTGCCGCCGCCGTTTCCGATCCGCTGGCTGCCGCCGAAATCTGCCTCAGCCACCCGTCTTCCGGCGATGAAGGCGGCCAGCAACAAACCCATGATGCGGGCTGCCTGATTTGTTGCGCCTTCAATACGGGCGCGGTGGCATTCAGTACGCCGGAGCCGACCGCCTGGACCGCTCCCTATCGTCTCGTCAGCAGCATCGCCTGGCGGGATCATGCGCCGGAACTCGCGGGTTCCCGCGTTGGCTCGAACGCCAAGGCCCGCGCGCCACCTTCCATTTCCTGACTGAGCCTGGCCGAGAGGCGGCGCGGTTCATCTGCGCCGCCTGTGTGCATCGCTAAAGCCGGCCGTTGAGCCGGCATCAGGAATACTTCCGATGTTGAAGTTGCGTGCCCTCTGCGGAGTGAGCGCGATGGTCATCGAAACGGTGCTGCTTGCGCCGTTCGATGCGGCGTTCGCCCAGAGCAATGAGAATTCGCTGCCGCCGGTTTCGGTAGACGCACCGAAGGTCGCCGCCAAACGCGCCGCGAATCCTGCGAAGCCAACGGCCCGCACGGCGGCTTCGCCGCAGGCCAAACGACAAGCGACGCCGGCCGCACCGACGGCCAACGTAGCGACGGCGGCCGCAAATACCACGCCCAGCGCGGCCCGCGACGGCTTCAATCAGGCGCCGACCGGTCAGACGGCTACGACCATCGACCACAGCCAGTTCGACGACAAGCCGGCATTTTCAGTGGCCGACGTGCTCGGCGACAGCCCCGGCGTATCGATCAAGCAGGGTAACGGGCCCCGCGATATCGGGATTTCGATCCGCGGTTCGAACGCCCGCAACGGCTTCGGCATTCGCAACATCGTGATCTTCGACGACGGCTTCCCGGTGACGCAGCCGGACGGACTGTCACGAAGCGATCTGATCGATCCGCGCGCTTACGGCGCCATCGACGTCATACGGGGGCCGTCGTCCGCTTTGTATGGAAATTACGCAACAGGTGGCGCGCTGAACTTCGTGATGCGGCCCGGCGGCATGATCAACGGCGCCGAATACGGCGTCGAAGGCGGGAGCTTTGGCTATCTCAACAACTATCTGACGTACGGACAGAAGGTCGGCAACGTCGAGGCATCACTGTTCGCGAGCGACGCCCGCGGCGACGGCTTCATCCAGAACAGCTGGTTCAACACCCAGACGGTGAATTTTCTTGCCACCGTGAAGGCCACGCCCGATGACCGCTTCACCTTCAAGCTGATCAATAACGATCTGGACACGGCATTGCCGATCAGGCTGTCGCTGAACCAATACAACCAAAATCCGTTCCAGCTCGGATGCCAGGTGGCGACCCCCGCAGCGCTCGCCAACGGATGCGGAAGCGTGTCGCTGTTCAACAACGGCTTCAACGGCTCCAGGACAGCGGAGACGGCGCAACAGGCAGGCCTCGGCCGGGAGGATCGCCGCACCATTGTCGGCGCACGTTGGGAGCACGATTTCGACAATACGACGACCTGGCGCAATCAATTCGTGTTCGACGACCGGAACATCAATCAGCCCACGGGTTCGACCAGTGCGATCGGCGATTTCCCGTCCTATAACTTCATGAGCGACGTCACGAAGCGCGACCAGCTCTTCGGCATGGATTCCACGACGTTGATCGGCGGCTGGTACAACACGCTTTCGACGACCAGCAATACATTCAACCTGATGCAGGGTGGCAACGCGACGCTTGGCCTGTTGCAGAGCCGCCAGTTTCAGTCGACACAGGATTACGGCGTCCGAGCGCGCGAAGAACTCAAGCTCATTCCATCGCTGACCGCGGTTGCCGGAATCGGCTGGGAGACGACGACGCTGAACGGCGTGAATACTGCCTTTGGCTATCCGATTCCGAACAACCCAGCCGCCGTTCCGACTGTAACGACGGCCACGCCGCAGTACCAGAACACGGCGCCGGAATTCGCGCTGGTCTACAAGCCGGACAGCGAATGGCAATATCGCGCGCGCGTTGCCACCGGCTACGGTACGCCGCAAGTCAGCAATTTGTTCGTGCTGTCAAACGGCCAATCGGGCAACAACACCTCACTTAAGACCCAGACCAATCTTGGCTACGACCTTGGCGTGGACTGGACGCCCAACAAGACGCTGAAGATAAGCGCGACGGCCTTCTATGAATTCTTCACCAATGAACTGGTGACACAGGCGACCCCTTTAAATTCTCCGAACGCGACTTTCACATTCAACGCGCCGCACTCCGAGCATCACGGCTTGGAGCTTGCCGCTCAATGGCGCTTCTACGAA
>Ga0307470_10001102_pt1 | contig 11073 bp, 6 predicted proteins | sample atmos_gasesAM3C__FD_204565 | JGI IMG/M metagenome (GOLD analysis project Ga0307470, IMG submission 204565) | Hardwood forest soil microbial communities from Morgan-Monroe State Forest, Indiana, United States - atmos_gasesAM3C_05 | ecosystem: Environmental > Terrestrial > Soil > Temperate forest... | reverse complement strand
GATTGGGTTGCCAGCGAAAAGACTTCTTCGACCGATTCGGCTTGGATGCCCGGAACAAGTTCGGCCGCCGACCCAACGGAAAGCGACTCCGCATTCGCCTCCCGCGGCTGTAGATGGAACCAGTAACAGGCGTACGGCCCTAAGGAGATTGGATAGAGTTGCTCCCCAACGAGCGGAAAGCGACTGTGGCCGAAAACTTCCACCGGAATTGTTCCCTGGTGGCTGGCCAAGTCAAGCTCAGCGCTCTGCGCAAATCGTGACAGGTTGGCCACCACCAGCACCTTCTCGTTTTCGAATTGCCGTACGAACGCCAACACCTTGTTGTTGGCGGGATGAAGGAACTCGAGCGTGCCTCGTCCAAAGGCACGAAATTGCAAACGCTGCGCAATCATCCGCTTCATCCACCACAACAATGAATGCGGATTGTTGTATTGCGCTTCGACATTAACCGCTTCGTAGTGGTACTGCGGATCGATGTTGACCGGTAAATAAAGCTTCTGCGGATTGGCGCGCGAAAATCCGGCATTGCGGTCGGCGCTCCACTGCATCGGCGTGCGCACACCGTTTCTGTCGCCCAGGTATACGTTGTCCCCCATGCCGATTTCGTCGCCGTAATAAATGACAGGTGTTCCCGGCAACGAGAACAAAAGCGCGTTCATCAGCTCGATCTTGCGACGATCGTTTTCCAGCAGCGGCGCCAGACGACGGCGGATGCCAAGATTGATGCGCATCTGTCGGTCATGCGCGTAAGTGCGATACATGTAGTCGCGCTCTTCGTCTGTGACCATCTCGAGCGTCAACTCGTCATGGTTGCGCAGGAACATCGCCCACTGACAGTTTTCGGGAATCGGCGGAGTTAGTCGCAGGATGTCGGTAATGGGAAAGCGATCTTCCATCCGCAGTGCCATAAACAACCGCGGCATTACGGGAAAATGGAACGCCATGTGGCACTCGTCGCCATTGCCGAAGTAGGCGACGGAATCCTCAGGCCACTGATTAGCCTCGGCGAGCAACATGCGGTCGTTGTACTTCTCGTCGAGGTGCTTACGGACTCCCTTCAGGATCTCGTGCGTCTGCGGCAGGTTCTCGCAGTTTGTGCCCTCGCGTTCGATCAGGTAGGGCACTGCGTCGAGCCTGAGACCATCAACGCCGAGGTCAAACCAGAAATCCAGGACGTTGAGCATCGCTTCCCGAACTTCCGGGGCGTCCCAGTTGAGATCCGGCTGATGAGAATAGAAGCGATGCCAGTAGTACGCCTTGGCGACCGGATCCCACGTCCAGTTTGACGTCTCGAAATCCTTGAAGATGATGCGAGCTTCTTTGTAATTGTCGGGGGTGTCGCTCCACACGTAGAAATTCCGCCAGCGACTTCCCGGCTCGGCCCGACGTGAACGTTGAAACCACACATGCTGGTCCGACGTATGGTTCAGCACAAGTTCGGTGATAACCCTCAAACCGCGCCGGTGCGCTTCCCGCAAAAATTTCTGGAAGTCGCCGAGTGATCCATACGACGGATGAACGCCCGTATAGTCGGCAATGTCGTAGCCATCATCCTTCAATGGTGACGGGCAGAAAGGCAAAAGCCACACTGCAGTAACTCCCAAGTCTTCCAGATAAGAGAGCTTTTGCGTGAGTCCGCCGAAGTCACCGATTCCGTCCGTCACGCTGTCGTAGAAAGCACGCACGTGCAGTTCGTAGATGATCGCGTCTTTGTACCAAGTGGGATCCGAGCGCAAGGACATCGTTCTGGGAGTCGGGACGGAGGTTTCTCTTCCCTGCCTTATTCCGATGCAGTTTCGTGAGTTGAGGCAATTCTAAACTGGTGGAAAAGGTGGGATTTGTTCACCCGTACAAAAAAATCGGGGGAGCCCGTCGAGGCTCCCCTGCGCACCTGCGCAAATAGCGCGTACTATTCCAGCACTTGGATCCAAGAGGCGTTGCAGATTAACCACAACACCGCTGGAGTAAGAAGTTGACACCTTGCTCGCGAAACCACTGTTTCTAACCCGTAATATCGCAAGGGGTGGGACCCAAATGTTTCCAAAATAAAATGTAAGAGAGCGAGGTTAGCTCCTCTGTAGTGCAGTTCGCATTCCAATCAGCAACTTATTGTTAACAAAGGAAAAACAAGTGATTCCGCGGCTGTGAAAATACGGGATAACAGATTCTCTCGGATTAACGATATGAGATTTTGTAACAAATATTTACAATTCCCATTGTGGAACTGGTTCGCACTCTTCCCCAAGTCGCAATCCAGCAGAGGGATTTTTGCGCTAACGAGGAGACCGTCTGCCCACTGGCGCCTGCACTGCACAAACGAATCGACCGCCATTTTCGCGGGTCTTTTACCGGCGCCGCAGAAAAACTTGACACCAGAAACGCCTTTTATTTACAAGCCGATTATCCGAGCAGGCCGTGTGTAATGCATTTCTTGTTGCATATGCAGCAAGAATATTCGGTCCGCTTGCAAGGCAGATAGAAGGCGTTGACCACCAGATCCATTGAGACGATTGAATCGGCGCAATCGAAACCCGCGACCGAGGAGTCGCACTTTCTCGGCGTCGATATCGGCGGCACCAAGGTGTCTGCCGGCATTGTCAATGAACGCGGCGAGATCCTGTCAAGCGCCAAAGGCCCGATGAACACCGAGGGCAGCGCCGGCGATGGTCTGACCGCTGTACAGGTCGTAGTGGACGAAATCCTGGCCTCCAATGGCGCGCAACCAATCTCCGGGATTGGCGTTAGTTCGCCCGGTCCGGTCGATCCCATTTCGGGAATGGTGGCGAACCCCTGTAACTTGCCCTGCTGGCGCGACTTCCCTCTCCGCAGCGAGATCGAGCGGATCTATCACCTGCCGGTCCGCGTGGACAACGATGCCAACGCTGCCGGACTTGCCGAAGCACTATGGGGCGCAGCAGCGGGATTTGGCTCCGTGTTCTACGCGAGCATCGGTACGGGAATCGGGACTGCAATTGTCCTGAATCAGGCTGTGTTTCACGGTCCTAATGGCGCAGCCGGTGAAGGCGGCCACATGTCGATCGACTTTCGCGGCGAGGTCAACTGCAATTGCGGCAAGCCGGGATGCATCGAGTCGATGGCGGCCGGCCCGGGCATCGCCCGCCGAGCACGAATGAAAGTTGCGTCCAACGTGAAGAAAGGACGCGCGCTGCTCAACTTGGTGAAAGGCGACGTCTCGGCCATCACCAGCGAGGCCGTCGGTCGCGGCTGGCGCGCGGGAGACCCTGTCTCTACCTCAATCATGATTGAGACCGCCGACGCACTCGCGGTCTGGTTTGGCAACATCATCGATCTGCTTGATCCTGAGGTGATCGTGGTCGGCGGCGGCCTCAGCGAACTGATCTCGCATTTCTTCCCGGAGATCCAGGCACGTCTGCCGAAGTGGTGTATCAACCAGCAGAGCGGCGTGATTCCAATGAAGGTTGCGCGGTACGGTCCGGACTCGGGTATCGCAGGTGGAGCTGCTTTGTGCCTGAAAGCAGCCAGTGACTCCGCTTCAACTTTGAAAAGCCCACGTGGTAAGCAGCACTCGGCCTAGGGATCCCAACTCAAGCTCCGCTGGAGGTCTTGTTGCCAGATATAGAATCAGGTACGCTTATCGCTCCGCGTCACATGCAAACTGCCGATCGCAGGGGGCCCGGTGTTATGAGAAACGCGCAAGAGACGATTACTCCTTCCGCGCCTTGTTACACCATCGCGGCACAAGCTCCGTGCCGTGCCGACCTTGCCGGCAGCACGCTCGACCTCTGGCCTCTCTATCTGTTTCATCCCGGTGGCATCACGCTCAACTTCGCCGTGGACATCATGGCGAAATGCGCCATCACCATCCACGAAGACCGCTCGATCAAGCTGATCTCCGAGGACACCGGTCGTGAAGACCGCTTCGCCAACATCGAGCAGCTCTCACGGGCGCGTCAGTATCGTCATGCACTGGCCGCCAGACTGGTCAAACACTTCCAGCCGGAAGTGGGATTCACCCTCAAGACACGTTGCGATTCGCCCGTCGGTGGCGGGTTGGCGGGTTCATCGGCATTGACGATCGCGGTCGCCGGCGCGCTGTGCCGACTGGTCGGCCGCGACATGCAGTACGAGCAGTTACGCGTGATGGCCCAAAACGTCGAGGCACAGACCATGCACGTCCCGACCGGATGCCAGGATTACTACCCCGCTCTATACGGAGGCATCAATGCCATCCACCTGAAGGTAGATGGCGTGGCGCGGGAAGCTTTGCCCTTCGTTTCGCGCGACGTGGATGACCGCTTCCTGCTCGTGTACACGGGCGTGCCAAGAAAGTCCGGGATCAATAATTGGGAAGTGTTCAAGGCGTACGTCAGCAACGACAAGCGGGTGGTAAAGAATTGCGACCACATCGCCGAGATTTCGAAAGCGATGTATGCCGCCCTCAGCAAGCCAGACTGGACCGAAGTCGCACGATTGATCCGCGAAGAATGGAAATTCCGCCGCAGCAATTATGCGAATATTTCCACGCCGCTGATCGACCGGCTGATCACAGTCGCATCGAAGGCGGGCGGACGTGCGGCGAAGGTTTGCGGCGCTGGCGGCGGCGGGTGCGTCATCTTTATGGTGAAAGACGGCGCCAAGGAACGTGTCGCTCAGGCTCTGCGCATGAACGGCGGGCAGGTGCTGAACTGCAATGTCGCCCCGACAGGCCTGCTGGTGGAAAAGGTATTGTTGTCCAACCGCGCTGCCACCGGGCACGCCTGACATTGTCTCTGTAAACTATTTGTTTTCTATTATTTACTTGTAAGTGATTGACTGTAAGGAATGGTGGGGTCTTTTTTGGCCCCTACTTTTAAGTTCTTTCTTTTCTATCATCACCTAATAAGTGATTGATTCCAGGACATGGTGGGGGGGTTGAATCTCCGCCGCTAATCTCATGATGAAGAGCAAAAATCTTTCCGAACACCGCATGCACGCGGAAATCTACGAGCAGCCGCGCGCCATTCGTGACACGGTCGCACATGCTGTCGCCGATAACGGCATCTTTCGCGACGAACTCCAGAATGTCGAAGAGGCGTTGCGTACCTTCAAAAAGCTAATCATCGCCGCCAGCGGTTCGAGTCGCCACGCCGGTTTAGCCGGCGAGATCATGATCGAAGATTTGTCGGGCAGTGCGGTCGATGTCGAGTATGCGAGCGAATATTGCTATCGCTCCACCCATGCCGAGACGGATCCTATCGTCATTGTGATCACACAATCCGGCGAGACTGCCGACACCATTGCGGCTCAACGCGAAGCGTTGGCGCGCGGCGCGAAGACCTTGGCCATTTGCAATGTTGCCGGATCGACTATCGCCCGCGAAGCCAGCGCCAATCTGATCACGCAAGCCGGCCCTGAACTCGCAGTTCCGGCCACCAAAAGCTTTACCACACAGGTGACGGTGCTGTACTTGTTCGCGTTGTACCTGGCGCGCCGCCGCGGGCGCATGACATCGGAATGGCTTCGGGCACGTTTGGAACCGCTGCTACGACTTCCCGACCAGATGAACGACGCTCTGCCGAGTTGGGACTCTCGCGCCGCTGAGAGTGCGGAACACTATCGCCAGGCCGCCAGCTACTTGTATCTTGGCCGCGGCGTGCATTACTCGATCGCTCGCGAAGGCGCCCTCAAGTTGAAGGAAATTTCTTACGCGCACGCCGAGGCGTATCCAACGGGCGAAGTTCGCCACGGTCCTGAGGCCCTGGTTTCGGGCGGTATGCCGGTTGTGGTTGTTGCCACCCGGGATGACAGCGACCCTGACTCCGTGCTGCGTTACAAGAAGTCGTTGTTGACGCTGACCAGCCTGAAATCTCACGGCGCAAATATCTTCGCGATCGCGACCGAGGGTGATCAGAGAATCGGGACGCTCGCGGACCACACCATCTTCGTTCCGCCTCTTCCGGAATTATTGTTGCCACTCGTCGAGGTGATCCCGTTGCAGTTGTTCGCCTATCACGTCGCGAGACTGAACGGCTACGACATCGATAACCCGCGCAACCTGACGAAGGCGGTGGTGAACGAGTAGGGACATCTGGCTTCCTTCAACGTAACAAAGGAAAGGCTCCTTGCGAGAGGAGCCTTTCGAGCATCAGACGTTTTACGTTGCTACTACAGCTTCCTTCGGCTTCGAGCCGATGAAGCCGTAAAAGGCGATATAGAGGTAGCAGAGCACCGGCAGGAAAAAGGCGTGATGAATGCCGATGCTGGGCATATCGGCGAGCGCTCCCTGCAGATACGGAACGATGGCGCCGCCGATGATGGCCGCGATCAAGAGGAAAGAACCATCGGCGGTCAGCGGGCCCAGTCCAGCGATGCCCAACGTAAAGATGGTTGGGAACATGATGGAGTTGAACAAACCCACCAGCAGAATCGACCACATTGCGGTGTGACCGAGCGTGAGCATGGAGACCGTTACGAGCAGGGCCGCAATCAGCGCGTTAAATCCGAGCACCATTCCTGGCTTCAGCTTTTGCAGGACAGCCGATCCGACGAAACGGCCCACCATCGCGCCGCCCCAGTACCACTTCAGCATGTCGGCGGCGTCCTTCAGAGTCAGGTTGCCGATCTCCGGCGTGTGGAAGTAGTTCGTCAGGAAGCTGCCAATGGAGACTTCGCCGCCGACATACAAGAAAATAGCTACCGCCCCGAGAAGCAAATGACGGTACTTCCAGATGGAACCGTGAACTTCTCCATGCGCCTCGACGGAAGCAATCTTGGGCAGACGGTAAATGCCGATGATAACGGCGAGTACGAACAGTGCAATGGCAAGGCCGATGTATGGCGCTTTTACCGCACCGGCCTGCGCCACTTGATAGGCGTGCCGCTGTTCGGGAGTGAACGTACGAAATACTTCAATCGCAACCGGTGCAGCGACAGCACCAATGATGAGTGTGCTTCCGAACCACGGAGCCACTGTCGTTCCAAGCGAGTTGAAGGCCTGCGTCAGGTTTAAACGACTGGAAGCTGTTCGGGCCGGACCTAGCACCGCTACGTAAGGATTCGCGGAAGTCTGGAGTACGGTCATGCCGGCGGCCAGAATGATAAGAGCGGTAAGGAAAAGGGGATACGAGGGAGCGCCAGCAGCCGGGATGAACAGGGCCGCTCCACAGCCCATGGTTATGAGGCCGATCACCATGGCCCGCTGGTAGCCAAGGAAATCGATGATCTTCGCGGAAGGGTACGCAAACGCGCAATACGAAGAAAAGAACGCGAGCTGTACCATCATCGCCTGTTTGTAGTTGAGGTCGAAGAGGCCCTTCAGGTGTGGAATAAGAATGTCATTAAGACAGGTGAGGAAACCCCATGCGAAAAACAGGGTGGTGACCATGGCCATGGCGCCATAATCGGTCCTTTGTTGGCCTTCAGTGGTTACGGGCGCGGTTGCAGCTACGTTTGTACTCGGCATTATTCGATTGTCCTGGTCCTTGGCAAAGGTTGAACTGCGTCGCTTTGGAAACAGACTCCCTCTCGCCGTGAATCCTTAGCGGCAAATTGGGCGCCGCCAGAGCTTCCAGGTGGAGTACTGGCAGTTTCCTCCTAGAAAACCGATTCCGTCAATGATTCAATGCAGATTCTGCCCAAACAGTTAAGGGATCAACAGGGGCATTAAGGCGGAAAACCTAGAGATTGGAGGCAGGGGCATGCCCTTCGGTTACGTGCCCCGATGATTTGCACAAAACGGCCAAAGCTACTCTGGACGGAATTACAAGTAGCCGAGCATGATCACGATGGTGATGTGAACCACGGCCAGGATGGCAAACGAGTAGCTGAATGGCCGATGCACCACGTGCCACAAATGGAACAACTGGTGGGTTTGATTCAGAAATACCATCCTCTTCGAGAGGGTCGACTTGCGCCGGGCGGAGGCAATCACCTCCTCGAGATCGGCGTTCGTCGTCGGTATTAATCCGCCGAGTGCGACGATGGTCCCGGTCCAACTAAGCACTTTGCGGCGCAGACGGGCGACGCGAAACGGGCGCATCGTGTCGAGGGCCAACATCAGTACGATTGCCCGGTACGCTGGCATCTTGCGCACTTTGTCAGGCGCCGGAATGCGCAGTAGCGGCTGCAGATCTCTCGCGGAAACTATCTGCTGATGAGCAAGCTTCGCTGTCAGTTCTTCCTCATAGGTTTGCAATTCCTTGATGGAAACCTCGGCCGAATTCACTGAGCGCGGAATTTGCGCATAAATATAACGTCCGATGATTCCGCTGAGCGCAACTGCGACCATGATCCAGAAGGCGACTCCCGCGAGCCCGCCGAACTTGAACGCCGAATGGAAAATGATCACGACGGGAGCGGTTACTCCAGCCACCACGTGAAAGTTCAGCCAATGTTTCGTTGTGCCCTTGCGCGACAGCCAGGATATTCGCTTGCGCAAGGCGTAGAAGAAGATAAACAGGAATAGTCCGACGCCAAGAATTCCGAGCTTGATGCCGATGCGACCACTGGGTTTCAGCAGCGCATGCTTGGCGGAAAACGGCCGCTCCGCGCTGCTTAGCCAGTAATAATCAAAGCCATAGATAGTGAGAAACAAGACCAGCAGCACAGCAGCGGCGGCGGCAACGTAGACCAGTGTGCGATGAAGACGGTCGCCGTCATTTCGTGCATGCCTCTGCTCGGTCGCGTATCCCGCAAATGTTATGTTTGCGCTCATTTCTGCTTGTCGTCCTTTGGTTGAACACTCTTGGAAACCGACACTTCAGTATCGACGGTGAAGCGCTGGTAGTTGGTGAAGCGATGTATGTTGCGCCAATGCTGGCGAAGGGTTTCCACCTCGACTGTTGCGATTGCCGGAAAGCGGTAGGCCTTGGTCCAGCCGGGAAGCTGTACCGGCGAATAGATGACTTCCGCCTTCAGCGACCGCAACCCGACGTCCTGCATGTCCTTGTTAACTTCGGCGTTAATACGGGCCACCAGCCCGGTATCGAGGTCGATCCAAGCCTGGCCACTCAGTTCGAGTGGAAACTCGCGCCCGCGGACAGCCACGGCTGCCGGTGTACGCGTTCCCGGAATGTGTCGGAACTGGAAGACCAGCATTCGCTTGCCGTCGACGATCTGTTCCTGGCCGCTGTCGAATTCAAAACTATTGCGGTAGTAAGGATGAAAGATGAGGAAGAGATCGGAGAAGCCGTTGCTCACCAGCATGGAAACATTTTGCGGCACCTTATGACCCTGGCTCTGTGGCAGGCGCGATTCGTTGAGCAGGAACTGATCGTTGCTCCCATCCATCAGCACGAGGTAGTCGTACGTTGCTTCTTGCTTGTAGTCGGTGCCGCCCTTTTTGCCAAGCTTGAGCTGTTGAACGTGCTCGGTGCAACGCACATCGGAAATCTGCTCGAGATAAGCGCTGATCTGGCGCCCGGTGTCGTTCAAAACCGTTTCATTTTCATTCCCGGGATTGGCCGCAAACGCGGGAGCGGTACAACCCAGGATCAGCAGGAGACACGCGATCCTATTTACCGGCGGTATTGGTTGGTGCGGGGTTCGCATTCGTGACCTCCTGTCGGCGGCGTTGGCGGCTGTCGAACCGGTAGCCGAGAGTTGTGAACCACTGGTTGTAGTCTTGCAAACTGCCGCGCTCAACGTTCAAGCCGGCTTGCACAAAGTAATGGCCACCGAGCGAGAAATCGACATTAGAGCCGACGAATTTAGTTCCCGTGTCAGTGGTAAGCGGCGAGAGAAACGCCTGTTGTCCAAGGAGAAATTCCCAGCGGAAGTCGTCGCCGAAATTGCGCGAGACGGAAAGCGAACGATAGTCGCCCTTAGCAAAAGCACTATCGAACTTGGAGTAACGCGCATCGACGCGCAACTTTGTGCGCCAGATGCGATTCATGGTTACTCCATACATCTCGTTCCAGGAACCCTTCGCGTCGGTGCTGTTGCTGCTGCGGCCAATGTTGGTGTAGAGCGTCAGATGAGCCGGGGCCTCGATACGAACGCCGCCACTGATTCCCTGGAAGAGATATTTGTCGAGCAGGCCGGTCCCCACCAGTTGTGGATCGTAAGTCGGCACGTCGCGGAAGTAGTTGTGGTTGAAATCGAATGAGAGGCGGCGACTGACCTGGTAGTGCGCGGTGAGAAAACTACGGCTCACGCCATAACCGAGGGGAGCCATCGACGGATCAACCGTCGGCTTGTCGATCTGGAAAGAATGATAGATGGAAATTTGCTGGCGATACGAGACGCTGTTTTCGGTGAAGAAGAACGGACGGTCGATGGTGAAGTGCAACATGCTCACACCAAAACCGACCGTACTGTTGACCCGAACGGTATCGTAACTGCCGCCTTCAAAGGCTACGAAGGTTCCGGCCAACCTGCGATTCGGGTTGTAGCTCCATGAGGAGGGATCGGGAGTGGAGCCGGCGAAAATTCCCGCCGTCGTGATGTGCGAGAGCTTCCGGCCGATGTAGCCGCCGTCGATCGTTTCCAGGCTGCTCGCCCAGGGAAGGTACATGCGCCCGATACCAGCCACCCATTTCGAATCAGGATTCGAATAGGTGAGGCTCATGTGATAGGTGCGATTCAGAAGATCCTGGATGGTCGGCTGACTGTCACTCGAGTGCGATGCGACGCGTCCGCGCCAATATCCGCTCAGGTTCCAGTAGGTGCCGGCGATGCGGGTGATGTCGGCGCGGAAGACCACGCCGAGATTCGAGGACTGGACTCCTGCCGGTCCGTTGCTGGAGGTTCCCATGTAGTCGAAGCCAATGCGGCCGACGGCACGGTTGACTTCGGGCAATGGCGGTCGGGGTATTGAATCGCGAACATCTTCATCGAGCGGATCGCCTTCAGAAAAACTGATGACGGCCGGATATTTTCGCGTGTTGCCGAGCGTGTTCTTCGCAACTATTTTTTGCGTGTCTTCGGACGAAAGGGTCGCGACATCGCCACGAATTAGCGGGCGGGTAGTGGAGAGGACCGTACAGACCGCCGACATATCCGCCACCGCATCGACCACCAGAGTCGCCACCAGATAACTATTCGAATCGCCATCCGTTTTACTGGCCGCTCTCTCTTCCGGCTTCTGCTTGACGGTGAGCTTCATCCCCTCGG
>Ga0307470_10001101_pt1 | contig 11074 bp, 8 predicted proteins | sample atmos_gasesAM3C__FD_204565 | JGI IMG/M metagenome (GOLD analysis project Ga0307470, IMG submission 204565) | Hardwood forest soil microbial communities from Morgan-Monroe State Forest, Indiana, United States - atmos_gasesAM3C_05 | ecosystem: Environmental > Terrestrial > Soil > Temperate forest... | reverse complement strand
TGGTAGATCCTTCGGGTCTTTGCGACGGAACGAGCCCGAATCTGGGTATCGTTCGCGACAGCCTTGGCAACCTGAATTGCATTAACTCGCACACCGGCAACGCTGGTAAGCGTAACGTTCAGGGTGTGGATGTCACGGCGGTGTACGAAATCCCGACGGAAACTTGGGGCAAGTTCACCTTCTCCGGTGGTTACAACCACTTCTTCACGTGGAAAGAGTCGCCGGGACCGGGACAGCCTTTCAACAGCTTCCTCGGGAACTACAACAACGGCACCCTGCCGTTGGCTCCTGGTGCGATTCCGTGGAACAAAGGCTTCCTGCGTGGGGAATGGGAATGGCGTCATTTCGACTTCATCGCCACGGGTAACTACATCGGCGATTTCCGGGATGATCCAAACTTCGACTCGATCGCTCGCGCAGAGCGCCGCAATGTGCCGAGCTACATCACGCTCGATCTCCAGTTGAGCTACGAGTTCGTGAAGCCGCCCACGGAGCCTGCTCCATACGTGAAGGAGTCCAAGGACAGCAAGAACGCGCCGGTCACCGAAGCCGCTACGGCCTCGATCTGGCAGCGGATGCTGTGGGGCACCAAGCTCACGGTTGGGGTGAACGATGTCTTCGATCGTTATCCGCCTACGGTTATCGCGGCGTTTAACGACAACTACGATACGTCGCTCTACTCGATCCGTAACCGTTACTGGTACGTGAGTCTGACCAAGCGGTTCTAAACAGGAACTAGGTAAGCATTCAAAGGCGGGTGGCAGCAATGCCACCCGCCTTTTGCTTTCTGGCTGGTTGCTTCTTTGTTTGCGCTTTCCCAGCGCGCGCTTGTTTTCGGTTCCGTTTTGCTTTATTTCAACCGCTGAGATGGCGACGCAGACACTAACCGGCCGCAGTTTGACCACTTCGGCGACAGCGGTGCAATCGGAGGCGGCCAAACCTTCCCCCTGGATCCTGGATCGGTGGCGCGACTTGGTCCTTTTTGTCGGCACGCCGGCGTTGCTGATCCCCATTTTTACTGCCGCCCAGAAACGGTGGAGCGCGCAGGACATTTTTCTTTTTGTGGGCGCCTTTGGGGCGATGGGACATCACCTCCCGGGGATGATCCGCGCTTATGGCGACCGGGCGCTCTTCGACCGCTTTAAGATTCGGTTCGTCGTCGCGCCAATGGCGTTACTGGCGGTGTGCGTCTGGTCCTCGGTCTATAACGTTCAGGCTATCCAGTTGGTCGCGCTTGCCTGGGGAATTTGGCATGGCATGATGCAGACCTACGGGTTCTGCCGAATCTACGATGCCAAAGCATCGGCAAAGGCGGCGGCACGGGCTAAGATCGATCTCGCCCTTTGTTTCGCCTGGTTCCTCGCCGCGGTAATTCTGTCGCCGATGCGTTTTCGAACCTGCCTCGATCTCTATTATGAAAGTGGCGGACCGGTAATACCGACTGCGGTAATCCTAAACGGGCGCTCCATCGCACTCGGTGCGCTTGCTCTTGTGACAGCTGTGTTTGTTTGGAGGCAATGGCGCGACTGGGCCAAGTCTGGAGTGATCAGTCCGATCAAGCTCACGCTGCTCGTCAGCAGCATCGCTTTTTGGTGGTACTGCAATAACGGCGTCCAAAATATTCTCGTCGGCATTGCCCTCTTTGAGGTCTTCCATGACGTGCAATACCTCGCGATTGTCTGGATCTACAATCGCGCGCGCGTGGAGCGCGATGAGAGCATCCGCGGTTTTATGCGCTTCGTCTTCCGGCGGAGCGGGTCACTGATTGGCGTCTACGTCGGGCTGGTCCTCGCGTACGGATCCATTGCATTGACGACCTCCGGCGTTTCAGTCGAGGCCATCAAGCACGTGCTTATCGGCGTCGTTACGGCGTCGGCTCTCCTGCATTTTTATTACGATGGGTTCATCTGGAAAGTTCGCGAAACCCAGACGCGCGCGATGCTCGGCATTGACGGCTCCGGCGTGTCGACCTTGCCGGCTCCGCGCGCATGGCCGGCGTGGATTCGACACGGCTTGCGATGGTCGGTCCTGGTGGTGCCGGTTGCTGCTTTGTGCGCGGCGCAACTCGGCGGTCGTGTGGTGCCTGCGGTAGAGCGTACGGCTCGCGTCGTCGAGATTTTGCCGGGGGACGCACAGGCGCAATTGAATTACGGCGAAGCGTTGCATCAAACGGGACAGGTTCATGATGCGATACAACGGTACCAAGCTGCTTTGAGCCGCAATCCTTCGTTAGCGGAAGCAGAGTTTTACTTAGGGCAGGCGTGGAATGACCTTGGCGATCTTGATAAATCGATCGAGCATTACGACCGGGCCCTTCACTTGAGTCCGAACAACGGCAGATGGGAATTTCGGTTAGCTCATGCCTTGGCGGCGAAAAAGCTGGCGAAAGAAGCTCGCGTTCGCTTTGAGCACGCTCTTTCGTTAGATTCAGCTCAACCCATCGCTCACAAGGAATTGGCCGATCTTCTTTGTGGCTTTGGCGAATACGAAGGCGCAATCGGGCACTACGAAACAGCTATTCATCTCGACCCCGACTATATCGAAGCAAAGGAGAATCTGGCATTCGCGCGCTCGTTTCTCGGAAAATAGCCGTGGCGGGACGCCTGGGATGATGGTCAGATGACGAGCGACATGGCACATTGGGTGCTATGAAAACCATAACCAATATGGTTTTAATCAGCATCCAACCGTTCGCCCTCCGCAAAATTCTGCTCATCCTCGTCGCGGTCGTTGGCTTTTCCGCTCTTTGTTTTGCCGATCCTGTCCTCATGGCGCAACACTATGTCCCCAGGGCCGGATTCGTCGACGCGACGACAAATCCGGGCCTGCATCCACAAGGGAAGTCAGAAGGCCTGTTTAAAGATGGGGATCAGGCTCAAATCGACGCTCTTCGTCCTGTCGATTTGCCGTCGCGCGATCAACGGTTGTTGCCCAAGTGGGACGCCACGACGGAAGCGTTTCGGCAAGACAATCCGGGAGATATTTTTCAGCAAACGGCCTAAGACCTCGATTTAGGAACGACGACAGTCCGATTACGTGGTAGAGGGATCCGGGATAACGGACCCGAAAAATCTGCTTGGGCGGCAAAGATTTTTGTTGCCCAAAGCGAGGAAAAGCTCTACCATCATTTTTGTGGATATGGAAATTATGAGATCACTCGCCTCTTCGTTTGCCAAGTTTTCCGGTTGCATTCTGGTCTCTGCGTCGACCGTTTTTGCCTCCGATATCGTCCTTCAAAAGGTTCCCGATGCGACGAGCGAAATCTCGTCGCCTTCCAAAACGAATCTCGGCCCGCAGGCGAGCTTCGCCCTTATGAACTACAAAGTTCGCACGAATGCTCGTGCGCTCTACGTCAGTTCCGGCAGCGATCTGAAGCTCGCGAATAACATGATCGATGATCAGGCGGCGACGTCCTTCGGCTTTCTGCCGACGGACAATTCACCGGTCGCGATCGTCGATCTCGGCAAACTCTCGACTCTGCGGCGCCTGTCTGCGGTTTATTCGCCGCGCGCTACCGCAATCGATTTTTACGTGCTCCAATCATTGCCTGGTGTTGATGGCAACAATCCTCCTGATTCGTTGAAGCTCGACGAAAAGGCGATCGCGAAATTGAAGGCGGTTGGTTCCGTGATTGATGATGGGACGCAGGGTCGCGCGTCGATCGATTTTCCGGCCACATCCGGACGTTATGTGATGGTGCGTTGGACGCCGGCCGCTCATAGCGACACTGCGTTCACGGTCGCCGAAGTTTCGGCGTTTAGTCCGAGCCGCGGCAACCTGCTGGCTTCAAACCGCGATTTCTCGAGCACCCGCACGACGGGCGATTCGAAGGACGTTGCGGATTCGAAAGACGTGGGTGAGAGCAAAGATCTTCCCGAAGTAGGCGCTGGCCCTCCGGCTGAAGGTCCGCCGCCTCCTCTCACACCGCCACCGCCGTTCACGTTTATCCCGCAGCTTCAACCCCAAAGCGAATAGCGCCGCCGGCATCTTCCAAAACCCGTCAATCAGTAAAGCTGGTTGACGGGTTTTGTTTTTGGAGCCGAAAGTCGTTCGCTATAGGCAATCGCGAATGACCCGGAAGACTGCGGTACCATCGAGAGTGCCGTGAAAAACCTCGGTGCCGTGTCCACTTCCGAACACCACCACGTCTTCAACGGTCTCCAAGGCAACCGGTGCGTAAAAGGCGGCTGGCTCTTGCGGAGGTTCGACCGGTCCAGGCTCACTCGGCGGAGGCGATTGCTGTAGTTTGGCGGCACCGTAAGATTTCGTCGCGTGCGGGCCGCTCGCCCACGAAAACCAAGGGTCGCCGGCCGAATTCAGACCGAGGACGGCGATTCCACGATCGCTCCGAAAGGGCGCTCCGCTTAAGTGGAGTCCCCCGACTCCAACATCGCCGCAGACAACGATTGTAGACTTTTCGCCGGCATAGCGCCGCGCCACCGCTACGGCGCGGTCCAGTTCCAACGTCTCGGTCAGAGTGTGTTCGGCATCATTTTGTTCAGCTGCTTTCCGCATTAATCTCGCATCAACGACGAGCAGGTAACCGCCACGATTGTATTGCAGGAGCTCGATCGCGCGTCGGACCATGTCGGCAAGACTTGGCTGCTCATTACGCGCCTCAATTTGATCCGCGTATGCGAACTCGCTCCGGGCGAATGCGCCAAAAACTTTCGGACGGCGCCACGCTGGAATTGCCTCAAGGTCCGCTTTTGTTCGAGCGAGATCAAAGCCTTTGCGGCGGAGTTCCGAGACGAGGTCGCGCGAGTCCTTGCGAACGCCGTCCTTTTCGGCGGGCAATAAATCTTCGTAACCGCCGCTTAGAACGAGGTCGAGACTCGGATTGTCGGCGAGGACGCGGGCAAATTCCAGGTGGGCCGTCGGATCGGAGTTGCTGGTGTAAAAAGCTGCCGCGGTAGCGCTGGTTATTTTTCCATCAGTAACGAAACCGGTTGCCCGTCCGGCGCGGTGGGCGAGCTCCGTGAGGTTCGGCGCTGCGACACCGCGGACCTGGGCGCCGATCGATTTGTTATTGACCTTCGTGCCGGTGGCAATCATCGACGCGGCGGCGGCGGCGTCGGGCGCCGCAAAATCGTTGGAGTAATTTTTGACGAGTGCCAGGTACGGCATCGAATCGAGCGACAATGGCGTATCCACGCCGCCACCGAAAACACGGGTAGCGGCCAATCGCGAGGGCGTCAGGCCTTCACCGACGAATAAAATAATGCCGAAAGGTTTTTGGACGACCCAGTGTTGAAAATAAAAAACGCCGAACGCCACGAACAGGGCGAGACAGAAAAGCGCGAGTAACTGGTTGCGCCACTTCACGAGGCCGATCTACGAGCGCCATGTCTACCTTGTCAATCCCGCACCACCGGGAAAGCGCTTGTGCCTCGCCGAGAACATCGCGAAAATGCGTGACCGTGCCGAAGCCCGTCATCCTCATCATTCGCGACGGCTGGGGAATCAATCCGGGTGGTTTTGAAAAACGCGAGGCGAATGGCGACGCGACTTTGCTCGCGAAGACGCCTTTTCACGATCGGCTTTATCACGATTATCCCGGCGTGACGCTGAGTGCGAGCGGCCTCGATGTCGGCCTCCCCGAAGGACAAATGGGCAACTCGGAGGTCGGCCATCTCAATCTCGGCGCCGGTCGGATCGTTTACCAGGATCTTACTCGCATCAACACGGCGATTGCCGACGGCGAACTAAAGCGGAACCAGGTGGCGCAGGATACATTCGCGATGGCGCGCGGGCACCGGCTGCACTTTCTTGGCCTGGTTTCGGATGGCGGTGTCCACAGTCATTACGAACACCTGATAGCACTGGCCAACGCGGCGCACGACGCGGGCGTTGCCGACATCTTCGTCCACGCGTTTACCGATGGACGCGATAGCTCGCCGACCGGCGGCACCGATTTTCTCGACGCCTGTTCCGCTGGCCTAACGACCAGTGGCGCGAAGATCGTAACCGTGATCGGCCGCTATTTCGCCATGGATCGCGATCGGCGCTGGGATCGAACGAAAAAGGCCTGGGACGCGATCGTGTTCGGGCGCGGTGAGCAATGTTCCGCTTCGCCATCGGACGCCGTTCGCGCCCAATACAAGGACAACAAGACCGACGAGTTTCTTCCGCCGCTCATCTTTTCGCACTCCAACGAGCAAAGGATTCGCGATGGGGATACGGTTTTCTTCTTCAACTTTCGCGCCGACCGCGCCCGCCAACTTTCGCAGGCGTTTCTGCTGAAAGACTTCGACGGTTTCGAGCGCGAAGTGTGGCCGCAGGTGAATTACGTAACGCTGACGCAATACGACGTAACCTATCCATCGCCGTTCATCTTTGCGCCCGAGACGCTACCGAAGATTCTGGGCGAGGTGGTGAGCGACGCCGGCAAGAGTCAGTTGCGCATTGCCGAGACCGAGAAGTATCCGCACGTCACCTATTTTTTTAATGGCGGAATCGAACAATCGTTCCGCGGCGAGGACCGGAAGATCATTCCGTCGCCGAAAGTCGCGACCTACGATCTCAAGCCGGAAATGAGTGCGCGCGAAGTCACGGAGGAGGTTCTCGCGCGGGTCGACAAGTACGACCTGATCATTTTGAATTTCGCCAATCCCGATATGGTGGGTCATACCGGTGTGGTTGCGGCCGGAGTCAAAGCCGTCGAGACGATTGATAAATGCGTGTCGCGAATCGTCGCCGCTGTCCTCGCGCTCGGTGGTGCGTGCCTCATCACGGCGGATCACGGCAACTGCGAGCTGATGCGCAACCCCGACGGCTCCCCGAACACCGCTCATACGACGAATCGCGTCCACTTCATTTACGTCGCCGACAACGCAAAGAATTTTCGGGTCGAAGACGGCATTCTGGCAGACGTGGCGCCGACGCTTCTTTTTCTTCTCGGGTTGCCTCAACCGGCGGAAATGACAGGGCGAAATTTACTCGTTGAAAAATCGTGAGCCGGCGAATCCGTCCATCGCGACGATTTGTTCTCGAGTAATGGCAAAGGCGCGGTTGAACTGGCGCGTGCCTGCCATGGCGATGCGTTGCAGCAACCGAACGCGCGCTTCTTCTGCGTTATCGTGCCAGACCGGTTTGCGAACCAACTCGAGCGCGTTTTCCGCTTCGACCAGAACGCCCCAGCCGACCGGTGCGTCGGTTCGTTGAAATAACTCGTTAGGCAAAACCAGAAAAAAAAGGTTGGCGCAGCGGTAGCGGACGAGGCATTCGAACTTGGTGCCGCCAAAAAGCCGATTCTCGAGCGCCGCGGACTCTCGCAGAACGCGTCGATATCCCTGGTGTCCGATCGCATCGAAATCGTGCGAGTCGTATTCCGCGAAAAGTGAATCGCCGGTTCGCAGGGTCGGGTAGTGAATCCGCAGATGTTTTTCCAGGATTTCGCGGCGCCGATTGAGCGAGCGAAGCCGTTCGCGCGCACCGGCGGTTTCGCAATTGTCGCGGCGCAGGTCCGGCCACGCCTGTTTGCATTCGAAGATTGCAGTTACGGTTCGCTCGCGCACACGTGAACGAAACGCCGCGACGTCGGCGCGAAATCGGCATTGCGGCAAGGTTACCTCAGCGGCACACGCGTTGTATCGGTTCGCCTGCGCCCACAAGAGCGCCAGCCGCTTCAAGCGAACGTGCGCTTCCGTTTCGGAGCGCCTGGCCGGTGCTACGGGCGCGTCCATTCGGCGAGTTCCCGCGCCCAGTAAGTCACAATCAAATCGGCGCCGGCGCGTTTGAGCGAAGTCATTATCTCGAGAACGGCGGCGCGTTCTTCGAAACAACCCTTCTCGGCTCCGGCTTTGACCATCACGAATTCGCCGCTGACGTGATACACCGCCGTCGGTTTGCCGAACTTCTCGCGCACCCGCCACAAAATATCGAGATAAGGCAGCGCCGGTTTCACCAGCACGATGTCGGCGCCTTCCTCGATATCGAGTGCGACTTCGCGCAACGCCTCCTGCGCGTTCGCGCTGTCCATTTGGTAGGAACGACGATCGCCGAATTGCGGCGGGCTTTCGGCCGCCTCGCGAAACGGTCCGTAAAACGCCGAGGCGAATTTCGCCGCATAACTCATTATTCCGGTGTCCTGAAATCCGTGGTGATCCAGCGCCTCGCGAATCGCGCCGATGCGACCGTCCATCATGTCGCTGGGGGCCACGAAATCCGCGCCGGCCGCCGCGTGCGAGACCGCGGTTTTTGCGAGCAACTCCACTGATTCATCGTTCAAGACATGGAAATGATCGCCGTCGACGCGCGTCACGCCGCAATGGCCGTGGCTCATGTATTCGCAAAGACAGACGTCGGTGATCACCACCACCTCGGGGCACTTCGCTTTGATCGCGCGCACCGCTTGCTGAACGATTCCGCTCTCCGCGAACGCGCCGCTCGCGCCTTCGTCCTTGTCGCGCGGAATGCCGAATAACAAAATGGCTTGCAACCCAAGATCGTGAGCGCGCTGCGCTTCCTCAGCCACATCGTCGATCGCGAGCTGGAAAACGCCCGGCATGCTTTTGATCGCCTGCCGGGTTTTCAATTTTTCGCTGACGAAAAGGGGAAGAATGAAGTCGTGCGCGCTGAGTTTCGTTTCCCGGACGAGATTGCGCACGCCTTCGCTGCGGCGGAGGCGTCGAGGCCGGTGGACCAATTTTCTCACGGTCCGAGGCTAAACGTTTGGTTTTGCAGTCGCAAGTTCGCCGAACTTGACGCGATCTGACCCAGCGGCGTGAATGCTTTTCGCAATGCCGCGCCGCCTAACGACCGACTACCTGTTGATCGATGTCAGCAATTCGTTCGTGAAGCTGGCGTTCGCGACCAGGGAAAAGATTGGCAAAACGACGAGGCTCGCGACGAGCAAGCTGAGCGTGGCCGCATTGCGACGAGTTCTTCGCGGCCACGACATTCGAGCGATCATCGTTTCATCGGTCGTTCCGGAAAGAAATAGAGCGATCAAGACGGCCGCCGGATCGAACCGTGTCCTTTTCTTAAATCCGAAATTGGATCTCGGTGTCGGTGTCGATTATCCGAGGCCGCGATCGATTGGGGCGGATCGACTCGCGAACGCGGCGGCAGTTGCCCAGCTGTACGGTCTACCGGCGATCGTGGTCGATTTCGGAACTGCGGTAACGTTCGACGTTGTGTCGGAAGCGGGAGATTACGTCGGCGGCGTCATCGCGCCCGGTCTCGAAGTCATGACGAATTATCTTTATCAGCGAACGGCGTTGCTGCCGAAGTTGAGTCTGCGCGAACCACCGCGCGCGATCGGGAAAACTACGCGGGACGCGATGATGTCCGGCGCGGTTTTCGGTTATCGCGGTTTGGTGCGCGAGATCGTTAGGCGACTGACGCAGGAGAATTTTTCGCGAAAAAAACCGCGCATCATCGCGACCGGCGGTTACGCGCGATTGATCGCGGAAGAGTTGCCGGAAATCGAGGCCGTTCATCCAAACCTGACGTTGGAAGGTTTGCGGATCGTGGCGAACCGAAATATTCGTCAGAAAAAAGCGGACCGGTGACGGCTTAACTCACAGCCGTTCAATGTTTTCATAGAAATCAGAATTTTCGCGAGGAGAACGGCAAAATTGGCTTGTCATTAGGCCCGGAGAAAGCTTCTATGCGTCTCTGCATGAACATTCGGAAATTCGCGACGATCTCTGTCCTGGTCATTAGTTCTTTCGCGGCGACAAACGTTGCGCCGACGAAAGCGGAGCTGGAGTCGATGTATGACAAGGCGTTCCGCGAATTTAGCGCTGCGAATTACGATCAGGCGCTGAAGGAACTGGATGCGATCGATGCGCGCCAGCCGGATCTCGCGGAGTCGCAGAATCTGCGCGGCGTGATCCTGATGCGCCAGGCTCAGTATGATCCGGCCGAGACGGCGTTACAAAAAGCGCTCGCGACCGATCCGAAATTTTGGAACGCCCGTTTCAATCTCGCCGAAATTCCGTTCCTGCGAAAAGATTGGGCGGAAGCGCGGAAACGCTTTGAAGGACTCCTCCAGAGCGGGACCTCGGAACTGCAGGGCGACGCCGCGCAGCTGATCCAATACAAAATTCTCCTGACCTATCTGCTCGAAGGGAAAGAGAACATGGTCGATTCGATTCTCGCGAAATTTGAGCTCACGCCCGAAACGCCGGCGGTCACTTACTCGAACGCCGCGGTTGCGTTCCAGCATAAGAAGGAACAGGAAGCGAAGGATCTGATCGCGGCGGCGGAGAAGAAATTTTCGCCGGCGCTGAACAAACTCTTCGCCGAATCGCTTTACGAAGTCGGCTGGATGCAAAAGCCGGCGGGCCAGACTCGCGTGGCGCTTGAGCTGACCACGGCGGCAGAGAAAGCCGCGAAGGCGAAGGCGATCGCACAGGAAAAATTCGAAGCGGCCGAGCAAGCCTTCCAGCAACGCGATTACACAGCAGCGAAGAAACTGATCGACGAAGCGGACGCGGCAGATCCGAACCAGCCGCCGACGGTTAATCTGCGCGGCGAAATTCTATTGGCGCAAAAAGATTTCGACGGCGCCGAGAACGCGTTCAAGCAGGCGGCGAAGATCGATCCGAAATTCCGGGAAGCGCAATACAATCTGGCGCAGATCCCGTTCAAGAAAAAGGAATACGCGAAGGCGCGTGATCGTTTCGAAGCGCTCTTCAACAACACGCCGTCGCCCGGCGGCGACAAAAACCAGGCGGCGCAGATCATCAAATTCAAGATTTTCCTGACGCTTTTGCTCGAAGGCAAAGACGCCCGTGCCCAAAAGATGATGGAGCAATTCCAATTCACGGGCGACACGCCGGCGCTTTACTACGCGCAAGCCGCTTGGGAGTTCAAACACAACAACACGGCCAAAGCCAATGATTGGATCGTGTCGGCGAAGAAAATTTATTCGCCCGCGCTGAACATGGTGTTTGCCGATTCATTTTACGATGTCGGCTGGCTCCAGCCGGCGCAGAACGTTGCGGCCGCGCCGGTAACGCCACCGAAGGAAGTCGCGAAGAACGAAACCGCGCCGCCGTCGATCGAGCCGAGCCCGATCCCAGCGCCGGCTCTCGCATTGAACAAGCTGCCGAAAGCGCCGGAG
>Ga0307470_10001100_pt1 | contig 11077 bp, 11 predicted proteins | sample atmos_gasesAM3C__FD_204565 | JGI IMG/M metagenome (GOLD analysis project Ga0307470, IMG submission 204565) | Hardwood forest soil microbial communities from Morgan-Monroe State Forest, Indiana, United States - atmos_gasesAM3C_05 | ecosystem: Environmental > Terrestrial > Soil > Temperate forest... | reverse complement strand
CCATGCCGGCGTCGGTCAGTACGACGTTGAAGCTGCGGCCGTCTTCGGCGCATGACTCGCGCCGCACCGTTCCGCGTGCCTCCATGCGCCCCAGCTGGTGTGAGATCCGGCTGCGGTCCCACCGCAGTGCGCGCGCCAGATCCCGAGATCGGACGCGGTGCCCCGGGGCCTCGGAAACCTCCACCAGCACGGCGTAGTCGGCCTCGGTCAGTCCGCTGTCGCGCGCGAGCTCGCGGGACAGGTGGGCGACAAGCTCGGCCCGCAGCCGGTGGAACCCACGCCACGCCCGCATCTCGCGCTCATCCAACCAGTGCGGCTCCACGCCACCCAGTTTAGCTGTTTGTTGACACATCCGCATTCATGGTCTACAGTTTGTTGATACATCAACAAACGCCGTCTCGGGGTTCGGGAAGTCAGTGCAGCATCGGGCATCGAGTCCGGGGGATAGCAAGCCGCTGGGCGGTTCACTCGAAGGAGCTCGACATGATCAAGATCGGCATCATCCTCGGCAGCACCCGTCCGGGCCGCAACGGCGAGCAGGTGGCCAAGTGGGTTTATGACGTCGCCTCCCGCCGCGACGACGCGGAGTACGAACTGGTCGACCTGCTCGACTACCCGTTGCCGCACCTCGACGAGCCACTGCCACCCTCGTTCGGCAACTACCGGAACGAGCACACCAAGCAGTGGGCATCCAAGATCGCGTCGTTCGACGGTTTCGTGATCGTGACCCCGGAATACAACCACGGCCCGTCCGGGGTGCTGAAGAACGCGCTCGACTACCTGTACGCGGAATGGAACAACAAGGCTGTCGGGTTCGTGTCCTATGGCGCCGCCGGTGGTGTTAGGGCGGTCGAGCATCTTCGGCTGGTCGCCGGCGAGCTGCAGATGGCCGACGTGCGCCAGCAGGTAGCGCTATCGCTGCTGACCGACTTCGAGAACTTCAGCGTATTGAGGGCCGGCGAGTACAGCCTCGCGGCCCTGAACACGATGCTCGACCAGCTCGTCGCCTGGACCAACGCGCTCGCCCCGCTGCGACAGTTCCGGGACGAGGCCGCGGCCTGAGCAAGCCCACCCGGGATAGCAAGATCGTTCTCGGTCCACTGCCCGACCTGGGCGTCCCACAACGGGCAGGCCCGGGCGGTAGGTGGGCTGGAGCCGTCGTGGGCAACGACGTCAGCGAGTCCTCACGCTGAACAGGTCAAGGGCAGACCCTCAACCGAGAGTGCCGCTCGCAACCCACCTGTCAGGCACGACGGAGTAGATCTGCTGCGTTGACTGAGCCGGATTGCGATACGTCGCCTAGACGATGACATCCGGTTTCCCGGCCGACCAGTCCGGATGCACGGCAATAGTTAGCGTGTCGCTGAGCGTTGTATATGGCGGCGACGTCGTGGGTCGGCCGCAGGCTCCCGGGGTCTGCGAGCCCGGTGCCCCCGGCAGGACTCGAACCTGCGACCTACCGCTTAGAAGGCGGGAGCTCTATCCGCTGAGCTACGGGGGCTCTAACCTGCCACTGGCGCACGACGTACCAGTCGTGGGCAGCGCAAGTCTAGAACAGGAACCCGCAGAACTCCCGGCCGGAGCAGCTACGCCGATCATCCAATGTGACGTACCTGACGCGGTAGGTGGCGGACATCAGGTTGGCGTTCATAGGGGTCCAGCCGTAGCGAGTACTCGGGGTCGCGGCTGTCCGTTCCGAGACCGTAGATACCCGCCAACGCCATCAGAACGAATAGCACGAGCAGGATCACCATCATGGCTGTAATTGTGCGCTCACCGTGATCCTGCCACAACTGACTTAAACGACAGCGTTCGTTGAAATCCTGCCACACACCGGGCACGCTGGTTGCTGTGCCGATTCGCAATGTCGTCGCCGTGGCGCTGCCCGGTGTTCAGCCCTTTGAGCTAGGAGTCGTCTCCGAAGGCTTCGGTATTGATCGAAGGGACGACGGCGTGCCGAACTACGACTTTGCGGTCGTATCGGTCGACTCCCAACCCGTGCCCACGTCGAACGGGTGGACGATCACCACAGAGCATCGACTCGACCGGGCCGACGCAGCCGATCTCGTTGTCATCCCCGCCTGCGGGACCGGTCGGGACTACCCGGAGGCCGTTTTGGGCACACTGCGGGCCGCGGTCGAGCGCGGGGCCCTGGTCATGAGCGTCTGTTCGGGCGCGTACGTCCTCGGTGCCGCCGGGCTGCTCGACGGCCGGGACTGTACGACGCATTGGCGGTACGCGGCCGATTTGGCGAACCGATTTCCCCTCGCCCGGGTCAATCCAGATGTGCTCTACGTCTGCGACGGCCCGGTGCTGACGAGTGCCGGCTCGGCCGCCGGGCTCGACCTGTGCCTGCACTTGATCCGCCGGGACTATGGCGAGCGGCTCGCGAACATCGCCGCGCGACGGATGGTCATGCCGCCGCACCGGGCCGGCGGGCAGGCCCAGTTCGTGGGAACGCCAGTACGGGCACAGGATGCAGAGACGCTTGCGCCACTCTTGGACGAGATCGCGAGCGAGCTGGCGACGGACCATTCGGTGACGTCGATGTCGGCGCGGGCAGCCATGAGCGAGCGGACGTTCGCCCGACGATTTCGCGCCGAGACCGGGACGACGCCGCATTTATGGCTCACGGAGCAGCGGGTTCGCTACGCACGTTCCCTACTCGAAGCCGGCGACGAGCCGGTCGAGGTCGTGGCTCGACGCAGCGGGTTCGGCACCGCCGCAATGTTGCGTCATCACTTCAACCGCGTGGTCGGGACCTCTCCGGCGGCCTATCGCCAGGTCTTCCGCGGCTAGCATCGCCGTCCGACATCGGCTGGCATTCCTGTCCACAGGTTTAGCCGTCGTCCACAGATGCCGCGCGAGCCTTCGCGCCGAGGCAGTAGCCCGGTTGGCTGACAGCACGCCCAACACGGGGCCGCCGGACATCAGGACCGGTCGACGGACAGGAGTTCGCAATGAACGACACGTACATCACCATCGTGGGCAACGTCGTGGACGAACCCCGATTGCGCACGACCAGCAGCTCTGGCGTGCCCGTGCTCAGCTTTCGGGTCGCGTCGACCTCGCGTCGTCTCGATCGGGAGACCGGCAAGTGGCAGGACAGCGATCGCCTGTTTGCGACGGTCACGTGCTGGCGCGCACTCGCGCAGAACGTCGCTCGCTCATTGAAGAAGGGACAGCCCGTCATCGTGACCGGCCGGTTCTACTCTCGGGAGTACATGACCAAGGACGAGACGTCCCGGGTGAGCTACGAGGTCGACGCCGCTGCGATCGGGCATGACCTATCGCGAGGCGTCAGTGAGTTCACCAAGGTGGTGCGGCCGGTCGCGACGACGACCGTCGACGTCGGCCCGGACGGCCTACCCGAGGACCTCACTGCTCGGCGATTCGACGTGACACCGGGGCCGGAGGCCGTATTCGCGGCAGTAGGCTGACTGCGTCGCGACCCCTAGGGCGGCTCGACGACCGCCGCAAATATGAGCGGGTGAAAAGCGCGAGCAGCGCGCCCAAACCATCGCCGCGGTGGTCATGTCCCCTCCGCGGACAAGCCAGGGGACTGCCCGGGGACGTCCGGAGGGAGCAGAGAAAGAGCAAGATCTAGCTATCACCCACTGAGGGAGATAAGCGCGGAGCCATCTAGTAACACCGGATCCGTCGCGGGCGATTTCGAGGCCGGCGATTACGTGCCCGACTGCGACGAATGCCAACGCCGCTACGCGTTCAAGCGGCCACCGTGCGCCGAACATCTCCACCAGGAGACCGCATGACCGACTCGACGCCCCCCGCTCAGGCGTGCCGGCCGACTGTCCGTACGCAAACGACCACTAGGCCGCCAGCGGCAGCGCCACCGTGAACGAGTACGGCGTCTCGTCGTTGCGTCGTCGCCACGTGATACCGACCTCCGACGGCGAGCCACCGCCTTGGCTGGCCATGTAGGTGCGGACTCACCGTCGCCGATCTCCTTCCAGCTCGTCTCCCGATAGATACGCTCGACTCGCTGGCCCCGCAGTGACGCATCGAGTGCGGTCTCACCGGTCTCGTTGCGGAGTTCATAGGTGGCGCGCCTGGTGCGCTGCACTTCACCGTGGGGTCTTACTCCATTCCAATCGCGCGAGCGTCGCCGCCGGTGCCTGGCGAACTACCTACCGGGGTGTAGCAATGCGTCGGCCGGAGTCAATCGGGGCGGGGCATCTTCGGAACCATTGACCAGAACGGACTCAGCGTGTCGGGTGGGTCTTGATGATTGGCACGATCGCGTCGACCAGGTGCTGCACCTCGTCGGGACCGACGACAGGTGCGCCGGGGCGCGTCTCGTCGACGTTGGAGGACACGACGATGAGCAGGTGCAATGACGGCACGACCTCGATCAGCTGGCCACCGAACCCGAGCGCGTAGTAGGCGGTGACACCGCTGGTGGGTTCCACCCACCAGAAGTAGCCGTAGTTTGTCGGATTGAACGCCGAGCCGGGAGCCGAGCTGCCGTAGTCGGGGAACGACTTGCCGGCCTGGCCGGTGGTGGCTTGACGCACCCAGGCTGTCGGCACGACCTGCCGGCCGTTCCACCGTCCGTTCTGCAGGAACAGCTGGCCGAAGGCGGCCATGTCCCGGGGCCGCAGCTTGAGGAAAAAGGCGGTGGTGTGGAAACCCTGCGGATCGACCGGCCACGCGAACCCAGCTCGGTCATAGTCGGGCGCGTGTGCCTCATCGAAGGGCGGCTCACTAGCGGGCCGGGTCACGATGCCGAGCGGATCGAACAGTTTGGCCCGGGCGTAGGCCAACACCGATTGACCGGTCGCCTGCACCAGGATCGGCGACAGCAGATGGGCGCCGTAGTCGGAGTAGTGAAAGTCGTGAAACGGGGCGTAGTCCTGATGCTTCAAGATGAAGCGCACCCAGTCCGGCGACGTCACCAGTTCTCCCAGCTGAATGTTCCAGGTATCGGTGAAGCCCGCCGTGTGGGTGAGCAGCTGCCGCAGCGTGACCCGGGCGACGCTCGGGGTCATCTCCGCGGCGTACCGAGGAAGCATCTGAGATAGCCGTTCGTCTAGGCGCAACCGACCCTCGCTGATCGCGATCCCGACCAACGTCGAGGTCACGCTCTTGGTCACCGAGTAGCTCGATCGCGATTCGGCCGCGGTGGATGAGTAGTAGTGCTCGAAGCGGGGACGCCCGTTGACGTCGACGATGATGGCGCGGACGTTGCCGAGAGTGGTGTAGGAGTTCAGGACGTTCCCGATCGCGGCCGCCAACGGGTCCGCCGCGGTGCTCGACTGAGAAGGCATCGAGCTGGACCGAGACGGCGCCGATGTGGGTTGAGACTTCGAGCACGCCAGCAGCAGCGCGGCGCAGATCACCGCGCTCACGGCGAGCCGGCCGGCCCGGGTGCCGATCAAAATCCGCCGGGGCGCCAACGGTCCTACACCGCCCGAGGCGTGAAGTACGAGTGTTCTTTGCCGCAGGCTGTGCACTGCAAATAGTCCTGGCCGTCTTCCTGGTTGAAGCGTCGCACCCAGTTGTGTTTCAGGTTGAACCGACATAGGAGGCGCTTGCGCTTGCGGGATGCGGGGACAGACATGACGGCCTCCCAAGATCGATGGATCGTATCCCCGCACTTCACACCGATAGCCCTAGTGTCAGGAAGCTGCCATGCCTCGCGCTCGGCACAAACATGAGGTGTTCGCGTGGGGTCGGCAGCCTGCTTTCCTTAGCAATACGCGGGTCCCGCGACGTGGCGCAAAGATCATCTCGACGGCCCGATTGGATATCGCATGAGGCGAGTTGTCGCGATCGTGAGGCGAATCATCGGCTTCGCCATCGTGGCGGCCGGGTGTTGATAACGTTCCTTCCCGTCAGCGCGCATGCGTACTTCGACGGCTGATACCACGGAGAGTGCGGTTCGGTTTGGCATGCGATGTTCGCCAATTGGAACAACTACCCCGAGTTATGAATGCGGCTCGGCCGCCATCCCGCGCCCCCGCTCGGCGTCCCGTCTCACTAGCGGCAGGGCGGCCAGGAGCCGCTCGGCATCGGCGAAGTGCTCTCCCGCGGCGCTGGGTGGTCGTGGTGTGCTGTGCATGGGCAGCGTCCTTCCCAGTCAAGGCCTCGGGTTCGGTGTTCACGCACCACCGGGGCCGCCTCCTCGAGTGGAGGAAATTTCAACCCACTGCGTTCCCGTAGACTGGCAGTAATCCCCGGAAAACAAGGCAATAGCTATAGCGCGAAGAGTGGGAAAGTGGCTCAGTTCATCTACACCATGCGCAAGGTCCGCAAGGCTGTCGGCGACAAGCTGATCCTGGACGATGTCACCCTGTCCTTCCTGCCAGGCGCCAAGATCGGTGTAGTCGGGCCCAATGGTGCCGGCAAGTCGACGGTTCTTCGTATCATGGCCGGGCTCGATCAGCCGTCGAACGGGGACGCGCAGCTGTCGCCGGGGTACTCGGTGGGCCTCCTGGAGCAGGAACCGTCGCTGGATGAGACGAAGACGGTCCGGGAGAACGTCGAGGATGCGGTCGCGGACCTTCGAGCGACGATGGCGCGATTCGAGGAAGTGTCGGTCGCCATGGGGGAACCCGACGCCGACTTCGACGCCCTGCTCACCGAGCAGGGAAACCTCATGGAGAAGATCGAGCACGCCAACGGGTGGGAACTGGACAGCCGGATCGAGCAGGCGATGGACGCGCTGCGTTGTCCTCCGGGCGACGAGCCGGTCACGCACCTGTCCGGAGGTGAGCGGCGCCGCGTGGCATTGTGTCGGCTGCTGCTCGAGCAGCCAGATCTCCTGCTCCTCGACGAGCCGACCAACCATCTCGATGCCGAGAGCGTGCAGTGGCTGGAGCAGCACCTCGCCAAGTATCCGGGCACCATTCTGGCGGTAACCCACGACCGGTACTTCCTCGACAACGTCGCGGAGTGGATCCTCGAGCTCGATCGTGGCCGGGCCTATCCCTATGAGGGCAACTACTCCACCTACCTGGAGAAGAAGGCGGACCGCTTGGAGGTGGCCGGCAAGCGCGACCAGAAACTCCAGAAACGCCTACGCGACGAACTGGACTGGGTGCGCCAGAACGCCCGGGGCAGGCAAGCCAAAAGCAAGGCTCGACTCCAGCGATACGAGGAGATGGCCGCCGAGGCGGACAAGACCCGGAAACTCGACTTCGAAGAGATTCAGATCCCGCCCGGTCCGCGCCTGGGCAACGTTGTTGTCGATATCAGCCACCTGGACAAAGGCTTCGAGGGCCGGATGCTGATCAAGGACTTGTCGTTCTCGTTGCCCCGCGGCGGAATCGTCGGCGTGATCGGGCCGAACGGGGTTGGGAAGACGACCCTGGTCAAGATGATCGTCGGGCAGGAGCAGCCGGATTCCGGCGAGGTGAAGGTCGGCGAGACCGTGAAGATCAGTTACGTCGACCAGGGCCGCAGTCGCATCGATCCGTCCAAGAACGTCTGGCAGGTCGTATCCGACGGGTTGGATCACATCAACGTCGGTCACGTCGAGATGCCATCCCGCGCGTATGTCTCGGCATTTGGATTCAAGGGGCCCGATCAGCAAAAGCGCGCCGGCGTATTGAGCGGCGGAGAACGAAACCGCCTGAATCTCGCGCTGACTCTCAAGGAGGGTGGCAACCTCTTGCTCCTCGACGAGCCGACCAATGATCTCGATGTGGAGACGCTGAGTTCGTTGGAGAATGCGCTGCTCGAATTCCCGGGCTGCGCTGTCGTCATTAGTCACGACCGGTGGTTCCTGGATCGAGTCGCAACGCACATTCTGGCCTGGGAAGGTACCGACGACGACCCAGCCCGCTGGTTCTGGTTCGAAGGAAACTTCGAGTCCTACGAGAAAAACAAGATCGAGCGACTAGGCGCTGAGGCGGCGCGCCCGCACGCCGTCACCTATCGCAAGCTCTCCCGGGACTGAGTGCCGGCATGTCCCGATTCGTGGCCCAGTGCGCGATGCGCTGGTCGGACATGGACGCATACGGGCACGTGAACAACGCCGCATACCTGGCTTATCTCGAGCAAGCTCGAGTGTCCATGTTCTTCGATCGGTATGACCCGTCCTTCGAACGTGGAACGGTCGTTCAACATCACGAAATCAGCTACTTGAAACCAGTGGTCTACCACGTCGACCCGTTACGGATCGAACTGTGGATCGATGACGTCCGAGCGGCGTCGTTTCGCATGAATTACGACGTATTCGATCGTGGCGTGCTGGCCGCGACTGCGGCGACGACGCTGGTGACATTTGACTTCTTATCCGAGCGCCCACGGCGGCTCACTCCGGATGAGAAAGCGATGCTGGCTGGCTATACCGACGACTCGCGAGTTGCGATTAGTACCGCAACAAGCGCCAACGCATGATGATGGCCAACGAAGCCGGACGTTGGAAGAGGATGCCGGACATTGAGTGAGCGAGGTCTGGCGCATATGACTGCTGCTGACGTGAGCTGGGCTGCTCGTGCGGCGACGATTGGCGGGGCGGGCGGGGCGCGCGCATTCCCCGACGTGCGGCCCGGTGCCTTGGTCGAGCTTGCGCCGATGCTTCGTCGCGCCGCCGCCCTCGACGAGCTAAGCCTGGCCCGGATCGTCACCGGAACGGCCACCGTCACCGGCCTCGTTAGATTGCCATTTGACGTTTTGGTCGGCCGGACTTTGTCGTTGCCTGCGGACGCTGATCGCCATGCTGGCGACTATTCGGTCTTGGCGAGCGAGCTGCTGGCCTGGATCGACGGAGACGACGCGGAGCCCGCCCCGAGGGACGCCGACTGGCGCGGCGGTATACCGCCGACCACCGGTTGGAAGCGGGTCGATACGGTGCCCGACGACGTGATCCGTCGTCTGGTCCGCAGCGGTGCGCGCACGCTGAAGGATGCCGCTGCACGAGACGGCGTGCCGGGTGCGCAGCCCCGGGCCGAGGTCGCGGCTGCCCTGCTCGACTCGGTCGTATTGACCGTTAGCAGCTCGAGTGGTGAGCGCGTCGAGTTGACGCTTCGGCTCATCAGCGCCATTACCCGGATGGGCTTCCTACCCCAGGGCTCGCACCTGGCCGTCGACATCGCCGGCCGCTGGTTGCGGGTCGCGGCCCGGTACGGCTCCGGATACGCGGAGCGGCCCGGTCTGCGGTTGAACCTTGGATTGAGGTCCAGTTAGCCGGAGGTCATCTGGTCTCGAATCGACGTGCCAGCCGACCGATCCATGGCTGCCTTTTCTTCTCGCATCCACACTGTGGTGTTCGCCGGCAGGGTGCCGTCACCGTCGAGTGGTCCAGACGCCAGCACGACCTGTCCCGGGGGCTTCGGAGCGGGCCCTCCGCCGAAGTTGACTACTACCACGAAGTCTTCACCGCGCCGGAACGCCAGAGTGTCATCCGGTGAGCCGATCCAGCTGAAATCATTGCCGTGCAAGGTGCTGCTTTTCGCCCGATAATCCAATGCTCGCCGGTAGAGGGACAGGGTCGAGTCCACCTCGTCGAGTTGGCGGGCGACGGTCAACGGTTGCCACGATGCCGGCAGCGGTAGCCACGTCGCGGCGCTGGACGAGAATCCGAACGGCGGCGTGTCGCCGTCCCATGGAAGTGGCACCCGCTCTCCGTCCCGCCCTCGCACGGTGTGACCGGTGCGGTCCCAGGCCGGGTCCTGCAGCACTGAGTCCGGGAGATCGTCGACGTTCGGCAACCCGAGTTCGTCGCCGTTATAGAGATAGACGGCGCCGGGCAGGGCCAGTTGCAGTAAGGCAGCCGCGCGCCCACGCGCGGTACCTACCGTCCCGCCCCCGAACCGGCTGACATGACGATCGATGTCATGGTTGGACAACACCCAGGCGCACGGGGCGCCCACCGCCGGCATCGTTTGCATCGCGTCCTCGATCGCGGCCCGGAACTCGTTCGCCGACCAGGCCACTTCCACGAGCTGGAAGCTGAATGCCAAATGCAGCTCATCCGGGCGGACGTATCGGGCCAGCCGGTGGCCGCCTGACGCCCACACTTCGCCGATCGCCATCCGGTCGCCGGGGTAGGAATCCAGGACGCGGCGGAACGCCCGCAGATACTCGTGCACCTCGTCCTGATCCCAACGCGGATCGTCGCTCGGACGCATGTGGTCAGCGTCATTGATCTTGGCCAAGGTGCTCGCGGCAATATCGGGTAGGCCGGTGGCCTTGGCCATGCCGTGCGCCACGTCGACGCGAAAACCATCGGTTCCGCGGTCGAGCCAGAAGCGCAGAATGCGCTCGAACTCGGCGGCTACCTCGGGGGTGGACCAATCGAGATCTGGTTGCTCAGCCGCGAACAAATGCAAGTACCACTGACCGTCCGGGACGCGAGTCCAGGCCGGGCCGCCGAACACGGACGGCCAGTTGTTAGGCGGGAGGTTGCCTCGTGGGCCTTGCCCATCGCGGAAGATGAATCGCGCTCGCTCTCGACTTCCGGGCTCGGCGGCCAGTGCTTCCTGGAACCAAGGGTGCTGGTGGGAGAAATGGTTCGGGACGAGGTCGATCGTTACTCGGATCCCCCGTGCGTGCGCGGCGGCGACCAGCGCGTCGAAGTCGGCAATCGTGCCGAATATCGGGTCGACATCCGTCGGGTTCGCAACGTCGTACCCGCCGTCCGCGCCGGGCGACGTGTAGAACGGGCTGAGCCACAAGGCGTCGACTCCGAGCTGCTGCAGATAGTCCAGCCGATCCCGAAGCCCGATCAGGTCGCCGAGGCCATCGCCGTTCCCGTCGGCGAAGCTCTTCGGGTAGACCTGATAGAACACCGCGCTCCGCCACCACGGCTCGGAGTGCGACAGAGGCGGCTCCGTCGACGTCGAACCTGCCGATCGCATGGGAACGTCATCGACGCGGTGCGTCACGCGCTGTCTCCTCGGAAGGTCGCTCGATCGCGCGATCTCTGGATCGCCCAGCGATTGTAAACGCTTGCAATCGTGCCAACCGGACCGGCTGCTGCCAGTTACGCAACCGCCCCCGTGTCAGGCCGCTCGATGGAAGGACGAGCAAGGAACTTCAGCCGGAGGCATCCCGGCTTGCGGCCGGCGAGGGTACGGGCTTCAGGCCGGGAGGCATTCTGGCCCGCGGC
>Ga0307470_10001099_pt1 | contig 11080 bp, 10 predicted proteins | sample atmos_gasesAM3C__FD_204565 | JGI IMG/M metagenome (GOLD analysis project Ga0307470, IMG submission 204565) | Hardwood forest soil microbial communities from Morgan-Monroe State Forest, Indiana, United States - atmos_gasesAM3C_05 | ecosystem: Environmental > Terrestrial > Soil > Temperate forest... | reverse complement strand
ATCTGCACCCCCCGGCGGCCGCGCTGTCTCCTCTGCCCGCTGCGGCCGCCCTGCCGCGCCGCCGCGGAAGGCGAGCCCGAGCGCTACCCGACCGCCCGGCCCCGACGCGAGCGCACCCGGCTGCGCCTGGTGGCGGCGGTGGTCGAGCAGGAGGCTCGGCGCGGCGAGCGAGCCGGGGTCCTCCTCGTCCGCCGGCCGGAGGGGAGCTCGCTCCTCGCCGGCACCTGGGAGCTCCCTTGGGTGGAGGCCGCCGGCGCCCGCTCGGCGTCCGACGGGCTCGCGGCGCGCTATGGCGGCGTCTGGCGCCTCGGCGCGCGCCTCGCGAGCGTCCGCCACTCGATCACCCACCGCGACCTCGAGGTAGCGGTGCATCGCGCCGATCTGGCGGCTGGGGGTGAGGTCGCCGAAGGGCACGAGGCGGGATGGTTCAATGCCGGGGCACGGGAGGGCCTGCCTCTCTCGTCGCTGGTCGGGAAGGTCCTCGTCGCGGCGGGGAGTCTCGCGGCGAGCGATGGGGTGAGGTAAGGAAATGGAGACCTCGCGATTCAAGATCGCCTTCGTGGGCAGCCACGGCGTCGGCAAGACGACCCTCTGCTACGGGCTGGCGGCGCGCCTCAAGGCCCGCGACCTGCCCGTCGAGGTGGTCCACGAGGTGGCGCGGCGCTGCCCGCTGCCGGTCAATCAGGAGACCTCGGTCGCGGCCCAGTCCTGGATCCTCCACACCCAGATCGCCGAGGAACTCGTTGCCCAGGCGCGCTACCCGCTCGTCGTCTGCGACCGGAGCGCGCTCGACAACTACGTCTACCTCCTGCTCGCCGCCGGGCGCCTGGAGAGCCTCGAAGGCCTCCTCGCCGGCTGGCTGCCGACCTACGACCTCCTGGTCCACGTGCCGATCGTCGCCGATCCCCGGCCGGACGGCTTCCGCTCCGCCGATCCGGGCTTCCAGCGCGCCGTCGAGGACCGGCTGGCGCGCGAGCTCGCCGAGCGCGCCCTGCCCGTTCTCAGTCTCGATCCGGCCTGCCGCGCCTCCTGGCTGGAGCAGGTCGAGCGGCGGGTGTGGGAGCGCGTGCGCCCCGCCCAGCTCCTGTTGCCCGCGCGGTAGCTCGCCATGCCGACCTTCGAGACCCTGCTCGTCGCCCTCGTCGCCGCCGGCCTGGGCGTCGGCGCCCTCGCCCTCCTGGCCGGCCTGCGCGCGGGCTCTTCGAGCGCGGCCATGATCGCGCTGGGCAGCGGCCGCTTCGCCGAGGCCCTCGCGGCGGCGCGGACCGGTGTCGGGACCCCGCGCGACGAGCTCTACGCGGCGGCGGTGGCGGCCAAGCACCTCCTCCTCTGGGACCGCGCCGGCGAGCTGCTCGATCGCATCCTCCGGGGTGATCCCGGCGACGGCGAGGCCTGGCTCGAGCGCGGCCTGGTCGCCGCCTACACCGGGCGCGGAGGCGAGGCCGAGACCGCCTTCGCCCAGGCCCTGGCGCACCGCGCCGACCTGGCCGAGTCGATCACCCTCCATCGCGCCTGGCTCGCGCTCTCCCGCGGCGATCACCCCCTCTCCCGGCGCCTCTTCGACGGCGTGGAGGCGCCCCTCGAGAGCAAGCTGCGCTCGGATCTCGGCCCCGGCGACCCGCTCTTCGCCGAGTGGTTCCTCCAGGCGGCGGCCCTCTGGCGGGCAGCGGGCGACGCCGCGCGCGGCGACTGGGCCGCCGCCGCCGGCCGCGCCGCGGCGCCCGAGAGCCGGCTCCCCGATCTCATCCTCGCCGGTTAGCGGGGCTTCATCCTCCGCTACAATGGAAACACCTTGAGCATTCCTTCTCTCCTGCGTCGGTGGGAGGTCTTCGCCCACTTCACCGATCAGCAGCTCGAGCTGCTGGCGCCGTGTGTCACCCGCTCGCGCCGCGCCGCCGGGTCGCTCCTCATGAAGGAGGGCGAGCCGACGCTCGACGCCTATCTGATCGAGAGCGGCGAGGTCCGCATCCAGCGCAACACCCCCTACGGCAGCTTCAATCTGGCGACGCTCGAGCCGGGCGACCTCTTCGGGGAGACCAGCTTCGTCGACCGCAGCACTCGCTCGGGCGACGCGATCGCGATCGCCGACACCGACCTCGTCATCCTCTCGCCGGCCGCGCTCGGGCCGGCGATGGAGGGCGACCAGCGGCTGATGCTGGCGCTCCACTGGGCGTTCTGGAAGAGCCTTTCGAAGAAGCTCCGGCAGACCAACGACAAGCTCACCCAGTTCTTCTCGCAGACCGGCAAGCCGCCGACCACCCAGTCGACCTCGCCGCGCGACGCCTCGGGCGAGTTTCGCATCGATCTCGCGGCCAAGCGCAAGCTCTTCGAGGAGCAGAAGCTGTCGAACCTCGAGATCAATTTCCTCACCTCGCTCTCCAAGGAGAAGAAGTTCCCGCCGCAGAAAGTGATCTTCCGCGAGGGCGAGGTGGGCGACGAGATGTACGTCGTCCTCGAGGGCCGGGTGATGATCAGCAAGTACATCCCCGGCGCCGGCGAGGAAGCGCTCGCCTTCCTCGAGCGCGGCGACTACTTCGGCGAGATGGCGCTGATCGACAAGCAGCCGCGCTCCGCCGATGCCAAGGCGCACGACGGCGGCGCCGTCGTCCTCGCCATCCCGCGCGAAGTGCTCAACGGGATCCTCGACATCAACCGCCTCTCCTCGCTGAGCCTCTTGAAGATCCTCTGCAACCTGGTGGCGACCCGGCTGCGCGAGCTCGACGACAAGATCATCGGCTGGTTCATCCTCGCCGGCGGCGCCGGCGCCGCGGGAGCGGCGCCGCGGAAAGCCTGAGGCTCTCGATCGTCTCAGCCGCAGGCCAGGCCCGCCAACCCTTCTTCCAGCAGATCGAGCGCGGCGTCGAGCTGGTGCCGCGCGATGGTGAGCGGCGGGGCGAGCTGGGCGACGGTCCCTGCGGGGCCTCCGGCGAGGAGCAGCACGCCTCGCCGCAGGCACTCCTCCACCCACCGCTTGGCGCCCTCGCGGGTGCGCGTTTCGACTCCCCACAGGAGGCCGCGGCCGCGCACCGCGGCGACCGCCGGGAAGCGCGCGGGCCAGACGGCGAGGCGGGGGGCGATCGCCGCGCCGAGAGCCCTCGCCCGCTCGGCGAGGCGCTCGTCCTCCAGCACCGCGAGGGCGGCGATCGCCGTGGCGCAGGCGAGCGGATGGGCGACGAAGGTCGAGGTGTGGAGGGCCTCGCCGTCGCGCTCCCAGACGCGGAAGAGGTCGCGAGACCCGAGGACGGCGGCGATCGGCATCCCGCCGCCCAGCGCCTTGCCGCAGCAGAGGAGGTCGGGGACGACGCCCTCGGCGGCGACCGCGAAGCGGCTGCCGGTGCGCCCGAAGCCGGTGAAGATCTCGTCGGCGATGAGGAGCGCCGAGCGCTCGCGGCAGAGGCGGCCGAGCTCGGCGAGCCAGCCTGCCGGCGGCAGCAGGACCCCCTCGCGGCCGACCACCGGCTCGACGACGACGGCGCCGATCTCCGAGCCGTTCCCTGCGCTGTCCATCGCCGCCGCGATCGCCTCTGGGCGGGCGCCGAAGGGGAGGCGGTGGACGTGCGGGTGGAGGTAGGCGGCGAAGGGCGCGCGGAACTCGCGCCGCGAGGTCGCGGCGAGGGCCCCCAGGGTGAGTCCGTGGTAGGTCGGCTCGAAGGCGAGGAGCCCCGGCCTCCCGGTCGCCGCGAGGGCGGTCTTGACCGCGATCTCGACCGCCTCGGCGCCGGAAACCGCGAAGTAGACCTGCGCCCCGGGCATCGGCGCCAGCTCGGCTAGCCGGAGCGCGAGCGCCGCGCGGCCGGGATGGGGCTGGACGTCGCCCAGCCCGTGGAGCAGCCGCTCACCCTGCGCGGCGAGCGCCGCCACCACCCGCGGGTGGCGATGGCCGATCGCCGCCGCGCCAAAGCCGGAGGTGAGGTCGATGTAGCGGTTGCCGTCGATGTCGAGGACGTTGGCGCCGCGAGCTTCCTCCCAGGCGATGGGCGGGTCCCCCGCGCGGGGGACGGTGTTGATGCCGGGGGCCTCGCAGCGGCGCAGCGTCTCGGCGAGAGCCCGCGAGCGCGGGCCGGGGGGTGGGGTGACGATCGCGGGGAGGAGGTCGCCCTGCTCCAGCCGGGCGCTCACATCTCGCGCCGGCCGGCGAGAGAGCGGCCGAGCGTCACCTCGTCGGTGTACTCGATGTCGCCGCCGACCGGCATGCCGAAGGCGAGCCGGGTGACGCGGAGACCGCGGGCCTTGAGCAGCCTGGCGAGGTAGAGCGCCGTCGCCTCGCCCTCGACGTTGGGGTTGGTGGCGATGACGATCTCCTCGACCCCTTCCAGGCGTCCCAGGAGCCCGGGGATGGCCAGCCGATCGGGGCCGATGCCGCGGTGGGGGGAGAGCGCGCCGAGCAGCACGTGGTAGAGGCCGCGGTACTCGCCCGTGCGCTCGAGAGGCTCGATGTTGAACGGCTCCTCGACGACGCAGAGGAGCGCGCGGTCGCGGCCGGAGTCGGCGCATATGCGGCAGGGATCGGCGGCGGTGATCGAGTTGCAGCTCGAGCAGTGGAAGAGCTTCTCCTTGACCTCGACGATCGCGCCGGCGAGAGCCTGCGCCTCCTGGGCGGAGACCTTCAGCAGGAAGTGCGCGAGCCGGGTCGCCGTCTTGGGGCCGATTCCCGGCAGACGCGAGAGCTCGCCGATCAGGCGGGCGAGGGGATCCGACATCGCCAGCTAGAACAGCCCGGGCAGGCCGGCGGCCATCGACCCCACCTTGCCCTGCATCGTCTCCTCGATCTTGCGGCCGGCCTCGTTGACCGCGGCGACGATCAGGTCCTCGAGCATCGAAGGGTCTTCCTTGTCCATCACCTCGGGGTCGATCTTCACCGACATCAGCTGCTTGTGACCGCTCATCTTGACGGACACCATGCCGCCGCCGACGCTCGCCTCGACCACGGTCTCGGCGAGCTCGCGCTGCAGCCTCTCCTGCATCTCCTGGGCTTGCTTCATCAGTTGTCGCATGCTGCTCATGGCTTCTTGGTCCCTTTTCTAGTCCTCGGGGAGACTCCCGTGCTCCTCCACCTCCGCGACCCGCCCGCCGAAGATGTCGAGGACGGTCTGGATGATGGGGTTCGCCTCGACGAGCTCGAGCTTGACGGTGGAGAGCCCGGGCGAAGCCTCGGCGACCGTTCGCTGACCAGATCCTTCGATGAGCTTGAACGCCGTCCCCGCCCCCCAGGAGCGCGCCAGCGCCTGCTCCAAGACCTCGCGGTTGCTGCCGCGCTCGAGCTTCTGCGGCAGCCAGGGATCGCCCGGCGGGTAGACGATCACCAGCCGGCCTTCCGCGAAGCGGAGGTCCTCGGCGCCCTCGAGGTGGGCGGCGAGCGGCTGCTTGAGCTTCGAGACCTCTTGGAGGAAGGCGAGGAGCCGCTCCTCGTCGTTGGCCGGCGGCGCGGCGCCCGGCGGCGGCTCGTCCTCGGCGGGCTCCTCACGGCCGGCCGCCGCGAGCCGCGGCTTCGGCGCCTCGACGGACGGTACCGGAGCCCGGGGGCGGAAGGCGGGCCGTCCCGCGGCCAGGTCGGCCGCCGCCGGCGCCCGCGCGCGGGGCGAGCCCGGCGGGATCCCGGCGAGCAGCTCCTCGATCCGCACCAGCTTCGGCAGCTCGGCGGCGCGCAGCCAGGCGATCTCGACGGCGAGGGCGCCGGCCTCGCTGCGCCGCACCGTCTGCTCGCTCGCCAGGAGCTGCTGAAGCAGGCGCAGAAGGTTCTCGTAGCCGCTCGCCTTGGCGGTGGCGGCGAGCGCCGTCGCCTCCTCGCCGGGCAGGTCGACCTGCCCGGGGTCGCCGCCCATCGCCAGGTGGAGGGCGTCGCGGCAGTAGGCGAGGAACTGGCCGTAGACGTGGCGCGGATCCCAGCCCTCGTCCTCGACCATGGCGACCGCGGCGGCCACCGCGGCGCGGTCGCCGGCCAGCATGCCGTGGAGGACGCGCGAGAAGAGCGCGGTGTCGAGCCCGCCCAAGAGCCGGATCGCCTCCTCATCGGAGATCGTCCCCGAGCCGAAGGTCGCCAGTTGGTCGAGCAGGGCGACGGAGTCGCGGACGCTCCCCTCGCCGGCGCGGGCGATCAGACGCAGGGCGGTCTCGCTCGCCGCGATCCCCTCCGACCGGCAGATGTCGGCGAGGAGGGCGACCACCTCCGCCGTAGGCACCCGCCGGAAGTGGAACTCCTGGCAGCGCGAGAGGATGGTCGCCGGCACCGCCTCGATCTCGGTGGTGGCGAAGATGAAGACGAGGTGGGGAGGCGGCTCCTCGACGATCTTCAGGAGCGCGTCGAACGCCTGGCGCGAGAGGCGGTGGATCTCGTCTAAGACCACCACCTTGTAGCGGTCGCGCGCGGGGCCGTAGCGCAGGCTCTCGGTGAGCTCGCGCACCTGCTCGACCTTCGAGTAGGTGGCGGCGTCGACCTCGATGACGTCGAGGTCAGAGCCGCGGGTGATCTCCAGGCACGGCATGCACTCGTTGCACGGGTCGGCCGCCGGCCCCCGCTCGCAGTTGAGGGCCTTGGCGAGCACCCGCGCCGCGGTCGTCTTGCCGACGCCGCGGATCCCCGAGAAGAGGTAGGCCTGGGCGATCCGCCCCTCTTTGAGGGCGTTCCTCAGGGCCGTGACGATCGGCTGCTGGCCGACGAGGCTCGAGAAGTTTTGCGGGCGCCACTTGCGGGCGAGAACCTGGTAGGTCATGACGACGGGGAGCCAGTGGCCGACGAAGGGTTCCGGTTGATCTGCGGCACTCGATGCGCCGACCTTATCGCTGCTCCCTTCCGGGCCTGACGAGGTTCGGTGACGACCGATGCACAGGACCCGAACCCTTCGTCCGCCACTGCCGGAAGAGCCATGCTATGTCCTGGGGTCGGGGATGTAAAGGCGCGTTGGCGAGGGCTGGTAGCGGGTTCGGCGGGCTCCGCGGGTCCTTCGGCGCGGGGCCCTCTCGCTCCCTTGAACAACGGTTCCGGCCGGCGCATTTCGGCCCGAGATCGGTTGAGCCTGGTAGAGTCTGGGCCTGCGGGCTGGCGTCCCGCGCGCGGAGGAGCATGGCGGCGACCGGATCTCCCGATCTGCGGGGACAGGTGGCGCTGGTGACCGGCGGCGGGCGGGGGCTGGGATGCGCCTTCGCGACGGCGCTCGCGGGCGCGGGAGCCGCGGTCGCCATCCTCGCGCGCTCGGCGGATCAGCTCGCGGCGGTCGCGAGCGCCATCGAGGCGACCGGCGGGCGCGTCCTCGCCGTCCCCGCCGACGTGACCGACGCCGGCGCGGTGGCGGCCGCCGCCGAGGAGATCGAGCGCCGGCTGGGCCCGGTCGACCTCCTGGTCAACAACGCCGGGGTCGCCCCGCCGGTGGGACCGCTGTGGGAGGTCGATCCCCAGGAGTGGTGGCGCAACGTCGAGATCAACCTGCGCGGGCCGCTCCTGACCTGCCGCGCCTTCCTGCCCGGCATGATCGCGCGCGGCCGCGGCCGCATCGTCAACGTCACGAGCGGCGCCGGCACCAGCGGCCTCCCCTACTTCTCGGCCTACATCACCAGCAAGACGGCCCTCATCCGCATGACCGAGGTGCTGGTGGCGGAGCTGCGCGACCGCGGCGAGCACGGCGTCGCGGTGTTCGCCATCGAGCCCGGCACGGTGCGGACGGCGATGGTCGAGGACGTCCTGAGGACGGAGAACCGGCGCTGGCTGCCCTGGCTCCCGCGCGTCTTCGACGAGGGCCTCGACGTCACCCTCGAGCACGCCGCCGAGCTGGTCCTCCTCCTCGCCTCCGGCCGCGCCGACCGCCTCTCCGGCCGCTTCCTCCACCGCCTCGACGACATTGAATCTCTCCTCGCCAACGCCGAGGAGATCGCGGCGAGCGACCTGCTGACCCTTCGGCTGCGGCGGCGGACGTAGCGCGAGGGGCGTCACTGGAATCGAGGCGGAGCTATAGGTGAAGAGCAACGACTCAGGCCTGTCATGGAACCACCGAGGGCACACTCGGGAGAGCGCTCCCGTTCACCGGAACCGCCGAGGGCATCATCGGGAGAGCTCTCCCATTCACCGGAACCGCCGAGGGCACACTCGGGAGAGCGCTCCCGTCACCGGAACCGCCGAGGGCATCATCGGGAGAGCGCTCCCGTCGCGCCGGACCGCGAAGGGCACGCGCTGGATGGCCCAGCCGGAGCGCCCGTCGCCGATCATCTATAAGAAGAGGGTCTGGTCGTGATTCGAGGGTTGGCGGAGAGGGTGGGATTCGAACCCACGGACCGGTTGCCCGGTCAACGGTTTTCGAGACCGTCCCATTCAACCACTCTGGCACCTCTCCGGGTGCTGCGTACTGGCGGAGAGGGTGGGATTCGAACCCACGGTAGAGTTTCCCCTACACACGCTTTCCAAGCGTGCTCCTTAAGCCACTCGGACACCTCTCCTTGATTGAGAAAGAACCGTTGCGGCGCCTGGCTGCGCCGCCCTTCCGAAGCCCCTACGCCGTCCGTCCCCGCCGCAAGCCCGCGAAGAAGCCGGAGAGCAGCGCCCCGCACTCTTCCGCCAGCACCCCGGCGGTCACCTCCAGCCGGTGGTTCAGCCGCGGGTCCTGGACCAGGTTGCCCAGGGTGCCGCAGTAGCCGGCCTTGGGATCTGCCGCGCCGTAGACCAGCCGGTCGATCCGCGAAGCCACGAGGGCCCCCGCGCACATCGGACAGGGCTCCAGGGTGACGTAGAGCGTCGCCCCCGAAAGCCGCCACCCCCCTACCTTCCCCGCCGCCTCGCGGATCGCCAGCAGCTCGGCATGGGCCAGCGGATCGCCGTCGGTCTCCCGGCGGTTCGTCCCGCGGCCCAGGACCGCGCCCGGCTCTCCCCCCACCACCACGGCGCCGATCGGCACCTCGCCGACCGCCGCCGCCTCGCGGGCGAGGGTCAGGGCCTCAGCCATCCAAACCCTGTCCTCGTCGCTCGTCACGCCCAGACCTCGCGCGGCTGGCGCGGGAAGGGCGCTATCTTAAAGGAAGGGCCGCCGGCCGTAAACCGGCTGCCTCTCGGGAGCTATACGTCGTGGATCAGCGGCTGCGGGCGGGCGAGGTAGAACCCCTGGGCGTAGTCGACGCCGATGCTCTCGAGCGCCTCCAGCGTCTCGCGGTTCTCGACGCACTCGGCGATCGTCTTGATCCCCATGACGTTGCCGATCTGGTGGATCGACTCGACCAGCGCGCGCTTCACCCGGTCGCCCACCATCCCCTGCACGAACTCGCCGTCGATCTTCAGGAAGTCGACCGGCAGCTCGCGAAGGTAGGCGAACGAGGAGAGGCCGCTGCCGAAGTCGTCGAGCACGAAGCGGCAGCCCTTCGCCTTGAGCGCGGTGATGAAGCGCATGGCGCCGTCGAGCTTGCTGATCGCCGCGGTCTCGGTGATCTCGAAGCAGATGCACCGCGCGTCGACGCCGCTCGTGTGCAGCTCCTGGACGACGAACTGGAGGAAGGTCTCGTCTGACAAGGTCTGGCCGGAGAGGTTGATGGCGAAATGGAGGAGGCGCGACGCATCGCGGCGCTGCCCTTCGGCGAGGGTGCGGAAGGCGGTCGCCACCACCCAGCGGTCGAGAGAGGCGATCAGGTGGTAGCGCTCGGCGGCGCTGATGAAGGCCGCCGGCTCGACGAGCTGGCCCGCGCGGTCGAGCATGCGGAGGAAGATCTCGCACATCATCACGCGGCCCGGAGCGAGGTCGCCGCCGGCCGCGAGCGCCTGGATCGGCTGGAAGTAGAGGCGAAAACGGCGGTCCTCGAAGGCGCTGTGGATGCGGTGGATCCACTGCATCTCGCCGTAGCGCTCGGAGACCGCCGTGTCGTCCGCCTCGTACTCGTGGACGCGGTTGCGCCCGCCGTCCTTGGCGACGTAGCAGGCGGCGTCGGCGCTCGAGAGCACGTTCGACAGGTCGCCGCTGTCCTGGGTGATCGGCACCAGGCCGATGCTCACCCCCACCTCGAAGACCTGCCCCCGCCAGGAGAAGCGGAACTCGCACACCGTGCGCCGCATCTCCTCGGCGAGCTGGCGCGCGTGGGCGAGCGGGCAGTCCTCGAGGAGGACGCCGAACTCGTCGCCGCCCAGCCGCGCCAGAAGGTCGCTGCGCCGCACCCGCGAGCGCAAGAGCGCCGTGACCTGGCGCAGCATCTCGTCCCCCGCCAGGTGGCCGCAGGTATCGTTGACCACCTTGAACTCGTCGAGGTCGAGATAGAGGAGGGCGTGGCGGCGTTCGCCCCGCGCGGTGCGGATGGCGCGTTTGAGGCGGATCTCGAACTCGCGCCGGTTGATCAGGCCGGTCAAGGCGTCGTGGCTCGCGAGGTAGGTCATCTCGCGCTCCATGCCGCGGAGCTGGGTGACGTCCTTGAAGACCAGCACGGCCCCGATCAGCTCGCCGCGCCGATCGTGGAGGGGGGCCGCGGAGTCGCGCACCGCGTACTCGCGGCCGTCGCGGCTGCCGAGCAGCACGTGTCCGGGCGACTCGACCACCCCGCCGGTCGCAAGACAGCCCGCGATCGGGTCGGGGAGGGGGCGGCGCGTCACCTCGTCGAGGATCGAGAAGACCCGGGAGCCCGGCAACCCGAGCGCCTCGGCGGCGGTCCAGCCGGTCAGCCGCTCGGCGACCGGGTTCAGGTAGTCGATGCGGCCCTGGGCGTCGGTGCGGATGACGCCGTCGCCGATCGAGGCGAGCGTGACCTGGGCGCGCTCGGTCTCGCGGTGGAGCGCCTCCTCGGCGAGCTTGCGGCCGGTGACGTCGAAGGCGATCCCGGCGCAGCCGGCGATCCGCTTCTCGCCGTCGTAGAGCGGCTCGACGTGGGACTGGAGGAGCCTGCCCTGCCACTCCTGATCGAAGCTCGCCGGCTCGCCTGCGAGGGCGACGGTGTGGGCGCGAAGCGGCGCCGAGTCGGGGTCGTCGGTTCCCAAGTATTCGGCGAGCCGGCGGCCGACGAGGTCGGCCGGGTCGATGCCGAGGACGGCGAAGCCGCCGCCGCGGCAGGATTGCATGCGCAGCTAGCCGTCCGTCGTACAGAGGAGAACCGGCCTCCGCTCGAAGAGGAGCGCCAGGCGCTCGGC
>Ga0307470_10001098_pt1 | contig 11083 bp, 12 predicted proteins | sample atmos_gasesAM3C__FD_204565 | JGI IMG/M metagenome (GOLD analysis project Ga0307470, IMG submission 204565) | Hardwood forest soil microbial communities from Morgan-Monroe State Forest, Indiana, United States - atmos_gasesAM3C_05 | ecosystem: Environmental > Terrestrial > Soil > Temperate forest... | reverse complement strand
CTGAGCGCGCTGCTGTGGGGCGGGCTGGTGAGGATCTTCCTGGTGCACCACGTGACCTGGAGCATCAACTCGATCTGCCACTTCTTCGGGAGCCGGCGCTTCGCGCTCGAGGACCATTCGACCAACGTCTTCTGGCTGGCGCTCCCCTCGCTCGGAGAGGCGTGGCATCACAACCACCACGCCTTCCCGCGCTCGGCCTTCCACGGGTTGCGCTGGTGGGAGCTCGATCCCTCCGGGTGGCTGATCCTGGGGATGGCGAAGGCGAAACTGGCGTGGGACGTGGTCCGCGTCACGCCCGAGCGCGAGCGCGAGAAGCTGGCGACCGCGCAGCCAGCGAGCCACGCGCGCGCCGCCTGACCAGCGACGCGCAGGGGCGCTGGACAATCCAGGCGCACAGCGCCTGATCGGCCATGCGCTGACTGCCTGACGTTGCCAGCGGAGACCTGGGGCGGTAACTTCAACCCGTGATCGTCGTCAAGCCACAGCTTGCGCTGCCGGCGGGTCCCGTCAAGCCAAAGCTGCGCGGGGTCTCACATCAATACGCATTCTTCGTGTCGCTCGGCTGCGGCGGGGTGCTGATCCTGGCGGCGTCCGACGGGCGAGCGCGTCTTGCCGCGAGCATCTACGCCGTGGCTGTATCGGCGCTGCTGGGAACCAGCGCGCTCTACCACCGCGTCACATGGAGGCCGAACGCTCGGCGCTGGATGCGACGCCTGGATCACTCGATGATCTTCGTATTGATTGCCGGCACCTATACGCCGGTGGCGCTGCTTGCGCTGAAAGGCTCGCTGGCGAGCACGATCTTGATAGTGCTGTGGACCGGGGCGCTCGCCGGTGTGGTGTTCAAGCTGTTGTGGATCGACGCCCCCAAGTGGCTGCTGGCCGCGATCTATGTCGCGCTTGGCCTGGTGTCGGCTGGCGTCTTCGGCGAGCTACTCGCTGCGATCGGCTGGCTCGGCGTGGCCGGCCTGGCGAGCGGCGGTCTGCTCTACATGGTGGGGGCGATCGTGTACGCCAGCGGCCGCCCGAACCCGTGGCCGAAGGTGTTCGGCTACCACGAGGTGTTCCACGCGCTCGTGCTGGCCGCGGCGGCTCTGCAATATGCGGTGATCGCCTTCGCGGTCATCCCTCACGGCTGATCGTCTGCCTCCCGGAGGATTCCGGCCCGGGCCCCTCTCCCATCCTTGTCCTCCGAGGATCCCGGACGGCCGTCAGGGCCGGACCGAGGGAGCCGGTGGATAGAGACCGGGGCACATCCGCACGAGCGCGCATTCCCCGCAGGCCGGGTTGCGGGCGTGGCAGGTGCGCCGGCCGTGGCGCAGGAGGTTGACGTGGAACTCGAGCTCCTGCCCCGCGGGCGTGATGGTGAGCATCTGGTCGTGCAGCTCCTCGAAGGGCGCCCCGAGCCGAAACAGGCCAAGGCGCGTGCCGACGCGCGAGACGTGCGTGTCGACCGGGATGTCGGGCAGCCCGTAGGAGAACAGGAGGACACATGCCGCCGTCTTGCGCCCCACGCCCGGCAGGGCGCAGAGGTAGGCGCGGCTCTCCTCGACGGGCGCATCGCGCATCCACCGCAGCGACAACGGATCGCCGGGGTGACGTGTGGATGCGGCGATCGCGGCGAGGATCGCTTGGATACGGGCCGACTTGACCTTCGAGATACCACCCGGACGGATCGCCTCCTCGACCTCCATCACAGGGGCGGCGAGCAGCGCTTGATAATCGATCGGTTCGCCCGGGGCGGCGAAGCGCTCGCGCAACCGCAGGAACGCCACGTCGCGATTGCGGTCGTTGGTGCTCTGGGAGAGCACGGTCAACACCAGCTCGTCCAATGGCCGTTCGTGGGGCGCCATGCGCGGGATGCCGTACAGCTCGCGCAGCCGGTCGCGGATGCGCAGCACGCGGGCACGGCTAGGGCGCTTCCAGGAATCAGGCATAAGCTCACGCTATATCCTCGCCGCGTGCCGAAGGTCAGCGACAACGCCGCGGAGATCGACGACCTGCCCATCTTCTGGCGCAGCGGCCCTCCGAATGGTCCGGCGGCCGCTCCGGCGCTGTATTTGCACGGGGTGCCGACCAACTCGAACGACTGGGTGCCGTTTCTCGAGCGCACAGGCGGCTTGGCCCCCGACCTGCCCGGCTTCGGGCGCTCGGGCAAGCCCGGGTATCTGAAGTACACGATCGACGAGTACGCCGGCTTCATCGAGCGCTTCCTAGACCATCTCGAGGTCGAGCGCGTGCGGATGCTCGTGCACGACTGGGGCGTGGTGGGCCTCGCGTTCGCCCAACTGCACCCCGAGCGGATCGAGCGGCTCGTCGTAACAAACGCCGTGACGTTCCTGCCCGGCTACCGCTGGCACCGCACGGCGCGCCTGTGGCGCACGCCGGTGCTGGGGGAGCTTGCGATGGGCGCCACGACCCGTCCTCTCCTGAAGCTGACATCGCGCGAGTCCAACGTGACTCCAGGACCGATGCCCGACGCCTGGCTGGATACGGTGCTCGACCACTTCGACCAGGGCACCCAGCGCGCAATCCTGCGGCTGTATCGCAGCTCGCCGAGCGAGGTGCTCGCAAAGGCCGGCGAGCACCTGGAGCGCTTGGACATGCCATCGCTCGTGCTGTGGGGGATGCAGGACCCCTATATCCCCAAGCGCTTCGCCAGCGAGTACGCCCGCGCACTCCCCAACAGCGAGCTGATCGAGCTGATCGACGCCGGTCACTGGTGGTGGCTGGACCGCCCCGAGGCGATCGAGCGCGTGGCGGACTTCCTGACGGCTCCCTGACGCACAATCGTGGCGTCTTCGGCCCAAGCCGTTGGAGCCGATCGCCGTCCGACTGTCCCAAACTGGAGCTCGGGTCGGAATAGGAGAGGACGATGCTCGACTCCGAAGCCCTTCAACCGCTCGCCGCCCTGCCTGCTGCTAGCATTGCTAGCATGATGCAGCGCGTGATGATCCAAGCTGAGCGGACATTGCTCGAGCGCGCCCAGCGGGCAGCCCACGAGCGTGGGGTGAGCTTCCCCCAACTCGTCAGGGAATCGCTCGAGCACGAGCTTGCACTCGGCACGCCCCAACCGCGGCCAATGTCGTGTGCCGGCATCGTCAGCACAGGAGGCAAGGCGCGGGCGAGGGCTTACGAGCCCGACGCATGGCGCTGATCCTCGATACGGGGCCGGTCGTCGCGCTGCTGGACGCGACCGACCCCGATCACGAGCGCTGCGCCGAGCTGATCCAGACAAGCGGCGAGCGCAGGGTGGTACCGGTGTGTGTGCTCGTGGAGGTCGAGTACCTGCTACGCCCCTGGCCAAGCGCGTTCCCGGCGCTGCTTGCAGAGTTCGAGGGCGGGGCGCTCGAGCTGATCGACCTGCCCAAGCGCTGGCTCCAGCGGGCCGGCGAACTGCTCGAGCGCTACCGCGACCTATCACTCGGTCTGGTCGATGCCACCGTGCTGGCCGCCACCGAGATGCTCGGAGAGCCCAAGCTCGCCACCCTCGACCGCCGTCACTTTCACGCCGTCAAGCCGACGCACTGCGAGGCGCTTCGGCTGCTGCCGGAGTGAGGGCCCGTGTGGCGATGATACGATGCACGTATGAAGCGCGCAACAATTAGCCTGCCGGACGATCTTGCGCAGGACATGGCGCGCGAGGCCCAACGACGGCGCGTATCGCTGTCGGCAGTGGCGAGAGACGCACTGCGCGAGCATCTCAACGGGCCGTCCGACCGCGGTCTGTCCTTTATCGGGGTCGGGCGCAGCGGCCGGCGCGACACCGCACGGCGAGCGGAGGAGATACTCGCTCGCGAGTGGGGCGATGCTCGCGGTCGTTGACACCGGGCCGCTCTACGCCGCACTGGACCTCGACGACGACGACCACGAAGCCTCGGCGGAGGCCCTGCGCCAGGCCGGCCTAAGACTGGTGATTCCGACGCTGGTGGTCGCGGAGGTGAGCTATCTGGCCGCCACGCGGATGGGGGCGAACGTCGAGGCGAGCTTCATCGCCGGCCTGGCGGATCTCGACGTCGAAGCGCCACTACCGCAGGAATGGACCCGCATCGCGGAGCTGATCCGCCAGTACGCCGACTTCCCGCTTGGCGCCACTGACGCTTCGGTGGTTGCACTCGCGGAGAGACTTCAAACCCCGAATGTGATCACGCTCGACGGTCGTCACTTCCACGCGGTCAAACCGATGCACTGCGAGGCGCTTCGGCTGCTGCCGGAGTGAGCCGGCTCGATCGTGTGTTGGATCGCCTCGCCGCGCTCGGTGAGGGTCCACGCGTTATGTCTAACCAACGCACCCTATGTGCGAATGGAACGCCTCTAAACATGACCCCTGTTAGTTTGTCAACTAGATGTTCATAAAGGTCGCCCGCACCCCGTGGACGACCGCGCTCTTGGTTGCGCCCCCACTCCTAGCCGCCTACCTGATCTTGGCGCCCCCGGCCGGCGACCTGGCAGCCGCGACCTACCGCAGCGACCTGTTCACGCGCGTCGGCTTCACGACCTGGGACACGGGCTGGTACGCCGCCCACGGCCACTGGTTGCCGGCCTACTCCTTGCTCGCACCGGCCCTTGGGGCGCTCCTGGGCGTGCGCCTGCTGCTGGCGCTCTCGGCGGTTTCTGCCTCAGCCCTGTTCGCGCTGATCGCCGAGCGCGTCTTCGACTTCGCGGCCGCGCGCGTTGCCGCGGGCTGGTTTGCGCTCGGGATCTGCGTGAGCCTGTTGTCCGGGCGCGTGCCCTACGACCTGGGCTTCGCGATCGGTCTTGGCGCCGTGCTTGCGTTGATGCGCGGGCGGGTCGCGCTGGCCCTTGCACTGGCTGTCCTGACAAGCGCCGCCAGCCCCGTCGCCGGAGCCTTCCTGGCGCTCGCAGGCCTGGCTTACGCAGTCTCAGATGCGCAGCGTGGGCTTGCGCTCACAGCGGCAGCGCTCGTGCCGATCCTCGTGCTTAGCGTCGCCTACCCCGAGGGCGGCTACGAGCCGTTCGCCGCGAACGCCTTCTGGCCGGCGCTCGCGGCCGTCGCACTGATCGCACTGCTGCTTCCGCAGGGGGCCCTCACCCGGCGCGAATGGCGCGTGGCGCGGACCGGCGCCGCGCTGTACGCGCTGGCGCTGATCGCCGCCTACCTGGTCCACACGCCCATGGGCGGCAACGCGGCGCGGCTCGGGCCGCTGCTCGCGGGGCCGCTGCTCGCAGGCGTGCTGTGGGAGCGGCGGCGGCGGACCCTGCTGCTGCTCGCCCCGGTGCTGCTCTACTGGCAGTTGGTAACCCCGATCCGCGACTACAACTCAGTCGCCGGGGACCCGTCTGTGGACTCCTCCTACTACGCGCCGTTGCGCGCCGAGCTGCGCCGGCTCGACCGAGGTGCGCCGACGATCGTCGAGGTGCCGCTGACCAAAGCACACTGGGAAGCTGCCTACCTGGCCGGGCACGACGGCGTCAGGCTGGCACGCGGATGGGAGCGCCAGCTCGACACGCGCTACGCAGGGTTGTTCTACCGGCCCACTCTCCCCAGCGGCGCCTACCGCGCCTGGCTCGCGACCAACCGCGTGCAGTACGTCGCCCTGCCCGACGCACCGCTCGACCGCGCGGGCGCGAAGGAGGGGACGCTGGTCGCGCGCGGAGCCCCCTATTTGCGCGAACTGTGGCGCTCGCGACACTGGCGGCTCTTCCGCTTCATCGGCTAGGGTTCTGGAGATGGTGGCCCGTCTCAGCGCCCTGCAGGCACGCGCGCTGCCGCGGGGATGGATCGATCTGGCGCGCCAGATCGCGCTCGTCGGGCTGGCCTATGGCGCCTATAGCCTGGTGCGCGGCCTGGTCGAGGGGAGAGCGACGGCGGCCTTCCAGAACGCGCGCGACCTGATCCAGGTCGAGCAGACGCTGCACGTGTTCGTCGAGCCGAGCGTGCAGGCGTGGGCTTCGGGGAGCCACGCGCTGATGGACTTCTCGAGCTGGATGTACGTCAACGCGCAGACCTCGATCACCGTAGCGGCGCTCGTGTACCTGTACGTGCGCCACAACGGGTCGTTCTACTTCGTGCGCAACATGTTCGCGATCGCGCTGCTGATCGCGCTCGTCGGCTACGCCGTCTTCCCGACCGCGCCGCCGCGCTTCCTGCCGGAGTGGGGGTTCATCGACTCGGTGTCCGACCTCACCGGCGTGAAGGTGTCGCACGCGAGCGCCTCGATGAACACGCTGTTCAATCCCTACGCGGCGGTGCCCTCGATGCACGTGGCGTTCGCGTTGATGATCGGCTGGCCGCTCGCCTCGCTGTCGCGCACGCGCGGGGCGAAGGTGCTGTGGCGGCTGTACCCGCTGCTGATCGCGTTCGTGATCGTGGCGACGGCCAACCACTTCATCCTCGACGCGCTGCTCGGCGCGCTCACCGCGGGCGCCTCCGCTCTCGGCGCTCGGCGCCTCGGCCTGCTGAAGCCCGCAGCGTGGCGCTTCGGCGCCGCGACGGCCGGAGCCGGGTAGGCTGCCCGAGGGCGCGCCAAAGCACCGAATGCCACCGAGCCCCCCTTCACATCGACAGCCCGCGATGCGCCGGCGCGTGCGCGCCGGTACAGGCCGTGCGCGGCGCAACGGGCGCGTTGCGCTGAGCGGGGCGCAGCGGCGCGAGCTGGTGCGCAACCGCCTGATCGAGTCGCGCCTGACGCCGAACGCGATCTCGATGACGGGGCTCGCCCTGAACGTGGTGGCGGCGGCACTGGTGTGGGAGCGGCTGTACTTCCTCGGCGGGGTCGCCTTCGTCGTGGGGTCGGTGATGGACACGCTCGACGGGCGCTATTCGCGCATGTCGGGCAAGGGGACGCCGTTCGGAGCGTTCCTGGACTCGACGCTCGACCGCATCGAGGAGGGGGTCGTGCTCACCGCCGTGGCGGCCGACTTCGCCCGCGAAGGGCGCTCAGGCGCGGCCGCCGCCGTGGTGGTGGCGGTGCTGGCGTCGTTGATGGTGTCGTATACGCGCGCGCGTGCGGAGGCGCTCGGCGTCGAGTGCAAGGTCGGGATCGCCACGCGGCCCGTGCGGGTGGCGATCCTCGCGATCGGGCTGATCTTCGCCAAGGGCGCATCGCTCGGGGACTTCTCGCTGCTGGCGCCGGCCGTGTACGTGCTGGCGGCGCTGAGCGTCGTGACGGTCGCCCAGCGCATCCGGCACGTGCGAGGAGCGCTCTCAGAGCCGGCCTGATGTGACCGTGTGCGCGCGACGGGGTACTCTCCCCCAACTTCGATCAAGGAATACATAGTGAGCACACACAGCAACGGCGCACCCCACAAGGGGGCGCGGGCGGCCTCCAGCAACGGGAGAGCGCGCTACCAGCAGGACAAGGTGAGGGTCGCGATCGTCGGGGTGGGCAACTGCGCCTCCTCGTTCGTGCAGGGGGTGCACTACTACAAGGACGCCGACCCCAAAGAGCTCGTGCCCGGACTGATGCACGTCGACCTCGGCGGCTATCACGTGCGCGACATCGAGTTCACGGCCGCCTTCGACATCGACTCCACCAAGGTCGGCAAGGACCTCGGGCAAGCCATCTGGGCCGGGCAGAACAACACGATCAAGTTCGCCAAGGGGGCGCGCGGGGTTCCCAACAAGTTGGGCGTGCCGGTCCACAGGGGGATGACCCACGACGGGTTGGGCAAGTACCTCAAGCAGAAGATCGAGAAGGCCCCCGGCGAGACCGCCGACATCGTGAGCATCCTGCGCGACACGCACACCGACGTGGTGGTGTCCTACCTGCCGGTGGGCAGCGAGGACGCCACCAAGTGGTATGTCGAGCAGATCCTCGAGGCAGGGTGCGGCTTCGTGAACTGCATCCCGGTGTTCATCGCGCGCGAGGACTACTGGGAGAGGCGCTTCAAGAAGGCGAAACTGCCGATCGTCGGCGACGACATCAAGTCGCAGGTTGGGGCGACGATCGTCCACCGCACGCTCGCGCGGCTGTTCGCCGACAGAGGGGTGAAGATGCTGCGCACCTCGCAACTGAACGTCGGCGGGAACATGGACTTCTACAACATGCTCGAGCGCGAGCGGCTGGAGTCCAAGAAGATCTCAAAGACCAACGCCGTCACCTCGATCATGGACGAGCAGCTGCCGGCCGAGGACGTATACATCGGGCCGAGCGACTACGTGCCGTGGTTGACCGACCGCAAGTGGGCGCACATCCGCGTGGAGGGACAGGCCTTCGGCGACGTTCCCTTGAACGTGGAGATGAAGCTCGAGGTGTGGGACTCGCCCAACTCGGCGGGCATCGTGATCGACGCCGTGCGCTGCTGCAAGCTGGCGCTCGACAACGGGGTGGGCGGCCAGCTCGACGGGCCCTCCTCCTACCTGATGAAGTCGCCGCACAACCAGCGTCCCGACAACCTCGCGCGCGAGGAGACCGAGAAGTTCATCGCCAAGCACGCCCGCCGGCCGGCAGCGCGGCCCAAGGGCCGCACGGCGCCGAAGCCGGCGGCGCGCCCAGCCAAGCGCTGATTATTTAACGAATTCGCGCACGCCGACGTACACTTTTTCGTTGGTGAGCAGCGCCAAATGCGAGATGCATTCGGTTTTTGTGTTGGTGGCGCCCGTGAGGATCACGCTTTCGACCGGTTTGATGAATTCGTCGCACGACGACCACCACGTGCCGTAGTGGACCGCGCCCGGCGTTTCGTCGCCGGCGTTGAGTTCGTTCAGGAATTTCGAGCCGATCCGCATCTCTTCACAGGAGACTTCGAAGCACAGTTTCGCGGCTTCGGTGCCGTGGTTGGGTCCGCCCAGCGAGACCCAGTCTTCGACCTTGCTTTCGCCGCCAAGGTTCTTGATGTAGTAGCGCGTTGAGAGGCCGCCCATCGAATGGGTGACGAGGTTCACCTTGGCGGCGCCTGTTTTGCTCAGGATTTCGGTGACCTTGGTGGCCACTTCTTTGGCGGTCGTCACATTTGACTGGGCGGTGTTGTAGGTCCAGTTGTTCAGTTCCGCTTTGGTCCAGCCGTCTCTTTCGAAGCGTTCGATCATGGTTGTCCAGTTCGAGCTCGAGCCTTTCCAGCCGTGCACGAACAGGATCGGGAAGTGAGCCTGCGCCGTGGCGGCCGATCCCGCCAGCAGGGCGAGCGCCACGAGGATGGTTGTCAGGGTGCGTCTCATCTGTCTCCTCACGATTGGATGGTGAGCGGCACAAGCAAGCAAACGCCCTCAGGCATTGCAAGGAAATACCTACCGTACGTTTCTGACTCGGCGCCAAGGCCCGCCGCCGGGAGGGGCCGACCAGGAGCGGCGCCGCCCGGCAGCGGGCGGGCGGGCGAAGCAGACCGTCGATGGATGGCTCGACGGGAGAACCAGGGGGCCTATCCTGCAGACGTGGCCACACAGCGCTTCGCCATTGCCCACGTGACCCCCTACCCGTGGGAGGCGCCATCGAACCCCGTCAATCGGATCGTCGGCGCCCTTGCCGACGAGCTGGCGCGACGCGGCCACCGCGTGCTGATCCTCGCACCCTCGCGCTCTCCCGAGGCCGTGCGGGCATCGCGCCGCGAGCTGCGGGCCGCCAAAGGTGGCGAGGGCGGCCTCGAGTCGCTGCTCGCCGGAGGGGAGCGAGGCGAGGCGCGCGTGATCGCGATCGGCGAGGTGCTCGACGTGCCGGTCCCCACGCGGACTGCCACGCGCGCGCGCGTGGGTTCGCTCCCGGTGGACGTGGCGAGAACGCTCGAGGAGCTGCTCGGCAGGACACCGCTGGACTTCCTGCACGTGCACGAGCCGTTCCCGCCGAGCGCCTCGAGCGCCGCGCTGCGCTACTCCAAGGCGCTGAACGTCGGCTCCTTCTACGCGCCCAGCGAGCGGCTGCTCTCGACCACGGTGGCGAGGCGCTTCGTCGAGAGCTTCTTCGGCCGCCTGGACGCGCGGCTGGCGGCGCTGGCAGAGACGGCCGCCCTGATGCGCCGCCACTTCCCGGGCGACTACCGCCTGCTCACGACACCCGAGTCGGGGATCGAGGCTCCCGAGCTGGGGGAGGAGGCGGCAGCGGCGGCGGAGGCGCGCCCGCGGGACGACTGGGCGCTCGCCACGGACGATCTGGAGTCGCTCTATGGCGAGCTGGCCGCGCGCAGGCACGACCCGCGCGTGGACGCTGTCACGCGCCGGCGCCTGCGCCGGCGCCGGCTGGTGGATGTGGATCTGCACATGCACACCGATCACTCGCACGACTGCGAAACGCCGGTGGAGGTGCTGCTGGCGGCGGCCAAAGAGGCCGGTCTGGGGGCGATCGCCGTGACCGACCACAACGAGATCTCAGGCGCTTTGGAGGCACGGGAGAAGGCGGAAGAATCTGGTGCCCACCCACCCGTGAAGGTGATCGTCGGCGAGGAGGTGAAGACCGCCGAGCAGGGGGAGGTGATCGGGCTGTTCATCGAGCAGAAGATCCCGCGCGGGCTGACCCTGGCCGAGACGGTCGCCGAGATCAAGCGCCAAGGGGGGCTGGTGTATGTGCCGCACCCGTTCGACCGGATGCACGCGGTGCCCGACTACGAGCACCTGCTCTCGATCCTCGACGACGTGGACGCGATCGAGGTGTTCAACCCGCGCGTGGCGATCGGGTCGTTCAACGAGGAGGCGGTGAGGTTCGCCGCCAAGTACCGGATCCTCGCCGGCGCGGGGTCGGACTCGCACGTCGCCCAGGGGTTGGGGTCGGTGAGGATCAGAATGCACGACTTCGACGGGCCCGAGGAGTTCCTGGGGTCGCTCGCCGAAGCCGAGATCACCACCAAGCCGACGTCGCTGATCTACGTGCAGGCGCTGAAGTTCCTGCAAACCAAGGCCCGCCCCCCGGCGGCACGACGGGCGGTGAGGGAGCGACGCGTGCGCAGGGCAACGCGCGAAGGCGGTCGGGAGGGATGAGCGCGCGCAAGATCACGCGCGTGCCCAACCGCGCGAATGGGGGTCGTCCAGCGGACGGCGGGCGAGGCGCTGCATGAGCGATCCCAAGGCAGGACATCGCCGCCCTTCGTCGGCGCAAGCGCGGGTGCAGCCGCAAGGACAAACCACCGGATCGTCAAATCCCTCCGCGGCGATGCCCGCCACAGACGACGAGATCCGCGAGAAGTACCTCGAGCG
>Ga0307470_10001097_pt1 | contig 11093 bp, 9 predicted proteins | sample atmos_gasesAM3C__FD_204565 | JGI IMG/M metagenome (GOLD analysis project Ga0307470, IMG submission 204565) | Hardwood forest soil microbial communities from Morgan-Monroe State Forest, Indiana, United States - atmos_gasesAM3C_05 | ecosystem: Environmental > Terrestrial > Soil > Temperate forest... | reverse complement strand
AAACGCACGTGGCTGACTTTCTCGCAGGACACACAATCGAATCGGCGCGTCGCGTGCTTTCGGCACGGTTAAAATCCGCCGGCATCGATTCGGCTGAACTCGACGCACGCCTGCTGGCAGGGGCCGCGCTTGGTCTCGATCTCACCGGACTGATCGCGGCAACCGCGCGAATCGTGACGGCACACGAAGCGGCACAATTGGAAAATTTCTTGCGGCGACGCGTTGCAGGTGAACCGGTCGCCCGCATTCTCGGCGTGAAGGAGTTCTGGGGTCTGCCCCTGCAATTGTCGGCGGCAACGCTGGTGCCGAGGCCGGACACGGAAACCGTCGTCGAGCTCGCGCTTGAAGCTTGCCGCCGCCAACACCATATCAATGAGCAGCGGCGGATCGCCGACATCGGCACCGGGTCGGGCGCCATTCTTCTGGCATTGCTATCCGAGCTTCCCGGCGCCATCGGCGTCGGCACCGACATCAGCCTCGAGGCCTTGCGAACGGCGCGCGGCAATGCCGCAAAGCTCGGCCTCGCCCCGCGCGCGTCATTCGTTGCCTGCAACTACACGGCAGCACTGGCGGGGACGTTCGACCTGATCGTGTCGAACCCGCCCTATATACGCTCGGCAGACATCGCGGGCCTTGACCGGGAAGTGCGCGAATATGACCCACCGCGCGCATTGGACGGAGGCACCGATGGCCTTGCGGCCTATCGTGCAATTGCCCCTGAAGCCGCCCGCCTTTTGGCGCCCGGCGGAACGCTTATCGTCGAAGCCGGTTATGACCAAAGCGGCCCTATTGCGGAATTGATGTCGGCCTCAGGGTTAACGCCCGACCTGCCGCCAAAGACCGATCTGGCCGGCATCCCGCGTGCCGTCTCGGGGCGGAAACCGCCCCGATAAAGCCCGATTGGAATGCAAAAAAACCACTTGGAATATTCCCCCGGAGCGACTACGTTCCGGCCAACATCAGTCCAGGGTTACTGGCCCCGTAGACAGATACGGAAAGGCCAGAGTTCTCAAAACGAGAGCCCGCCCCGGGTGAAAAGGTTCCAAAACGCAGGTCCTTTTGAGCGCGATGGCTTAGGAAAGCTGCGCAGCTATCGACCGCAAAGCGAACGAAAGCCTGATATTGCGCTTGATGAATCACGCTCGAAACCTGTGCTTGTTTTGGCAGGCGGAATGACTTGATGCGGCCGGCGACGCACGCCGGGCTGGTGGGGAACGCGTCTTTGTTGACTGCGACGTACTGCAAATCTGTGTGGAGATAAGCGGCAGTTTCGAGCCGGCACGCGCGAGACGATCGCGCGGGCTGGATCAAACAGTGCGCAACGTTGAACGAAACGAGTTGAACGAAACGACGAACGAAGCAAAACGACACTCCAAAAGTCAGCCGATATTGAGGGCTTGAGGAGTTCGGCAAGGCAATTTCAGGGCTGGATCAAAGGCACGACATGAGAAACGGTCAAAACAACAAGCGGATGCGCAACCGGAACAATAATAATAACAACAACAATAACCGGCGCGGTCAAAACCCGATGACTCGGGTGTTCGAATCCAACGGGCCCGACATCAAAATCCGTGGCACTGCCTCGCACGTCGCCGAAAAATATGTGCAGCTTGCGCGTGACGCGCGCTCCTCCGGCGACCCCGTCGCTGCGGAAAACTACTATCAGCACGCCGAGCATTACTTCCGCCTGATTGCGGCAGCCCAGGAGCAATTCCGTCAGAATCAGCCGCAGCAGCCTCGGCCCGATGCCGATGTGTCCTCCTCGGAGGATGGCGAGGAAGAGGATGGTTTTTCGAGCAGCTTCGGCCAGGAGCCGGGATTCGTCCCCGTCCAGCAACAGCAGCCTTTCCCGCGCGACAACGGTCCGCGCGACCATCAGCAGCCGTATCAGCCGCGCGAGCAGCAACCGCGTGAGCACCGCGAGCCGCGTAACCAGCCGCAATTTCAGCAGCCGCCGCAACCTTCGATTCCCGATAATGGCGGCGTCGATCGCCTGCCCTCTTTCATCACCGGACCGCAGCCGCAGATCAACGGCGGCCACTCCGGCTTTGAGGGCAATAGCGGCGAGCGTGAGCGCTTCCCGCGACGTCGCCGCCGTCCGCACGGGCCGCGTCCGGAAGGCATGGCGGCGACGCCCGCTGCGCCAGGCGACGATTTCAATTCGGGAAATGAATAGTTAGGTTCGCCCGCTTTCGCGCGGACTATTCATCGCGCTGAAATGACGATGGCACCAATACCGGCGGCAGCGCCGGTATGAGACGTGTGCGCTCGCGGTGTGCAGGGATCGCGCGATAGACCTGTTTGGTGGCCTCCACGATGTGAACGCCGGCAAACGGCATCGAGATCGAAGCGCCGATGCGCTCCCATGCCATCGCCGAACGCAGGAACCATCCGGCCGCAACCGGCGGCACGAACAAAGCCTCTCCCCAACCGATCGGCGTGAACCAGGTCTGCCGCAGCAACTGCGTGATCTGCGAGCGCGAATACGGCCGGCCGTGACCGAACGGCGTGCTGTCGGTGCGGGTCCATACGCTCCGCCGGTTCGGAATGACCGCCATCATGCGGCCGGACGGCGCCAACACCCGCCATACCTCGCGCAGCAGCGCCTCCGGATCGTCGGACATTTCCAGCGCGTGAACCAGGAGGATGCGATCGACCGCCGCATCGGGCAGCGGCAACGACAGCTCATCGACCAGCGATGCCAAGGTCGGCCGCGCCGTCGGCCATTTCAGCACGCCCTGCGCCGCCGGCATGAAGGCGATGCAGCGCTCGGAAGAATCGCGAAACAGACCGAGATAAGGCGTGGGATAGCCGATGCCCAGTACGCGTTGTCCTTCGGCCTCCGGCCAGCGCGCATGGATGCCGCGATTGATCAGCCGCCGCGCCACGATGCCAAGGCGCTGCGAATAGAAATCCCTCAAGTCGATCACGTCCATGATCTCAATCTATCATGGCGCGGGGACCAATTGGGCCCGCAATCGCGCATTGCTCAATCGGCGTTAACGTCCTATTTCAGGGTCAGGTCCGCTGGAAAGACACGGAGAGATCATGGCCGCCGAAATTCGCTTATTTCCCTGCCTGTCCGATAATTTCGGCTATCTGATTCACGACCCCTCGACCAAGGCAACCGCCTCGATCGATGCGCCGGAAGCCGCCCCCATTATCGCAGCGCTGGAGCGCGAGGGTTGGACGCTGACCGACATCCTGATCACCCATCACCACCACGATCATGTCGGCGGCGTTGCCGAGCTGAAGCAGAAATACAAATGCCGCGTCGTCGCGCCGCACGACAAATCGACCAAGATCGCCGACGTCGATCTTCGCACCGGACAAGGTGACGTGCTGAAGGTCGGAAGCCTGCTGGCGCGGGTGCTGGAAACGCCGGGCCATACGCTCGATCACGTCTCTTATGTCTTCGACAATGAAAAGGCGCTGTTCGCCGCCGACACCCTGTTCTCGATCGGCTGCGGACGGGTGTTCGAGGGCACCTATCCGATGATGTGGGAATCGCTGCTCAAGCTGCGCGCGCTGCCTGACGATTTCAAACTCTATTGCGGGCACGAATATACCGCCTCGAACGTCAAGTTCGCGCTGACGATCGAGCCGGAAAATCCGGTGCTCAAAGCCCGCGCCGAGGAAGTAAAGCATCTGCGGGAAGCCAACAAGCCGACGATCCCGACGCTGCTCGGCGAGGAAAAGAAAGCCAACGTGTTTCTGCGCGCGGATGAACCGTCGGTTGCCGCCAGCGTTCGGATGAAAGGTCGCAGCGCCACTGAGGTTTTCGGCGAACTGCGCGAACGCAAGAACAAGTCCTGATGCGAGAGCGATCCTGATGGTTAAGCAGCTTACGGCTGCCGAACTCATCGCGCGGCTTGACCTGAAGCCGCACCCGGAAGGCGGCCACTATCGCGAGACGTTTCGCGATTCAAACTTCGACACCCATGGGCGCCCGCGCTCCACCGCGATCTATTTTCTGCTCGCGCGCGGTGAGCGTTCACACTGGCATCGCGTCGATGCGGTGGAAGTCTGGCACTACTATGCCGGCGATGCGCTGATCTTGCAGATTTCCGACGATGACGGCACACGCCGCATCAGGCTTGGGCCTGATCTTGCCGCGGGCGAGGCGCCGCAGGCGATCGTGCCGGCGCATGCCTGGCAAGCGGCGGAAACCACCGGCGACTGGACGCTGGTTGGCTGCACCGTCGCGCCGGGATTTGAGTATGCGGGTTTCGAACTGGCGCCGAAAGGCTGGGAGCCGAAATAGCCCCTCAGCGCCTGCGAAACAGATCCTTGGCCGCGATCAACCCACCGCCCGCGATCAGCACGGCGGCAAGCGCGATATTGGCGCTGGCCTTGGCAAAGCCCGCCACGATCAGAAACGCGGTCGACAGCAGCGGCGTCGCGTAGGATGCGGCGCCCAAGACGCGGATATCGCCGCGCTTCATGCCGACATCCCAGGCGTAGAACGCGGCTCCCACCGGCCCCAGTCCGAGGGCGACGATCGCAAGCCACTGCCCTGTCGTCTCGGGCCATACCGTGTCTTCGATCAGCACATGCATAAGCGCGGCGAGCAGTGCGGTCGCAAGGCAAAAGCCCGCGACCGCGTCGGTCGGCACCGCCTTGAGCCGTCGCGACATCACGGAATAACTCGCCCAGACGAATGCCGCGACGAAGGCTGCAAAAAGTCCCGGTAGTTGCCCCGGCGCAAAACCGGACAGACTGCCGCCGATCAGAAGCACCGTGCCGACAAGCCCGGCCAGCGCGCCGATGACGTGATGCATCGCGAGCCGTTCGCCGGGCAGGAATGACGAGAACAGAACAATTAGCAACGGCCAGAGATAATTCAGCAGCCCGGCTTCTGCCGGCGGCGCAAACCGCAGCGCCAGAAAATAAAGTGCGTGATAGCCGAACAATCCGCCGACACCGACGGCCCATACCAGCGGCGGCTGCCGCAATGCCGACAGCGCCTCGGGCCGTCCGATAAAAGTACAGAGTCCAACGAACCCGCCGATCGCAAAGGTGATCGCTGCGAGCTGAAACGCCGGAATTTTTCCCGTCGCCACCGTCAACACGGCGAGCAGTGACCACATCAGGATAGCGGTCAGGCCGATCAGGGTCGCGGTGCGGGGGGTCATCAGGCCGTCATTGCGAGTGAAGCGAAGCGAAGCAATCCATCCCCACCTCAATAAACGAACTGGATTGCTTCGTCGCTATCGCTCCCTTGCGCAAACGCTTCGCGTTTGTCGCTGGCAACGACAAGAAAGCGATCACACCATGTATTGGCCGCCATTGATCGTCAGCGTCGAGCCGGTGATGGCGCCGGCATCGTCAGCGGCCAGAAATACCACGGCGCGCGCGATCTCTTCGGGCTCACCCAGCCGGTTGACCGGAATCTGCGGCAGGATGCTCTTTTCCAAAACGTCCTTCGGCACCGCCTGCACCATCTCGGTGTTGATGTAACCGGGGCAGATCGCGTTCACGGTAATGCCGCCCTTGGCATTCTCCAGCGCGAGTGCCTTGGTGAAGCCGATGTCGCCGGCCTTCGCCGCCGAATAGTTGACCTGCCCGAACTGGCCCTTCTGGCCGTTGATCGAGGAGATGTTGACGATGCGGCCAAACTTGCGGGCGCGCATGCCCTCGATCACCTGGCGCGTGACATTGAACAGCGAACCGAGATTGGTGTTGATCACGGCGTTCCACTGCTCGAGCGTCATCTTGTGGAATGCGCCGTCGCGGGTGATGCCGGCATTGTTGACGAGCACCTCGATCGGGCCGAGATCCTGCTCGACCTGTTTCACGCCCGCGGCGCAGGCATCGAACGAACTCACATCCCATTTGTAAACGGGAATGCTGTTCTCGGCCTTGAACTTCTCCGCCGCCGCGTCATTGCCGGCATAGCTCGCGGCGACCTTGTAACCCGCAGCCTTCAACGCCTTGCTGATTGCGGCGCCGATGCCTCGCGTTCCGCCCGTCACCAATGCAACACGTGCCATGATCGAATCCTTCCCTTGGCTGTCGGCTTTTTGAAATGCGCTTCTTGTGTAACTTGAGAATTAAGCGGGCCGCTTGATGAACATCAAGAACAAAACGCCCGGAACAAGTTCCGGGCGTTTTTCTTAATTCAGAGATGTGCAGTTGCGAAAGAATAATCCTTCCGCAATCGCTGCCGCCTTTTTAGTCGCGCGCCAGACACATCGCGATACCCATGCCGCCGCCGATGCACAGCGTGGCGAGGCCCTTCTTGGCGTCGCGCTTCTGCATTTCGTGCAGCAACGTCACCAGCACGCGCGCGCCGGATGCGCCGACCGGATGGCCGATCGCGATGGCGCCGCCATTGACGTTGACCTTGCTGGTATCCCAGCCGAGATCCTTGTTGACGGCGCAGGCCTGCGCGGCGAAGGCTTCGTTGGCCTCGATCAGATCGAGGTCGCCGATGCTCCAGCCGGCCTTTTTGAGCGCGGCCCGCGAGGCCGGAATCGGTCCCGTGCCCATGATCTTCGGATCGACGCCGGCATGCGCCCACGACACGATGCGCGCCAGCACTTTCTTGCCTTCCTTGGCAGCCTGCTTGGCGGTCATCAGCACGACGGCGGCCGCGCCATCGTTGATGCCCGACGCATTGCCGGCCGTCACCGTACCGTCCTTCTCGAAGGCCGGGCGCAGCTTGGTCATGGCATCCAGTGTGGCGCCGTGACGCGGATACTCATCCTGATCGACGACGACGTCGCCCTTGCGGGTCTTGATCGTCACCGGAACGATCTCGTCCTTGAACTGGCCGGCCTTCTGCGCCGCCTCGGCCTTGTTCTGCGAGGAAACCGCGAACTCGTCCTGCTGCGAGCGGGTGATCTGATACTGCTTGGCGACGTTCTCGGCGGTGTTGCCCATGTGGTAGCCGTTGAAGGCATCCCACAGCCCGTCCCTGATCATGGTGTCGATGAACCCAACATCGCCCATCTTGACGCCGCCGCGCAGATATTGCGCATGCGGAGCCATGCTCATGGATTCCTGCCCACCGGCGACCACGATTTCCGAATCGCCATTGAGCAGAGCCTGATAGCCCAGCGCCACGGTGCGCAGGCCGCTGCCGCAGAGCTGGTTGACGCCCCAGGCGGGGCTTTCGACCGGGATGCCGGCCGCGATCGAGGCCTGCCGGGCGGGGTTCTGGCCTTGGGCAGCGGTGAGGATCTGGCCCATGATGACTTCCGAAACCCGGGCTGGCTCGATGCCGGCGCGCTCCAGCGCAGCCTTGATGGCGACGGCGCCCAGATCGTGGGCCGGTAGCGTGGCGAAAGCACCGTTGAAGCTTCCGACCGGGGTGCGGGCGGCGCTGACGATGACGACATCGTCTGACATGGACATCTCCTGAGTTTGAGTTGTTGGGCTCCTGAAAGCCGCTGACGCGGGCGAGCCTGTCTCATCGTTAATCTGTTGACCTCGTGACTGGCTGTCAATTGGCTGGACGACGGAATCTCGCCGCGCTGCATTCAAATTGGCGGACTTGGCGCTTTGCTGAGCCGTGTCCGTGCTTTGGGATTAACCGTGCCGCACAAAACGGTAGCCGAACCGCATTGAAAATGCTTACCTTTGCTGCAATGCATTGGCTTCGGCCCTTCGGCGATCCCGCAGGGTTCCCATTTCCCCGGCCTTTCTGTGAGAGCCCATGGCGAAATCTGACCAACCCACCACCATCAAGAAATACGCGAATCGTCGGCTCTATAATACCGGCACCAGCACCTACGTGACGCTTGAGGACCTCGCGGCGATGGTCAAGGACGGCGAGGACTTCCTCGTCTACGACGCCAAGACCGGCGACGACATCACCCGCTCGGTGCTCGCGCAGATCATCTTCGAACAGGAGAACAAAGCCGGGCAAAATCTGTTGCCGACCACATTCCTGCGCCAGCTGATCCGCTTCTACGGCGACAGCATGCAGATGGTGGTGCCGAAATATCTCGAGCAATCCATCGACACGCTGACCCGCGAGCAGGAAAAATTTCGCAAGCAGATGGCCGATACGTTCAGCGGAACGCCGTTTGCGCCGCTTGAAGAACATGTCCGCCGCAACATGGAATTGTTTCAGCAGACGTTCTCGATGTTCAAGCCGTTCGTGCCACTGCGCCCGGGCGAGACCGAGAAAGTGGCGGAGCCCTCGGGCGACAATATCGACGATCTGCGCCAGCAGATGAAGGACATGCAGGATCGCCTCGATCGCATGTCGAAGGAACCGAAGAGCGAGTAAACGGTTCAATTCGTTCGCCGACATCGCATTAGTCAGTCGTCATGGCCGGGCTTGTCCCGGCCATCCACGTCTTAAGGCTCGTCATTCCGGGATGCGCCGAAAGGCGCAGACCCGGAATCCATGGCGCCACATGAATGCGGGGAGGAATGGATTCCGGGCTCGCACTTACGCGCGCCCCGGAATGACGACGGTTCATTTCAGACATATCTCAGCCTTCCCGCGGCACGATTCGTACCCGAGTCAATTCAGAATCACTCGCTCCCTCAATTCAGAGGGCGCAGGGAATGCCGGGCGCCAATGCACCCGCAGCCTCGTATGCAAATAAAAAAGCACACGAGTTAGTCACCACAGGTTCACCGGCCAACACCGGCATTCCCTGCGCAATGGTTTTAACGGCTTACTCCGCGCTCTCCCCGGTGAACCGGGCTTGTTGTCACCGTCCCCCCTGAGAAGCGTTAGCTTCTTAAGGAGTTGACGCCAGCGTCGGGGCGTCAGGACCACACGGCTTGGCCGTCCGCTGCACCCATCGCACGCCATGCGACGGAGCCAGCGGCCACTGCACCCTGTCCCGCGTTCGTGGCGATCGCGAGCCGCCCCTCTTGGTGGGACAGGATAACGCAAGGCGTAAAGGTGATTTGCCCGTCGGGGCAAGGTGAAATTGGCGCATGTTTTCGGCAAGACGAGCGCTGACGCGATGTCTGGTCGCGAGAGTTCTGCTCGGTTGCCGGCCGTCTACGGCGAACTAACACATCATGTCATGTGCAATACACCAGTCCGGGCCATTTTCGGGTGCTGGTCTTCCCTGTATCCTCGTTGTTTGCCATCGATAGCCGCGACCGAGCATGCACTGTTTGAATGCAGCGGTATCCGCAAGGCCTCGAATGTCACCAGTTTGGCTATAGCAAAAGTCGAGCGCGGCTTGTGAGACAGCGGCACTGCGGGGGTGCCCGTGCGGCCTAATGAGATCCCGGTAAACCTCATTTACAACTTGGCCGGCGCGCGCAGAAACGGAGCTTACAAGCAAAATGACTAAAATAATTATCGCCCGTTGCATGGCTCGCAACCTTTGCCTTTTTGAATGACCTCAATAGTTGGTCACGTTCAGCGTCGCACTGGTTCGAAGCGGTCAATCACAAATCGGAAAGCCAAGCGCAATAGGCAACATTCCGCACCGCATGTCGCTTCATGGCCCTTGGCGCCGATATAGGAGTGCCTCCTGCCGGGCTAGAGCGGGCATTCGCGCACAAATCCGACGACCCCACTGCAACGAGCCCACACGAGATCGATCAGCGTCCGTACGAGGTCGCGGTCAGCATCAGAAGCGGTCGGCGCGGAACGGCGTCAGGTCGATCGGCGATGGCCGGCCGGAGATGAGATCGGCAATAACGACACCGGTATAGGGGGCGGCGGTCATGCCGATATGCTGGTGTCCGAACGCGTAGATGACATCGGCAGAGCGTTTCGAGCGGCCCATCACCGGCAGTGAATCGGGAAGGCTCGGACGATGACCCATCCAATAGCTCATCTCGTCCGTCGAATAATTCTTGGCCAGCGCCGGAAAAAGCGAGCCGATCCGCTTGATCAGGATTTCCGACCGCTTCCAGTTGGGCGCGGCGCGCAGACCGGCCAGTTCGACCGTGCCAGCGAGGCGAACGCCGAACTGCATCGGGGTCGCGACAAACTTGTTCTCGGAGTCCGTCGTCGGAACGCGCGGCAACACAGCCGGATTTCGGATCATCACATGATAGCCGCGCTCGGTTTCCAGCGGGACCCTATCGCCGACTTGAACCGCCAGCGGCTTGGAATGCGCGCCGGCGGCGAGAACCGCGGTGTCGGCTTCGATCCGGCCGCCTGACGTCTCGATCGCCACGAGCCTGTCGCCGTCAAACGCGAAGCCTTTGGCTTCAGCCTTGATCAGGCGGCCGCCTGATTTGAGGACGGCGTCGACGATCGCCTTGACCAGACCTTCCGGGTTGGCGGTATGGCCATTGTGCGGGACGTATTTCCCGAATTTGGCATCCCTCGTGAGATTGGGATCGAAGGCGCGAAGCTGTTCCTGGTCGAACTCCTCCCAGGCGATGCCGTTCTCGCGCCGGAGAGCCCAGCCGCGCGCATCCGCCGCCACGCTTTCCCTGGAGCGGTAGACGATGAGGATGCCATCGCGCCTGACGAGATCCCGCGCCCCGGCATCTTCGACCAGCGGCATGAGCGCGTCGAAGCAAGGGGCGATCAGCGATTTGAGGGCCTGCGCCTGCTGCCTGATTTTCGCCGGCGTTCCGGCGAGCCCGTAGCGGATCAGCCACGGGCTGAGCTGCGGCAGATAGGACCAGCGGATCGAGAGCGGACCGAGAGGGTCCATCAGGTATTTGGGGACCTGCTTGAACGTATCGGGGCCGGCGATGGGGACAAGCGATGACGGGTTGAAACATCCGGCGTTGCCGAAAGAAGCGCCCTCCCCCGGCCCCAGCGGATCGATCATGACGACGTCGTGCCCGTCGCGTTGCAAATAGCGTGCGACGCTGGCGCCCACCATGCCGGCTCCGATCACGGCAACTCTTTTCTGCTTCATGGTCACGGTGCTGCTATTTCGGTTCGCCGGTGCTGCGAAGGCATGACGTCGATCAGATCACCTTGTTGACCAAATCGTTGGCGCCGGCCCAGATCTTGTTCAGGTTGGTTTCGAGGAGCTTTGCGATGCCCGCCTCATAACCAGCGGTTTCGCCGCCGGTGTGCGGCGTGATGAAGACATTCGGCATCGACCAGAGCGGCGAATCCTCAGGCAGCGGTTCATCGACGGTGCAATCCAGCGCCGCTCCCTTGATCGCGCCACCGCGAAGCGCCTGGATCAGCGCCG
>Ga0307470_10001096_pt1 | contig 11102 bp, 10 predicted proteins | sample atmos_gasesAM3C__FD_204565 | JGI IMG/M metagenome (GOLD analysis project Ga0307470, IMG submission 204565) | Hardwood forest soil microbial communities from Morgan-Monroe State Forest, Indiana, United States - atmos_gasesAM3C_05 | ecosystem: Environmental > Terrestrial > Soil > Temperate forest... | reverse complement strand
CCTCGCCGACACCAGGGACAAGGCGATCGACGACTGCACCTATGGGCTGCAGGACTTCGCGAACTATTTCGGCGCGGCGGGTTTCGTGCCGTTGTCGAATTCCGTTGAGGGAGCTCAGTCCCCGCGGGAGTTCGTGGCGGATTATGCGGGTCAGGGCAACTGCTGCATCGGCACCCCTGGCGACGCGGTGGCATACATCCAGGATCTGCTGGATAAGTCCGGCGGGTTCGGTACCCTGCTGTTGCTCGGCCACGACTGGGCGTCGCCGCAGGCGACCTACCACTCGTACGAACTGTTCGCCCGCGAGGTCATGCCGCACTTCAAGGGTCAGTTGGTCGCACCCCGCGCGTCGCACGATTGGGCCAAGGACATGCGCGATCAGCTTCTCGGTCGCGCCGGTGAGGCCATCGTCAAGGCCATCAACGAGCACACCGATGAACTCAAGATGGCCGCCGAACGGGCAGAAGGACCGGAAAGCTGATGCGCGCCTCGGTCCTTCGCGATGGTCGCATGGTGCTGCGCGAGGACGTGGCCGAGCCGGTTCCCGACCCCGGGCAGGTCCTCGTCGACGTGAAGGCATGCGGAATCTGCGGCTCCGACCTGCATTTCGCCAAGCACGGCGCGGACGTGCTTGAGCTCAACGACCAGATCGAAGGCTTCGGCGGCTCTGGTGGCATGAACATCGACCTGAACCGCGACATCTTCATGGGACACGAGTTCAGTGCCGAGGTTCTCGAGGCGGGGCCTGACACCGATGCCCCGAAGCCGGGCACGCTCGTCACCTCCCTACCGGTACTGCTTTCCGGCACCGGTATCGAACCGATTGTGTACTCGAACAAGACGATCGGTGGCTATGCCGAACGGATGCTGCTGTCGGCGCAGCTCCTGACACCCATCCCCAATGGGCTGGACGCGCGGCACGCTGCACTGACCGAGCCGATGGCCGTCGGCCTTCACGCGGTGAACAAGTCGACGATCCAGCGTGGTGAGACCGCACTGGTGTTGGGCTGCGGCCCGATCGGGATCGCGATCATCGCCGGGCTGCGCCATCGTGGGGTGGAAACGATTGTCGCAGCTGACTACTCGGCCACGCGACGCGAGCTGGCCGAACGAATGGGCGCCACCACCACCGTCGATCCCGCGAACGGATCGCCTTTCGACGGCACCAGCTCGGCCGTCGTCTTCGAGGCTGTGGGTGTGCCGGGCATCATCGACGACATCTTGCGCCGCGCACCGGTCGGCGCAAGAGTCGTCGTCGCAGGCGTGTGTATGCAAGCCGACGCCTTCCATCCGTATTTCGCCATCGCCAAGCAGATCAATGTGCAGTTCGTGTTGGCCTACGACCAGACCGAGTTCACCGACTGCCTGCGGGCGATCGCCGAAGGCGAGATCGACGTCGCGCCGATGATCACCGGTGAGGTAGGCCTTGACCGGGTCGGCGACGCCTTCGACGAACTCGCACATCCCGATGCGCACTGCAAGATCCTCGTTATGCCGTGACCGACTGACAACACACGCTAGGGTCGCCCCGTGGCTGGAAAACACGAAGCAGGCGTTGTGATCACGGACTGGGAGCGGGCAGAGATCGACCGCGCCAACGCATCTGGGCTCACCCCGGTGATGTTCATTCACGGCTTGTGGCTGCTGTCGAGCAGCTGGCAGCGGTGGCGGGACTTATTTGAAGCCAACGGGTACACCACTATCGCTCCCGGCTGGCCGGATGACCCCTCGTCGGTGGCGGATGCGCGTGAGCATCCGGAGGTTTTCGCGCACAAGATGGTTCAGGACGTGACCGACCACTACCTGAACGCGATATCCGAGTTGGCCAAGAAGCCCGCCGTGATTGGCCATTCATTCGGCGGCCTGATCGCCCAGAAGATCGCGGGCGAGGGCGCCTCCGCGGCGACGGTGGCGATCGACAACGCTCCCTTCAAAGGCGTGCTTGCGCTGCCGATCTCCTCATTGAAGTCCGCGTCACCGGTGCTGGGCAATCCGACCAATCACGGCAAGGCGATCGCGTTGACGCTCGACCAGTTCAAGTACGGCTGGGCGAATAACCTCGACGACGCGGAGGCGAAGGAACTCTACGAGACTTATCACGTGGCCGCGTCGGGCGCACCACTCTTCCAGGCGGCGGTTGCCAACTTCAACCTGTTCGGCGGTGAGACCCGGGTAGACCATGCCAACCCCGAGCGCGGACCCCTGCTCATCGTTGCCGGCGAAGCCGACAACACTGTGCCCCTGGCAATCACCGAGGCCAGCTACAAGATTCAGGCGAAGAACCCAGGCGTCACCGAGATCGCGCGAATCGAGGGACGGGGACACTCACTGGTGATCGATCATGGCTGGCAGGAAGTCGCCGAGACCGCGCTGTCGTTCGTGAAGCGGTTCGTCTAGCCGCCGAGGCGAGCGCGCGCCACCGCCAGTGACCGCCCGGTACGACTCCGTCATCGCCTCGGTGTGAGGTCCTGAGCGAGCCGGAACCGCGAAGTCGAGGACCGCGGAGAGGGTGGCGGGTTTAGCCTCGCTCCGCCGCTGCTTCTGAAGCTCCTCGATGAGTCACGGAAGGCCGGCGCGCCCAGACGGTAGGGTGCGAGGATGCCGATCGCAGCGAGAGCGAAGATGTCCCACCGGTTCCTTCTTCTCGCCGCGGCGGCACTTGCTGCGGTTGGAATCTCGGCCTGCGACTCCTCATCTGGGCCGACGGGCACCGCCGACAAGGAGACCCGTCAGGTCACCGTCGTGGGCGCAGGACAAGTACAGGGCGCGCCTGACACGCTGACCGTCAACGCGTCGATCGAGTTCGTCGCGCCCGACGTCAGCGGTGCGATGAACCAGACCAGCGACCGGCAAAAGGCGGTCATCGACGCGTTGGTGGGGTTCGGCATCGACCGCAAGGACATCAGCACCACGCAAGTGAGCCTGCAGCCGCAGTTCGCGGGCGGCGACAGCACCACGATCGTCGGCTATCGCGCGAGCAATTCCATCGACGTGAAGATCCGCAAGCTCGACACCGCCTCGCAGGCACTGGCGTTGATCGTCAGCACGGGCGGCGACGCCACGCGGATCAATTCGGTGAACTATTCGATCGAGGACGACTCGCAGCTCGTAAAGGATGCACGGGCCAGGGCGTTCAACGACGCCAAGGACCGCGCCCAGCAGTATGCGCAGCTGTCCGGGCTGAGTCTCGGCAAGGTCATGTCGATCACCGAGTCAGCAGGCCCCACACCACCTACGCCGGTGCCTAGCTTCAGGGGTGCCGAGGCGGCCGCAGTGCCGCTGGAGCCCGGCCAGCAGACCGTCAGTTTCTCGGTGACGGTCATCTTCGAACTGTCTTAGCCCGCGGGCGCGATGTCGACCGGAATCCCGTTGAGGACGGCAGTGCCCGACAAAGGGTCGAGCTGGCCGCCGTCGTTGAGCTGGTTGACGTTGACGCCGGGTTGGTCGGCTGCGACGCCTTGGCGTGTGCCGCCGCGGTCGTGACCCCACCCGTGAGGCAGCGAAACGACGCCGCGCCGCATCCCCGGCGCCAGTTCGACCGGCGCCACCACGTCGCCGCCGGGACCCTTGATCGCGGCGTTGTCCGTGAGCCCCAGTTCGGCGGCGTCGTCGGGATGGATCTGCAGTGTGCAGCGGTTCGTACCGCCCGCGAGTGCCGGCAGGTTGTGCATCCAGCTGTTGTTCGAGCGCAGATGCCTGCGACCGATCAGGACGAAGCCGTCGTCGCCGCGGCGGAGGGATTCCTGAAGCCTGGCGACATCGGCGATAAGCGCATCGGGCGCGAGTTCGATTCGGCCCGAACGTGTTCTGAGGACCTCGGGGACTCTCGGCTGCAGCGGGCCGAAGTCGATGCCGTGGGGTGCGGCCTTGAGCCGCTCGAGGGTCAAGCCGTCGGGATCGGCCCCGAACGCATCGCCGTAGGGGCCCAGCCGAAGCATCATGTCCAACCGGCGTTCATACCCTGGCCCGGCGATGAGCATCGCGGTCAGTTCGTCGACCGCGCGCCCGGAAACGGGTGAATTCGGGTCGGCGGTCGCCTTTTCCAGCGTGGTCGCGATGACTTGGTCGTCGACCAGCGCGGGATCAGAGTCGTAGCCGACGCCGTAGAGGATCAGGGCCAGCCGGGACAGAATCTCGGGCTCGTCAGGCCGGCCATCCAACGGCAGCGCAGGCGGCGAGTAGCGGGCGTTGTTGCGCACCGCCAGGTTGTTCAACGCGAAGTCGAAGTGGCCGGCCTGCGACGGGGGTGGCGGCGGCAGGATGACGTTCGCGTGGCGCGTCGTCTCGTTGAGGTACGGGTCGATGCTGAGCACGAAATCCACGCTGTCGAGCGCACGGGATTACCTGCGATCGTGATCATCGCCTTGATCTGGCCGTCGCCTGGGGTATCGATTTCCTCGGCGATCGCGGCGGCGGGCAGTTCGGAAAGCGCTTCGGGGTAGCCCGACACGCGGCTGTGCCAGCGCCCGGTCACGAAACCCTTGCCGGGTCCCGACGGTCGCGGCGCCGGTGCGACGGGCGAGAGCGCGAACATCGCCCCGCCCGGCCGGTCGAGATTTCCGGTGAGGACGTTGATGACATCGACCAGCCAGCTGCCGATCGTGCCGAATTCAACTGTGGAGGTACCGATTCGGCCGTAGACCGCCGCGGAGGGCGCCGCAGCGATTTCGCGGGCCAGTGTGCGGATCTCGTCGGCGGCCACGCCGCAATGTGCGGCGACGGCCTCCGGCGAGAAGCCGTCGGCCAGTTCGCGGACCTGCTCGACGCCGGTGACGTGTTCGGCAAGGCCCCCGAGATCCGGCGCGACAAGGCCCTCTTCGAACAGTGCATGGACGACTGCGAGGAGCAGGGCGGCATCGGTGCCGGGACGCGGTGCGATGTGACGATCGGCCAGTTCGGCGGTGCGGGTGCGAGCCGGGTCGATGACGGTGAGCCGGCCACCGCGCTTGCGCAAGGCGCGAAGCTTGCCGGGAAAGTCCGCAGCGGTCGCCAAACTGCCGTTGGATACAAGGGGATTCGCGCCGATGATCACCAGGTAGTCGGTGCGGTCGAGGTCGGGCACGGTGAACGCGACAGGGCTGCCGAACATGTAGCCCAACGCGACGTGTTTGGGCATCTGGTCAAGGGTGCTGGCGGTATACATGTGGCGAGTGCGCAGCGCACGGACGATCAGTGGCGCATACAGGCTGCCCGCGATCGTGTGCGCATTCGGGTTGCCGAGGTACACGCCGACCGACGTACCACCGTGGTCACGAATGACTGCACCGAGTCGCTCAGCGATGACGGCGTAGGCCTCGTCCCACGTGGCTTCGGTCAGTTCGCCGTCGCGGCGGACCAATGGCCGGCTCAGCCGGTCGGGATCGTTGTCGAGTTCGGCGAAGCTGGCGCCTTTCGGGCAGATGAACCCGTGGCTGAAGACGTCGTCGCGATCGCCACGCGCTCCGGTCACGCGGCCGTTGTCGATCGTAAGCGTCAGACCGCAGGTGGCCTCGCACAGTGGGCAGATCCGCAGCGCAGTCACTGTCTGGGCCATATTCTTGCTCCTCACGTCCGCGCCCCAATCTTGCCCCGAGATCGACGTTTTGCCGAATCCTTCTCGCCCTTCTGCGCCCGAACGTGAGTGTGGGCGACGCATGCGCGCGCAAACGGGCATTCCCGCGCTGGACTTGTGGTGGCTGAAGTCACGTGCGTTACTGGCCAAGGCGGCGGGCAACTCCCACGCATACGCCGAGCTGGCCAAGGAATACCTCTCGAATGGTCGAATGAAAATGGCGACGATACTGGCCTACACCTCGCCTGCACTTGGGCACCTGTTGCCGATCAGCGCACTGCTGTCGGAGCTGGCCACCCGCGGTCACACGATCCATGTGCGCACACTTTCCACTGGTGCTGAGGTCGGCCAACGACTCGGCTTCCACACCGACGCGATCGATCCTCGGATCGAACAGATCGAACTAGACGACTGGAAGGGAACCAATCCTCTTGCCGCACAGAAGCTGTCGGTCGCGGCATTCGCACGGCGCGCCGCACACGAGGTGCCCGATTTCGCTGATGCGGTGGCGCGGGTCAATCCGGATGCATTGCTCGTAGACGTGAACAGCTGGGGTGCACTGTCGTCGGCAGACGCCGGCGACATCCCGTGGGCGTGTTTTGCGCCGTACACGCCACCGCTCCGAGCTCCGGGGGTTCCACCGTTCGGGCTTGGTCTCAAACCACTGTCCGGTGTGTTGGGCCGGGTGCGTGACACCGCTGTGCGGATTGCTGTGCTCGGCATGCTCGAGAGGGTGATGCTGCCATCGATCAACGCGATTCGCGCGGACGTGGGTGGTCCGCCGGTCTCCTCGATGGGCGAGTTTCTGCGCCGGGCGCCGCTGATCCTGTTCGCGAGTGCCAAGCCGTTTCAGTATCCGAACACCGATTGGGGCGACGCGGTGCAGATGATCGGACCCTGCGTGCTGGATCCCGGGCCGGACGCCGTTCCCGATTGGCTGACCGCGATCGAACTGCCCATCGTCCTCGTCACGACGTCTTCGGAGAAGCAGGCCGACACCGATCTGGCCGCGACAGCGATGACAGCATTGGCCGAAGAGCGGGTGCACATCGTTGCGACGATGCCGGCCACGCAGGCCGACGGATTGGTGACACCGCGCAACGCGACGGTGTGCCGGTTCGTCCCGCATGGCGTGGTTCTGGACCGTGCAATCTGTGCGGTCACGCATGGGGGGATGGGGGCGACGCAAAACGCACTCGCGCATGGCGTACCGGTCTGCGCAGTGCCGTACGGGCGCGACCAATTCGAGGTCGCGCGACGCGTCGAGGTGGCGCAGTGCGGCACCCGTCTGCCCGCCAAGAAGTTGTCACCGTCGCTACTGCGCACGAAGGTGCGGGAAGCGATGACCATGCAGAACGGTGCGCGACGGGTGGCAGCGGGGCTCGCCGCCACGGGCGGCACAGCCCGCGGCGCCGACCTGTTTGAGCACAGGGTGCTGGGTATCGGCGCAGGTTAGGCCTGCTCGTACACCTTGGGGTCCAGCGTGCCGATATAGGGCAGGTCGCGGTAGCGCTCGGCGTAGTCGAGGCCGTAGCCGACGACGAACTCGTTCGGAATGTCGAAGCCGACGTAGGAGATGTCGACATCGGCGCGCACGGCGTCGGGTTTGCGCAACAACGCACAGACCCGCAGCGAGCGGGGACGGCGCGTCGCGAGGTTGCGCAGCAGCCAGGACAGCGTCAGGCCGGAGTCGACGACGTCCTCGACGATCAACACGTCACGGTCGTTGATGTCGCGATCGAGGTCTTTGAGGATGCGCACCACGCCCGACGACGACGTCGAGGAACCGTACGAGCTGACGGCCATGAACTCCAGCTGTGTGGGCACGGGAATCGCCCGCGCGAGGTCGGTGACGAAGAAGACCGCTCCCTTGAGCACGGTGATGAGCAGGAGATCCTGGGAGTTCTCTGCGAGGATGCCGCGGTAGTCCGTGCCGACCCGTGCACCGAGTTCGGCGACCTTGCCCTGGATCGCCTCAGACGAGAGCAACACGGACTTGATGTCGCCGGGATACAGCTCGGCAGATCGCTCAGCCACGTCCACAGCGTGCCATATCTTCACACCGGCTCGGTGTGCAGCGTCAGCATCCCGTCGCGGCGCCCGGCGATCAGCCGCTGGCTGCGCAGCGGCGACCCGACCGCCACACCGCCCTGCCCGCGCCAGGCGGTGACCAGAGTGTCCACCCCGCGGATCTGCTTGTCGGTCAGCCCGCTGGCGCCGCCTGCCAGCAGCCAGCCCCGAATCACCCTTCGCCGGACCGCCTCCGACAGTGCCGCCAGTCGGGCGGTGTCGAGCTCACCGCAAGTGCCGACTTCGGCCAGCGCCTGCCTGGCCAGTTCATCGAGCGTCTCGGTGTCTTCACGCAGCGCGGTAGCGGTGCGTGCCAGCGCCTCGGCGACCCCGCCGCCGAGCACCTCCTCCAGCAGTGGCAGCACCTCGGTGCGCAGCCGCGTCCGGGTGAACCTGCGATCAGCGTTGTGCGGGTCCTGCCACGGCGTGAGCCCCAGCTCGTCGCACGCGGCATGGGTGAGCGCACGACGGACGCCCAGCAGGGGGCGATACCACGGCGGATCGCACGGGCGCATGCCAGCGATCGACCGTGCGCCCGAGCCACGGCCCAACCCGAGCAGCACTGTCTCGGCCTGGTCGTCGAGAGTGTGTGCAAGTAGCACCGGGGCACCGCCGCGGGCGTCCTCGAGCGCACGGTAGCGGGCCGTGCGTGCAGCGGCTTCTGGTCCGCCGGCGGTGCCCACCTCAACGCAAAGCACCAGCGCGTCAACGCATCCCACCAAGAGCGCCTGCGCCCTCGCGGTCGCCGCCACCCGGCCGGAGTCGGGTTGCAGCCGATGATCGACGATCAGTGCGGTGGTCGGCTTGGCCGCAGCCGCCACGGCCGTCAGCGCCAGCGAATCTGCTCCACCGGACAGCGCGGCGCACCAGCGTTCGTCGCCTGCGGCATGGTCGCCGACGAATGTGGCGACGGCCGCCGTCAGCGTCGCTACAGCACCCTGTCGATCCATCGCTGCGGCACATCGATTTCGGTTGGCAGCGGCAGGGTTTCAGCGCTGGACCAGATCGTGTTGAACCTGGCCATCCCGACTCGTCCGACGACGTGGTCGACAAACGCTTTGCCGCGGGTGTACTGGCTGAGCTTGGCGTCGAAGCCCAGCAGCGCGCGCACGATGCGCTGCAGCGGTGGCTGCTTGCGCCTGCGGCGGTCGTCGAACCGGCGCCGGATGGTGCTGACTGTCGGCACCACCGCGGGACCCACCGCGTCCATCACATGGTCGGCGTGCCCCTCCAACAGCGTGCCCAACACCAGCAACTGATCGAGCGCTCGCTGCTGCGGCTCGGACTGCACCGCCCGGAGCAATCCCAGTACCCCAGTCGAATTCGGTTCCGGCGCAACGCCGTCACGCTTGTTGCGGACCATCTCGGCGAGCCGCCCGACCACCGCGGAGACATCCTCACCTGCGTCCTCCGTCAACACCGCGAGCGACTGCGACATGTGATCGGCCAGCCAGGGGTTGGCGCGGAACTGCACCCGGTGGGTGACCTCGTGCAGACACACCCACAGCCGGAAATCGGCGGGCAACACCCGCAATTGACGTTCGACGGCGATCACATTCGGGTACACCAGCAGCAGCTCGCCGCCGTTCGGTCCGAACGGATCGTATTGACCGAGGATGCCCGACGAGATGAACGCAAGCACCGCGCCGGTCTGCGCACCTGTGATGCGGCCCGTGATGAAACCCCGCGGGCCCTCGGTCCCTCCGGTCATCACCCGCATGGATTGGGTTGCGGCGCGGATCCATTCGACCCGATCGACGATGTGGGCCTCGGGAATCTCACCACCCTCGATGAGCCCGGTGACCTCGCGCACCGGCAGCTCCGCGTTGCGCGCGGCCTCCGCCAACTGATCGATGACCTGGTTGCGCGTGTAATCCGTGGCCGCGGGTCCACGTCGGGCCAGTTTGGCGCCGACCGTCGCGGCGAACTGCCAGTCGACAGCGCGGCCTACGGTGAGCCTGGACCTGGTGGCTGGGCTCATGCCTCGACTCCCACTCGCTCCGGTCCTCGCTCGTCCCTCGCTGCGATCCTCACTCGCGGTTGTCTTCGGGTGCTCATGTGCTGCACCCGCACGATCGCAGAGCGGCGGCCAGCGCGTCGATGGCCGTGCGGCCCGTCGGCCCCGCGTTGTTGGAGATGAACGCGAACGTGAGCACCCGCTCGCTCGCGTCTGTGACGATGCCTGCCAACGAATTGGTTCCGGTCAACGAGCCGGTCTTGGCGCGCAGGTAGCCGGCGGCGGCCCGGCCCGCGTCGGTATCGAGGTAGCGGTTGGACAGCGTGCCGCTGCCGCCAGCGATCGGCAACAGATCCAGCAGCGGCCGCAACTTCGGCTCATCTGTTCCGGCGGCGGCGTTCACCACACCGTCGAGCGTCTCGACCGTGAGCCGGTCGTCGACGGAGAGCCCGCTGGAGTCCACCAGCCGCGCGTTCCCGGTGTCGATCTTCGCCTTGTCGAGCTGGCTCAGCACTGCCTGCACGCCTCCGTCGAAACTCTGCGGCCTGTTCTGTTGAGCGGCGACCTCACGCCCGATCGATTCGGCCATGACGTTGTCGGACTCGTTCATCATCTGGCGCAGCCGTTCGATGAGCGGCGGCGACTGTACCGACGCGATCTCCTGGCCCCCGCGCAACCCCGACGGCAGCACTGTGACCGCGGTAGGGTCGACCTTCAGTGCGACGGCCAGCGCGCGACCGGCGTCCAGGGCGGGCGTGGTGGAGCGTCGCGACTCGACGCTCACCGGCTGGGTGCGGCCGCCGTCGAGCATCACCGCCTCCATCGGCGCGATGTCGCCGCCGTCGATGTCGGCGGGATCCCAGCCCGGAGCCATCGTCGGTCCGCTGTAGGCGCCGATGTCGACCTGCACCGTCGTCACATCGACGCGACTGCGGCGCACCTGGTCGGCCAGGTCGCTGATCCGCGCGGCGCCTTTGTACCAGGTGTCCTGGCCGGCAGGCGCCGCCGACAAAGTCGGGTCGCCGCCGCCCTTCAGCACCACGACGCCTGGCTGTCCGGTGGTCATCACGCGGGTCGTCAGCCGCGCGTCTCGGTCGAGGGCCAGCAGCGCCGCGCCGGCGGTGAGCACCTTGTTCGTCGACGCCGGCTGCATCGGCACGTCGGCGCCGTGGGCCCACAACTGCGCGCCGGTGAGCGCGTCGGTGATCCTGCCGGTCAGCGCGCCCAGGTTCGGGTCGGCGACCAGCGGTGCCAGCATGGCAGCCAGCCGGTCGGGCGTCGGCTTGATTGCAGAGTCGGTGACGGGCACGATCCCAGGCGCGGCGGTCGCCGCAGCGGGCGCCGGCTTGACGGCCTGAGCGTCACTGGCCGAATTGCCGGTGGTGATCACGGCGGCCACCCCGACGACGACGGCGACGAGCAGCAGCACTGCAACGCCGACCGCCACATGCGTGGATCGGCGCCACCGCGTCGGCCGCATAACTCTCCTGCTCTATTGACCGCCCCTCTGTAGTGCAGGGTATC
>Ga0307470_10001094_pt1 | contig 11118 bp, 5 predicted proteins | sample atmos_gasesAM3C__FD_204565 | JGI IMG/M metagenome (GOLD analysis project Ga0307470, IMG submission 204565) | Hardwood forest soil microbial communities from Morgan-Monroe State Forest, Indiana, United States - atmos_gasesAM3C_05 | ecosystem: Environmental > Terrestrial > Soil > Temperate forest... | reverse complement strand
CAATTTAGGATCCGAAATGTTCTTACCGGGGGCGAGCTTCAGCTTCGCCCCCACTTTTTTTTGCGCTTCAATGTGGGGGCTCTAGGCGGTTTGTTTCGAGGAAACTGGAAGGCCGATTTCGAGTAATTAACTATACGACAGGTGCAACGCAGCTGCGCAAAAGGCTCTCCTATCCGCCCCGTTTGGTTCCCAATCGACCTTACTTCTTTCGAGAATATTCTTTTATAAGCGCCTGAAAGTCGGAGCGCGTTCGAAGTGTCGCAAACTCGGGGTCGGTATCAACATCGGATGCCGCTTGCCCCCTTTCCAGTGCTATTTTCAGTTCCGCCACTGCTTCCGGCTGCCGGTTGGCGATCGTCTCCAGAGTGGCCCCGGCACGGTAAAGCTCTGATTCACCCTGAGAAATGCTCTTTGCGCGCTGCAGCAGTTCCCGTGCTTTGCCAAGTTCCCCGGACTTAGCGTAATACAACGCCATATGCCCCAGGATTGCCGAATTTCGGGGATTCACTTGCAGATCCTTGTTGCATAGGGCTATCGCCCTTTTGTAAACGAGGTTAGCCTTATCGGGCTGTCCCGCCCAACGATAGCCGTCGGCCAGATTACCCATTGCGACCTCATCGGAAGGGCTCATCTCCGCGGCCTTTTCGAACATCGGCACGGCTTCCGAGTATCGTTTCAGGTAAAACAACGATGTAGCCAGACTGGAATACGTCTGCGGATCAGGCGCCAGTTCCAAGGATTTCTTGAACTGAGAAATGCTGTCCTCATATCTTCCCAAATTAAAGTAGGCCGCCCCGACGTTGTTGTACCCGCTGGCGTTCTCGGGCTCCAGTTGCACCACTTGCTGAAATGCCTTCAGGGCATGTTCATTGTCTCCAAAGGAGAAGTAGGCCTGGCCCAAAGAATTTGGGTTCATCCAGAAATAGGGATTGATCTCCACAGCCTTTACCAATGCTTCGATTGCCAGATCCTTCTGGCCAATGGCCGCGTAGGCATTGCCGAGTCTACGGTAAGCTTCATCCGAATTGGGCGCCAGCGTCAGCCCGCGTTTCAGTTCCACAATGGCCTGGCTGTTCTGGCCCAGGGACCGGTACACGGTTCCCAACGTCATGTGCGCCTCGGGCAGATTATCATTCAATTCAGCCGCACGGCGTGCAGCCGTAAGGGCTTTCTCCGACCAGGATGCCTCTTTCTTCACCGAATACATCCTCAGGCTGGCATTGGCCAGTCCTGTGTAGGCTAGCGCAAAGTTCGGGTCTTTTTTCAGCGACTGGTTGAAGTAATCGATGGCTGTTTGAAAATTTTTCGGATCGAACTGACCTCGCATGGCATTTTTGCCGCGTAGGTAGAGATCGTAGGCATCTGCGTTATCCGTAGGATGCGCAGCAGCGTCCGCTATTCCCAAATCCCCGGCATTTGCTCCCATTTTCGTTACCAGCTTCCCGGAGATCCTATCCTCTAAAGCCAGCAAGTCTCCCGACACCCCGGGAAATTCCTCGTTCCACAACGTCTTGTTCTCGGGGACATTTTCAAGCTTCACTGTGATCTTCAGTTGATCCCCAGTTCCTTGCACCGTTCCTTGCACTATCATGTTCGCACCCAACTTCTTCGCGAGTTGCGGCAGGGGCAGGTTTGGATCCAGTTTTCTCGCCGCATCCGCCGAAGTCAAATGCACGTCTTTCAGCTGAAAGAGCTTCGCCGAAAGCGCTTCGCCCAATCCATCCGCGATATAGCCGATACTCGACGGATCGCCGAGCACACGGAAAGGCATCACGGCCACGTATTTTCCCTGGGCCAGCGCGGGAAGGCCGGGATTGACGATTGAAGCCCCGCCAACCGCCGTCGGCGCTCGGAAGATTAGCCGCCTGGTGCCGGGGATTGCCAGGAGGATTAAAGCGGCCAGCAGCGCCGTTCCGGCCGGTGCGACCCACTTCCAGGGTATTACGCGAGGCTGTTTTGGCGCCTGCATGATGATGGAGGCCATCACGGGGCGCTTGCCCTGCCAGGCGTCCAGGTCGGCGATGATTTCCGCGGCGCTCGGGTAGCGGCGATCCAGGTCGCGTTCCAGGCAGCGGCTGACGATATCGCTCAGCCCCGCGGGAACCGTGGCGTCTATGTCCGCGAGGGGCACGGCGCGCTCCTGATTGCGCATCAGCAGGCTGGCCATTGCGGTTTCGGCCTTGAAGGGCATCTTCCCGCTTAATAATTCATAGAAAATCAGGCCTACGGCAAAGAGGTCTGACCGCTGGTCGAGGGTTTTTCCCATGGCCTGCTCGGGCGACATGTATTCGATCGTCCCCAGGAGCGCGCCGGTTTGCGTCATGCCTTCCGACTGGACGGAACGCGCAAGGCCAAAGTCCATTACGAGGATTCGGCCGGTTTTGTCCCGCATGATGTTCTGCGGTTTCAGGTCGCGATGGATGATGCCCGCGCTATGGGCGGCGTCGAGCGCCATGCAGACCTGGCGAATAATATCCACGGCCTCATCCGGCGGGAGTTTTCCCTGATCCCGGTACAGCTGCCGAAGGTCGCTTCCTTCGACAAACTCCATGGTGATGAACTTCACCCCGTCCGCTTCCGAAAGGTCGTAGATGCGGATCACGTTTTTGTGCGTGACCTGGTGCGCGGTCATCAACTCTTGCTTGAATCGCGCCAGTATCGCGGGATTGCTGGCCATCTCCGGACGGATCAGCTTCAACGCCACCACGCGTTCCACTTCGCGGTCCTTAGCTTTATAGACCGCGCCCATTCCGCCTTCGCCGAGCAGGGCAAGGATTTCGTAGCGGCCGCCGAGGACGTCGCCCTCCTGCAGGACGACGTTTTGATAAGAGGTTACATAGGAGCGCGGGCCGCTGGCGGGGGTACGGCCAGAGATGCTGCCATCTGGGGAGGCGTCTGGATGGATTACCGTGGCACCGGGGTCGACGGGGGGCCGGCGTGGAGGGGGTTCGATAAAGGTGGCGCCGTCGTTGTCCAATGGCACTTCGCTGGACGAGCTTTCGCCTTTGGCTGGCGCACGTAGTCCGCCACCGGTGTCCTGGCCGCGTCCTGGCTTGGGCTTCAAATCATCCATGAGACTTTAGGAACACAAGCACACCCATATCGCCAGCTTGGCAATGGATGCCTGGGTCCAACGGCGTAAGTATATAACGGGGCAGACTTTCTGAGCAGGTAAAGTCAAACCAGGAGGCTGGCCGGGTAACTATCAAGGATAGTCCCTATTCCTTAATGGGCTCAACTGCCATCGGCGGATTTTGCCTTGCTGGAGAGCCACGCGCTGGACGAGACGTATGCAGGAACGGACAGTTCTCGCGGTTGTTTAACGGTGCAGAGAATCCACTAGCCGTGGCCTCCGGAGAGTTCGCGCACGATCGAGCCGACGAAATTTTTTGCGTCGCCGAAAAGCATCAGCGTGCGGTCCAGGTAGTACAAGGGATTGTCGATACCAGCGAAGCCGGCGGCCATGCTGCGCTTGATGACCATGACGGTGCGCGCCTTGTCCACGTCCAGAATCGGCATGCCGTAAATGGGGCTGCTCTGATCTTCGCGGGCCGCGGGATTCGTCACGTCGTTGGCGCCGATGATCAGCGCGACATCGGTCTGCGGGAAATCGCCGTTGATGTCGTCCATTTCGAGAAGCTTGTCGTAGGGAATGTCGGCTTCGGCGAGCAGCACGTTCATGTGGCCCGGCATTCTTCCCGCGACGGGGTGGATGCCGAACTTCACGTCCACGCCGCGCTTGGTGAGCGCGTCATAGAGTTCGCGCACCTTGTGCTGCGCTTGGGCAACGGCCATGCCGTAACCCGGAACGATCACCACTTTGCTTGCCGCTGCAAGAATTCCGGCCGCCTCTTCCGGCGAAGCGCTGCGCACCGGCCGGGTCTCTTTTGTGCCCGCTGCCACAACTTGCTCCTGGCCAAACGCGCCGAACAAGACGTTTGTGAAGGAACGGTTCATCGCCTTGGACATGTTCACGGAAAGAATGAATCCCGACGCGCCATCCAGGGCACCGGCGACGATCAATAGCTTGCTGCCGAGCACAAAGCCCATTGCCGCCGCGGAAAGTCCCGCGTAGGAGTTCAGCAGCGAGATCACCGTCGGCATATCCGCGCCGCCAATCGGAATAATCATCATCACGCCGAATGCCAGCGGGATGCTGATCATGAAGGGAAACAAAAAGGTTTTGTCCGGATGCAAGACCAAAGTCACCGCAATTCCGATCGCAATTGCCAGGAATCCCAAATTCACGAGATTCTGCCCTTTGTAAGTGATTGGCCGTTGCGGCAGCACTTCCTGGAGTTTTCCCGCAGCCATCAAGCTGCCCGTGAAGGTGAGAGCGCCCAAAATCACTTCGAGGGAAAGCACTCCCATCATGAATTGAGGCACGTGCGGAGCGCGGATGTAAAATTCGGCCGTGCCCACCAGCGTGACACAGAGTGCGCCAAAGGCATGGCTGAGCGCGGTCCGTTGGGGCACCGCGGTCATGGCCACGCGGCCCAAGGGGACGCCGATGATCGTGCCCAGCACCAGTCCAATGGCGATCCATCGGTAATCGACGATGCCTTTGTGCAGCAGCGTGCCGGCAATGGCCAGCAGCATCCCCACTTCGCCGGCCCAGACGCCGCGGCGCGCGGTGACGGGAGAGCTCAGCCATTTCAACGACAGAACGAAAAGGGCGGTGGCAATCAGGTAAGTAATTTCCAGGATATTTTCGCTCGCGAACATGATGGTTACGGTTTCCTCGGGCCGCTGGCTTTGAACATTTTGAGCATTCGATCGGTAATCATGAAGCCGCCCACGATGTTGCTGGTTGCGGCGATGATCGCGATGGTTCCCAGGATTTTCGCGAGATTGCTTTTTCCTTCGCCGGCCAGGATGATTGCGCCGACGACGGCGATAGCGTCCAACGCATTCGTCAGGCTCATCAACGGTGTGTGCAACAATGGCGAGACGCGGCGAATCACTTCAAAGCCGATAAACGCGGCCAGCAGGAATACATACAGACTTGTAACCAGATCCAGTTGCATCACGCTCCTCCTCCGGCTGGCGCGGCCTGCAGAGCCGGCATCGAGAAAAACTCCCTCACGCGGGCGTTCACAATTTCGCCGTCGCGCGTCACCAGCGTTTCGCGCATGATTTCGTCCTGTAAATTCAATTGCAGCTTGCCGTCCTTCACCAGGTGCAGCAGGAAAGAGGTGATATTCCTGGCGAACATCTGGCTGGCGTGGTATGGCACAGTGCCGGCAAGGTTGTATTCGCCGATGATGGTGACGTCATGTGCCACGATGACTTCATCCGGCTTGGTGAGTTCGCAATTTCCGCCGCGTTCTGCGGCCAGATCCACGATTACGGAGCCGGGCGCCATGCGTTCAACCATTTCCTTCGTTACAAGCACCGGAGATTTCTTACCGGGAATGACCGCGGCGGTGATTACCACATCGCTTTCGGCGATGACGTTTCCCAGCAGTTCGCGCTGCTTCTGGTAGAAACTTTCGTCCTGCGCTTTGGCGTAACCGCTGGCATCCTGCGCATCCTTTGCTTCGACGGCGAGTTCCACGAAGCGGCCGCCGAGGCTCTGCACCTGTTCCCTGGACGCCGGACGCATGTCGTAGGCGGAGGCCACTGCGCCCAGGCGACGAGCAGTTGCGATGGCCTGAAGGCCAGCCACACCCGCGCCAATGATCAGCACGCGGGCCGGGGCGATGGTGCCCGCGGCCGTCGTCAGCATCGGACACATGCGTGGAAGCGTGTCCGCCGCGAGCAGGACCGCTTTGTAGCCGCAGATCGTGGCCATGGAAGAGAGTACGTCCATGCTTTGCGCGCGGGTGATGCGCGGCATGAGTTCCACCGCAAACGAGGTGACACCGCGCTCCGCGATATCCTGCAACGTTTTGGGAGTTCCCAACGGGCGCAAAAAGCCCATCAGCACCTGGCCCTTGCGGAATAGCGGTAAATCCACGTTTCCGTTTTTGTCGTTCGCGCCGTGGCACAGAAACTGGACGATGATGTCGGCCGTGCGGAAGACCTCGGCGCGATCGGCCGCCAGCTTCGCGCCCTTTTCCAGATATTCCTTGTCGGGATAACCTGCGGCCTGTCCGGCGCCGGCTTCCAGTAGCACTTCGAGGCCTGCTTTTTTCAGGTTGGGGATAACGGCTGGAACCAGCGCGACGCGCCGCTCTTTCGGATAAATTTCCCGAGGTATGCCAAGGATCATGCGCCCTCCTTCCAGAAGGCCTTCGATATAGATGCTGATAGTTCCCGGCTGGATATCGATTTAATGATTCGTTTTCCGCGCATCCGCACTCTTGTCTCCGGCTGTAAATTGCAGCTTCGCTTGCTCATCAGTGTTCTTGCGGAATCGGGGGCGGCGCGAGTGCCCCTGTTCTGGGAGAGGCTGGTGTCAGCTGTTCGACACGCCCCACTCGAAACGTGCCGCATCGCTTCAACAGCGGAATTCTATCTCTAATGTCACCATTGGGACAAGGCGACACACCGCCGGAGATATCCATGTGCCGCCCGCTCACGCGGGTGACGAAATGGCGGCTAGTGCAAATTCTCGTAGACCGAACGAGCTTCGCGCAGTCTTTTCAGGACCTGTTCCTTTTCCGCGGTTGAATTCCAATCGGGGTATTGGGAGGTGACTTCGATTGTCCGATCAATCCACGCTTGGAAATAATCCGCATCTCTTCTTGCGTACGCCCGTTTCCCCGCCATGGTTACGTACACGGGGCTTGTCGTCGCGTAGGTATAGTTGTCCATCACGGGATATTCCGCTTTATCGCTCCAGGCGCGAAGGACGCACCAGCCGCTTTCCTGCAGTGGCAACGTCCCGTCGATATCGGCGGATTCCTTTGTCGCATCGATCGGCAAAGTGTTTACCACTCTTCCGTTGCAGACGACTTCCAAGTGATCCACGGGCACGACGGAGCGCAATTTCGCGGTGAAGGGAACTGCCGTCTGCGGGGAATCAAATTTCAATTCGCTTCCGACCATTTTCCCGCCTAGCGCGAATTCAATCAGCGGCCCGTTCGTGGCAAACGTACGGCCCAGTTTGATTCCATCCAACCACTCCTTTAGGTTAAGAGGCCAAACTGGGACCCACACGTACACGCGATCAAATCCCACGCCGCCACGAATAGGAGCAGCGTAGTTCGCGGTTGCATCTGTACCTGCTCCCGCTGGTAGCCGAAACCCCAAATTCAAAAGCCTATACCAGACCTCCGCTGTAGACTTGTGATCGCTGAACCCCACGATCTCCATGTAATCCAATTTTCCCAGCGCCACGTCCACCGGCAATTCATCCGTAATCTTCTGTGGCGGTTTCGCGAACGGGTCTGGCACCGTATCAAAGGGATGCACCGCCCCCACCAACGCGCCCTGGGCGTGCGCCATGTCGTACACGTCCGCGTTCATCGGGTACAAACTCGCAGCCGCCGTGTTCGGATAGCCCGCATACCCCGGCAGCAGCAGGTGATTCTTTATATCCAGCAGCCCACGGTGTCCCCAGTAGCTGGTATGAAATTCCTGTCCCCGCAAGATCGCACTGTCCTTTCCAGTGATGGCGTCAGAACTCGTTTCACTCGAAGCAATGTCGGGGAATCGTTGTTCCTTGTTGACGATCAGATTGTTTACCACCGACAAATCTTCGCTTTCCGCCTGAATTTGCAACTCCTCGGTGTTTTCTCTGTAGACTCCGCCGTAGTTCATGTGAACGTGCATATCGCCGCTGATCCAATGCGCTTGTGTTTCGCTTCGCCAGCTATTTCTCGACAATTTGATTTCGATTTCCTTTGATTCACCCGCGGAGAGTTCGACAAATCTGCGCTCGACGTTGTTTTCCAATCCCCTTGTCACCTCAATCTGGTACTTGCCCGGAGGGACGTCTATGGAGGAACCTCTAAAGAGCGAATAGAAATAGTGCCTTTCAAACGGACGTTCCGACCGATCGAATCCGTCGTCCGCATGAATCCACGCGTCGTCCGGCGCATAGAAGCGCCCCTTTTCGTCGGTAACAGAGATCCTCGCGTACGCACGCTCACTGTCATCTTTGATGTAAATTTGCAGCGAAGCCCAATCATGCGAATGTTTTCGATTGCGCAAATTTAGCTCGCGAGTCGCGCCCGAAGGAATTTCCTGAACCAGGATGTTCGTGTTTCCCTTGGCGTTGGAGATAAAGGCAATTTTCTTCCCATCTGATGACCATCGCGCGTTGGTCGCGTCCCAATCGCCGTAGGAAATGGGAAACGCATCGCCGCCATTTGCAGGCATTACCCACAGGCTGTGCCATTGGCGGCCGAGATAGGAGCTGTAGATCATCCGCGAGCCATCGGGTGAAAAATCGGGGCGAGCTTTCCAGCTGGTTTCCTCGTAATGAATTTCACGGGCTTCGGCGCCAGGTTCTGCCTTCATCAGCCAGAAGCCGCCGGTGCCGTGGATGTGGCCGCGGTTGGAGACGAAGAGAATTTCCTTTCCGTCGCGCGTCCAGACGGGATTGATTTCCATGTCATAGGCGCTGTAGTAGTAGCGGGGAAGGGGACTCTTCGTTTCACCGGTGAGCCGGGTCACATTTTCGAGTGCGCCGTTTTTTACATCGGCCATGAAAACGTGAAAACGCCGGTTATGTTGCGTGGAAACCCAAATGATCTTTTTTCCGCCGGGCGACCAGCGCGGCTCGGCATTGACGGCGCCTCCGCTGGTCAGTTGAGAAGTTTTTCCCGTGGCGAGATCTAGCAGCCAGAGTTCCATCGCATCTTTCTGGTAGGAAACGTAGACGATGCTCTTCCCGTCGGAAGACCAATCCGGCTGGTAATCGTAGCCGGCTCCGTCGGTAAGTTGCGTGGCGTCTCCGGAGTTGATCTTTTGCCGCCACAATGAGCCCGCCATTGAGTAAATCAACTCCTTCGAGTCCGGCCCCCAGGTCAGGCTGCTTGGGCCGCTTGTCAACTGCGGCAGGTAGAGTTCGCGATAGTAATAAGGATGGGGTTCGTCAATCTGGGGCAGCACTGGGCGGCGTTGCGCACAGGCTGGAGTTGCAAACAGGGCAAAGAGCAGGCACCCGAATTTCCGGATTCGCGTCAACACAATCCTCCCGGACGGCATACTACGCCAAAAAAGAAAAGGGCGCAGCCTCGCCGCGCCCTTTTCTTTAATTTGCGTGTTCAATTTTTTCAGAAACCGAAACTAATTAGTGTTCCTCACGCCAACCCAAGCTTCGACAATGGCATCTCCCGCAACCGTTTTCCTGTCGCCGTGAAGATCGCGTTGTAGAGCGCAGGCGCGAACGGTGGCAATCCGGGTTCACCTATGCCAGCCGGGGGCGCCTCGCTGGCCACGATGTGCACGTTGGTTTCGCGCGGCGCCACGTTCATTCGCGCCATCTGGTAGGAATCGAAGTTGGACTGGTCGATCACGCCATTGGTCGCGGTGATTTCGCCGTAGAACGCCAGGCTTGTGCCCATCGTCGCTGCGCCTTCGAACTGCTGCCGCACCGTCAAAGGGTTCACGATCGTTCCGGCATCTAGAGCGGAATCCACGCGATGGATCTTCACCTGGCCGTCTTTCACTTCGGCTTGTACGACCGTTGCGACGTAGGTAAGGAAGCTCCGGTGCACGGCGATTCCCATTCCCAATCCGTTGCCGAGCTTCTGCTTGCCCCAGCCGGATTTTTCTGCCGCAAGCTGCACAACGCGGCGAAGTCTCGCGACGTCGATGGGATACTGCCCGTAATCGCCGTCATAGTTGGTGTAATCCTTGGGCAGCTCGGTCTTCGGGATGATCCGGTCCGGGCCGAGAAGCGCCAGGATATAGTCCACCTGATCTTTTCCAGCGGCGCTGGCCAGTTCGCCCACGAAGGAATGAATGCCGAAGGCGTGATAAATGTTTGCCACCGACCGCAGCCAGCCGATGCGTGTGTGCGCGGGCGCGGGGCCATTTTCAGCGCGATGATTCGCCAGCGCAAACGGGACGTCGCTGAAGCCCAGCCCGATTTCTCCGGCGTCGGCATACTCGGTGGCTTCAAAGGTGGATGCAATCGGCGGAAACACGCTGCGCTGCAGCCATGCGGTAGGCTTTCCATCTGCCCCCAGAGTGGCCTTGAAATACATCGCCGCCACCGCATGGAAGGAGTCGAACTTGATGTCGTCTTCGCGACTCCAGACTACCTTGATGGGCTTCCCGGTTTTTTTCGACAGGACGGCCGCTTCGACGATGAAATCGGGGAAAGATTTGCGGCCGAATCCGCCTCCGAGTAGCGTTACATTCACCGTGACATCTTCCTTCTTGATTCCGACCGCGGCGGCAATTGCATCCTGCGCGCCTTGCGGATTTTGCGAAGGTGCCCAGGCCTCCACCTTTCCGTCCTTGAAAACGGCTAGTGCGGCCGGGGGCTCCATCGAGGCGTGGGCCAGCATCGGAGCATAATATTGCGCCTCCACGACCTTGCCGCCCTTCTTAAATTCCGCCTCAACGTTTCCGTTTTCCCGCACTACTTTGCCGGGCTTCAGCGAAGTCGCTTCCAATTCTTTGCGGAAGGCATCCGAATTCCACACGCTGTGCTCGCTCTTCGTCCATTCGACTTTCAGCTTTTTCTTTCCCTGGAGTGCAGCCCAGGTGTTGTCCGCGATCACGGCCACTCCGCCCAATGGCTGGAAAAGGATCGGCGGCTTGAAGGTATCAATCGTTGCCGTCTGCTTTACGCCGGCAACTTTCAATGTGGCCGAGTCGTCCACACTCTTGGGTGAACTTCCATACACCGGCGGGTGCATCACTGACGCGTACAGCATCCCGTCCAGGTGCGCGTCCTGCCCGTACATGGCTTTGCCGGAGCACATATTCTCCAGGTCATAGGACTGTTTGGGCTTGCCGATGTAGCGCCAATCAGTGCGCGCCTTCAGTTGCAACTCTTCTTTCTTTGGCACCGGCAACTTGGCCGCCGCGGAAGCCAGTTCTCCGTAGCTGAGTTTTTTTCCGCTCGCATTGTGTACCACCATGCCCGGTTCCGTGGTGCATTCTTTTTCCGGGACGCCCCACTTCTGTGCCGCGGCGCGCACCAACATCAGCCGGCCGCTCGCGCCAGATTCGCGCAACGTGTCGAAGAAACTTCTTACGGAGTGCGAGCCG
>Ga0307470_10001093_pt1 | contig 11120 bp, 8 predicted proteins | sample atmos_gasesAM3C__FD_204565 | JGI IMG/M metagenome (GOLD analysis project Ga0307470, IMG submission 204565) | Hardwood forest soil microbial communities from Morgan-Monroe State Forest, Indiana, United States - atmos_gasesAM3C_05 | ecosystem: Environmental > Terrestrial > Soil > Temperate forest... | reverse complement strand
GCAGGTGGCCGCTGCCTTGCGGCATCTCGACGGTGAAGGTGGTGCCCTTGCCGGGCGCGCTCTGCACGCCGATCGAGCCGCCGTGCAGCTTGACCAGCTCCTGCACCAGGGCCAGGCCGATGCCGGTTCCCTCCTGCGTCCGTCCGCGCGCGTCCTCGACGCGGTGGAAGCGCTCGAAGACGCGGTCGATCTCGGCGGGGGGAATACCGATGCCGGTGTCGCGGACGGCCAGCTCCACGGCCTCCGAGGTGAAGCGCATGGTGACCGCGATCTCGCCGTCGAAGGTGAACTTGAACGCGTTGGACAGGAGGTTGAGGACGACCTTCTCCCACATCTCCCGGTCGACGTAGACCGGTCCGGGGAGCGGCGGGCAGTCCACCGCGAGCGAGAGTCCGGCGCGCTCGCAGGCCGAGCGGAAGTTGCTGGCCAGCTCGGCGGTCACCGCGCCCAGGTCGGTCGGCTCGTACACCGCGCGGACCCGGCCGGCCTGGATGCGCGAGAACTCGAGCAGGGTATTGACGAGCTTCTGCAGCCGCAGCCCGTTGCGCTGGGCGACCGCGAGCAGGGCCCGGTCGTCCGCCGAAACCCGGTCCGGCGGCGCGGCGAGCACGTCCCCGATCGGCCCCAGCATCAGCGTGAGCGGCGTGCGGAACTCGTGGCTCACGTTGCTGAAGAACGCGGTCTTGGCGCGATCCAGCTCGGCGAGCGCCTCGGCCCGGCGGATTTCCTCCTCGTACGCGCGCGCGCTGGCGATGGCGGCCGAGATGCGGGCGGCGGCGAGATCGAAGAAGTCGCGGTAGTCCCCGGACAGCCGGAGGACCCGGCTCACGCCCGCGACCATCGCGCCCACGATCTGGGTTCCGGACGAGATCGGAAGCACGAGCACCTGCTCGGCGGCGAGCGCGGGCGCCCGCCGGACGAAGACCCCGGTCTCCGCGGCGGCGGGCCTGCCCTCGCGCGCCGCGACCAGCGCCGGGACGTCGTCGATCGTCACGGCCGGCCCGAGGGCGAGGTCGTCCCGCTCGACCCCGCCGCTCGCGACGAGATCGGCCCGGAGTCCCGCGCCGTCGATGAGATACAGGAGCGAGAACGGGGCGTCGGCGGGATCCATGCTCAGCGCGGCCACCGCCTCCCGGCACACCTCGGCCGCGCTCTTCGCGCCCGCGGTCTTCGCGCCGAGCTCCCGCAGGGTCCGGAGACGCCGCTCGCCGAGGACGCGCCCGGTCTGCTCGCTGACGATGCAGAAGACGCCGCCGACGCTGCCGTCCTCGATCCGGACCGGATCGTACGAGACGTCGAAGTACGTTTCCTCGAGGAATCCCTGCCGGTGGAGGAGAAAGGGATGCTCCTTCGCCCAGAACGCTTCTCCCGTGACGACGACCCCCTCGAAGAGCGGCCCGAGCACCGGCCAGACCTCGCTCCAGCACTCGCGCGCGGGCCGCCCGAGCGCCCAGGGATGCTTCGCCCCGAACACCGGCGCGTAGGCATCGTTGTAGATGGCGACGAACTCCGGACCCCAGAACAGGATGACCTGGGCGCGGGACGGCAGCAGGATGCTGACCGCGCTCCGGAGGCTCTGCGGCCACGCCTCGACGGGGCCGAGCGGGGTCGACGCCCAGTCGTGCGCGCGGATGCGCGCGCCCATCTCGCCGCCCCCCGCGATGAAGTCGGACCGGTCCGCGCGTGGCCGATCCTCGGGCGCTCTCGGCTCCTCGGTCATGGCTTGGGCGGAGTATCCATCCTCCGTGGAGCGGAGGCAATGCGGACATCGACGTTAGTTATGATGCCGCCATGGGTTTAGGGTAAAATCCGGGCGCGGCTCGGCCGACATTCCCGCGGACCCGGAGGCCTGATTTTCATGATCGATTTCGCATACGCGATGGCGCCATCGCCCGGCGGCGCCGGCAACGGCGGCGGCATCATGTCCGTCCTCCCGCTGATGATCGGCATGTTCGCCATCATGTACTTCCTGATCATCCGGCCCCAGCAGAAGCAGCGGCGAGAGCGGGAGAACCTCCTGCGGGCGATCAAGAAGGGCGATCGGGTCGTCACCACCGGCGGGCTCTACGGCACCGTGGTGGGGCTGTCCGAGCACACCGTGACGCTCAAGGTGGCCGATCAGGTGAAGCTCGATTTCGAGCGCGGCTCGATCGGCCGCATAGTCCCCGCCGCGGGCGACAAGGAGTCGAGCGCCTAGAATGCGTCGTCAGCTCGGAGCCCGCATCGCCCTCGTCGCGGTCGTCATCGCGGTGTCGATCTGGTACCTGTACCCGCCCGCCAAGACCATCAATCTGGGTCTCGACCTGCAGGGCGGCATCCATCTCGTCCTCGGCGTTGACGTGGACAAGGCCATCGAGGCCCAGGTCGAGCGGGCGGGGGACACCGCGAAGGCCGAGCTGGAGAAGCGCGGGATCGGAGTCACGCGGGTCGAGCGGCGAGGCACGTCCGAGCTCGTCCTCCAGCTGGGCTCGCCGCAGAGCTGGGACGCGGCGGTGAAGACGACCGACGAGGTCCTGGCCACCTTCGACCGGAAGGAAGCCGATCAGGCGGCCGGCCGCATGGTGCTGGCGCTCAAGGCGAGCGAGGCCAAGCACATCCGCGACCTCGCGGTGCGCCAGGGGCTCGAGACGATCCGCAACCGCATCGATCAGTTCGGCGTCGCCGAGCCGTCCATCCAGCAGCAGGGCGAGAACCGCATCCTCGTGCAGCTCCCGGGCGTGCAGGATCCGGCGCGGGCCAAGGCCCTCATCGGCAAGACCGCGCTGCTCGAGTTCAAGCTGGTAGACGAGCGCACCGACGCGGAGACTGCGCTGCGGACCGGGCCGCCGCCGGGCACCGAGGTCCTCTACCAGCGTCGGGTGGACAAGCAGACCCGCGAGGAGAAGAAGGTGCCGTTCCTCGTGCAGAAGAAGGCGGCGATCACCGGGCGGGACGTGACCACCGCGCGCGTCTCCATCGACCAGAACACGAGCGAGCCCTACGTCTCGGTCGACTTCAACGCCTCCGGCGCCCGGGCCTTTGCGGAGGTGACCGACGTCAACGTGGGCAAGCGCCTCGCGATCGTGCTCGACGGCAACGTGCACTCGGCCCCCCAGATCCGCGAGCGCATTCCCTCCGGGCGGGCCCAGATCACGGGCGGCTTCTCGACCGACGAGGCCACCGACCTCGCTATCGTGCTGCGGGCGGGCGCGCTGCCCGCGCCGGTCCAGGTGCTCGAGGAGCGAACCGTCGGCCCCTCCCTGGGCGCCGACTCCATCCGCCAGGGCATGGTCGCCATCTTCGCCTCCACCGCGCTCGTGTTCCTGTTCATGCTGATCTACTACCGGCTGTCCGGCTTGATCGCGGACGTGGCCCTGGGGCTGAACCTCCTGCTGCTGATGGCGACGATGGCCGGCTTCCACGCCACCCTCACGCTGCCCGGCATCGCGGGCATCGCGCTCACCATCGGCATGGCGGTGGACACGAACATCCTGATCTTCGAGCGCATCCGGGAGGAGCTCCGGGGCGGCAAGACGGTGCGCGGGGCCATCGACGCGGGCTTCTCGCGCGCGTTCAAGACGGTCATCGACACTCACGTGACCGTGCTCGTGTCGGGGCTCATCCTCTTCCAGTTCGGGACCGGGCCGGTCAAGGGCTTCGCGGTGACCCTCATGATCGGGATCGCGGTCAGCCTGTTCACCGCCGTCTTCTTCACCCGGCTGCTCTTCGACCTGATCTACATGGGTCAGCGCAAGCGGGAGACGCTGTCCATATGATCGAGCTGTTCCGCGACTCCAACTTCGACTTCATCGGCCGGCGGCGCTGGGCCTACGTCATCTCGATCCTCTTCATCCTGGCCGGGCTGGGCTCCATGGTGGCCAAGGGCGGCCTCCGCTACGGGATCGATTTCTCCGGCGGCACCCTGATCCAGGTTCGGTTCGAGAAGGCCGTCTCGGTGGATCGCATCCGGCACGCGCTCGAGACCGTGCAGATGGGCGAGAGCGTCATCCAGGAGTTCGGGGATACCCGCGAGTACCTGCTCCGGCTCCCCCTGGCCGCGCTCTCCTCGGAGGAGGTGACGCGCCGCACCCAGGAGGCCCTCTCCAAGGACCCCGAGCTCGGCAAGCACGAGGTCCGCCGGGTGGAGTTCGTGGGCCCCCAGGTGGGCAAGGATCTCCAGGTCCAGGCCATCTACGCGGTGCTCTGGAGCATGGCGGGCATCCTCGCCTACATCGCGATCCGGTTCGACCTGATGGGCGGGCTGGCCTCCGTGGCCGCCATCGTCCACGACGTGCTGATCTGCCTGTCGGCCATGTCCTTGACCAACCGGGAGATGTCCCTTGCCATCCTGGCCGCCCTGCTCACGATCATCGGTTACTCGGTCAACGACACCATCGTGGCGTATGACCGGGTGCGTGAAAATCGGGCCAAGAAGCGCCGGGGCGAGACCTTCGCGACCCAGATCAACAACGCCATCAACCAGACGCTCTCCCGGACCGTCCTGACCGCCCTGACCGTCTTCTTCAGCACCGCCGTCCTGTACTTCTTCGGGGGCAAGGTGCTGGAGGACATGGCCTTCGTGCTGACCATCGGGGTGGTCACGGGCACCTTCTCGACCATCTACATCGCGGGATCCCTCATCGTGGACTGGTCCAACTGGCGCGAGCGATGGGTCGCCAAGAGGAAAAAAGCCGTAGCAAAAGCTTGATTTTAGTGGCAAAATTAGTGGTCAACCTGGGGAGGGTAACGGTTGACCCAACTGCAGACGCTGATCGACGAGATCCCCAAGTACCAGCCTGCCGCCAATCTGGATCTCCTCGAGCGGGCCTACCGATTCTCTGAGCGCTCCCACCTCGGCCAGCAGCGCGCCTCCGGCGAACCCTATCTGTCCCACCCCCTCGAGGTCGCCGGGCTCCTGGTCAACTTCAAGATGGACGTGACCACGGTCACGGCCGGGCTCCTCCACGACGTCCTGGAGGACACCAAGGCCACCAAGGGGGATCTCCAGCGCGAGTTCGGCACCGAGATCGCGGAGCTGGTGGATGGGGTGACCAAGATTGGCAAGCTGGCCTTCTCCTCCCGGGAGGAGCGCCAGGCCGAGAACTTCCGCAAGATGCTGGTGGCCATGGCGCGCGACCTCCGCGTGCTGATGATCAAGCTGGCCGATCGGCTGCACAACATGCGGACGCTCCAGTACCTGCCCACCGACAAGGCCCGGAAGATCGCCCAGGAGACCCTCGACATCTACGCCCCCCTGGCCCACCGCCTCGGGATGGCCAAGGTCAAGGCGGAGCTGGAGGACCTGGCCCTCCGGGTCCTGCATCCGGACGACTACCAGGAGCTGATGCGGCGCGTCGCCAAGCGGCGGCTCGAGCGCGAGGCGGAGATCAACCACCTGATCACGCTGCTCCACGAGAAGCTGGGCGAGGTGGGGATCGGGTCCAAGATCGCGGGCCGGCCGAAACACTTCTACTCGATCTGGAAGAAGATGCACGAGGGCGGCCGCGAGTTCGACGAGATCTACGACCTCACCGCGGTCCGCGTGCTGACCAATACCGTCCGCGATTGCTACGGGGCCCTGGGAGTCGTGCACTCGCTGTGGAAGCCGGTGCCCGGCCGCTTCAAGGACTTCATCGCGATGCCCAAGGTCAACATGTACCAGTCGCTGCACACCACGGTCATCGGGCCCAAGGGCGATCCGGTCGAGATCCAGATCCGCACCGGGGAGATGCACCGGATCGCCGAGGAAGGCATCGCGGCCCACTGGCTCTACAAGGAGAAGCGCAGCGACCGCGACAAGTTCGACGACGCCTTCACCTGGCTGCGTCAGCTCCTGGAGTCGCAGAACGAGACGAGCGACCCCAAGGAGTTCCTCGACAGCGTCCGCCTGGACCTGTTCCCCGACGAGGTGTACGTGTTCACCCCGCGCGGGGACGTGAAGGCCCTCCCGGAAGGCGCCACGCCGGTGGACTTCGCCTACACCGTGCACACCGACGTCGGCCACCATTGCGTCGGCGCGAAGGTGAACGGCAAGCTGGTGCCGCTGCGCTACACGCTCCACCAGGGCGACATCGTCGAGATCGTGACGTCGCCCACCCAGCATCCGAGCCGCGACTGGCTCAAGATCGTCAAGTCCAACCGCGCCCGCGCCAAGATCAACCAGTGGCTGAAGATCGAGGAGCGTACGCGCTCGCTGGCCCTCGGCCGGGAGTTCTTCGAGCGCGAGGCCCGGAAGTACCGGCTGGCGCCGTCGACCCTGCTCGCATCCGACGAGATGAAGAAGCTCATCGTCGAGCTGGGGTTCCCGACGGTTGACGACCTGCTGGCGTCCATCGGCTACGGCAAGACGTCGATCCAGCAGGTGCTGGGCCGCGTGGCTCCGCCTCCGTCGGCGGACAGCGAGGCCCCCGCGGAGGCCAAGCCGGCCCGCCCCGCGCGCCGGGCCGATGGCACCGCGGTCCGGATCCGGGGCGTGGACGACCTGCTGGTCCGCTTCGGGAAGTGCTGCTCCCCGGTGCCTGGCGACGGCATCGTGGGCTTCATCACCCGCGGGCGCGGCCTGACCGTGCACGCCCGCGACTGCCTCACGGTGGTCAAGAACGTGCTCGAGAAGGAGCGGCTGGTCGCGGTGGAGTGGGAGGCGGGGGAGCCGACCAAGCGGCCGGTACGGATCGCGGTCTATATCGGGCGGGACCGCCCGGGCCTGCTGGCGGAGATCACCAGCGCCATCTCCTCGCGCCAGGGCAACATCATCAAGGCCGAGATCACCGTGACCGAGGACCGCAAGGGCCTCAACCACTTCGTGGTCGAGGTGGACGACCTGCGCCAGCTCCAGGACATCATGCAGGCCATCCGCGAGGTGAAGGACATCGCCAACGTCGAGCGGGTCCGAGGGGTCTAGTCCCCGACCGGTCGATGACCCGCCGGCAGTTCGAAGCACTCGTCGATTCCGCCCTCCGGAAGCTGCCCCGGGCCTTCCGCGACAAGCTGGCCAATATCGCCGTGGTGGTCGAGGACTGGGCCGACGACCAGACTCTCGCCGAGATGGGCATCGAGCCCCCGGACACCCTGTACGGGCTCTACCGGGGTATCGACATCACCCGCCGGGACTCCTCCTACGGAAACGTCCTGCCGGACACCATCCACATCTACCAGGGCCCCATCGAGGAAGACTGCGCGGATCCTGACGAAATGAGCGATCTGGTCCGGGACGTCGTCATCCACGAGGTCGGGCACTACTTCGGTCTCGACGACGAGACCATGGACGAGATCGAGGGCCAGTAACCCCCGAAGATTTGGCTTGACAGGGTTTTCATTTGTTCATATGGTTTCAGCATACGCTGAAAATGAAGGAACAAGTGAAAGTGGACGTGAAGGAATGGCGAAAGCAGACGATATCAAGACCCTGGCAGCGCAGCGGGTCCGCGAACTAATGTCCAAAGCGAGCGGGTGGGAGCAGGCTGTCAACGTCAAGATCGGCGGTCAAACCGCTGATCTGGTGATGAAATTCAAGATGGGCGACAAGCCCCACACCCTGGCGATTGGTGTCAGTTCGCTCGGCCAGCCCCGGCAGATCCGGGAGGCTGTGACCAGGCTTTTGGAGATCCGCAAGGACATGCCGGAAGCGTATCCGGTAGCGGTCTCTCCGTACATCAGCCCCCAGAGCGCCTCCCTCCTCAAGCGGATCGGGCTGGGCTACCTGGACCTGTCCGGCAACTGCTACCTGAGCTTCGAGAACGTGCTGATCGAGAAGGAAGGGAAGCCGAACTTCCGGCCCTCGAATCGGCCCTTGAAGTCCCTCTTCGCCCCGCGGGCGACCCGGGTCATAAGGGTCATCCTGGTCGATCCCCAGCATGCCTGGCGGCTCGAGGAGCTGGCCAAGGCCGCCGACGTGAGCCTGGGCCACGCCCACAACGTGGTGAAGCGGCTGGAGGAGCTGTCCTGGGTCGAGCGGAACGGCCAGCAGCGCATCCAGGTCACCCGGCCGGGGGAGCTGCTGGACGCCTGGGTTGAGGCCTACTCGTACCGGCAGAACGACGTCCAGGCCTACTTCTCCCCGGAGCGGATCACCCGGGGGCTGGTCGCAGAGCTGGGGCGGGCGGCCCACGAGGCGCACCGCCGGTACGCGTTCACGCTCCACTCGGGCGCCGCGCTGGTGGCCCCGAACGTCCGCTTCCCGGCCATCCACTGCTATCTCGAGGGCGACCCCGAGCCGGTGGCCCGGGCGCTGGGGCTACGGCCGGGCGAGGGGGAGGGCAACGTCTACCTGCTCTCTCCGTACGACCAGGGCGTGTTCTACGCCCCGCTGGCGAAGGGCGGGCTCCCGGTCGTCTGCTTGCCCCAGCTCTTCGTCGATCTCTATCACTACGAGCGCCGGGGGCGGGATCAGGCCGCGCATCTCCGGCGCGAAGCGATGGGGTACTGAGTCTCCAACCGGAGGGAGGTGAGACCTCACATGCCGAAGCGCAAGAAGGCGGTCAAGAAGGGTGGCAAGAAGAAGGCCACCAAGAAGGGTAAGAGGAAGTAGCGAAGCGTGATGTCATTTCTCAACGAAAGGAGGTGACGACCCTCATGGCGAAGAAGAAGAAGGCGGCCAAGAAGAAGAAGAAGTAAGTATGCGGTAGTCGTGCGGTGGGGGGTGGCGGCCTCCCACCGGGACTCATTCTGAAGTTACGCTGCAGAGTACGGCGGGGGGTGGAAACACCCCCCGCCCTCTTTTTCTGCGAGCTAGACGACCTTGACGACCTTGCCGGCCTTCAGGCAGCGCGTGCAGACACGCATCCGCTGCACCCGGCCCTTGACCATCGCGCGCATCGAGACCAGATTCGGAAGCCACCGCCGCTTGGTCACGTTGTGGGCGTGGCTGATCTTGTGACCGACGGCCGGACCCTTCCCGCAGACATCACAGCTTCGAGCCATTGCTGATCCCCTGCCGATCCCTGGATCTGAGTTGAGTGTGGTTTGCTGGATGCGGCCATCTTTTATAGCACGCCTCGGGGCCGATTCCAAGCTGACCCATGGCCCACGCCCCCGCGTTCACGTGCTCATCCGCGCGCGTCCCGTCACCCTGCTCTATACTGGCCGCCTCGCTGGAGAGGACGCCATGAGTGTACCGAAGATCGAGGCGACACCCCGCTCTACCGGGAGGTTGGCGCGACTCGCGCCGGGCTTGTCCGCCCTCCTTTCGTACGATCGTGCCGATCTGCCCCACGACCTCGTCGCCGGGCTCTCGGTGGCATGCGTCGCGCTGCCGGTGGGCGTGGCCTACGCGCAGCTGGCCGGCTTCCGTCCCGAGGTCGGGCTCTACTCCAGCATCCTCCCGCTGGTGGCCTATGCGCTGCTGGGCACGTCGCGCCAGCTCATCCTCGGCCCCGACTCGGCGACCTGCGCCCTGGTGGCCGCCTCGGTCGCCCCGCTCGCCGCCGGCGACAGCGACCTGTACGTCTCGCTCTCGGTGGCGCTGTGCTTCCTCGCGGGCCTGTTCTGCATCGGCGCGCGGTTTCTCCGTCTGGGGGCGCTGGCGGACTTCCTCTCCAAGCCGATTCTCGCCGGCTTCCTGAACGGCATCGCCCTGAGCATCGCCCTGGGGCAGATCGGCAAGATCTTCGGCTTTCCGATCGAGGCCGGGGGCATCATTCCCCGGCTCCTCGAGTTCGTCGCCAAGCTCCATCTCACCCACGGCCCCACGCTGGCGGTGGGGCTCGCCAGCTTCGTGGTGCTGCTCGTGTCCCCGCGGGTTCTTCCCCGCGTGCCCGCCGCCCTGGTGGTGATGGCGCTGGCCGCCGTCGCGGTGAAGCTGCTCGGGCTGGAGGCGGCCGACGTGAAGACCATCGGTCCCGTGCCCGCGGGCCTGCCGTCGCTGCACATCCCCACGTTCCGCTCCACCTGGCGCAGACCCTGCTCGCGGACGCGGCGGGCCTGGCGCTCATCAGCTTCTCCAGCATGATGCTGACCGCGCGCAGCTTCGCGGTCAAGAACCGCTACGATATCGACGCGGATCAGGAATTCGCCGCGCTCGGCGCGGCCAACATCGCCTCCGGCCTCTCGCAGGGCTTCGCGATCAGCGGCGCCGACTCGCGCACCGCCATGAACGACGCGACGGGCGGCCGCACCCAGGTCGCCGGCCTCGTCGCCGCGGCCGCCATCGCGGCGGTGCTGCTGTTCTTCACCGGGCCGCTGCAGTACGTGCCCATCGCCGCGCTGGGCGCGGTCCTGGTGCGTGCCGCCTATTCGCTCGTGGACGTGGAAACCCTGAAGCAGCTCTACCGGGTGGACCGCATGGAGGTCCTGCTGTCGCTGCTGGCCACGCTCGGCGTGGTCACGATCGGCGCGGTCGAGGCCATCCTCGTGGCGGTGATCCTGGCCCTGATACGATTCGTCAAGCTGGTGTCGCGCCCGCGCGTCGAGGTGCTGGGCCGAGTGGAAGGGCACCCCGGTCTCCATTCGATCGAGCGCCATCCGGCCGCCCGCACGGTGCCGGGTCTGCTGCTGTTCCGCTTCAACGGACCGATCGTGTTCTTCAACGCGCCGTACTTCAAGCAGCAGGCGCTGGCGGCGGCCGCCGCCGCCGGGCCCGGGTTGAAGTGGTTCGTGGCGGACCTGATCCCGGTGACCATGATCGACGTGACCGGGCTCTACGCGGTCCGGGACCTCGCCAGCACGCTGGCCGCGAGCGGGGTGGTCGTCGTGGCCGCCGGCCGGCAGACCGAGTGGGACCAATGGTTTGCGCGCCGCGGGATCGAGCGAGCCGCTACCATCGCGACCTTTCCCACGCTGGGCGCGGCCCTCGACGCCTATCGCGAGCAGACCGGTATCGCAGCCAGTGAGCACGGGCTCCCACCCCCTACCGGGTGACCCCGACGAGAGCCGACCATGTTCAACCGGCGGCTTGGAGCTGCCCCGCTGGCGGTGATGCTCGCCGCCAACGTGACGATGGCCGTTCCGCTCGCCGTCGCGGCATCCGGGGCGGAGATCAACCGCGACGTTGACGCGGCCCTGGCCTCCCTCTACGCCCAGATCCCGACGCGCGCCCCCTACGACGACCCAGAGCGATACGTACGCGGTGTTCTTCGACCAGCGGGGGTTGATGGCCGGGCTCGGGCTGCAGGGGACGAAGATCAGCCAGGTCAGTAAGTGACGGG
>Ga0307470_10001092_pt1 | contig 11121 bp, 11 predicted proteins | sample atmos_gasesAM3C__FD_204565 | JGI IMG/M metagenome (GOLD analysis project Ga0307470, IMG submission 204565) | Hardwood forest soil microbial communities from Morgan-Monroe State Forest, Indiana, United States - atmos_gasesAM3C_05 | ecosystem: Environmental > Terrestrial > Soil > Temperate forest... | reverse complement strand
TGGATTCGTCCAAGACCACGCCGACACGGTTCTACCAGTTCTGGATCAATCTGGACGATGCCAGCGCCGGTGATTATCTCAAGATATTTACCGAACTCGACAAGGCCGAGATCGCTCGCATCATGGCTGAGCACGTCAAACAACCTGGCCAGCGCCTGGCCCAGACCCGCCTGGCAGAAGAAGTCACCCGGCTGGTACACGGCCAGAAGAGCATGGCTGTCGCTAAGACCGTTACCGATGTCCTGATAGGCAAGATACCGGTCGGCGATGCTGGCGGTGTATTGCCTCATCTGCGGGCCGAGATTCCGTCTGTCAAAGCCAAGTCGGACAGTTCTATCATCGAGACTCTGGTCGATAGTGGGCTGGCCACCTCTAACACCGAGGCCCGGCGGCTGTTGAGTGACAATGCCATCTCTATCAACGGCCAGAAAATCAGCCGCGACGATTTCGAAGCTTCTGATTTTCAGAACAGCCGGTTGCTACTACGCCGTGGCAAGGCCTTTCGTGACTCTGCACTCGTAGAGCTCACCTAGCGGCCGATATGCTAAAGTGGAGCTATGCCTAAGACCCAGACCAAACGCCGTGCCGATCAGTATAACGACCCCAAGCATAACTACCGCAAATACTGGGAAGGCCGTGAGTACGAGCATGCAGCCGAGGAGATAGCCCTTCGGCGATTATTACGTGGCAAGCATTACGGCCAGGCCGTCGATGTCGGCGGTGGTTATGGCCGGCTCTGCGTGCTGCTGGAAGATATTGCCGATAAGGTCACTCTGGCGGAACCTTCGCAACAGCAACTTGACCTGGCCGAGGACTTTCTTAAGGGCCATCCGGAGATCGACCGTAAGCTGGTCCAGGCCGACGATCTGCCTTTCAAGGATGGCAGCGTCGACCTGTTGACGATGGTGCGTGTCATGCACCACCTACCTGATCCGGCAGCGGAGTTCAACGAGATCAGTCGCGTATTGGCCAGTGATGGCCGGGCCATCATCGAGGTCGCCAATTACGCCCATTTCCGTAATCGTCTCAAGCACATCGCCCGTGGCCAGCGCCTGCCGGTCAAGCCGGTCGATATCCGCTCACCAGAGAACCGGCGTGAGGATGAGATCCCATTCGTCAACCATAACCCGGCCACGGTAGTCCGGCAGCTGGAACATGCCGGTCTACGCGTTGAGAGCGTGCTATCCGTTTCTAACTTGCGCAGCGTACGCCTCAAGCAGGCCGTACCGCAGCCGGTAATGCTCGGCCTGGAACGTATCGTCCAGCGGCCGTTGGCTCATGTCTACTTCGGCCCAAGTATATTCTTGCTAGTCCGCAAAAATTCTTAGATAGTTTATCTCGTATACTAGAGAGATGCGAGGGAGCAGTCCGATATCGGAGTTGAAGGGCGTCGGTCAGGCCCAGGCCAGGAAGTTCGCTGTGCTCGGCATCAAAACGGCTGCTGACCTGATCGAATACTATCCCCGCCGCTATGAGGATTATTCTGTGGTGACGCCGATAGCCAAGCTGCGGCCAGGAGCAGTGACGATTGAGGCGGTCATCAAGCAGGCCAAAGGTCGTTACGTGCGGCGTGGGCTGCATATAACAGAGGCCGTGGCCAGTGACGACAGTGGCAGCACCCGTCTAGTCTGGTTTAATCAGCCTTACCGGGCTGCCGCGCTCAAATCCGGCCAGACCTACTTTATTTCCGGCCAGTACGAGCTGAGTTACCGCCGCTTCGCAATTATGAACCCCGGGGTCGAGATGACCAGCGACTTTCCGGTCAATACGGCCCGGATCCTGGCTGTCTACCGAGAGACCAAGGGCCTGACCTCCAAACAGATACGGACGGCAGTGCACGAGGTGCTGCCGCTGATCCGCAAGCTCAAGGAAACCCTGCCGCCGCAGGTCGTGCGCGACAACCGACTGATGAGCCGAGCCGAAGCCCTGGCCGCCATCCACCTGCCGGCCTCGGCCGAGCAGCTCGAAGCCGCCAAACGCCGGCTTGGGTTCGAGGAGGTCTTCTGCCTGAGCTTGGCCAGTCTGCTCAACAAGCAGGCCAACAGCCGCGAACATGCCCTGGTAGTGCCTTACGCTGAGGAATTAGCAGTACGTTTTTCCAAATCATTAGCGTTCCGGCTGACCGATGCCCAACGCCTGACTGCGATGCGGGTCTACAAGGATCTGGAAAAGGAGCAGCCGATGAACCGTCTGGTCGAGGGTGACGTCGGTTCGGGCAAGACGGCCGTAGCGGCCATGGCTGCGTTGATGGCACTGGAACAGGGGTGGCAAGCGGCCCTGATGGCTCCTACGGAGTTACTGGCGCGGCAGCATGCCGAAACCATCCATCAACTTTTGCGGCCGCTTGGGCTGGAAGACCGGGTCGTCCTATTGGTGGGTAGCCTCAAACCGGATCAGAAAGCCAAGGCTCATGCCGCTATCGCCACCGGTCGGGCCGGCTTCATCGTCGGTACGCACGCCCTGATCCAAGAACGCGTCGATATGCATAAGCTTGTCCTGGTCATCGTCGACGAGCAACACCGGTTCGGCGTCGAACAGCGCAAGGCGCTGATGGCCAAGGCCGGGCACATGCCGCATGTCCTCAGCCTGACGGCGACGCCGATCCCACGCTCTCTGGCACTGACCCTATATGGAGAACTTGATGTCTCCGTACTAGACGAGAAGCCGCCCGGCCGCCAACCGATCGTTACCAAGTTAGTAGCTCCATCTGAGCGGCAGCGCGTCTATCAGGCAATCAACCGGCAGATAAACAAGGGACGGCAGCTATTTGTGGTCTGTCCGCTGATAAGTGAGTCTGACAACCTGGCGGCCTCAGCTGTCGAGACGGTCTATGAACGGCTGAGAACCCATGAGTTCAAGCAGCGACGGGTCGGCCTATTGCACGGCCGGATGAAAGCCGAAGCAAAAGAGCGCGTCATGCGGCAGTTCCTGCGTCACGAGCTCGATATCCTGGTCTCCACCACTGTTATCGAGGTCGGTGTCGACGTGCCCAATGCCACTATGATGATGGTTGAGAATCCGGAACGGTTCGGCCTGGCCCAACTGCACCAGCTGCGCGGTCGTGTCGGGCGGGCTGAGCACCAGAGTTACTGCTATCTGATGCTGAGTGATTCCAAGCCACCTAGCCGTCGGTTGCGGGCGCTGGAGCGGTCGCAGGACGGCTTTGAGCTGGCCGAACTAGACCTGGAACTGCGTGGCCCGGGAGCCATCTATGGCAGTAGCCAGCACGGCCAATTGGACCTGCGCATCGCCCAGCTCAGTGACACAGCGCTGATTACCGCTGCCCGCCGGGCCGCCCAGCAGCTGCTTGACCAAGGCGACGACTTGCTACAATATAAACATCTTATGAAGACCGTCAACCGCTTGCGGTCGGTCACTAATCTGAACTGAGGCCCGATTGCGTATTATCTCTGGAAAACTGGGTGGCAGACAGTTCCGAAGCCCTAGCGGCCACCGGACCCACCCGATGAGCGATAAGATGCGCGGCGGCCTGTTCAATAGCCTCGGCGATATCGGCGGCCTAACGGTATTGGACGCTTTTGCCGGTAGTGGCGCGCTGTCGTTCGAGGCCATCAGCCGCGGCGCGGCCTCAGCCCTGGCGTTGGACCTAGATGCCAATGCCCAACGGGCGATTCAAGACAACATCAAGACGCTCGGCGTGGCCGGCCAGGTCAAGCTGGTGCGTGCTCCAGCCGCGGCCTGGCTCCGCACTACCGATCAATCGTTCGATATCGTCATCTGTGATCCGCCTTATGATAAAACTCAGCCGGAACTGCTGGCCAAACTAGCTGGGCGCGCCAAGCCAGGTGGTCTGGTCGTACTTTCATTACCCCCGACCGAGCAGGTCAAGCTGGACGATTCCTACCAACTCTTGTCAACCAGGCCTTACGGTGATGGTCAACTCAGTTTTTATCGGGCGCCGGCTTAAGGCCGTTGAGTTCCCGATAACGGAGAACCGGCATAAAGAGCACTACTAATTGTACGAAGATAGCCGGCACGGCGCCGATCCGGCTGACGGAACTGATGATGCCAGCCAGCAGGCCGAAGCTGGCCTGGACGCCGATTAAACCCCAGATACTGCCACGGTAGTCGGCCGTCCCATGATGGCTGGCCTGCAGGGCCTGCTTGATGCTCAGGTTGCGGTCTATCAGGTAGTACTCCACCAGATAATAACGGTTGATAAAGATAACCATCAGAACGATGCCAGGAATGATGAACAGCACGAAACCGATAGCCAATGTCAGCCCGATTAACAGATACAGACCGATCAGCCGCCAAAAGAACTTCAGTCCCTGGCGATAACAGTTACCAAGCCGTATCTTTCTACCGGCTGCAGCTTGCAGCCTGAAATACAGTGTCGGGCCGATGTTGATCACTGACCAGAGCAGGCTCAAGCCCATTATCCCCAGACCCGCTCGTTGCCTATGGCTGATATCGGCGAGGTGATGCAGGTTCTTGGTGTCTCCAAGCATCAACGAACCAAGTACCAGCAATAATGACGGCAGGATGAATAGAAAGATAATCGGTTCGAAATATCTGAGCAATAACCGCCAGCTTGGTGCCAGCAGGTCCCAGCTCGGTACCGGCACGATCGGCTTTGTGGCGGCTTTCATCCTGGTAACTATAGCCGTACGCGGCGCTTTGTCAATGACAGCTTGGCCGCTACAATAAAGGCACGCGGCGGTGGCGGAATCGGTAGACGCGCTAGCCTTAGGAGCTAGTATCGCAAGATGTGGAGGTTCAAGTCCTCTCCGCCGCACCAAATGGCCACACAGCTTGATACCGCGAGAATAGAGGTTTAGCTTAACTAGAAGACTCCAGCTTTACCTGGATATTCCTCTTCATAGTTTCGTCAAATGAAACTTGTGAGTCGAGCATGCTTATGCTTGCACATCACCTCGGAACGGTATTTAATGGTCAGCATGTTGACTCCTGGTACTGGCCTAGGCGTTGAGGTAACATCTGATGAAATTGTAGATTTGGTTTCAACGGTTACTGAAGGCGCAGAGTTTCAAGAGGTACCACCTATCAGAAGCGGTGTTGAGACCCGTGCGCGGGGAGTCGGTGCTACCGAAGCAGGGCGTTACGCTGTGACGATGACCCTTCTGGAGCATCAACCAGCAGGTCGTTATCAGAGAAGTCGAGTTGCACAACGTATTGCTCGGAGGGGTTTAGACCCACGAGCAGAAGTGACAATCCTGGATTTACAGGATCGTGACAAAAGCCTTCAGATAATCGCCCGAACTCATGATCTACTAGTCTATCGAGGTGATCCTGATGATAGACCTCCTTTACGACACGAATTGACCCAAGATGACTGCGATCTAATCAATGGTGTCATGCTTCGCTGGAGCAATTTATAAAAACCTCGTTTAGTTCGAATCGCCAGCCTGTATTTGCCCATAGCTTATCCGCGTAACCGGCGACTTTGTATTCAGTCGAAGGCCTTGATTGATCTAAAATCTGAGCAAAGTAAGCATAAGCAGTAAGCTTTTCGGTTTGTCAAACATATTGTCGGAGCGTACAATTTATAGCACAAGTTTAATACTTCGGGCGGCAGTAACAAGACGCTTTGGGGGGAAAGGGTTCACATGGCAAAAGTTGCACCATACCACACCATTATTCCTGAAACCGGTGGTGAACGTGACGTTTACCACGATCATGACGATTGTCCAACCGGCAAACGGATCTGGCCAGAGCATCTTGCTTCAGGCACTGATAATCGCCCCAGATGTGATGATTGCATCGCGCTAGGCTAGGAAACCTCATGGCAGATCTCCATACAAAGGATGGCCGACCACTCAGACGTTCGGGTGATGATTTATTCTCGGCATCAGGAACGCACGTAGCCCGCCTTCGCGGTGATAAGGCCTATGGCCCTGATGGCCGATATGTCGGTACCATCGTCAATGATCGGTTGGTCTATCGATCAACGCAGAGTGCCGGAATCAGCTCGCCATTCGCGCAACGTGCACACGCAGGCTTTGCTTCATCACAAAGAGCGAGTAGTGCCATGTGGGGCGACGAGCCCTCGATAGCAGACTGAGGCCCAGCTGCTAAAGCCATGCATTAGCTCTGTTTCTGAGTCGGTATGGCTTGCCGCCGATCTAATATCCTACCATTGCCAAAGCGCTAACGACTTGTAACAATAGGCACGAAGGGCTCCGCATTACGCTTCGGCACCCCGCCAGGGAAGACCTTATGCACAGCCTCCAGAGGTGAGTAGTGTTCTAAACCCTGCACCACATCATGACTGACAATTTACATCTTATATATATTCCCGGTCTGGGTGATGCACGTCTTGATGGACAAAGTCGGGCGGTTAAGGCTTGGCGTTGGTGGGCCGTCGAAAGCTCGCAGTTCGAGATCGGTTGGACCGATAATGAGCCGTGGCCCGAAAAACTTGAGCGTCTGCTCGACATGATTGATGGTTTGACCGAGGCCGGCAAGAAGGTCGCTTTAGTCGGCGCCAGTGCCGGGGCATCCGCGGCTATCATTGCCTATGCTGAGCGAAAGTCTGTTATTACCGGAGTGGTATGCATTGCGGGCAAGGTGAATCATCCGGAAACCGTGAACCCCGTCCGCTACCGCACTAACCCCGCTTTTGAACAAGCCATCCAAGACTGCCAACCCGCTCTTCAAAATCTTACAGCTGCGGATCGACAGCGGATACAATCCCGCTACGCACTTTTTGACGAAATCGTTACCAGATCGGATAGCTATATCCCCGGGGCGCATAATCGCCGTGTTTTCTCGGTAGAGCATGGATTCACGATTGCTACCCAGATCACTCTCGGGGCGCCTGGTTTCATCCGTTTTCTTAAGCGTTTGCCCGCGAGCGCTTAAACAGGGGATGCTGTAAAATGGGTACAAGATGGCGCTTTCGACTCAACCATATAAAGGCGCGCGGGATTTTTATCCGGCGGATAAACGGTTACAGAAGTATATGTTCGCTAAGTGGCGTGAGGTGGCTGAGCGGTTCGGCTACGAGGAGTATGACGCTCCCATCCTGGAGCCGCTAGAAATCTATCTGGCCAAGACCGGCGAAGAGATTGTCAACGAACAGACTTATGTCTTTGAAGACAGGGGTGGCCGTAAGGTAGTCATCCGGCCGGAGATGACGCCGACGGTCAGTCGGATGGTGGCTGCTAAGCGCCAGGAGCTGGCCTATCCGCTGCGCTGGTACAGTATCCCGAACCTCTGGCGCTATGAGCGGCCTCAGCGTGGCCGGCTGCGTGAGCACTGGCAGCTCAACGTCGATATCTTCGGCGTGGCTGACATATCGGCAGAGTACGAGATCATCACACTGGTCGATGCCATGTTCAAGGCGTTCGGCGCCCGACATGACATGTACGAGATTCGGCTCAACAGCCGACAACTGACGGATTATCTGCTCAAGGATTACCTGGGCCTCAGTGATAAAGAGAGCCATGATGTCGGCAAGTTGATCGACCGCCGAGCCAAGCAGCAGCCAACGGCATTTTTGAAGGCGATTGACGCGGCCATCTCCGCCAAGGCCCGCCAGAACGGTGTCGTCGAAAAGCTGTTGGCCGTCCTCGACACGACCGACCTAGACAAGTTGCCACCAGAGTTACAGAGCCATGCCTCTGTCCAGGAGTTAAGGGCAATCCTTGAGCGGTTGAAGGCCGATGGCATCAAAAATGTCAGGTTCGATATCGGTCTGATGCGAGGTTTCGACTATTACACCGACATCGTGTTCGAGGTTTTTGACACCCATCCGGATAATAACCGCTCAATGCTCGGCGGCGGCCGTTATGATGGACTGGTCGGGCTGTTCGGCGTCCAGCCGGTACCGACCGTCGGCTTCGGCTGGGGTGACGTAACGCTGGCCAACTTCTTAGAACTACACCATCTCGTGCCCGACCTAAAGCCGGAGACTGACCTGTATGTAGTGCTAGCTGGTATCGAGGTGGAGCCAGCCCAGACTGTCATCAACGAATTACGCCAAGCCGGTCTCAACGTCGCTGTCGACCTATCCGGTCGTAAGCTTGGAGACCAGCTCAAGGCAGCCGTCAAGAAAGGCCTGGCCAACGTTCTGATAATCGGCGAAAAGGAACTGCAAACGGCAAAATTTACGCTTCGTAATCTCCAGACAAGCAAGGAAAAGAAAGTTACGGTTTCGCAAATCACCAAGGAGCTGAAAGGTTAGTGACGGCTATCAATCATGCTTTGACGGGGGCTTTGATCGGCTTGGTCGTCGGTCAGCCGGCGGTGGCAATCCCGGCCGCGTTTATCTCGCATTTCGTCTGCGATACCTTGCCCCACTACGATTCAGAGCCGAAAGGTGCCCGAGTCGGGCAATCATATTTTCGCAAGTATCTGTTAACCGAGGCTGCGCTATGCCTTCTGCTCGTGGTTATCTTGGCGACGGTCAGGCCGGTCCATTGGCAACTCGCGGTAGTCTGCGCGTTCGTGGCCACCTCGCCTGACTTGTTCTGGATCAACCGCTACCGAGCAATCAGTCAACGTCGTGCCTGGAAACCTAATGTATTTCTCCGCTTTACGGATAGGATCCAGTGGTTCGCACGACCGATCGGCGCTGTCGTCGAGGTCGTCTGGTTCGTTGGAGCCGTAATATTGTTGGTACCATTTCTCCGTCAGGGCTAGCCAGAACATTTAAAAATTGCTAAAATAACACCTTATGCGAGTCACTAAAGAGCAGTTGAGCCCGACACGGATTAAGCTCAGCATCACAGCGGACCAGGCGCAGTTGGATACCGTCAAGCAGCATGTTTTGCAGCAGCTGGCGCCAAATGCCAAAGTGCCAGGTTTCCGCGCCGGCAAAGCGCCGCTTAACCTGATTGAAAAACAGCTCGACCAGGCTGTGCTGCAGTCCGAGTTTCTGGAGCATGCCATCAATGACATCTACGTCGAGACCGCGGGCCAAGAAAAGCTCCGACCGGTCGCTCCGCCGCAGGTATCACTCAGCAAGTTCGTGCCCTATAACACGCTCGAGTTCATCGCTGAGATCGACGTCGTCGGCGATATCGAGCTGGCCAGTTATAAGACCATCAAGTTGGCGCCCAAGACCGTCGAGGTCACTGCCAAGGATGTCAATGAGGTCGTAAGCAGTCTTCGTCAGAGGGCCGCCGCCAAGGCCGATGTCAGTCGCGCCGCCAAGCTTGGCGACGAGGTGACTATCGACTTCAACGGTTATGATGCTAAGACCAAGGAAACGATCGAGGGCGGGGATGGTGCAGCTTACCCGCTGGTGCTGGGCAGCAAGAGTTTTATTCCCGGTTTCGAAGCGAAGCTGGTCGGGCTCAAGCCTGGCGACCAAAAGTCTTTCGACCTGACTTTCCCGGCTGATTACGGTGTGCCGACCTTGCAGAACCGCAAGGTGACCTTCGAGGTCAAGCTGTCTCAGGTCCAGGAACTGACCGAGCCTAAGCTGGATGACGCTTTCGCGGCCAGCGTCGGGCCGTTCAAGACCGTGGCCGAACTCAAATCAGACATCAAGAAGCAGCTTACGACCGAGCGGCAACGCGATGCCCGCAACGCGTTCGATGATGAACTGCTGACCAAGATTACCGCTAAGAGTACCGTCGTCATCCCTGATGCCTTAGTAGACGAAGAGCTTGACCGCATCGAAGAAGAAGAGAAGCGCAACCTGGTATACCGCGGGCAGACCTGGCAAGAGCACCTGGACGCCGAAGGCCTGACTGAGGCCGCCCACCGCGAGCAGAAACGCTCCGGTGCCGAGCAGCGCGTCAAGGCGGGGCTGGTCCTGGGCGAGGTCGCCGAACGCGAAAACATCTCCGTCACGCCAGAAGAGCTGGAGATCCGCATCCAGCTGCTCAAGGGCCAGTACACTGACCCCACCATGCTGACCGAGCTCGAAAAGCCCGAGAACCGCCGCGACGTCAATTCCCGCCTGATGACCGAAAAAACCCTCGACCGCCTCCGCTCCTACGCACAATCCAAGGCATAAGCGCTTGTTTTGAAGGCATGGCATATTATAATGGCTGGAATCTAAAGGAGAAATTATGGAATGGGATCGTTTGAACATAGATAAACCGATTGAACACCGGATTATCAAAACTGAAACTGCCGAAGAAAGGGATGATCTCATTGATTTTGCTAAAACAGTATCAGATGGCGAGATATCCCGCCCAGGGCTAGACCCCGAAGCTTACAGAGGTTTACAGCCACCGGTACCGTTTAATAAATTCCTAAGCCAGCGTGCTCTTCGGGCGATGACTGAGGCCGCTGGAACGCCTGAGCACCCGTTCGCGGAGAAAGCACGCACTTATTTGCATCAACTTAATGTTGCTCACGAAGCTCTGGCTGCCTAATTAGCACTCTGGGTTGACGAGTGCTAATCGGCGGCGTATACTATCTGTTATGAGCGTACTTATCCCCACCGTTATCGAGAGCGAAGGCCGCTATGAGCGGGCCTACGACATCTACAGCCGGTTGCTTAAGGATCGGATCATCTTTCTCGGCAGCGACGTCAATGAGGCCAGCGCTAATATAGTCGTCGCCCAGTTGCTATTCTTGCAAGCCGAGGACCCCAAAAAAGACATTTTCTTCTACATCAACAGCCCCGGTGGCAGCGTCTACGACGCCTTAGCGATTTATGACACCATGCAATACGTCACTAACGACATCCAGACCGTCGGCATCGGCGTACAGGCTTCGGCCGCCGCTTTTCTGCTGAGTAGCGGTAGCAAGGGCAAACGGTTCATGCTGCCTAATTCCACGGCTATGATGCACCAGCCTTCGTCCGGTACCCGCGGCAAGGTGACTGACCAGGAGATAGACCTACGCGAGAGCCTGCGCATCAAAAAGCTTCTAGAAGACATCATGGCTAAGAACACCGGCCAGACCGCCAAGAAGATCCATGAGGACCTAGAGCGAGACAAGTGGCTCGATGCCACCGAAGCCAAAAAGTACGGCCTGGTCGACGACGTCATCTCCAGCCCACCCAAAGCCTAGTCTTAATTTTAAAAAGGCTTAGACAGAGCCTTGACTAGTGTCATGAAGCCGTGTACAATGGTATATAAGAAGCAGAGTAAGTTGGGGCGATTATAATCATTTGCTTGCCATAACCGACTTAGAATCCTTCGGCCGAAACCAAACAAAAACACCTAAGAACGA
>Ga0307470_10001091_pt1 | contig 11155 bp, 10 predicted proteins | sample atmos_gasesAM3C__FD_204565 | JGI IMG/M metagenome (GOLD analysis project Ga0307470, IMG submission 204565) | Hardwood forest soil microbial communities from Morgan-Monroe State Forest, Indiana, United States - atmos_gasesAM3C_05 | ecosystem: Environmental > Terrestrial > Soil > Temperate forest... | reverse complement strand
TCGCACTCCTCGACCGGAAATCCTACCGCGCGAGGGTAAACAGCTTCTAACCGGCGGCGAGGTCCACGCAACCTTCGCCGGCGGTCAGCGTCAGCCCGGCATTGAGGGCACGGGCGAGCTTGTGGGTCAGGAAGGGCTGGACCCCACGAGCGTCGGGGGCTCCCGAGTTGGCTTCGCCGCGGACGGCCTTCTCGACCTCCTCCAGCACCCTGGCATGGCTGCCGGTCGCGTGGATCTTGAAGCTCGGCACCGTGGGATCGCCCCCCGACGTCACTTTGACGCTGCCTCCGCGCGGCAGGCAATCGGCGGCGAGCAGCGTTGCGTTCATCAAGAGCTTCGCCCAGTCCTTGGGCCAGTGCACGTTGGCCACGTCCCATTCGACCGCGATCTTGCCGCCCTGGAACAGCCCGGCCACGAGCCTGCCGACCTCGCCCAGATCGAGCTCGGCTCCCGCCGAGCCGGCCGCGCCGAACGCGATGCGCATGAACTGGATGCGCGCCAGCGCCTGTGCCGCGCTCGACGCCACGATCTTGAGCGCATCGGCCCGCATCGCTGCGTCGCGCTCATCCTCGAGGACCTCCAAGCCGTTGACCACCGCGCCCAAAGGGCTCACAAGGTCGTGGCACACCCTGCTCACCAAAAAGGCGGAAAAATCGAGTTCGTTCATGGCCCTGCTTGTCTCCAGGCGATGGTTAGCGGAAGGTAACTTGGTACTCGGCCCGTTAAGGAATGATGAACATAATGACCGACAACATCCATTCCCACGCCGCCTCGCCGATGCTGCGCGCACTCGCCGCGATCGCCTATGACGCGGGTGCCATCATCCTCAAGCATTATGCCGACGAGATCGTGGCGCGCCGCAAGGACGACGAATCCCCGGTGACGGCGGCCGACGAGGAAGCCGAGCGCTTCATCCTGAAGCGGCTCGCCCATCTTGCTCCGGAGGTGCCGGTGATCGCCGAGGAGGCCGTCGCGGCTGGGCGCGTGCCGAAGGTCGGCCACCGCTTCTTCCTGGTCGACCCGCTCGACGGGACCAAGGAGTTCATCAGCCGCAACGGCGAGTTCACCGTCAACATCGCCGAGATCGTGGAAGGCAAACCAGTACGCGGGGTCGTTCACGCTCCGGCCAAGGAGCGCCTGTTCTTCGGCGAAATGCTGTCCGGCGCCTACGAGGCGTTCGCGCCACCCGGGGGCGCGCCCGATTTCGGCGAGGCCAGACGCATTCAGGCGCGCACCGCGCCCAAGGACGGACTGGTCGCGGTCGCCAGCCGCTCGCATCGCGACGCCGCGACCGACGAGTATCTGAAGGCCTTCAAGGTGAAGGAGTTCGTCAGCGCCGGGTCCTCGCTCAAGTTCTGCCTCGTCGCCGCCGGCGAGGCCGACATCTATCCGCGCACCGGCCGCACCATGGAATGGGACACGGCGGCAGGCCACGCCGTGCTCTCCGCGGCCGGCGGATGCGTGACCCAGCTCGACGGCAAGCCCTTTCTCTACGGCAAGGTCGAGCGCGGCTTCGACAATCCGTTCTTCGTCGCCCGCGCGCTGTCCTAGCGATCCATGTCGTGGCGGCTTGAGTAGAACACCAGCGCCATCAGCCCGGCGCCGAGCCCCACCGTCAGCACGATGCCGACGACGATGAACGCCCAACCGGTCGCGCTGATGCCGATCCCGGCAAGCGCGTTCCAGGCATGGAGCGCGTACCAGCATGCCCAGGCGAGAAAGCCGAGCATCACCAGAATGGCGAACCAGCCCGCCGGCCCGAGGCGCCGCGATCGTTTGCCCGCATCGTTGTCGTTCATGCGACGATAGTAACCCGTGCCGATCGTGACGAAAACAAGGCGGGGGATCGATGGTTGTCCGATATGCGGCTTTCGGGCGAAGATGCGCCGGCGGGGCCAACCGATTCTAGCAGGAGTTCGAAGGATGCGATTTTCAACGATGCTGACCGGCGCCGTGGCAGCGCTCGCGCTGTTCGCGACGGCGCCGGCCTTTGCCGACGACGATACGTTCACCAACAACGAGATCACCAAAGCGACGTCGGATTTCTTCGGCATCACCACCGAGGCGGCGGCGAAAGCCGTCCAGCGCGTCTTCCGCGACCAGGGCCAGCCCGACGCCTACATCAAGGGCGACGAAGGCTCGGGTGCGGTCGTGGTCGGGCTGCGCTACGGCGAGGGCTGGCTGGTGCGCAAGCATTTCGATCCCGTCAAGGTCTATTGGAAGGGTCCTTCCGTCGGTTTCGACCTCGGCGGCAACGCGTCGAAGTTCTTCGCGTTGGTCTACAATCTGAAGAACGAGAAGCGGCTCTACCAGCGCTTCCCCGGCGTCGAGGGCAGCTATTACTTCATCGCCGGCATCGGCGTGAACTATCTGCGCAGCGGCGGCGTGACGGTGGCGCCGATGCGCACCGGCCTGGGCCTTCGCGCCGGCGTCAACGCGCATTATCTGGTGTTCTCCAATCGCCGCGACTGGTTCCCGTTCTAGGCGCGCCACCGCCTGAATAGCCCGAAGGCGGAGCCAAAACGGGCCCGGCTTCTTTTTGCTCGCCGTGCAGCCCGCGAGAGCGTCCGCCTCTTCGCGTCGGAGCTACGGCGGCGGGCAACATCCGTTGCGAGGCGGATCGGCACCGCACCTTTGCTCCTCCTCGGGCCTCTCCAAGCGCATGGCGGGCCGCCCGCGGTAAGGTCTCACCGCGCTGGCAGGCTCGTGTTGTCCGTCGCTTGGCGCGGGTGCGCGTAGGGACACCCTCGCCCTGTATGATCCTACGCCGTCATCGGGTTTGCGCCCGCGGCTTGCAGGGAGTCATGGCCCGCGTGAGGTATGCACGCGAAAAGCTTTTTCAACCCCTGCGGGCGAAATTTAATGTTGCTCGCGCAAAGATATTTTCGTGCGCGCCGAAGGGAGTCGTCCTCGATGCGGCAACGCCTAAGCCCGCTCTTCCGCCGCGCCCTCGACCATTCCCGCGGGCGCGGGGAGATAGAGCAGCAGCGCCGCCGCGACATAGGTGGAGGAGAAGGTTCCCACCAGGATGCCGAACAGGATCGCGGCCGAGAAGTTGAACAGCACTGGTCCGCCGAAGAAGAGCAGCGGCACCATCGACAGAGCGGTGGCGAACGACACCAGCGTCGTGCGCGTCGCGATCTGGTTGGTCGACAGGTTGATGAGCTGCGGCAGCGCCATGCGCTTGTATTTGCGCCGGTTCTCGCGGATGCGGTCGAAGACGATGACGGTGTCGTTGATCGAATAGCCGGCCAGCAACAACAGCGCCGCGACGGTGTTGAGCGTGAAATCCATCTGCAGCACGCTGAACAGTCCGGCGGTGACGAACACGTCGTGGCCGGTGGCGACCAGCGCGCCGATGCCGTACTGCCATTCGAAGCGTACCGCGACGTAGATCGAGATCATCACCACCGCCAGGATGGTCGCCAGCACGCCGTCGCGGAACAGCTCCTCGCTGACCTTGGCGCTGATGTTCTGCGCGTTGCGGATGGTGAAGCCGGTGCCGAGGCTATCCTTGATCCTCTTCACCACCACGTCGCCCGACTGGCCGGCCTTGGGCTGGACGCGGATCAGCACGCAGGAATTGGCCGGCTGGTCGCAGGCGCCGCTGCCGACATACTGGATCTGGGTCTCGCCGAAATTCAGCGCGCCGATCTGGCTGCGCATCTGCGCGATGTCGATGGTGTGCGCCGCCTTGGTCTCGATCAGCGTGCCGCCAGTGAAGTCGATGCCCAGGTTGAAGCCCTGCAGCGCGATCGAGACGATCGAGACCAGCACCAGCAGGCCGTCGAGGGCGAAGGCGTAGTAGCGCCAGCCGACGAAGTCGATATTGGTGGTCTCGGGGATGAAGCGCAGCCAGGGCATGAGGGGATTTCCGTCAAAGCGGGCAGAGACATAGCTTCTGGCGGAGGCGCCGACAAGCGCGCCCGTTCTCAACGCCTAACCCGGCCCTTGTCCTTACGGCGACAGCTCGAACACGACGCCCTTGTCGTAGAGGCCGCCTTGCTGGGTCGTGCCGAACAGGTTCCCGTCCGCGTCCATGATCAGCCCGCCGACCGGATAGGCGCCGTCGCGACAGAAACTCTTGGCGCAGAACCGGTAGAGCGTCTGAAGCGCCGTGCCGTCCCAGGCGAATATCGTGCCGCCGCCAAGGTTTTGCCGATCGCCATTGTGGCCGCCGCCATCGGTCGTGGCGCCGAACAAGGTCCCGGCAGCGTCCAGCAGCAGTCTTCCGACAGGATCGGCGCCGTCCCGACAGTTCCTCAACGCGCAGAACTTGTAGGGGCGGCTTCTGGTCCCGTCGGTCGCGATCTTGTAGAGCGCGCCGCAGCAATCGTGGGCCCTGCCCTTTCCAGCCAGGACATAGAGGTCGCCGGACGCGTCCCTGGTCACGGGGCCCGCGGGATAGCATTTGCAATAGATGGGCAGGAGCGTTTCATCCCATTCGTCGCCGGACTTCGTCAGCTTGAACACGACGTTCTTGGTCAAGCTGCCGAACGCCGCTCCGATCAGGCCTCCCGTGCCGTCATCCGTCAAATCACCCGATTCCACGCCATCCGCGCAGTGGTCGCAAAAAGAATGGATGATGCCAAACGTCCAGTTCGTGCCGTCGGTTGCCAGCTGATAGACGCCGCCAACATCGCTGCGATCCACAAACGACCCATAGAGCGGCGAAACCCCATCGTAGGGCGCTCCGGCGGCAGCCCCCTGATAGGTGAGACCGGATTGCGGTATATGATCGAATTGCTCGAGTTCCTTGAAGGTGCGCTTGTGATGAACGCCATCCAAGGCCAGCTCGTATAGCTGACCGCTGCCCCTGGGGAAGCCGGCGTCGCTGAGCAGTCCGTAGATGTTGCCGCTTGTATCGAAAATTAGGGTAGCTATCGGGGAGAAGACGCTGTCAGGAAATTCGTAGACAGAGATGAATCTCCACTTGTCATGGGTGGCATTGGGGACAAGCTTGTAGAGAGGGCCCGGTCCGCCCTGCGGTCTGTTCCTCGCTATTCCGTAGAGATTGCCTGCCATGTCCCAGGTGAGGGGTCCTGGCACCGCGCCATCGCTGCAGGCCCGCAGCGAGCAGAAGTCGTGCAGGACCTTGTAGGTATAGGCCTCGGCCGCGTGCGGCATGAAGGCGAGACACGCGATCAACGCGAACAGCTTGGCACGCATGGAACACACTCCCCGGACCGAAATCCGCGAAGTGTATTAGCACGCTACACGCGAAGTGTCTTGCCGGCTTCAGTGCCCCGGCTGCGGCTCGGGGATCAGCGTGCCCGGTCCGCGCGGACGGCCGGCCTGCGGCACGCTGGGACCCTGGCCGCGGCTCGCGGTCTCCGGCTCCTCATACGGCGTGCGCACCGGCGCGATGCCCTTGAGCAGCGCGACGATCTCGTCGCCGGTCAAGGTCTCGTATTCCAGCAAGCCGCGCGCCAGCACGTTCAAATCCTCGCGACGCTCGGTGAGGATCTTGTAGGCCTGCTTGTAGCTCTCGTCGATGAGGCGGTGGATTTCCGCATCGACCTTCTGCGCCGTCGATTCCGAGATGTTCTGCTGGCGCGCCACCGAATGGCCGAGGAAGACCTCTTCCTCGTTGGCGGCGAACTCGATGGGGCCGAGCGAGTCGGAGAAGCCGTAGCGCATGACCATGGCGCGCGCCATGCGCGTCGCCTGGCGGATGTCGGAGACCGCCCCGGTCGTCACCTGGTCGTGACCGAAGACGATCTCCTCGGCGATGCGTCCGCCGAAGGCGACGCAGAGATCGGCCATCATCTTCTGGCGGGTGATCGAGACCTGATCGCGCTCCGGCAGGCGCATCACCATGCCGAGCGCGCGGCCGCGCGGGATGATCGTCGCCTTGTGGATCGGATCGGAACCCACGACGCTGAGCGCGACGATCGCATGGCCGGCCTCGTGGAACGCCGTCGTGCGCTTCTCGTCCTCGCTCATCGCGAGAGAGCGGCGCTCGGCGCCCATCATCACCTTGTCCTTGGCGTCTTCCAATTCGGGCATGGTGACGACGCGCTTGCCGCGGCGCGCCGCGAGCAAGGCCGCCTCGTTGACGAGGTTGGCGAGATCGGCGCCCGAGAAGCCGGGCGTGCCGCGCGCAATGGTGCGCGCGTCGACGTCGGGGGCCAGCGGAACCTTGCGCATGTGCACGCGCAGGATCTTCTCGCGGCCGGAGAGGTCGGGGTTCGGCACCACGATCTGGCGATCGAAGCGGCCCGGACGCAAGAGCGCCGGGTCGAGCACGTCGGGGCGGTTGGTCGCGGCGATGAGGATGACGCCCTCGTTCGCCTCGAAGCCGTCCATCTCGACCAGCAACTGGTTCAGCGTCTGCTCGCGCTCGTCGTTGCCGCCGCCGAGGCCTGCGCCGCGATGGCGGCCGACCGCGTCGATCTCGTCGACGAAGACGATGCACGGCGCGTTCTTCTTGGCCTGCTCGAACATGTCGCGCACGCGGCTGGCGCCGACGCCCACGAACATCTCGACGAAGTCGGAGCCCGAAATGGTGAAGAAGGGCACGTTCGCCTCGCCCGCGATGGCGCGCGCGAGCAAGGTCTTGCCGGTGCCCGGAGGACCGACGAGGAGCACACCCTTGGGGATGCGTCCGCCGAGCCGCTGGAACTTCTGTGGGTCGCGCAGGAAGTCGACGATCTCTTTCAGGTCGTCTTTGGCCTCGTCGACGCCGGCGACGTCTTCGAACGTGACCCTGCCCTGGCGCTCGGTGAGCAGCTTGGCGCGCGACTTGCCGAAGCCCATCGCCTTACCGCCGCCCGCCTGCATCTGGCGCAGGAAGAACACCCACACCGCGATGAGCAGCAGCATCGGGAACCAGTTGACGAACACGCCCACCAAGGTCGGCATGCCGTCGTCGGCCTGCTTCACCGTGACGTTGACGCCGTGATCCTTGAGCGTCGGCCAAAGGGTCGGATCGTTGGACGGCACCGTCGTGGTGAAATTCTGGCCGGAGGCCAGGTCGCCGCTGAGCTCGTCGCCCTGGACGGTAACCTTCTTGACCTCGCCCGAGACCACCTGCTGGGTGAACTGGGTGTAGCTGATGCTCTGGGTGTTGGCGCGCTGGCTCTGGCCCTGGAACAGGTTGAACAGGAACACCAGCAGGAGCGCGATGACGATCCAGAGAAACAGATTGCGAAGGTTGTTCAAGGGCCGTCCTTTCTTCGGGGGCCTGACGAGCGGCAAAATGGTCCGGGTGCCGCTATAGATAGGCTCTTTCTAGCCGGTTGCCAGCCTCGAAAACGTTAAAAAATCCGCGAGCGCTCCGCAACCGCGATCCCGAAACGCGATTAAGAGCCCATTGCGCCGCTTTTCGCGACCTTGCGGCGGGTTTCGGGCGAAATCGTGATGAAGCCGACCCCGGCCGGGGCGACTTTGCAGCCATGCAGGGTGCAGCCGGCGCCCAGGCGGCCCTCGGCGATCCGCCCGAACAGCCGCTCGAGGCGCTCAAAGCGCGGACGGTAGGGCTGGCCGGAGACACTCATCAGAAGGCCGGCGAGCGCGCGCAGGGCGATCTCGCGCGGCGCGGCGATAAGCGGGCGCGTCTCCATCATGACGGTTCCCTTCCGAACGCGACAGGCGCGCTCGAGCACGGCGGCGGTCACCGCATCCAGGGCTTCGCGGGCCCGGCCGAGATGCGCCGCGGCGTCGGCGATGCGCGCGCTGGGAATCCCCAGCATCGCCATCGCCTGGCGGACGCGAACCCGGCCGAAGCGGGGGTCTTCGTTCATCTCATCTTCGATCCATTCCGCGCCGATGGAGGCGAGGTAGCCCCGCAGAGACTCGCGCTCCAACGCGATCAGCGGCCGCACCAGGGCAAGCTGCGGGAATTCCTGTACCGGATAGGGCGAAACGGCGCGCATCGCAGCCAGCCCGTCCAGGCCGCTGCCGCGTGCCAGCCGCAGCAGGAAGGTCTCGGCCTGATCGTCCCTGGTGTGCGCGACGTAGAGCGCGGCGATGCCGTGCGCGCCGCACCACTCTCCCATCAGCCGGTAGCGTGCCGCGCGGGCCTCGGCTTCGATGTCGGATTTGGGCTTGTTGCCGCTCCAGCGCAGCACATGGGCCTTCAACTTCGCGCCCCTCGCCCAGCGCAGGACCTTGCGCGCGTTGGCGGCGGAGGCGCTTTGGAGCCCATGATCGACGGTGAGCACGACGGGGGGCGGAAACCGCCGCTGCTTCGCCCAACCGCGCAGCAGATGCATCAACGCCAGCGAATCGCCGCCGCCCGACACCGCCACCGCGCCCGGCCATGGCGCCCGGGCCATGGCCTCGGCGAAGGCGGCTTCAATGGCAGGAGGCTTTGCGCTCGTTCGCCGCCTGGCCCGCGACGTTCTTCGCGGCGTTCGGGTATTTGGAGCTGAGCGCACCAAGGGTCATGCAGCCTTCTTTGGTCTGGCCCATCGCGATCAGCGACTGGCCGAGCTTGAGCATGCTATCGGGGCCGCGCGTGCTTGTCGGGTACTTCTTGAGCTCCTCGGCGAAGGCGCGGGCCGCGTTGGCGTAGTCCTTCTGCACGAAGGCGATGTCGCCGACCCAGTAGATTGCCTGCGGCGCCAGCTCGTCGTCGGGATTGGCGTCGGCGAAGGCGCGGAACTGGGCGCGGGCGTCCTCGTAGCGGGCCTTGGCCAGCAGATCGAGCGCGGTATCGAACTGGCCGCGCGCCTGGGGATTGGCGCTGCCGGAGCTCGCCGCCTTCGCAGGCAGGGTGCCGATCGAGCCCGGCGGCGGGGCCAGGCGCACCACGGGCGAGCCGGCCGGCGGGTTCGGCGGCGGCGCGGGCGCGTTGAAGGTCGTCGAGACCCCGCCGCAGGGCAGCGCGCTCTGGTCGTCCTGATTGGCGCCGAGCTGCTGCGCCGCCACCTTGCACAGCCGGTACTCGAAATCCTTCTGTTGGCGCGCGATCTTGTCGTTGAGCTCGCGCAGCTGATGCTCCAGTGCCTCGTTCTGGCCGGTTGTCTGGCGCAGCGAATCCTCGAGATCGTGCACGCGCTGCGTCAGATCGGCGATGGTCGCGTCCTGGTTCTGCTCGTGCAGGCGCGCCGCCTTCTCCTCGTCGCTTTCGCCGAACAAGCCGGCATGGGCGGGTGCGGCGGCGAGCGCCGCGACAAGCGCGCCCAGGATCAGGTGCTTTCTCATGCGCTCACCATTGTCGATGACACTACGCCCAAAATTTGGCCATGCGAAAAGGGCGCCCTTCGGCAAGAGCGCCCCTCTTCGGCACGGAGGCGCGACGGCCTAGGACTGCGCGCCGCCGCTGATCGTGGTCACGCCGCGACGGTTCTGCGCCCAGCAGGACTCGCTGGACTCCGTGCAGATCGGGCGTTCCTTGCCGTAGGAGATGGTCTCGAGCCGGCCGGAAGCGACACCGACGCTGACGAGATATTCCTTCACCGCGTTGGCGCGGCGCGCACCGAGCGCGAGGTTGTACTCGCGCGTGCCGCGTTCGTCGCAATGGCCTTCGATGGTAATGCGCACGGACGGATACTTGCCGAGCCAGCTCGCCTGACGCTGCAGCACGGCTCGGTCGCCTTCCATGATCTCGTAGCGGTCGTAGTCGAAATGGACCGTGTCGCCGACATTCACGCGAAGGTCCTCGGCGCTGCCCGGCACGATGTTCGAAGATTGCACCGGCGCGCTCTGCTCGGTCTGAGCCGGCGGCGGGCCATTGTCGACGGGGGTTTCGGGCTTGGACGTGCAGGCAGCGAGCGCCAGCGCGGCAGCCAGGGAGGCGTATTTCAACGGGACTGAAAATCTCATCATGGCAATCGATACTCCGTGGGAGCCCCGCGGTCCCGGGTGCAGGGAACCGCGCCGGCTAGAAGCCAACTACGCACCCCAATTGTAACGCTCCGGTGGCGAAAATGTGCCCAATCGGGGCGCACCGCCACATTATGGGCCGCCGCCCTATTGGATCAAGGGCGACCAGGCGGGATCGGACGCGTCGCCGGGGGTCAGCACGCGGCGCTCGTTGCGGCCGGTGACGTCGACCGACCAGATCTGCGAGCCGCGGCCGCCCTGCAGCGTATGGCTGAACATCAGCACGCGGCCGTTCGGGGCCCAGGTCGGCCCTTCGTCCTCCCAGCCGTTGGAGATGATGCGCTCGCCGGAGCCGTCGGGATGCATGACGCCGATGTGGAAGGCGCCGCCGCCCTGCTTGGTAAACGCGATCATGTCGCCGCGTGGCGACCACACCGGCGTTCCGTTCTTGCCGCCGCCGAAGGAGATGCGGTGCTGGTTCGAGCCGTCGGCGTTCATCACATAGATCTGCTGGCTGCCGCCGCGGTCGGATTCGAAGCAGATCTGGCGCCCGTCCGGCGAAAACGACGGCGAGGTGTCGATCGCCGGGTCGGTGGTCAGCCGCGTGTAGGAGCGCGTGCGCAAATCCATCACATAGATGTCCGAGTTGCCGCCGTTCTCCAGGGTCATCGCCACCTTGTTGCCGTCGGGCGAGAAGCGCGGCGAGAAGGTCATGTTGGGAAAATTGCCCAGCATCTCCTGGCGTCCGCTCTCCAGGTCGAACAGGTACACCCGCGGCTTGCCCGCGATGTAGGACATGTAGGCGATCATCTGCGCCGTCGGGTTGAAGCGCGGCGTGAGCACGAGATAGTCGCCGCGGGTCAGGAAGATCGGGTTGGCGCCGTCCTCGTCCATCACCGCGAGCTTCTTCTTGCGCGCCTTGGCGGGTCCGCCTTCCGAGATGAAGACGATGCGGGTGTCGAAATAGCCCTTTTCGCCGGTGATGCGCTCATAGATGGCGTCAGACACCTTGTGCGCCAGTCGGCGCCAATTTTCCGGCGTGCTGAAGAATTGCAGCCCCGTCATCTGGCTTTCGCCATAGATATCCCACAGGCGGAAATCGACTCTCAGCCTTCCATCGGGCTGCACCACCGCCTGACCCGTCACAAGGCCCTGCGCGGTGATGCTGCGCCAGCTGGAAAAAGTGGGCACCTTGTTGATGTCGGTGATGTGCTCGACAAAGCCCTTCTGGTCCAGCGGCCGAAACAGGCCCGAGCGCTCCAGGTCGGCGCGCACCACGCCGGCGACATTGGCGCCGGTTGCGGGGTCGCCGACAAAGTCGGGAATGGCGATGGGCAAGGGCTGGGCATTGCCCTGGGTCACATCCACCTGCAGCGCAGCCTGG
>Ga0307470_10001090_pt1 | contig 11155 bp, 7 predicted proteins | sample atmos_gasesAM3C__FD_204565 | JGI IMG/M metagenome (GOLD analysis project Ga0307470, IMG submission 204565) | Hardwood forest soil microbial communities from Morgan-Monroe State Forest, Indiana, United States - atmos_gasesAM3C_05 | ecosystem: Environmental > Terrestrial > Soil > Temperate forest... | reverse complement strand
CCAGGTATCGCACACTGCACTCGAGAGCAGCCTTGGCGACGGCCATCACATTGTAGTGCGGGACCACTTTCTCCGCGCCGTAGTAGGTCATCGTGATGATGCTTCCACCATCTTCCATGAGAGGCGCGGCGGCACGGACGACGGCGATCAACGAGTAGACGCTCACGTCGTGCGCGATGCGGAATCCTTCGCGGCTGGTGTTTATGAATTCCCCTTCGAGTTCCGCAGCCGGGGCGAAGGCAACGCTGTGTACGAGCACGTGGAGTTTGCCGTAGCGCTCTTTCAACTTGGCGAAAGTGCTGGCGATGTCTTCGTCCTTGGAGACGTCGCACATGAAGCCTTGCGCGCCGGGCAGGGAATCGATGAGGTCTTTGGCTTCCTCGGCCAGTCGCTCGTTCTGGTAGGTGATGGCGAGATTCACCCCGGCGGCGTGCAGGCCCTGCGCGATGGACCACGCGATGGAACGTTTGTTGGCGACTCCAAAGACTACGGCGTTCCGGCCTTCAAGCTGGTAGGACATGTCGGTCTCCTGAGTGACGTAACGGGAGAGGATAACAGCTTCGAGCGACTGGCTACGAGCCATGCGCCGCGAGCCACGAGCTATGAGCTACTAGCCGGCGGACCGTACTCCGAGGGGCTCAACGAGTTCAAGTGATTGTTTCCCTTGTTTGGCGGGGAGTTCAGCGCTAGCATGGCGCGCGTTGAATCAAGTTGGAGTTCGCTCTCCACCTAGCGGAGGTGACCGATGAATCGCAAACTCTGGTCGCTAGTGCTCGTTGTTTTATTTCTGTCCGCTTTGGCTGTGGCACAGTTGGACAGGATCGTGATTCCTGCGGGCACTCCCGAGGATCAAGCGTTACAGGAAATCTCGAAGGAATCTGACGCGCAGAAGAAGCTGGCGATGTACCAGGACTTTGTACAGAAGTTTTCATCCAATCCGGCGGCGGTTGCCTTCGGGAATTGGCAGATTTCTCAGGCGTACCAGACAGCGGGAGATCTCCCAAAGGCACTGGAATATGGAGACAAGGCGCTCGAGGGTTCTCCGCACAATCTGGACATCCTGGTAGGCCAGGCGGGGATTGCCCAACAGTTGAAGAACGACGCGAAGATCATGGATTATGCCGAGAAGGGCGGCCTGACCTACGAGGGAATTGCGAAGCAACCGAAACCGGAAGGAACGAGTGACCAGGATTTTGCGACGAGAGTTGCGGCCGACAAGGAGACCGCCAAGGCTGGCCACGATTTTCTGGAGGGCGTCGGGTTCAACGCGATCGCCGATGAGAAAGATGCCAAGACCCGCATGTCATTTATCGAGCGCTTCACGGCGGCGTTTCCGAATTCGCAGTATCAGGAGCAGGTGTCGCAGTACGCGATGTACACGTTGGGGCCCGGGCAGTTGAACGATTCCGCGCGGCTGATCGCGTTCGGAGAGAAGAGCTTGCAAGCGAATCCGAACAGTTTGCCGGCCTTGCTGATGCTATCGAACGCCTATGTCGAAGATGCGAAGCCGGCGAACATTGCAAAGTCGGTCACGTATGCACAAAGAGTCGTTACGCTGGCAAAGGCCGACGCTCCGGACGCAGACCGCACGCGGAAGCTGTCGGCGGGCGTGGCCCACTCGACTTTGGGGTACGCGTACATGAAACAGGATAAGACGGCAGCCGCAATTCCGGAGTTCAAGTCGGCGTCAGCACTGCTCAAAGGCCAGGATGACACTGCGTACGCGACCGCCATGTACCGGCTCGGCTATGCGTACGCCAAGCTGAACCGGAAAGCCGAAGCGAAGGATGTTTTGGTGGAAGTGGTCAAGATCAACGGTCCACTGAAGCAACCGGCGCAGGATTTGCTGGATAAGGTCGAGACACCGGTCCACGCAAAGGCAAAATAACGATCAATCGTTTTAAGAGAGATGAAAAGCTCGAAGGGTCGCGCCCCGCGCGGATTGCTGGAGTGCGCGACTTGCGTCTAGGGATTTGCGAGCGCCTCTGATAACAGGTGCGCTTTCGCCGCAAGCTTTGAAGCGCGCTCCGTATCGCCCTTGGAATCCGCGGTCTTCGCCTGGTCCATAAATTGATGGATCTGCGCCACCGTGTCCTGCTCCTCTTTCGAAAGCAGGCGGGTGGATAGTTTCTGCAAGTTCGAATCAGTGGCAGAGAGTAGTTGCTTGGTTGTTTCTCTTTGCTTTGAAACATCCGCTTCGCTGACTGTGGGCGTCAGTTGAGGGGTGGTGTCCCCTGTTCCGCCCTGGCGCACCACCGTCTTCTTCGACCCGTCGGTGGTGCTGGAGGACTTCTTGCGGCGTTTCTTGGCCGGCGCCGGCTTGGCTGGTGTCGTCGCAGGAGTTGCGGACGCATCCGGCTTCGCGTTCGGCGCTTGTCCAGCGTTGCTAGGCTGGGAAGGCGCCTGGGCAGGAGCCTGCGACGGTTGCGTGTTGGATTGCAGGAAAGAGGCGCTATTGCCCGCATATGATGCACCAGACAGGGGCAACAGCGCGCACAGTCCTAGTATGCCGGCCAGATACATACTTTTCCTGTGTGTTGCGCTGATCTTCGACAACGTCCTGATTTTAGCCCTGCAGTCTCCGGCTGCCAACCAGATTTAAGGCCCACTACTCCTGTCGAAATGGATAGTATTCGAACGGGCAAAGGTAAGGGACGGCAGCGGGTTTTCCGCGATCCTAGGATCAGCTCGCAGACGTGCGGGTGACGACCTCGCGCATCATGTCTGGGCTCGGTTCGACGAGCGGGAGGCGAAGCCGGAACGTAGTTCCTTGACCCTCGTTCGATTCGAAATCGACCGAGCCGTAGTGCCATTGCAGGATCTGGTAGGTCTGGGCCAGTCCGATGCCACTGCCGCCTTTTTTGGTGGTGAAGTAGAGCTCGAAGATCTTTTCCTGAACTTCCCTTGGAATGCCGTTGCCGGTGTCGCGAATTTCGGTGACGGCGATGCCTTCTTCGCGCCGCACGCTGATGGTGAGGGTGCCACCTTCTTGCATCGCCTGCACACCATTAATGACGATGTTCAGGATGGCTTGTTTGATGAAATCGCAGTCGACTTTCACGGGAAGCGGAGTGTCGGGGAGACTGCGAACGACGCGTACTCCGTGCTGCTCGGCGTCGGGCACGGCCAACAGCGTCACATCGTCCAGCAATTTTCTGAGATCGGTCTCTTCAAGCTTGAGGTCGCGCGGCCGTGTGAAATCGACGAGAATCTGAACGACGCGATCCAGGCGGTGAATCTCACTGCCGATGATGTCCATGTGGCGACGGGTGCTAGGGTCAGCTTGCTGCAGCTTGTTCTGAAGAAGATGCAAATGCAGAACGATGGCATTGATCGGATTCTTGACCTCGTGCGCAACGCCGCGAGTGAGGCGGCTGCCCGCTGACATTCGTCGTGACATTTCGATTTCGTCCTCGAGTCGGCGCACGGACTCGGAATCGCGCATGATCAGGAGCGCGCCGATCTGGGTAGTCTGGTCGTGGATAAAGTCGAGCGACACTTGAACCCGGCGGCCGTTCGCAGATTCCATCTCTTTTTGGGCGAGTGGGCGGCGGCGCTCGAAGCTGTCCAGAATCATGGCTCCGAGCGATGAGTTGACGGAGAATACCTCGGTCGCACGACGTCCTAACATTTCGCGACGCGGGCGGCCCAGAAACCTTTCGACAGGCGCACTGACGAGAACAACGTGGAAGTCCCTGGTGAACAACATCAGGCCGTCCTGCAGGTTAGCCATCAATTGGTCGACGTTGTCTTTGAGAGCCGAGAAGATTTCCTTGGCATCCCGCATCTGGCGCCCAAGGCTGGCGATTTTCAAGGTGACCAAGCCGTACTCGTCGTGCTCAGAATCGTCCTTTGTGAGACTGTCGGAACCCTCGTACACGCTGTCGAGATTGCGGTTGATTTCCTTGAGAGGACCAAGCGCCACATTCGCAATGAAGGCGGCCAGAAACAGGGATAGAAGAACAGATGCACAAGAAAATACGAGGGCGTGGCGTAATTTCGACGTTAATTCTTCCCGGAGGAAGACGGTTGAAATCCCGACACGCACGGTTCCGAATCGAGTCCGGTTGAGATCGAGTGGGGCACTCACATCGTAGACCGTGGGAGCGCTGTAGATCATGCGAAGCTGCTCCCGCAGATGGATGTTTTGCAGGTCTGATAGCGCGGGTCGATTGGTCAGGACCTTGCCGACCAATTGTGCGTTGCTGTGCAATAAGGCGCGATTATCGAGATCGACGACAGCAGCGTCATACACAGACGTGTTACTCCCGGCGATGGAGTCGATCATGTCGTTGAGATTGGCATCTTCCCGCAGGTAAGCGACGATCGCCGCAGAGACAGCCTTTGGATTGTCGGTATCCACCCGGGTGCTGGCGAGGTCCGGAACGGCATTCGCGGCCACGTAGGCTGCGGTGAGATTGAACATCTTTGCGCTCTCATCGGCGCGGCTGATCCAGTTTCGAACGAGCAAAGAGACGTACAGATAAGAGAACGCCGACACCATTACCGCAACCAGGAAGGTGATGGCGAGCACGATTTTAGTTTTGCGGCGCATTGATCAGGGTTAGCTGTGTTGCGCGTCCGGAAATTGCCCGGCCGTGGAACAGTTGCAATCGGGAATCTATTCCTCCTTTCCGGTCATGGCGTCGGCCGTAGCGCTGCCGTACTCCTTCAATTTGTTGTGCAAGGTCTTGAGGCTGATGCCGAGGATTTCCGCAGCCTTGGTCTTGTTATTGCTGGTGGCTTCCAGAGTCTTCAAAATGAGCATCTTTTCGGCTTCACCCACAGTCGTGCCAACACCGAGCCGAACCGCGTCGGGGTCGTTCGCTGGCTGGCGGACGGCAATCTGCCCAAAACCGGGCGGCAAGTGCTTAGTTTCGACGATCGCGCCTTCACAGACGATGATGGCCCGTTCCAGAGTATTGCGAAGTTCGCGAACGTTTCCAGGCCATGAATAATTATTGAACTGGTTCAACACCGCTTCGCTCACCGTAGCCACTTTTCGGCCATGCTTGGTGTTCATCTCGGAAAGCAGAGTCTGCACAAGTTCAGCGACGTCTTCCTTGTGCTCACGCAGGGATGGCATATGAATGTTGAAGACGTTCAATCGGTAATAGAGATCGTTGCGAAGTTCTCCGCGGGCGACCGCTTCGTCTGGAACCTTGTTGGTTGCGGCAAGAACGCGGACATCGACAGAAGTTTCGACCTTGCTGCCGAGCCTGCGCAACTTGCGATCTTCGAGCACACGCAGCAGCTTCGCCTGAGTTCCGACGGGCATCTCGCCGATTTCGTCGAGTAGAAGTGTGCCGCCTTCCGCCAGTTCAAAACACCCGGTGCGGCGCTCGAGAGCACCCGTAAAGGCACCTTTCTCGTGGCCGAAGATTTCACTCTCGATCAGGGTTTCAGGAATGGCCGCGCAGTTGATCGGCACGAACGGTTTGGTTCGTCGCGGGCTCAGTTCGTGAATGGTACGAGCGACCATTTCTTTCCCGGTCCCGCTGGCGCCTGTGATGAGTACGGAAGCGGTGCTAGGGGCCACCATCTCGATCAGGCGAAAGATCTCCTGCATTTTTTTGGAAGACCCGACAAGTTGGCCCAGGGAGCCTGAATCGCGCAACTTGCGGCGGTGGACTTCGAGTTCCACCTTGGTGCCGAGGAGTTCGCTGGCCTTTTCAAGGATGGTATGTAGACGATCGGTATCGATCGGCTTGGTAATGTAGTCATAGGCGCCCATTCGCATGGCGCGAACGGCGCTGTCGATCGTTCCCTGGGCGGTCATGACAATTACGGCGATGGTCTGGTTGGTTTGATTCTCGGCGAGGCGTTCGAGCAGCTCCATCCCGCCCAAGCGCGGCATCTTAAGGTCGGTAACGATGATGCTGGGGGACCAGCGCCCAACTTTTTCCCAGCCTTCTTGGCCGTCGGCGGCGGTCTCGACTCGATAGCCCCATGACGAAACCAGCTCCGCAAGACCAGTACGCTCGTTTTCCTCGTCCTCAACGATCAAGACTTTCTCTTGGTTCATATAGTCCCAGCCCATTATTCAGGTTTCTTATACGGTCCCGCAAGCGAAGCCGACGGGATACCGGCTTGCCGGCCGGAAGAGGCAAGATCGTCTGATGTCCAATACAAGGGTCGGTTAATTCTAAAAGTTGTATGTCAACTTGAGACGCAGAATCACGATAAGGGGTTCTACCAGTGCAGAGGCTGGTGCATTTTGCGCGGTTTACGGGATTATTCTGTCTCGGGACATTCGCATTTAGCCTTTTGTTGCTGTAGAATCTTGCGTCACAAACAAGCTCTATCCGTCTTTTGCGTTGTCTCACGCAGTTCCAAAGTTTTTTCTCGGTCAACCCTGGGTGATTTGCTTTGATGGTCTAGTTCCGGAGGATTACATGTCACTTTGTTGCGTTGCACGATATGGCCGGAGAACGTGGCTCGGCCTAATTCTTACGCTGTTGCTAATTCTATGTTCGAGTGCTGTGCTAGCGCAGCAAGAAGCGCCTCCCAAGGCGGACGTGTTTGCAGGTTATCAGTGGCTCAATCCGGGCGGGAATATTCCAGACGGAACGGATTCGAGTGGCAACGTTCTTCCGTTCAAATTGCCAAGTATGCCCGCTGGTTTCGGATTAGCGTTCGGTTATAACTTTCATCCGAACTTCGCGCTCGAAGGAGACTTTGGCGCGAATTATAAAAACGGAAACGACTTCAGCACATACTCGCTTGGTCCGCGTTTCACTTGGCGTGGAGACGGAATCAATCTTTTCGCGCACACCCTGCTCGGTGCCAATCACCTGAACACCGCAAATTTTGGCTCACGCACGGGGATCGGCGCGATCCTGGGTGGCGGCATTGATCTCACGATTACAAAGCACGTCAGTTTGCGATTGATTGAAGCTGACTACCAATGGGCGAAACAGAACTTCGCAAAAGAAGTTCCCTCAAGCCAGCCAGACCTACGTCGCCCGAGCTACGAGGGCGCACGTCTGCGCACGGGCGTCGTGTTCAATTTCGGCGGCGCACCGCCGTTGGTGCCAGCTGCCTCATGCTCCGTAGATCACAGCGAAGTCATGCAGGGCGAGCCGGTCACGGCCACGGTCAATGCAACCAACTTCAATCCGAAGCACACGCTTACGTATGCGTGGAGTGGAAATGGCGGAACGGTTAACGGTAAGGATAACGCAGCTTCGATCGACACCAAGGGTGTGGCCGGAGGCAACTATACGGTTACCGCTCATGTGACCGATCCGAAGGTAAAGAAGAATGGAGATGCGACCTGCAGCGCGAATTACACGGTGAAGGAGCCTCCAAAGAATCCGCCGACCATGAGCTGCTCGGCGAGTCCGACAACGCTGCAGACCGGTGGCACGGCGACCGTCACCTGTACTTGCACGAGTCCGGACGGTGTTCCGGTCACGGTATCGGGATGGACCGCGAGCGGAGGCAACATCTCGGGCAACGGCAACGTCGCGACGCTGAACACGAGCGGAGCTTCGCCAGGTCCGATCACAGTAAACGCAACTTGTACGGATTCACGTGGCCTCACCGCGAACAGTTCGGCGCAGGTCACTGTCGAGAACCCGCCACCGCCGCCACCGAAGGCGAGCAAGCTGAGCCAGTGCGACTTCCCGAACCCGAAGAAGCCGTGGCGTGTGGACAATACTTGCAAAGCCATCCTTGACGACGTCGCTCTGCGCTTGCAGCAGGAAGCGGATGCGAAGCTGGTCATCGTGGGCAACGCGGAACCGACTGAAAAACGCAAAAACCTCGCTGGCGAGCGCGCTTTGAATTCAAAGGCGTACTTGACGGGCGGCGAGGCGAAGCAGTCGATCGATCCGAGCCGTATTGAGGTGCGTACCGGAAACGGCGGCACAAAGACGGCTGAGTACTGGGTTGTTCCGGCGGGTGCGACATTCGACTCGGCGGGCACCGATCCGGTCGACGAAACCAAGGTGAAAGCGGTTCCGGATCATCCAGCCGCTCCGAAAAAGAAAGCTGCAGCCAAGAAGGCTCAATAGTCCTGAAGGCACCAAGGCCGGTCGGCAACCCGACCGGCCTATTTTTTTGCCTGCCCTAAGGTAACTTGATGGGGTCCCAATACACTGTCACTCTCAACCCGCAAGGTATACTGTCCGCTACAGGGGTCGGAACATACATGACTTCGAGAACCGTGTCGGGTAAGTTATTGATGGTATTGATTTTTGGGTTACTGTGCACAGCTTCACTGTGGGCTGGCCAGTGGGCCGCGATGGGCCCGGATGGCGGCGATGTTCGCAGCCTTACGTACGATCCTCACAATCCAGATCGCATCCTTCTGGGTACAAGCACCGGTACGATTTTTGTTTCCGCCGATGGAGGCCAGAACTGGTCACGCTTCGCTCACCTGGGAGACGAGTACGTTGTCGATCACATCGTCTTCAATCCGCACGACACGAACGTGATTTACGTGTCGGCCTGGAGCGTACAGAGCCAGCAGATTGGCGACATCTTCCGCACCCGTGACGGCGGCCGCACATGGCAGACGCTGCCGAGCATGCACAGCAAATCGATTCGCGCGATGGCGATGTCGGCTTCCGATCCAAAGACTCTGGTCGCGGGCGCGCTGGACGGCGTGTTCCGCAGCCGCGACGGCGGCGATTCGTGGGAGCGGATGTCTCCCGCGAATCACGCGGAGATCAAGAACATCGAGTCGATCGCGATCGATCCGAAAGATCCGAACGTGGTTTATGCCGGTACCTGGCATCTGGCGTGGAAGACAGCTGACGCCGGCGCCAACTGGGAACACATCAACAAGGGCATGATCGATGACTCGGATGTGTTTTCGATCATCGTGAACCACAGCGATCCGTCGAACGTGTTCGCCAGCGCGTGCTCGGGAATCTACAAGAGTGTTACGGCGGGCGAGCAGTTCTCGAAGGTCCCAGGAATTCCGTTTTCCGCACGCCGGACCCGAGTACTGCATCAGGATCCGACGAATCCGAACATTGTTTATGCAGGAACGACCGAAGGATTGTGGAAGACGATGGACCTGGGCAAAACGTGGAAGCGCGTCAGCAATCCCGAAGTGGTTGTGAATGACGTTCTGGTTGATCCCCGGAATTCGGATCACGTGTTGCTGGCTACGGATCGCAGCGGCGTTCTGGTTTCCACCAATGGGGCTTCGACCTGGTCGGCGTCGAATCACGGATACACCCATCGGTACGTCACGTCGATTGTGGCCGACTCCAAGGATCCCAATACGCTGTACGTTGGGGTCGTGAATGATCGTGAGTTCGGCGGGGTGTTCTACTCCAAGGACAGCGGCCAGCACTGGATGCAGAAGGCCTCGGGACTTGGCGGTAAGGACGTGTTCACGTTAAAGCAGGCGAGCAGCGGAGCATTGGTCGCGGGAACGAACAAAGGCGCGTACGTGCTGGAGCGCAGTGGTAGCGAGTGGCATCCGATCAACAACGTTGTGTTCGAGAAGGTGTCGTACACGACTGTGAAGAAGGGAACCAAGAAGACCCAGGTTGCCAAGAAGACCGTCACTCGCTCAGTTCTCGAAGCCAAGGTAAACGATCTTGAAATTGTGGGCGATCGCTGGATGGCAGCGACGACCAACGGCGTCTACTTCAGCAAGGACCAGGGCAAAGCGTGGGTCGGCGGTCCGGTCGAAGGCGAGAAGGATTTCGTCTCGATCGGTTCCAACGGCGAAACGATCGTTGCCGCTACCCGGACGAAGGTCTTTCTTTCGACCGACAAGGGCGCGACGTTCACTTCGAAGAGCCTGGCCTCGTACGTCACGAACATTCGTGGCGTAACCGTGCTGCCCGACTCGCAGATCTTCCTTGCGTCGCGCGAGGGCGCATTCCACAGCGGCGATGGCGGTACAACCTGGGAACATGTTCTGACGGGCCTGCCTGACAAGGACATCACATCGATCACTTATGACGGTGGCAGCAAGCGGATGCTCGCGACCAGCCTGCAGACCGGCGTGGTGTTCGAGAGCTCCGACAAAGGCCGCACTTGGCAGCGGGGACCCGATTCGGGCTACCCACTGCGCAGAGTGAGCGTGGTGCACGGTCGGCTGGTTGGCGCGACTCCGTTTGACGGTGTGATCGTTCAGCCGGAAAACGAGTCCCAGAGTGCAGCTGCTGGTTCCGGAGGCGGCAACAACTAGTTCGACTGTTAGCTGGGCTTTACATCTTCAACCCGGAGGGCGAAAGCTCTCCGGGTTTGTTATTTTTAGGTGCGAGGTCGCCAGCCACGTAGAACTGGCAGTGATCTTCCGCAAAAAATACACGCGAAGCGACCTTCTCCTCGTCGAAAACCTAGTCCTTTCAGCTTTCTGGGATTGGCATCTGCCTTGCGACTTGTCAGGTAACGAAGTTGCAGTGAGGATCGATCCCATGGTGAAGTGGCGGGCGGCTGTCGTTGTGGCAGTGACGGGCGCCGTCTTGTTTTCTGTCGCATGTAGCCGTCAGACGACGGTTTCCCCTGTCGAAGCCGGTGTGGTGCCTGCCAAACAAGAAGCGGAACTGCCCTTCGAGCGAATGGCGCAGAAGACCGGAATTTCACCCACCAGCTCAGTGATACCCCCCGGGGCGAATATCCCTACTGGAACAGCCATTGCAGTGCGGCTGCGATCGGTGATCTCCAGCGCGCGCCAACGCACAGGAGACCGATTCGAGGCGGTCCTCGACGAGCCAGTTGTGGTCAATGGAGAAACCCTGTTGGAGCGGGGAACGGTCGTGACCGGGCGCGTGATCGAAGCCAGGCGGGCCTCTGCTACGAGATCCCCGGGATACCTGAGACTGGTGCTGACTTCCTTTCCGGTATTTGGGAAGACCGAACTCGTACAAACCTCGAGCGCCTTTCTGAAAGGTGCGAGCCCGGCGAGACTGGATCTCTCCCACGCACATCTTCCCAATGGCAGCGGCGCCCAGCTATCTGGTGGCATTTATCCAGACGGGAGCGGCGCTCTGGCGAGTCTGTCGGGCGCGGATCCAAGCTTGATGAGCGAATCGACGGCAAAAGATATTCTGATTAGTCCCGAACATCGGCTGATTTTCCGACTGATAGAGCCGGTCGTCCTTCCCCCGCAAACCGAATAGGTTTCGCCTCCCACAAGGTGTGGGGCACGCCGTTCAAGATCACACAGGCGTGTGACCCATGC
>Ga0307470_10001089_pt1 | contig 11159 bp, 9 predicted proteins | sample atmos_gasesAM3C__FD_204565 | JGI IMG/M metagenome (GOLD analysis project Ga0307470, IMG submission 204565) | Hardwood forest soil microbial communities from Morgan-Monroe State Forest, Indiana, United States - atmos_gasesAM3C_05 | ecosystem: Environmental > Terrestrial > Soil > Temperate forest... | reverse complement strand
TGGCCGTCATGCGCCGCACCTTGTAGTGCTTGTACACCTGTTCGCGCAAGAATGTCTTCAGGGTGTAGTTCGATTCACGCGTGGCGTCGCTGAAGCCGATCAGCGGTCCCGGATAAGACCTTACTTCGGCTATCGATCGCACGCCGGACGCGCCGAGTCGCGCCGCGGAGGAAACGATCAAATCGGTGACCAGGTGATTGATCATCCGCCGCAGAATTTCGTATACCTGCCGCCGGCCCACGAGCGCGGGATACTTCGCCAGTACTTCTTCGTGATATCCGCGGAACAGCGGCACCACCAGCAATTGTTCCACGCTGATGAGGCCGGCGCGAATGCCGTCCTCCACGTCGTGGTTGTTGTAGGCGATTTCGTCGGCGAAGTTCGCGAGCTGCGCCTCCAGCCCGGGCTGCTGACGGTTGATGAAGCGCTCGCCCAATTCTCCCAACTGAATCGCATTGTTGTACGAACAATGCTTCAGGATTCCTTCGCGGCATTCGAAACTCAAATTCAATCCGTCGAAATCCGCGTAGCGCTCCTCGAGTTCGTCGACCACCCGAAGGGATTGCAGATTGTGCTCGAAGCCGCCGAAATCGACCATGCATTCGTTCAAGGCATCCTGTCCGGCGTGGCCGAACGGCGTATGCCCCAGATCGTGCGCGAGGCAAATCGCCTCGGACAACACCTCGTTGAGGCGCAGTGCCCGCGCAATGGTGCGCGCAATCTGCGCCACTTCGAGCGAATGCGTCAGCCGGGTCCTGTACAAATCGCCTTCGTGATTGACGAAGACCTGGGTCTTGTAGACCAGCCGGCGGAACGCGGTCGAATGCACGATGCGGTCGCGATCCCGTTGATATTCCGACCGGTAGGCGGGCTTCGGCTCCGGGTAGCGGCGTCCGCGCGAGTGCTCGTCGAGAGCGGCGTAGGCGGCGAGTGCGCTCATGCGAAATGCGCCGCCATCGCGCCGTCCAGCGCGGCCCGGGAGTAGTCGCCCGTCACGATGGCTCTTCCCAGCCTCTCGAGCAGCACCAGACGCACCGTGCCGGCGAGCACTTTCTTGTCCATTTGCATCAGTTCCAGCGCTCGGACCGCGCCGATGCGCGGCGCCGCGGTGGGCAGGCCGGCCTTTCGCAGGATCTCGCGGACCCGCTCCTGGATGGCGGCGTCGATCAGTCCCAGGCGGTGCGACACGTCGGCGGCGATCAGCATCCCCAGGCCCACCGCTTCGCCGTGCAGATAGGTCTCGTAGCCGGTGGCGGCCTCGATGGCGTGAGCGAAGGTATGGCCGAAGTTCAAGATGGCGCGCAAGTTCTGCTCGCGTTCGTCCTTGGCGACCACCGTCGCCTTGATTTCGCAGGATCTCGCGATCGCATAGGTCAGCGCGTCGACGTCGCGCGCGAGCAGCTTAGGGATGTTGTTGTCCAGCCAATCGAACAGCAGCGGATCCCAGACGCAGCCGTACTTGATCACCTCGGCGAGGCCCGCGCGCAGTTCCCGGTCCGGGAGCGTGGCCAGCGTGTCCGTGTCGGCGATGACCGCCAGAGGCTGATAAAACGCGCCGATCAGATTCTTGCCGCCCGGGTGATTGACCCCGGTCTTGCCGCCGACCGAAGAGTCGACTTGCGCAAGCAGCGTCGTGGGGATCTGCACGTAGCCCACGCCCCGCTGGTAGCAGGCCGCCGCGAAGCCCGCGATGTCGCCGATCACCCCGCCCCCCAGGGCCAGTACCGTGGCATCGCGATTCATTTTCTTGGCAACCAGTGCATCGAACACCCACCCGGCCGTTTGCAGCGTTTTGTGCTGCTCGCCGTCCGGCAATATGCATTCGGCGACCCTCTTCGAGGCGAGGGTGTCCGTCAATTTCGCGAGGTACAGCTGCGCGACGGTCTCATTGGTCACGATCAGCAAGTCCCGGCCGCGGATGCGCGCTTCGAGCAGCTCGCGGTTCGCCAGCAACCCTGGGCCGATCGAAATGGGATAGCGAGAATGCCCGACGTCTACCTGAAGCGTTTGCACGGCGTTGATTATACGAAGGTTAGGGGGCCCGCGCCCGCCGAAGCTCGTGGTGAATTTCCTCCGCCACGAGCTGCACCCGCCGGCCATCCGTGGAAACGGTGAAATCGGCCGTCTGAGCGTAGAGGAGCGCCCGCCGCTGCATCAATTCATGCAGCTTCTGCTCGGGGTCGGTGTCGTTGAGCAGGGGCCGGTGCCGCGCGTGCCGCGTCCGCTCCAGTTGTTGATCGATCGAGGTCGCGAGGTACACCACCACGCCCCGCTCGGCGAGCGCGCGGCGGTTGTCCTCTTCGATCACGGCGCCGCCCCCGGTCGCGAGCACGATCGAATCCAGGCGCGTCAGGCGCTCGATCGATTCCTTTTCACGGATCCTGAAGCCGGCCTCGCCTTCCTTCTCGAAAATGAACGCGATATCGACGCCGGTTCGAGCTTCGATGTCCGCGTCGCTGTCGTGAAAGGTGAAGCGCAGCATGCGCGCGAGATGCCGTCCCACGGCGGTCTTTCCCGAACCCATGGGGCCGATGAGGAAGATGTTTCCCTTGCCGAGCATGTGCCCATTTTGTACGGTTTGACGCGCCCAAAGCAGTAAATTCGGCGAAATTTCGCCCCCAACCATGAAAAAACCGCCCGAAGGCGGTTTCCTCAGCCGATGCAGCCGGTCGAATATCAGTAGAGATTCGATCCCTCGCGCAGGATCTTCGGCGTGATGAAGATCAGCAGTTCAGTCTTGTTGTTGATGTTGGTGGTGCTCTTGAAGAGGTTGCCCAGCACCGGGATATCGGCCAGCCAGGGGACCTTGTTGGCCGACCTCGATTTGGTGGTATCGAGAATCCCGCCGAGCACCACGGTCTGACCGTCGTTGACCAGCACCTGGGTGATGATTTCCCGGGTATCGATCGACGGCACGCTGCCGCCGGTGGCGCTCGTCACCTGCTGGCCGACCGAATCGTCGGCGACGTCGAGGTCGAGGACCACGCGGTTGTCGGGGGTGATCAACGGCGTCACCTTGAGAGACAGCACGGCGTTCTTGAACTGAGTCGTGGTGGCGCCGCTCGACGCCGATTCCTGATAGGGAATCTCGACACCCTGCATGATGGTGGCTTGCTTCTGGTTCGCGGTGATGATGCGGGGCGAGGAAATCGTTTCGCTCTTGCCCTCGTTCTGCGCCGCCGACAGCTCCAGGTCGAGCACATGCCTGCCGGAGAGCACCGACAGGCCGATGCTGCCGTTGGTATGGGCCGCCGGCAGGTTCACCTGGTAGCGGTTGTCCAGCGTGGGATAGTTCACGAATCCCGAAGGCTGCGTGGACGACGCCGGAAACGCCGAACTCAGCATGGAATCGGTGCCCACATTGGTGCCCGACACCGTAATGAGGCTGCCGGGCCCGGCAGTGGTGAAGCCTGTGACGCCCAGGCGGGCGCCCAAATCGCGTTCGAAGGTATCGCTGACGATCACGATGCGCGCTTCGATCAATACCTGCTTGACGGGTACGTCGAGGGTTTGCACCAGGCGCCGGATGTCGGCCAGCTTGTCCGCCGTGTCCTGGACCAGCAAGGTGTTGGTGCGCTCGTCGATGGATAACGTGCCGCGCGGCGACAGCATGGAATCCTTGGCATTCGATGTCTTGATCAGCTTCGCCAGATCCGCGACCTTGGCATAGTTCACCTGCATGAATTCGGTGTGCGTCGGGGAAAGCTCCTGCACCTCTTTGTGCGCGGCGAGTGCGGCCTTCTCGCGCGATGCGAGTTCTTCGGTCGGGCCGATGATGATGACGTTGTCCTGCCGGCGCTTGTCCAGCCCCTTGGTGCGCAATACGATGTCGAGCGCCTGATCCCAGGGGACGTTCTGCAGACGCAGCGTGAGGTTGCCCGTGACCGAATCGCTGACCACGATGTTCTGGCCGCTGGTGTCCGCGAGCAGCTGCAATACCGACCGGACATCGATGTCCTGGAAGTTCAGCGTCAGACGCTCGCCGGTGTATTCCTTCTTTTCGTCGGCGGCGGCGCGCTTCAGCGAGGGCTTGATCTCGATGGTGTACTGATTGTCGGATTGGTAGGCCAGCTGTTCGAAGTCGCCCTGAGCGCTGATCACCAAGCGCGAGCTTCCCTCCACCCTCAGCGCGTCGACGGTCTGCACCGGCGTGGCGAAATCCATGACGTCATAGCGGCGCATGAGGTTCTTCGGCATCACCGTGCCGGCAAAATCGACGACGATTTGATTGCCTTCCTGGCGCACGTTGACCGGCGTGCGCGGATCGCTCAGCTGCACGATCACCCGGCCGGTGCCGTCGGCGCCGCGCCGGAAATCGATGGTGCGGATGGCGCGTTCGACCGCCGTTCCGCCTTGACCTGAACCCGCGCGGGCCTGGACGGCCTGCTTGGCCGCATCTCCCGGCTGGCTGCCGAGCGTAACGATGATGGTATTGCCGTCGACCTTGGTGGTGTACGGCAGCAAGGAGTCCACATTGACGACCAGACGCGTGCGGCCATTGGCCTCGGCCGCAAGCACCGTATCCACGCCTCCGGAGCGCACGTCGATGCGCCGCGACGCCAGGCCAAGCGTGGTGTTCGGCAAGTCGAACGCGATGCGCGCCGGCTTGTCGATGGTGAACGGCAGCGGCTCGGGAGCAGGGCCGCTCATGTGCAGTTTGAGCTGCACCTGTTGACCCGCTAAGGTTTGAACGTCGATCGACTCGAGCTTGAGCGGATCCGCGGCCCGCGCCGCGAAGCTGATTGCGCCCAATGCGAGCAGCGCCATCGCGCCCATCGCCGTTCGTATCTTGAATCTACTCATGCTCTCTTCTCCCTGGTGGCCTCAATCGGACACTGTCAATCGGACAATGCCAACGAGGCCGGTCGCTCGATATAGCCGCCGAGCCCATCCGGTATGATTTCGACGAGACTAATTTTTCCGCCGGTAATTTCCGTCACTTTGCCGTCGTTCTGGCCGAGGTAATTGCCCGGCTGAACCTTGTGCACGAGGCCGTCCTTCGATTGCACCAGCCCGTAAAAGCTGTTTCCCACCTTGAAGGTGCCGACCATCCGGAGCGTGTCGAGCGAAAAGCCTTCCAGAAATTCGCGGTTGCGGCGCGAGCTCGGGCGGGTCGTCTGGCCGTTGGCCGAGCCCGCACCCTGCGGCTGGAAAGGCGAGCGCATCCGCGAGGCGCTGTACACATAGGTTTCGTAGGGCTTCACTTCCGGCAGCGCCTGAATGCGGCCGCCCGGCTTCTTCTTGGTGGCCTCGATCCATTTCTGCAGATCCGATTGGCCGCCGGAGCAGCCGGCCGCGACCAGGCCGGCGAGCACGGCTCCAACGAGGCCCGCGTTGCGTGTATTGCTCACGTCGCCCCTCCCGCCTTCTTCTTCGCCGGGCGTCCGCCGCCTTCGTCTTCGATGTAGCGGTAGGTTTTGGCGGTCACGTCCATGGTCAGATTATCGTAGCCGCCCTTGGCATCCACCGGCGTGATCTGGATATCGTGCAGCGTCACGATGCGCGGCAATGCGGCGATGCCGCTGACGAAGTTGCCGAAGTCGTGATACGTGCCCACCAGTTTGATCTTGATCGGCAGCTCGGCGTAGAAGCCGTTGGACTTTTCGCTGCCGGGCTGGAACAGCTTTTCCTGCAGTCCGGCGGCGAGGCCGGTCTGAGAGATGTCGACCAGAAGATTCGGCACCTCGGTCTTGCCCGGCAACTGCCGCAGCATGGCGCCGAAGCTGCGCTCCATTTCCTGAAGCTGGATCTTGTAGGCCTCGAGGTTGGCGGCGCGCTGCTGCTTGCTTTCGAATTGGTTGCGCAGATCCTGCTCGTCGGCTTCCGCCTTCTGCAGGATGGGACGATCGTCGTTCCAGACGAACATGTACCATCCGAAAGCCGCGCAAAGGGCGAAAATCGCCGCGACGAAGAAGGCGCGCACGGCCAGCGGCCAGCGGCCGACGTCGCGCGGATCGAGAGTACGGAGCTGATCGAAGAACTTCATTTGGCCGCAACCTTCTTGACCGTAGTTTCGCCGCCGTTCTCGAGGTCCACACCGACCACATCGCTGCTGAGGGTAAAATTCGAACCGCCCGTCGGCGAGTCCTTGGCGGACTCGACCACCTGCAGCACCGGGTTATCCATCCACACCGACGAATCGATATTGCGCATGAACGTCGACACGCGCGTGCTCGATTGTGCGACACCGCGAATCTCCAGCTTGTTGCCGGTCTGCTTGATCGCCGTGAGGTAGATGCCTTCGGGAACCGTTTTCACCATTTCATCGAACAGGTGCACGATCTCGGGCCGCTTGCGCTGCAGTCTTTCGATGATCTCCATGCGCGCAACCAGGCGCTGTTTGCGATTCTCGAGATCCTGAATATCGGCAATCTGTGCGTCGAGCTTCTTGATCTCCTGGGTGAGCAGATTGTTCTTCTCCCTCTGGGCGTCCGTCCAGCTGGTGTACAGGAGTTTGCCGCCCAGAACGAAGATGACGGCGGCGAATACGGCGCCGCCGGCGGCGACCATGAACTCGCGGCGCCGGATTTTGCGCTCTTGTTCGCGCCAGGGAAGTAGATTGATACGCGGCATGGCTGCTCTTTAGTCGAAGCTTCGCAGCGCGAGGCCGCAGGCGGTGAGTAAGGCAGTGGCATCTCGGCCCACAGCTTGTGCTTTGGCCTTCGATGACACCTTCATGTTGCCGAGCGGATCACCCTTTTCCGCCGGCACGCCGACGCGGCTCGAAATGACGTCCGCCACGCCGGGTATGTTGGCGCAGCCGCCGCAAATCAGTATTTGGTCGGGCTGCGAGCGCCCGCTGCCGGACGCCAGATAGAACTGCAGCGAACGGCTGACCTGCTGGGTCATGTCGTCGATGAAGGGATCGAGCACTTCCGGCTGGTAGTTGCTCGGCAGGCCCCCTTCCTTCTTGGCGCGGCCGGCCTCCTCCATCGAGAGTCCGTAGGTGCGCATGATTTCCTCGGTGAGCTGCTGTCCGCCGAATGCGAAGTCGCGGGTATAGATGACGCGCATGTCGCGCAGCACGCTGAATGTCGTGCTGCTGGCGCCGAAATCCACCACCGCGACGGTGCGGTCGAGGCCGCCGTCCGGCATCTGATGCCGCATCAGGGCGCAGGCATTCTCGAGCGCGAAGGCCTCCACGTCGACGAGGTGGGCAGTCAGGCCCGAGGCTTGCACCGCCGCCTGGCGCTGCTCGACGTTCTCGGTGCGGGTTGCGACCAGCAGCACGTCCAGCATCTCCGGATCCTTCTCCGAGGGACCCACGACCTGATAGTCGTAGCTGACCTCCTCCATCGGAAATGGAATGTATTGGTCGGCCTGCATCTCGACCTGACCCTCGAGCTCGTTCTCGCCGAGATTCTTCGGCATTTGAATCACTTTGGTGATCGCCGCGTCGCCGCTGATCGCGATCGCGGCGAGCCGGCTCTTGGCGCCGGAGCGCTTCACTGCGCGCCGAATCGCCTCGCCGACGGCCTCCGCATCCACGATGGCTTTTTCGTTGATGGCGTTATGCGGGGTGGGCTCCGCCGCATAGGACTCGACGCGATACTGGCCGCCCGACATCGTGAGCTCGATGAGCTTCACCGATGAGGTGGTTATGTCAAGTCCCAAAAGCGGACGATATCTTTTGCCGAACGACCACACAGCGTTTTTTCCTTTTTCGCTCAGTACCTTGGAGGTCGAAACTGGTGCACGAGATTAGCTACGCCAAGCAAACTTAGCAAGAAACTGTTAAATAGAACGTGAAGCTACTCACGGTAATGACCGCCGGACAGCGGCGGCTGCGCAAAGTGGGATCTACGACAAATCCGTAGCCCTGAGATAGGCGTCGAGTCATCCGTTCAGACCTCTTCGCCTATCTAAGGCGATTGGTTAAGCTTGGTCTGGCAACCCCGCTGTCCTCCAGGGTTCGAGCCCTCGAGGACCGGTAGCTTTGCGTCCTCATCTTTCGATGAGTATGCCCCTGTAACCGGCGGTAATATGCATGTGCAATATCGCCGGTGCAATAAGTTAGAACGGTTTTCTGTGGCCAAACGTTACCCAGTTCTCATCTCGCGCATTTGTGTGGTCCTGGTCGGCGCAATAGCGTTGATTGCGTTCGCCAACGTCTGTGCTTATGTCTACTTGAAGCCCGCGCTGCCCGACGTCGACAGCCTGCGGGACGTGCAGCTGCAGGTTCCTTTGAGGGTTTATACCCGCGACGGCAAATTGCTGGCGGCCATCGGTGAGCAGCGCCGGATCCCGGTGCGCTACGAACAACTGCCCAAGAAGCTCATCCTGGCCTTTCTGGCCACCGAGGATGACCGCTTCTTCAGGCACCATGGCGTTGATTGGCAAGGGATTTTGAGGGCGGCGGTGGCCAACCTCAAGGCCGGCGGCATCCGCCAGGGGGCGAGCACGATCACCATGCAGGTGGCGCGCGACATGTTTCTCACGCCGCGGCGCGACATGAAACGCAAAATGAGCGAAATCTACATCTCGCTCCTCATGGAGGCCGAATTCAGCAAGGAGGAGATCTTCTCGCTGTACGTCAATAAGATCTTCCTCGGGCAGCGCGCCTACGGGGTCGGCGCCGCGGCGGAGGTGTATTTCGGCAAGAGCCTGGACCAATTGACCGTGGCTGAGATGGCCACACTGGCGGGGATTCCAACCGCCCCCTCGGTGGTCAATCCCGTGGCCAGCGCCGAAGCGGCCAAGGTGCGCCGCCTCCACGTGCTCGGCCGAATGCTGGAACTCAACTACATCACCCAGGCGGAATACGACGCGGCGAGGTCCTACCCCATGGAGTCGCGGCTGCATGGCTCCTCGATCGAGGCCGATGCTCCCTACGTCGCCGAGATGGTGCGCAACGAAATGCAGGCCAAGTACGGCGACGGCGTTTATACCGCCGGCTACAAGGTGTTCACCACCATCGACTCGCGCCTGCAGGCGGCGGCCACGGTGGCGCTGCGCACGGGATTATTGGAATACGACCACCGCCACGGCTATCGCGGCCCGACCGCCAAGGTCGATTCGTCCAAGCTCACGTCCCCCAGGGAACTCGACGCCCAGTTGGAGGAATTCCCGGTGATCGGCGGCCTGCGGCCCGCCATCGTCGAAAAGGTTGACGCCAAGAGCGCCAAAATTTACGTCAGGGACATGGGCGAGGTCACGCTGCCGTGGGAGAAGCTCTCCTGGGCGCGGCGCGAATTGCCGGATGAGAAAGTCGACCGGGCGCCCGCTCAGGCATCCGAGATCTTGGCCCGCGGCGACGTGATTTACACCGTCGGCAGGACCGCGCAATCGGTCATGTTCGTGCAGGTGCCGGACGCGCAGAGCGCTCTCGTCTCGGTGGATCCCAAGGACGGCGCCGTGGTAGCCCTGGTCGGCGGCTTTGATTATTTTCAAAGCAAATACAACCGGGTGACGCAGGCGCGGCGTCAACCGGGGTCGGGCTTCAAACCCTTCGTCTACGCGGCGGCGTTCGACAAGGGGTTCACTCCGGCGAGCATTGTGCTGGATGCGCCCATCGTCATCGACGAGGCGGGCATGGAGCAGGCGTGGCGGCCGAAGGAGAGCGAGAACCGGTTCGCCGGCCCCGTTCGGTTGCGCGATGCCCTGGTGCATTCGCGAAATCTGGTCTCGGTGCGATTGATGCGCGCCATCGGCGGCGAGTACACCTGGAACTATGTGACTCGCTTCGGCTTCGATAAGTCGCAATTGCCGAATGACTTGACGCTGGCGCTGGGCACGGCTGAATTGAGTCCGTTGCAGGTGGCCGTCGGCTATGCCACCTTTGCCAACGGCGGTTATAAAGTGAGTTCTTACTACATCGACCGGGTCGAAGACGCGGGCGGCAAAGTGCTGCAGCAGGCGACGCCGGCCCTGGCCTGCTTCCAGTGCGACCGCGCCTCGGATCCGCAGGCGCCGAAGCCTGCGGCGGCGGCCAATGTCCGCGCGGCGCAGCTCGACGAGGCGTCCCACGATGGTAAGACTATGATTCCGCTGAAGAATCTGGCGCCGCAAATCATCAGGCCGCAGGTGGCCTATCTCTTGGCCGACATGATGAAGGACGTGATTCGCCACGGCACGGGAATGCGTGCCCGCTCGCTCAATCGCGACGACATCGGCGGCAAGACGGGCACGACCAACGATCATCACGACGCCTGGTTCAATGGCTTCAACGGCGATCTCGTCACGACCGTGTGGACCGGCTTCGATCAGGATCGCTCGTTGGGCGACGGCGAAGAGGGGGCTCGTGTAGCCGTACCCACCTGGACCTACTTCATGCACGAGGCGCTGGCCGGCGCCCCCAAGCATGGGGTGCCCGTGCCGGACGGCATCGTGGCGGCGCGCATTTCACCCGAAACGGGACTGCTCGCGAGCTCCGACAATCCCAACAGCATCATCGAATATTTCATCGAGGGCAATCTGCCGAAATCCGAGAGTTATGAAGGACCCAACTCGAACCCGATGAACGACGGCGACAAGCCGCTGTTCTAGAGTGGACCATGCCTAAGAAGTTTTCGCAGCGTGCAGAGGATTTGCGACGCGCTCTCGCCCAGGAGGCCGCGCGCATCATGGCCGAACACGGCATCGAGGACTTTCTGCAGGCCAAGCGCAAGGCGGCGGATCGGCTCGGAGTCAACGATGTCGCGGTGTTGCCGAAAAACATCGAAATCGAGGCCGCGCTGCGCGAACACCAGCGGCTCTTCGGGCGTGATTCGCACGACCATACCCTGAAGGAGCAGCGCCGCATCGCCTTGGACACCATGCGCATGCTGGACGAGTTTCAACCGCGGCTGGTGGGGTCGGTGCTCACGGGTACAGCCACCAATTACAGCGACATCAATTTGCATCTCTTCGCGGACGCGTCCGAATCGGTCGCCATTCGCCTCCTCGAAATCGGCGTGCCGCACGAATTCTACGAGCGGCGCGTGAAAATGGATGCCGAACGCAGCCACTACTACCCGGCCCTGCGTTTCCAGGCAAATGGACGCACCGTCGACGCCACGGTGTTTCCCATCGATGGAATCCGGCAATCGCCGTATTCTCCTGTCGACGGCCGCCCGATGAAGCGGGCGGATGCCCGGGAAGTGTCGGAACTGGTGGGGACGAACTGATCCGCGCCGGATCTTTCGCGGCTCTTTCGCGGCTTCCCTCGATCTCCCACCCCG
>Ga0307470_10001088_pt1 | contig 11162 bp, 7 predicted proteins | sample atmos_gasesAM3C__FD_204565 | JGI IMG/M metagenome (GOLD analysis project Ga0307470, IMG submission 204565) | Hardwood forest soil microbial communities from Morgan-Monroe State Forest, Indiana, United States - atmos_gasesAM3C_05 | ecosystem: Environmental > Terrestrial > Soil > Temperate forest... | reverse complement strand
TGGGACGCCGGTGCCTGACCCCAAGCCGCAGCCGCGACGAATACAAATACAACGAGTAACCCATGCAGACGGTTCATTCTTAACCTCTTGAATATTGTGTTTTACCCAACTTTTTCCCACGCTGAATTAGACTTAGGTCCAGCTGGGTTGGGTTTGCCCCTGGGAGAGCGGTCGAATCACTTAATACTTCTGATGTCATAAGGCTATCAAAAGTGGCACTCTGGACCTACTAATTTGTTTTTGTGGCAAGCCATAATTTCCTTTATGAACAACTCCGACGAACTCTGGATGGAAGAGGCGCTCCGCGAAGCACAACGGGCGGCAGCACTGGGCGAAGTACCCGTCGGCGCAGTCGTTGTGTGCGAAGGGCGAATTGTGAGCAGAGGATGCAACCGGCCCATCAGCGACTCAGATCCCACCGCTCACGCGGAGATCATCGCGCTCCGCGAAGCTGGCCGGGTTATCGGTAATTATCGACTTAGCGACTGCGAACTGATTGTCACCATCGAGCCTTGCGTCATGTGCGCTGGAGCGATCACCCATGCGCGCATTAAGAGGCTGGTCTACGGGGCGGACGATCCGAAAGCAGGCGCGGTGAAATCAGCGATGGCTGTTTTGAATCACACCCAGGCCAACCACCGAGTTGAGGTTAATTCGGGGGTGCTGGCAGGCCGCGCTATGGAGCTGGTGCAGTCGTTCTTTCGCGAACGTAGAACGCCGTAAGGTTCGGTTTGCTATCATAAGACTACGGTGCTGCTTGCGCGGCGCCGTTCTGTTGTAAACAGAAACAACTCGATGACGGATGGCTGCTTACCACGCAGCGCGTCCGTGGCGCGGAGAGATGGCCGAGTGGTTGAAGGCGCGCGCCTCGAAAGCGTGTATAGGGGAAACTCTATCGGGGGTTCGAATCCCTCTCTCTCCGCCAGTCTTTCCCTACACGTCCATTCAGCAACTTACAGCGGAGCCCTATCTTCGTTTCGAACTTCCAATCACCCCCAGCTGTCCCTAACGCTTCCGACTAGCTTCATGTGCGCCGGTTCCATGCGACTCGGGGTGGATCTGGTTCAGTTCATTTGATTCTTGCAACCATGGCCACAGTTGGGGGCCGGTGCTGTGGAGCTGTCTCATACACAGAAATCTGGAAAAAAGGTGTATGATGTCTCCCATGGCTCGCACAAACATCAATATTGATGAAGCATTGATCCGAAAAGCCCGCAAGTTGACGCTGCTGAAAACCAAGCGCGAAATTGTGCATCGGGCGCTGGAAGTGCTGGTTCGCTCCGAGACCCGAAAGGGATTGCTTCGCTACTATAGCGCTGGCATCTGGGAGGGGGATCTCAAGGCCTCGCGGAGAAATCGGCTTTGATCCTGGTGGACAGTTCAGTTTGGGTGGATTTCTTTAGCGGCTCTCCCGGACCAGGCGGCAGCGAACTGCGGCGCATGATCGAAGAAAGCGAACCGTTCGCCGTCACCGGGGTAGTCGTCGCCGAAGTGCTGCAGGGGCTGACGAGGGATATTACGGCAATCGAACGCCTTCTGGCGAATTGCGACATATTGGAGCCCGAGGGATTTGAAACCTATCGGCACGCAGCCGTGATGCATAGGGCAGCGCGAGCAAAGGGAGTGACCCTGACCACAATAGATACTCTTATCGCTGCCATTGCCGTCGAGCACGGAGTGAAGGTGTTCACGCTCGATCAGGATTTCTCACATATGGCGCGCGTCACTGCTGTCGAGATTTACCGGTTCTGAAGCGGCGTTAGGGTGCCGGATTCACCCCTCCAAGTTCGAAAACCGTCTGCTAATCCAAGCCATTCCTTGCCACCCAAGAGTTTCCACGTTTAAAACTCAACGCTTCTGCGTATTTTGCGACCCTACACAACCCATCCCTCACTGGCGTTCGCATGCCGACACTGCATTGATATCTATTTAGTTAGTCGAATCGAAAACTCTTGTTTATTAACTGATTAGCTAACTAAAGTTGGTTACGCTAGGTTTGTTAGAGAGAATCATCTCTCGCGGTATGCACAAGTTTTCACATCGAAGCAAATATTCACTCTTCCTACGCAATGCCTGGATCGCTCTTGTTTGTAACACCTTAGGACCGATTACCGCTCCATTCCGAAAGTCTCAAAACTGGCAAGGCACTTGCACTATACGTCTGTGCAAGAACAAGTATCGCGTAACACCGCGATCGGCCCCAGTTTTCGGAGTGGCAAAACAGTTGTGTTGTTTCCCAGGAGGATTACCCTAATGCGCGCTGCGAAGTTGGTTTTGATTGTCTGCCTGTTGTGTCTGGCCACAACAGTTTTTGCGGATATTTTCCCGCTTACCCCACCGCCAGATGTATTTATCAACCAGATCAGCTTTGACGGTTCGACTTTGGTGGGCACAGCCCAGTCAATTACAGATGTTTCCGGCACCTTCTTCTTCGGAGGCGGCATGCTGGCAGACAGTTCTGGCACCTTCCTAATCTTCGGAACGGACCCGTCTGACGTTTATCTATTGGGAACGATTCTGAACGCCGTTGTCCAGCCCGGCGGAGAAGCGGGCTTGTTGATTAGCGTTCAAATCGATGACAACGCTAAATGGAGTGCGCTCGAGGGAACAACGGCCAGCAGCTTCGGACCCCTGGTTGCGTTTAACATCCACAATCTCAACATAGGTGACGACAGCCCAGAAATCAATGACGATCGTCATGACGACGACGAAGGCTCAGGTTCAGCTTTCGGTGACCTTGCACCGCTTACCGCCACACCTGAACCAGCATCCTTGACGTTGGTCATCGGCGGAATTGCCACCGGCTTGCTACGTAAAAAGCTGTCCGGCAAGAAGTAGAAGAGAAATCCCATAGGCCGCAGGCCAACGAAGCTTGCGGCCGTTTCTTCGTCCCCCCGGCGACAGAACCCCCCAATTACGACTGAGAGAAGGGTCATGCGACTTGTAAAGCTTGTAGTGCGTCTACTGGCGGTCCTGTTAGCAACGTGCGGTGCCTTCGCACAAAACAACATCATCCCCGGCATTGTTCCCGGTAATCCAGATGTGGCCTTCACCCACTCCCTGAACAGCAGCCCGTATGGACTAGGAGGCTACAACGCCAGCACGCATGTTTTTTCTATGACCGGAATTCCGGTCAGCGTTAATTTTGCGCCGCTCAAGGGCCTGTGTGGCACCGCCGCCTGTCCCACTCGTTACATGCAGGTAACCGTCCAGGTAGATAACAGCGGGAACCTCATCGGCGGCAATCCCGCTGCCGGTCAACCCGATTTGGAGATCGATGGACAGGTCACGAATGGAAGCACCGCTTATTCGTCACCGCTCCTCACCGGCAAAATCACCGAGTTCTATTACGACGGCGTAAACCATACCCCAAATTTCTTTTTCCGCTTCGCCGTGACTGGCGGATCGATGGCATCGCTATACGTGAATCCTCCGAGTCTTGACCACGATCTCGGAATGCGCCTATTCCTGGAAAATCTGAGTGGCACTACCAACTTCAGTGGCTCGTTCGGCGTGAACTTCGGTGGACAGTCGAAAGGCGATGTTGGCGCCATCACCGGGAAGTGCCTCGGCAAAATTGGCGACTTCATTTGGAATGATCTCAACGGAGACGGCATCCAGGGACCAACCGAACCAGGCATCGACGGTGTGACCGTTCAGTTGCTGGATTCCACCAACACCGTGATCGCCACGCAAGTTACAGGATTCGGACCGACGGGTTCGCAACACGGTTACTACCAATTTTCGGGCGTCTGCGCCGGCACCTATTCCGTCAAAGTTGACGAAACGACGCTGCCCAAAGGATCTGACGGCAAGATCCACTTTGAAGAGACGACTTCAAACGCACCGGGCAGTACGACCTCTAATGACAGCAACGTGACCCCGTCGACGGTCCTCCTCACCACGAACGCCAGCGTTGATGAAACCATCGACTTCGGCTACCTGGCCATGCAGGGTTCGCTCGGTGACTACGTCTGGTATGACGCCAATCACAACGGAGTACAGGAAACCAGCGAGCACGGCATCAACGGAATCGTGGTTAATTTGTACGATAGCGGCCACAACTTCCTTGCCACTACGATTACGGCCAAGGGTGGTCCGGGTAATACGGACGGTTATTACCAGTTCACCGGCCTGGATGAAGGCAACTACATCGTAGAAGTCGACTCCACGACCCTGCCGCCGAACTACTCTCCGACGACTTCATCGGTCGGTACGCCAGACCTCGATAGCAACGGCAGTCCGGCGAGCGTGTCGCTGCCAACCGACTCCAGCACCGATCAAACCATCGATTTCGGCTATGTCACGCCGTGTAACGGCAAGATTGGTGATTTCGTATGGCATGACCTGAACCGAAATGGTCTACAGGATTCAGGTGAGCCCGGAATCGATGGCGTCAGCCTCTACCTGTTCGACGCTGGCCACAACAAGATTCAGACTTCCATCACTAATCCAAACGGCTACTACGAATTTGACGGAGTTTGCGATGGCACCTACCAGGTTGAAGTAGACGCCAGCACCCTCCCGCCGAGCTTCACGCCGACAACCGCGCATGCGGATGTCACCTTTGACAGCGCGATCGACAGCAACGGTAGCCCGGCTCCGGTAACGCTGACGCTGGATGGCAACAACAACGTTACCCAGGACCTCACCATTGATTTCGGCTACGTATCGCCCTGCGACGGTGCGATCGGCGATTTCGTTTGGCTCGATCTGAATGGCAACGGCATTCAGGATTCCGGTGAAACCGGCATCTTCAATGTCACGGTTAACTTGCTGGATTCGCAGAACCACCTGTTGAACAGCACCACCACCGACAATAACGGCTACTACCAGTTCACCGGTCTCTGTGCAGCCACGTACCAGGTGCAGGTTGTTCCGCCGGCAGGTCTGGCGCCGTCGCCAGTCAATGCCGCTGGAAGCACTACCGCGAACGACAGCAACCCCAATCCGACGACGGTCGTTCTCTCGATCATCAACAGCAATGGTGATGTAACGGTTGATGAGACCAATGACTTCGGATACGTGCCGGCACGGATCATCGTGAAAAAGTACACGGACCCGGCGGGCAGCTGGCAGAGCTTTACGTTCACGCCGAGCTACAACGGTGGTGCGACGTTCACGCTTACCGACGGTACAGCCAACGACAGCGGACCACTGACGGCCGGTTCGTACAACGTGTCGGAGTCTCTGCCGCCCAACTGGGTGCAGACCAGTGCTACCTGCGACAACGGCAATACACCAGATGCGATAAGTCTGGCCGCCGGACAGACGGTGGTCTGCACGTTCAGGAACACGCAGAACGGCAACATCATCGTGAATAAAATTACGGTCCCGAGTGGCAGCAGCCAGAGCTTTACCTTCAACACGACGGGCACCGGGTACGCTGGCTTCTTGCTGACTGACGGTACCTCGAACGACAGCGGTCCCCTGGCGCCTGGCAGCTATTCGGTTTCGGAAGCGGCCATGACGGGCTGGGATCTGAGCAGCGCAACGTGTTCCGGTAACAATATTCCGGACGCGATTGTTCTGAAGGCTGGCCAGACGGTCACCTGTACCTTCACCAACACCCAGCGCGCCACCTTGATCGTGGTAAAAAACACGATTGGCGGTGACGATAAGTTCGACTTCGTGGGCGGCGGAACTGGGGTTTCAACTTCATTCAGCCTAACCACGATTGCCGGCACGGCCTCCACCACCTTCAGCAACCTTGCACCTGGCTCCGGCTACTCGGTTTCGGAAACTGTCCCGACGGCTTGGGAATTGACCAGCGCTGTTTGCTCCAGTGGATCGCCGAGTGCGATCACTCTCGCGGCAGGTCAGACGGTGACCTGCACGTTCACCAATACCAAGTATCCGCCGGTAAGCGCGAACTGCGTCGTTATTAACGCGGTGCAAGGCTTCCCGATCACGCCGGTACAAATGACGGCCAGCGGCGGAGCAGGCGCCCCTTACACCTTCTCCGCCATCGGTCTGCCCACGGGTCTGACGATGGACTCCGACGGCAGCATCCACGGCACACCCGCGGTCACGGGAACCTTTAACTACACCGTTACCATCAAGGACAAGCTCGGTAACACGGGAACCGTGAACTGTTCAGTGACGGTAAATCCGCCGCCGGCAGCGAGCTGCGTTTCGGTCGTAGCCGTGCAAGGCGTTGCAATCACGCCAGTGAAGATGACCGGCAGCGGTGGCGTTGGTGGTCCGTACACCTTCTCTGCCGTTGGTCTGCCCACGGGTCTAACGATGGACTCGGACGGTACGATTCACGGCACGCCAACGGTTAGCGGTTCCTTCAACTACACCGTTACCGTGAAGGACAACGCCGGCAACATAGGAACCGTGAGATGCTCCATCTTGGTAGCTCCGCCGGTGAGCGCAACTTGCGTAAGCATCACCGCGCAGGAAGGCGTAGCCATCACACCGGTGCAGATGACTGCCAGCGGAGGCGCAGGTGCTCCGTACACGTTCTCGGCGACAGGGTTGCCGGCTGGTCTGACTATGGCGTCCGATGGAACCATTTCGGGCACGCCGACAGCTACCGGCACGTTCAACTACACGGTGACCGTAAAGGACAAAGCAGGCAATATCGGGACCGTTAAGTGTTCGGTGACCGTATCTTGCGGCGGCAAGTCGATTAACCACGGTGATACCGCGACGATCGGCTTCTGGCACAACAAGAACGGCCAGGCGTTGATACTATCCGTCAACGGTGGTCCCAACGCCACCGCACTCGGCAACTGGCTGGCGTTCAACTATCCGTATCTGTTTGGCCCGATGAGTTCTAACAATCTCACTAACAAACCAAACACGGCAGTTGCGTCATTGTTCATGACCCTCTTCAACGTCTCAGGCCAGAAGACGTACGCTCAAATCATGGCGGGAGCTTTGGCGACGTACACCACAAGCACTTCGTTGTCCGGAGGCAATTATGCCGGACCGTACGGCTTCAACACCTCATCCGCCGGAAGCGGAGGACACACTTGGAACGTAGGCAGCTACGGTACCGCGATCGGACTTGTGAACAACAAATCCTACACGGTGCAGCAACTGCTGCAACAAGTGAACCTCCTCATTAAGAACGGTGCGTTCAACGCAAACGCGTTTAATGCGTTCAACGTTATCTTCAGCGGTATCAACCAGGCGGGAGACATCGTATAAGCGAACAACGCTGAAGTAGAAGTTGTGGATTCTCAGTTGGGCCCAAGCTGATGCTGGCTTGGGCCCATTTCTATTTGGCAAAAGTCCTGCGTCTTTCCTCTTTCAGGAACGTCCCTCCGTGCATGCAAGACTGGGCCGACCCTGCGAAGGCCCTTCTATTCCGCGCTGACAGCTTTTTTGGCGGCGACCCTGTCAGCCTGCGGAAGTGGCGGCATGAAAGTTGTCGAGAGTCACACCTTGCCTAGAACGCGGAGCCGGAATTACCAGCTCGTGTGATCTCTACGCCCAGCACCTTATTCCCTGACTACACCACAAAATACTTCGCGTCCGGATGATGTACGACGATCGCCGACGTGGATTGCTCTGGCTCAAGCAGGTATCCGCTGGTCAGGCGCACGCCGACGTTTTCTTCCGGCTTCAGCAACTGGAACAGCTTGGTCTGGTCTTCCAGGTTCGGACATGCGGGATAGCCGAACGAATAACGCGAGCCTCGATACTTCTGGTGGAACAGATCACCAATGCGGTGCGAGTCGTCGCCACCGATCCCGAGTTCGTCACGAATCTGTTTGTGCACCAATTCGGCTAGGCCCTCCGCGCTTTCGACGCTGAGCCCGTGATGATAGAGGTAGCGGGTGTATTCTCCACTCTGGAACAGCTTTTGCGTCTCCTCGGTCGCGTGCGAACCAATTGTCACCAGCGTCAACCCGATGACGTCCATCTGATTTGAGGAGCCGGGCAGGAAGTAGTCCGCGATCGAGAGTTTGCGTCCTTCGCGCTGGCGAGGGAAGGTGAAACGCAATGCTTCCTTCGACTGATCATCCGGACAATAAAGAATTACGTCGTTGCCTTCGCTCTTGCAGGGAAAGAAACCATATACCGCTTGCGGCGCATACCAGCCTTTCTCGACGACCTCGTCCTGCAATTGGTGAAGGATGCCACGGTACTTCTCTTCCACCAGCCGCGAGTAGTCCTCCTGCGAAGCGGTCTTCAGCTGCCACTGGTTCTTGAACAGCGCCGTCTCGTTGATGTACTTGAAAACCTCACGCAGATCGTAATCCTTGCGAACGCGGATGCCATAGAACGGAGCCTGCGGAATACTTTGCGCCGACTTAACCGCACTGCTGCGCTCGGTGGACATCGGAGTCGCTTCCGCAGCAGCGCGAGCCGCCGCTGCTGCCGCGGCTTTCGCGTTCTCCATGATCTTGCGGCCTTCGGCGAGGCGTGTTTCCCGAGCGCCGTTCTCGGTGGTTAGGTCGTCCATCACGTGCAGGCCATCGAAGGCATCGTTGGCATAGAAAACCGAATGCGAATACTCTCGGCGCAGATCGTCTTCCACGTACTTGCGCGTGAGTGCTGCTCCTCCGCAGATCACCGGAAATTCCAGCTTCTGTAGCTGCAGATCCTGCAGCACGTACTTCATCTCCAGCGTCGACTTCACCAGCAATCCGCTCAGTCCGATGGCATGCGCGTTGTGCTCGCGCGCGGCATGAATAATCGTCTCGGCAGGTTGCTTGATGCCAAGGTTCACTACCTTATAGCCGTTATTGCTGAGGATGATGTCCACCAGATTCTTGCCGATGTCGTGGACGTCGCCCTTCACCGTGGCAATAACGATAGTTCCCTTCTGCTGGCCTTCCTTCTTCTCCATCTTCGGCTCAAGGTAGGCGACGGCGGCCTTCATCACGCCGGCAGCATCGAGCACCGACGGCAGCTGCATCTTGCGCGCTCCGAAAAGCTCGCCCACAGTTCTCATGCCGTCGAGCAGCACGTTGTTAATCAAATCTAAAGGCGAATAGTTCTGCAACGCCTCTTCAAGTACTGCTTCAAGTGGCTTACGTTTGTCGGCTGCGCCGATCGCCTTTTCGCCGTTGATGATCAGGTACTTAAGCTTGTCTTCAACCGACAGCGCATCAGTTTCAGCGCCTGTTTCGTCGGTCTTTTTTTCCTGTCCGCTGAAGTGCTGCATGAAGATCTGTAGCGGATCACCGTTCGACTTGTCGTAGAAGATCAACCTTCGAGCCAGCTCAGCTTCAGCTTCAGGAATCTTGTATAACGGATAGATTTTGCTGTAGTTAACAATGGCCATGTCTAAGCCATTGTTCACCGCTTCGTGCATGAAAACCGAGTTCAGGACGCGGCGCGAATACGCAGAGAGTCCAAACGAAATGTTGCTGACGCCGAGAATCGTGTGGCACTCCGGCAGCTCTTCTTTGATCCGGCGGACAGCGTTCAGCGTCTCGATACCGGCTGTACGATACTCGTCCTGGCCGGTGGATATCGGGAGCGTCAGGGCATCGAAGATAAGGTCCACTGGACGAATGCCGTACTTCTCCGTCGCCAGTTGAAAGATGCGCTTGGCGATCTCGACCTTGCGATCCGCGGTCAGCGCCATTCCCTGCTCGTCGATGGTGAGCGCGACGACAGCCGAACCATAGCGCTTCGCCATCGGAAGAACTTTCGAAGTACGCTTCTCGCCATCTTCCAAATTGATGGAGTTGATGATCGCGTTGCCGGGAATACGCTTCTGCGCCGTCTCGATAACGTTGGCTTCCGTCGAATCGACGACGACCGGAGCCGAGACGCGCGTCGCTACCTTCTGCATCACGGCGTCCATGTAGGCGTTCTCGTCTTCGCCCACAATGGCGCAGCACACATCGAGCATGTGCGAGCCCTCGTTCACCAGGCGTTTTGCGAGGGCGAGAATTTCGTCGTAGTTTTCGCTGCGCACAAGATCGCGGAACTCGGCCTTGCGCGTGGTGGTGTTCATCTCTTCGGCCACGACCAGCGGCTTGGGGTCGAGATCGAGAGGGACCATGCTGTACGCGCTCGAAGCCGAACCTACAAGCTTCACCTCGCGCCTGGCCGGTTCGAGGTTGGCACAGGTCTCAACAACAGCTTTGATGTGTTCCGGGGTTGTGCCACAACAGCCGCCTACGATGCGAACACCGTAATCAGCAATGAAGTGTTTATGGTAGTCCGCGAGTTCGCGCGCCCCCAGACGGTACACGGTTCTTCCGCTCACGTTTTCCGGCAACCCGGCGTTGGGCAGAACGGACACCGGCCGCGGAGAGTTCAGCGCCAGGTACCGAACCGCGTCGTTCATCTCCTGCGGGCCAGTAGAGCAGTTCAAGCCAATCGCGAACAGATCGTACGGTTCGAGCGCGGTGAGAGCAGCGCCGATATCGGTGCCCAGCAGCATCGTCCCTTCCAGGTTCGCCAGCGTGACCTGGGCCTGGATCGGAACCTGCTTCCCTACCTGCTCCATCGCATCGATCATGCCGATGATCGCGCACTTGGTCTGCAGCACGTCCTGGCAGGTTTCAATCAGTAGGACATCGACGCCGGCTTCGATGAGCGCAATTCCTTGCTCCTTGAAGACCTCGACCATCTCATCCAGCGTGATGTGACCGAGTGACGGCAGCTTCGTGGTTGGCCCAATCGATCCTGCGACGAAGCGCTTCCGTCGAATAGGAATCGGCAACTTCGCGCGCGATCTCGACCGCCTTGCGGTTGATCTCCGCAACCTTGTCCGCCAGTTGGAACTCGTTCAGGACAATGCGTGACGCGCCGAACGTATTCGTTTCGACGATATCGGCGCCCACTTCGAAATAATCGGCATGGATCTGGCGAATCATGTCCGGGCGGCTCAGGTTCAGGATCTCGCTACAGTTTTCCTTGCCCCAGTAATCGTCCAGCGTTGGATTGAACTGGTGGATACACGTGCCCATGGCGCCGTCGTAAATGACGACGCGTTCCTGCACCGCCTTGAGAAAGTCACTCATTATTTACAGTGGCCTCAATTGATGATCCTACACAACAAAGCCGGCCCGAAAGGACCGGCATTGGATCCGTTTCAGGCACACCCGGGTCAGCTTTTCATTCGTTTCTGCTGGAAGTCCATTTCCGCTGAGTTGAATTCCGCGTTGGAGCCGAGGTGAGCCGGCTTGTCGGCCAGCATCTGCTCTTTGCGATACACCAGGTTGCTGGCGTTAAAGGTAGCA
>Ga0307470_10001087_pt1 | contig 11162 bp, 7 predicted proteins | sample atmos_gasesAM3C__FD_204565 | JGI IMG/M metagenome (GOLD analysis project Ga0307470, IMG submission 204565) | Hardwood forest soil microbial communities from Morgan-Monroe State Forest, Indiana, United States - atmos_gasesAM3C_05 | ecosystem: Environmental > Terrestrial > Soil > Temperate forest... | reverse complement strand
CGACCGCGAGTGGTGGGGGCGCGCCGGCTCGTGGGTGTTGATCCTCATCGCCGCGCGCGCCGTCTTGAGCGTCATCGTGATCTTCGGCCCGGTGGTGCTCCTGCGCTACGGGCCGCGATGGCTGCCGGCCCTCGGCGGGACCTCCGGCCTGGTGACGCTCTTCCTGGGCTCGAGCGCGCGGACGGCGGCGAACAAGAAGCCCGGCGCCGTGCTCACCAAGACCGACCGCGCGAAAAGACTCGCCCTGGCCCTCGCGGCGCCGATCTTCGCGGTCTTCCTCCTCGTCGTCCTCTCGTTCGGCACCAGCCTGCTGTTGCTCCTGATCGGCGACGCCTTCTTTCCCGACGTCGACTTCCATCTCCCCACCCCGTTGACCTATGACGCTCCCACCCTCATCCTGGCGGCGAAGAACGCCGTCCTCTACGCGCCCTGGTGGCTGGTCACCCTGGTCGCCGCCCTCCTGCTCGCGGTGGGCGGGCTCATGGGGCTCTTCGTCAACATCAATCGCTTCTCGCTCCACGCCGCCTATCGCGACCGGCTGATCCGCGCCTACCTCGGCGCCTCGCGGCGGGAGCGGAGCCCCAACCCGTTCACCGGGTTCGACGGCGCCGACAACCTGCAGATGTGCGACCTGGCGGCCAGCCGGCCGCTGCCGCTGCTCAACCTGACGCTCAACCTGGTCGCCGGCAAGAAGCTGGCCTGGCAGGACCGCAAGGCCGAGCCGTTCAGCGTCACGCCGCTCCACTGCGGGGGCTGCCGCATCGGCTACCGGCGGTCCGCCGAGTACGCCCACACGCAGGCGACCGGGCAGAGCCTGACACTGGGCACCGCGATGGCCATCTCGGGGGCGGCGGCGAGCCCCAACATGGGCTATCACTCCTCGCCCGCGATCACCTTCCTGATGACCCTCTTCAACGTCCGCCTCGGCTGGTGGCTCGGCAACCCGAAGCGGAGCACCTACAGGAAGGCCGGGCCGCGCTTCGCGCCCGGGCCGCTCTTCGCCGAGGCCTTCGGCCTGACCGACGACGAGAGGCGCTACGTCTACCTCTCGGACGGCGGCCACTTCGAGAACCTGGGGCTCTACGAGATGGTGCTCAGGCGCTGCCACCTCGTGGTGGTGAGCGACGCCGGCGAGGACCCGGAGTTCAAGTTCGAGGATCTCGGCGGCGCGGTGGCCAAGATCCGCATCGACCTCGGCGTCCCCATCCAGTTCCAGAAGATCCTGATGCGCCCGCGAGACCCGGCGAAGCCCTACGACCTGACCCGCAGCGGCGAGCAGGCGCCGTACGCGGCGATCGGCAGGATCTGCTACTCCTGCGCCGACCGCCTCGCCGGCGATCGGCCGCTGGCGCCCGAGGACGACGGCTGGCTGATCTACCTCAAGGCCTCGTTGAACGGCAGCGAGCCGGTCGACGTCTACAACTACGCCAAGTCGCACGCCGCCTTCCCGCACGAGTCGACCGCCAACCAGCTCTACACCGAGACGCAGTTCGAGAGCTACCGCGAGCTGGGCTCGCACACCGTCGATTCCCTCTGCCACGACCTGCAACCGGGCGACGGCCTCGAGCGGATCGTCGAGCTGCTGCGCGCCAGCCAGGGCGATCCGCCGGCCTGCGGCGGAGACACGGCGGCGGCCGCCGCGCCGCCAGGAAGCTCGCTGGCGGCGGCGGTGGCGGCGTTCGGGCACCTGCTGGCCGGCAGGTAGCGCCGCGTTCGCTCGCGAGCGGCGGCCTATGGGGTGTGGTAGCGCTCCGCGAGGATCGCCAGGTGGTGGAGCTCGTGGCCGGCGATGATGGCGGCCAGGGCGCGCACCGAGATCTCGTTGTCGCTCGCGATGCCGCGGCGCGCCAGGGCGGCGGCGTCGAAGTGGGAGAGCAGGGCGACGGTCGCGGCGCGCACCGCCGCGAGCTCGGCGGCGAGGTCGGCGAGCGGGCGGGCGTCGAAGCCGGCGACGGCGACGTAGGGGTCCTGATCGAAGCCGGCGAGCGGGGTGCGATCGCCGCGGCCGATGCGCAGAGCCCGGTACGCCATGATGCGCTCGCCGTCGGCGAGGTGGCCGACCACCTCCTTGATGCTCCATTTGCCGGCGGCGTAGCGGAAGCCGCCCCGCGCCTCGGGGACGGCGGCGAGGAGCGCCGACGTCCGCGGCCCCTGGGCCGCCAGGTGGGCGAGGACGTCCGCTCCGGCGCCCTTGGCGCGGGCGACGTAGCCGGCGTAGGAGGGGGCGTACTCGTCGTCGCCGATCTCGGCGGTCGCAATGGGCATCGGGCGGTCCTCCTTGGAAACGGCCTGGGAATTGCCTCGAAACGGCGGGCGCTTCAGCGGCGCCGGCCGCGGCGCATGGTGACCTTGGGCTTCATCTCGACGTAGGCGGGGACGCCGGGCACGGTGCAGCGCGGCAGCTCCTCGCCGAGGGTCGCCTCGACCTCCTTGATCGTCGGCTTGTCCTGCCAGGTGGCGATCGAGGAGACGATGCCGTGGAGGGCGCCGCGGGCGGTGCGGCCGGCGCGGTGGATGTAGTCCTCGACGGTCTCGGGCATGTCGAAGTTGATGATGTGTTGGATGCGCGGGACGTCGATGCCGCGCGCCGCGATGTCGGTGGCGACGAGGATCCGGTGCTCGCCCTCGCGGAAGCCCTGGAGGGCGGAGATGCGCTGGCTCTGCGAGAGGTCCGAGTGGATGCGCTCGACCGGGTGCCCCTCGCGCTCGAGGACGCGGGAGAGCCACTCGGCGTCGCTCTTCCGGCGGATGAAGACCAGCGTGCTCCCCAGCTCCTGGTGGAGGAGGGCGAGGAGGAGGGCCTTCTTGTTGTCCGGGTCGACGAGGTAGAGGCGGTGGCTGATCCCCTCGGCGGCGCCGCCCTCGGGGAGGATGTCGATGCGCACCGGGTCGCGCATGAAGCGTTGCGCCAGGCGCTCGATCGGCGCCGGCATGGTGGCCGAGAACATCATCGTGTGGCGCACCGCCGGCAGCTCCTCGAGGATGCGGAGGACCTGGGGGAGGAAGCCCATGTCGAGCATGTGGTCGGCCTCGTCGAGCACCAGCTCGGAGACGCGGTCGAGGCGCAGGCCGCCGCGCTCGACGTGGTCGAGCAGGCGCCCCGGGGTGGCGACCACGACGTCCGGCCGCGCCGCCAGGCCGCGGATCTGCGGCCCCATCTTGACGCCGCCGATCAGGCAGACGGTGCGCAGCCGGTGCTCCTCGCCGAAGAGGTCGAGGAAGGCCTTGGTCTGGAGCGCGATCTCGCGCGTCGGCGAGACGATCAGGCCGCGCACCCCCTCGCCGTGGGTCAGCCGGTCGGCGAGCGGCAGGACGAAGGCGGCGGTCTTCCCCGAGCCGGTCTCGGCGAGACCGATGAGGTCGCGGCCGGCGAGGGCGGTGGGGATGACGGCCGCCTGGATCGGCGTCGGGCGGAGGAAGCCGACCTGCGCCACGGTCGCGAGGACTGCCGGCGAGAGGCCCAGGGAATCGAAGGGTTTGTCGGTGGTCTGTACGGGATGTTGGGGTATGGCGACGTTTTGCATGCGCCTGCGTTTATAGAACAACTGCGGCACAATCACAAGCAAGGAGCTGATAACAAAGCGCTTATGCTAGCCGGTTGCGGCGCCGGCGCCGCCGCGCGAGAGGATGCGGTCGAGGGCGTCGCCCGGGGGCAGCGGCGGGCTGAAGAGGTAGCCCTGCACCTCGTCGCACCCCTGCTCGCGGAGGATCAGCCACTGGCTCTCGAGCTCGACCCCCTCGGCGACGACGCCGATGCCGAGGGTGTGGGCGAGCGCGATCACCGCCGCGGCGACCTCGAAGCTGCCGCGCGCGCCGCCGAGCGAGCGCACGAACGAGCCGTCGACCTTGAGCGTGTCGATGGGGAAGTGGGTGAGGTAGGAGAGCGAGGAGTAGCCGGTGCCGAAGTCGTCGATCGAGATGCGCACCCCGAGGGCTTTGAGGCCGTCGAGCACGGCGAGGCTCGCCTCGGCGTCCTCCATCGCCAGCGTCTCGGTGATCTCCAGCTCGAGCGCCGCCGCCGGCAGGCCGGTCGCCAGCAGCACGTCGCGCACCCGCTCGACCAGGGCGGGGTGCTGGAACGGGCGGGCCGAGAGGTTGACCGCCACGCGCGCCGGCCCGCCGAAGCCGTCCTGCCAGATGCGCGCCTGCCGGCAGGCGGTGGCGAGCACCCAATGGTCGACGGCGTCGGAGAGGCCGGCCGCCTCGGCGAGCCAGAGGAAGTCGGCCGGCGCGAGGAGCCCGCGCGTCGGATGCTCCCAGCGCAACAGCGCTTCGACGCCGGCGACCTCGCCGCTCGTCGCGGCGAGCAGGGGCTGGTAGTGGAGCAGCAGCTCGCCGCGGTCGATCGCCTTGCGCAGGTCGGTCTCGAGGGCGAGATGGTCGAGCGCCTCGACCTCCTTGCCCGGGCAGTAGAGGCGGAAGCGGTCGCGCCCCTCCCGCTTGGCCTGGTTCTTGGCGACGTCGGCGTGCCTCAGGAGCTCCTCGGCGTCGGCGCCGTCCGCCGGGAAGCGGCTGACGCCCAGGCTCGCCGTCACCACCACCTCGCGCTCGGCGAGCGGGATCGGCCGGCGGACCTCGGCGAGGAGCCGCTCGGCGGCCGCCGCGACCGTCGGCTCGTCGGCGGTGGGGAGGAGAACGGTGAACTCGTCGCCCCCCAGGCGCGCCACGAGGGCGCCGGCGTCGAGGTCGCGCCGCAGCCGGCGGGCGAGGGTCTGCAGCACCGTGTCGCCCGCCCCGTGGCCCAGCGAGTCGTTGATCACCTTGAAGCGATCGAGGTCGACGAAGAGGAGGGCGAGCCCCGTCCTCTCCGCGTCGGCGCGGTGGGCGGGCGCCAACCGGCGGTCGATCTCCGCCAGGAAGAGGTTGCGGTTGGGCAGGTCGGTCAGGGTGTCGTGGTAGGCGAGATGCTGGACCTGGCCGGCGGCGGCCGCGGCGCGCTTCCTCTCCTCGTCGAGCAGCCAGATCACCATGCCGAGCCCGACCGCCGCCTGGAGCGGCACGTCGAAGACGGCGACCGCGGTGGTGTCGTAGCCGACGAGCCGGTGGAGGAGATGGCTGGCGGCGACGATCGCCAGGTAGTGGAGCTGCTCGGCGCCGTAGAGGAGCAGGGCGAGCGCGGTGAGGCGCCGGCCGAGGGCGGACGGACGGGGCGGCGCGAGGAGCAGCCAGGCGCCGGCGGCGGTGAAGGCGAGCCCGACGCCGAGGACGTGGGGGCCGATGCGCAGGAGCGATCCCAGCCACGGCGGCGCGAGCGTCGCGGCGGCCACCGTGACGACGGGGAGGGCGACGAAACCGACCGCGGCCGCGGTCCGCAGCCGCCGGCCCACCTGCCTGCCGGTCGCCACCTCGTGGACGCCGAAGAGGAGCCACGCGACGTGGAGGTACGCGGCGGTGGCGGTGACGACGGCGAGGGCGAAGCGGACGGCCGAGGCCGGGGGGAAGACCGGCACCAGGCGCAGGGTGAGGCCGCTGCCACAGAGGTAGAGGCAGCCCGCCCACCAGCTCCAGGCCCAGTCGAGGAGATAGCGGCGGCGGTAGGTGCGGTAGAAGCCGTGGAGTACCGCGGCGAGCACCAGGGCGCCGAGCGCCTCGGCGAGCTGGGTGAGGTAGAAGAGCCGCCCGTCGTTCGAGCCGCGGTGCAGCAGACGCGGCGCTGCGGCCGCCGCTGCCATGGCGCCGCCGGAGCCCGCGTGCGCCGCCGTCGGCGCGGGGGCCGCCCCCGGCGCCGCCGGCAGGGCGTTCGCCGCGAACGTGGCGATCGCGATGAGCCCCACCCAGCCGGCGAAGATCGCCCGCCGCGCGCGGGCGCGGGCTCGGCGTGGGGAACCCTGCGGACGGACCGGTCCCAAGTCGGCTCGATGCTCTTTCATGGGTGGATGGTGAAAGTGTAGCAGGAACGAAACGAAACCAGCGGATGCTCATACGCTGGCGGGCGCGAAAGGTTTCGCCACAGCCGCCGGGCTCAAGCACCGGCGGGTCCTCCCGGAGCCCGAGCCCCGGATCTGCCGCGCCTACCGCTCGGCGGCGGTCTTCAGGTTGGCCAGGCCGGTCTCGAAATCCTTGCCGATCATCTTGTCCATGCTGACGAAGACGCCCATGAGTTTCGCGACGTAGGGGCTCGGGCCGTGCATGGCCCAGGTGACCACCGTGCCGCCATCGCCGCCGCCGCTCGGCGCGAGCGTGAACTCGGCGACGTTGTGGGCCTCGAACGGCTTGAGGAAGTCGAGCTGGATGGCGACCTTCTGCGGCGCGGCCGCGTCGGTGATCTCCATGCGGCCGGTGCCGACCTTGCCGTTGCCCGTCCACTCGTAGACCGCGCCCTTGCCGCTCGGCGCGCCGCTGTAGGTCTTCTTCATCGCCGGGTCGAGCTTCTCCCAGGGCGACCAGGCGCCCCACTGGTGGAAGTCGTCGATGAGCGCGAAGACCTTGTCGGGTGGCGCCTGGATGGTCGCCTGGCGCTGGACGCGGAAGCTGTCGGGCCGGGTCGCGGCATAGGCGAGGAGCGCGGCGATCAGGACGACGGCGACGATGGCGATCTTCTTGACCATGGTGCCCTCCGAGGCGTTGTCGAGACGGGCCTCCCTTCTATCATGGATCACGCCGCGGCCTGCCCCGCCCGGCCCGGGCTGACACTGCTAGACTCCACAGCCATCCCATGAGATCGAGACCGCGACCCCAACCGCAGCCCGCGCCGCACCGGGTCCTGCGCCTCCTGCCGCTCCTCGCCCTGGCTCTCGCTCCGGGTCTGCCGCTAGTGGCCGCCGCACCCGCCGCCGACACCGCCGCCGCGAAGCCCGCGGAGGCAGTTCCGACCATCGCCGCCAAGACCGCTGGGCTCGAGCGCCGTGCCGGCCTGCTCACGACCTATCTCGACCGCCAGCGCGGCAAGGTGTGGCTCGAGGTGCCGCCGCCCTCCGGGCCGGCGGGCGAGGTCGCGAGCTACCTCTACGTCGAGGGGATCGCGACCGGCCTGGGGTCGAGCCCCGTCGGCCTCGACCGCGGCCAGGTGAGCGACGCGCGGGTGCTCACCGTCCGCCGCCTCGGCGGCCGGGTGCTCTTCGAGCTGCCCAACCTGCGCTACCGCGCCCTCTCGGCGGACGAGGCGGAGCGCCGGGCCGTCCGCGAGTCGTTCGCCACCTCGGTGCTGTGGGCGGGCGAGATCGCCGCCGCCGACGCGGACGGCCGCGCGCTCGTCGACTTGACCCCCTTCCTGCTGCGCGACGCCCACGACGTCGTGGGGGCGATGCGCCGCGCCCACCAGGGCGGGTGGTCGCTCGACGCCGGGCGGAGCGCCGTCGACCCCGAGGCCTGCCTCGCCTTCCCCGAGAACCTCGAGCTCGAGGCGCTCCTGACCTACCAGTCGTCCGAGCCCGGCGCCCTGGTGCAGGAGGTGGCGCCGGCGCCGGAGGCGGTCACCCTCCGCGAGCACCAGTCGCTCTTGAAGCTGCCGGACGACGGCTACCGGCCGCGCGCCGCCGACCCGCGGGCGGGCTTCTTCGGCGTCGAGTTCTTCGACTACGCGGCGCCGCTCGCCGGCCGCCTCGAGCGGCGCTGGATCGCCCGCCACCGGCTGGAGAAGGTCGACCCCGCGGCGTTGCGGTCCAAGGTCAAGAAGCCGCTCGTCTACTACCTCGACCCCGGCACCCCCGAGCCGATCCGCAGCGCGCTCCTCGAGGGCGCCTCCTGGTGGCGCGAGGCGTTCGAGCGCGCCGGCTTCGAGGACGCCTTTAGGGTCGAGCTGCTGCCGCCGGGCGCCCATCCGCTCGATGCCCGCTACAACGTCATCGACTGGGTGCACCGCTCGACCCGCGGCTGGTCGTACGGCGGCGGGGTGATCGACCCGCGGACCGGGGAGATCGTCAAGGGCTTCGTCACCCTGGGGTCGCAGCGGGTGCGCCAGGACCGCCTGCTCTTCGAGGGGCTGGTCGGCGCCGACAAGACCGGCAGCGGCGCCCCCGACGACCCCGCGCTCCTCGCGCTGGCGCGCATCCGCCAGCTCGCCGCCCACGAGGTGGGGCACAGCCTGGGGCTCGAGCACAACTTCGCCGCCTCGACCTATGGCCGGGCGTCGGTGATGGACTACCCGGCGCCGCTCGCGACGGTCAAGGACGGCCGGCTCGACCTCTCCGACGCCTACGCCCGCGGCCTCGGGGCGTGGGACCTCCAGGCCATCCGCTACGGCTACACCGAGCTACCGCCGGGGACCGACGAGGGCGCGGCGCTCGCGGCGATCGTCGGCGACGGCCTCGCCCGCGGCCTCGTCTTCCTGACCGATGCCGACGCGCGCCCCGAGGGCTCGGCGCAGCCGCTCGACAACCTGTGGGACAACGGTCCCGATCCGGTCGCCGCGCTCGCGGTAGAGCTCGCCGTCCGGCGCCTCGCCCTCGCCCGCTTCGGCGCGGGCAACGTCGCCGCCGGCCAGCCGCTCGCCCTCCTCGACGAGGTGCTCGCGCCGGTCTACTTCCACCATCGCTACCAGCTCGACGCCGCCGCCAAGGTGGTGGGCGGGCTGCTCTACACTTACGCCCTGCGCGGCGATGGGCAGCCGCCGGCGCGCCCCGCCGACGCCGCCTGGCAGCGGCGGGCGATCGGCGCCATCGCCGCGCTGCTCGCGCCCGCGGAGCTCGACCTCCCGGAGACGGTCCTCGCCGTGCTGCTGCCGCGCCCGCCAGGCTTCCCGCCCAACCTGGAGATGTTCGGCAGCCACACCGCGCCGGCCTTCGACGCGCTGGGCGCCGCCGGCACGGCGGCCGACCTCGCGGTGCGCGCCCTCCTCCAACGCGAGCGCGCCGCGCGGCTGGTCGACTTCCATCGCCGCGACCCCGGGCTGCCCGGTCTCGAGGAGGTGCTCGCCGCGCTCGACAGGGCGGCGTTCGCGGGCGGCGCGCGGGCCGCGGGATCCCGCCGCGGCGAGCTGCGCCGCACCGCCCAGTGGGCCGTCGTGCGCGGGATGATCCGCCTCGCCGCCGACCCGCAATCGCCCGCCGGCGTCCGCGCGCGGGTGGATGCCCACCTCCGGGAGCTCGCGCGGCGCCTGCGCGCCCGGCCGGCGGCCGCCGGCGATCCCGCCGACTCCGCGGCGCGGTCCTACCTCGCCGCCGAGATCGCCCGTCACCTCGACCGCCGCGACGAGGAGAAGGTCCGGCCCGCCGAGCCGCTGCCGGCGCCGCCGGGGCAGCCGATCGGATCGGCGGCCGCCGCCAACCTCGGCTGCGAGTGGGGCGGGTGAGCGCGCGCCGGGCCGCGCCTCCGGCGCGCCGCGGTGCCGCCGGCGCGGTGGGTGGCGTCGTCGCCCTGGCGCTGGTCGCCGGTCTCGTCCTCGCCGCCGGCCGCCGCCAGCGGGCTCCGGCGCCGCCGGCCGCTCCGCCCGCCGCCGGGACCCCCGCACCGGGACCCGAGCGCTTGCGCATCGACATCGTGGCGATCCATCCCCACGACCCGCTGGCCTACACCCAGGGGCTGCTCTGGGCGGGGGGAAAGCTCTACGAGAGCGCCGGCCTCTACGCCCGCTCCAGCCTGCGCCGGGTCGACCCCGCGACCGGCGCGGTCGAGCAGCGGATCGAGCTCGACCGGCGCTTCTTCGCCGAGGGGCTGGCGCTGGTCGGGGAGCGCCTGATCCAGCTCACCTGGCGGGAGGGGACGGCGCCGGTCTATGACCGCGCGACCTTCCGGCACCTCGCCGACTTCGCCTACCAGGGCGAGGGGTGGGGGCTCGGCTACGACGGCAAGCGCCTGGTGATGAGCGACGGGAGCGACCGGCTGACCTTCCGCGACGCGGCGACCTTCGCCGTCCTGGGCAGCGTCGCGGTCACCCGCGACGGCGTGCCGGTGCCGCAGTTGAACGAGCTCGAGTGCGTGGGCGGCGCGGTGTGGGCCAACGTCTGGCAGACCGACGACATCCTGCGCATCGATCCCGCGACGGGGAAGGTGACGGGGGTCGCCGACGCCGCCGGCCTGCTGACGCCGGGCGACCGCGCCGCCGGCGCCGAGGTCTTGAACGGCATCGCCTACGACCCGGCGACCCGGCGCTTCTGGATCACCGGCAAGCTGTGGTCGAAGATGTTCGAGGTGAGGTTCGTGCCGGCGGGGTGAGCGGCCGCTACGCCACCGGCGCTTCGATCTTGAGCATCCGCGCCCAGGCGGAGCGCAGGTTCTCGGAGAGCTCGAGGTCGCCGAAGACCTCGCGCACCTCCTCGCGCGTGACGTACGCCCAGATGTCGTCCCATTGGGCGTAGCGCAGCAGGTTCGAGATCGCCCAGGCGCGCTGCGTCGCGGTACCCTGGCGCAGGATCTGGCGCAGCTCGTCCGCCGTGACCCGATCCTCGGGAAAGAAGTAGAGGGAGTCGACGTCGGTCTTCTTGCCCGAGCCCTGCATACCCGTCCAGTATAACTTTCCGCGAGCCTTTGGCCAAACGCCGCGGCGAGTAGGTCGTGGTTCAGTTTGGTTCCCGAGGACGGCCGCCTGGAAGGGTGTGAGGGGGGGCGGCCTCGAAGGCGGCCGCCCGCAGCGGACCAAACTGAACCACGACCGGCGCGCACTTGACCGCGGGCGGGGGGTCCGCTAGATTGCGGGGCGCTCGAGTTCGTCCGAGCGGGCATAACTCAGCTGGTAGAGTGCAAGCTTCCCAAGCTTGATGTCGCGGGTTCGAGTCCCGTTGCCCGCTCCATTCGATCCGCCACCCCTGGGGACATAGAACGAAACGAGAAACGAGGCCGCCCGGTCGATGTCGATCTTCCGCCGTGAGAGCCGGGCGCCAGCCGAGGATCCCGCCGCCGTCGCGGCAGGTGCCGGCGTCACCCGGATCGCGGCCGGCTCGCGCGTCCTGGGCGAGGTGACGGGCGCGACCGAGGTCCTGGTCGAGGGGGAGGTCCGCGGGGCGATCCGCGTCGACGCGACGGTGACCGTCGCGGCCGGCGGCCTGGTCGAGGGGCCGATCGCGGCCCGGGTGGTGCGCGTCGCGGGCAAGGTGGTGGGCGACGTGCGCGGCGCGGACCGCGTGGAGGTCGGCGTCGCCGCGGTCCTCGAAGGCGACATCGCGGCGCCGCGGGTGGTCATCTCCGAGGGCGCCTTCTTCAAGGGCATGATCCAAATGCAGGGCGACAAGGCTCGCGATGGGCGCTCCCCGGTCGAGGCGACGGCGGCGGCGACGGTCGAGCCGGGA
>Ga0307470_10001086_pt1 | contig 11162 bp, 11 predicted proteins | sample atmos_gasesAM3C__FD_204565 | JGI IMG/M metagenome (GOLD analysis project Ga0307470, IMG submission 204565) | Hardwood forest soil microbial communities from Morgan-Monroe State Forest, Indiana, United States - atmos_gasesAM3C_05 | ecosystem: Environmental > Terrestrial > Soil > Temperate forest... | reverse complement strand
TACGATCTCGCCGCCGCCTTGGGCGAACTCGGCGTGTGGATCCGGCTGCACTACGTCTATCCCTATCCCCATGTCGACGAAGTGATCCAGCTGATGGCGGACGGACGCATCCTGCCCTACCTGGACATTCCGTTTCAGCATGCCAGCGCGCGGATTCTCAAGCTGATGAAACGCCCGGCGGCCGCCGAAAACACCCTGGAACGCATCGCCGAATGGCGGCGCGCGGTGCCGGACATGACCATCCGCAGCACGTTCATCGTCGGCTTCCCGGGTGAAACCGAACAGGACTTCGCCGAGCTGCTCGATTGGCTGCGCACCGCACAATTGGATCGGGTGGGTTGCTTCGAGTATTCGCCGGTGGAAGGCGCCGCGGCAAATACGCTCAACCAGCCGCAGGTACCCGCGGAAATCAAGCAGGAACGCCGCGCCCGCTTCATGGAACTCGCCGCACAGGTGAGTGCGCAGCGGCTGGCGCGCAAGGTCGGCCGCGACATGACGGTGCTGGTCGATCGGATCGACGGCAAAACCGCCATTGCGCGCTCCAGCAGCGATGCCCCGGAAATAGACGGAGTGGTGCGCATCCGCGCGCCCAAGGGATTGGCGGTCGGCGATTGGGCCCGGGTGCAGATCACGCGGGCGGACGCCTACGATCTCGAGGCGAAATTGAGCCCGCTTGTGTAATCTGCCGATGGTTACCCGCTCACTTGGATTGTCTCGCTCACTTGGATTGTAGGGAATCAGCCCCCACTCACCGGGATTCGAGGAATCAGCCCCACTCACTTGGACACTAGGGAATCAGCCGTGGAAATTACTGCAGACCGGGTCGTTACCATTCATTACACGCTCAAGGACGATGCCGGCGCCGTGCTCGACAGCTCGGCCGGGGGTGAACCGCTGGCCTATATACAGGGTCACGGCAACCTGGTCCCCGGCTTGGAAAAGGCCCTGGAAGGCAAACGAGACGGTGCTTCGCTGGACGTCTCGCTGGCGCCCGCCGACGGTTATGGGGTGCGCGACGAGGCGCTGGTGCAGCGCGTTCCGAAACGCAGCCTGCAGGGCTCGGGCGAAATCAAAAAAGGCATGCAGTTTCAGGCTCGTACCGGCGACGGCATGCGCTTGTTCACCGTGACCGCCGTGGTCGGCGACATGATCACCCTGGACGGTAATCACCCTCTGGCCGACCAAACCTTGCATTTCAAGGTGGACGTGGTTGGCGTGCGCGAGGCAACCTCAGAAGAGCTCGAGCATGGGCACGTCCACGGCGCCGGTGGCCATCACCATTAGAGATACTTGAACAGGCTCAAGCCCTGCGTCAGGGTGTAGGCCTGCATGGAAGCGCTGAGGGTGGTGTTTTGCAAATCGAGCGTCGTGATGGCGCTGGCGTAATCGAGGCTCTGCAGCGACGAGATGGACGACTGGAGCTGAATTTGCTGACTGCTCGAGACCGACTGCTGGGTGGTGATCGAGTTCAGCCGCGCACCGATGGTCGCCCGGGTGTTCGACGTCTGGCCGAGCGCTTGATCGATATTCTCGATCGCGGTGCCCAATAAATTGCTCAGTTTGGCCTGCGCCGCCGAATTGCCCCCGCCGCTCTGCAATGCACTCACCAAATTCTGCACCGTCGTGAACATGCTTTGATTGGTGCTCGGCGCCACCGTGAACGAATCGCCGGTGGCCGGCTGTCCGGTGAGCGTCACCTGGACGCCCCGGAAGGCGATCGACTGGCCGTCCGTATAGGTCCCCGACGTCACCAGCACATTGGCTGAATCGCGCACTTCGTAGGTGTTGGCGGCGGTGAACTTGATGGCGTAGGTGCCGCCGTCGTAGGCGGCCGGGTTCTGTACCGTCGAGGCGCCGAGCACCCCCGCACCGGTGTTGCCCGCGGCGGCGCTCGCGAGAAAGGTACCGTTGCCGGTCTTGATCTGATTGAACACGGAGTCGCCGTTGTCGCCGTCGGCGATGGTCTGACCGGCGGCGATCTGCACTTGACGCTGGCCTTGGTCGCCGGAGTAGCTTGCGCCGCTCGGCGTCAACGCAAACGGCTGGGTATTCGTGGAAAAACCGCCGAATATGTACTCGCCGTTGCCGTCCTGGGTGTTGGCCAGGGACAACAAACTGTTCTGGATCTGAGCCGCCTGCGTCGCGATCGCCGTGCGGTCCTGGCTGGAAACGGAGGAATTGTTGGCCTGCAGCGCGAGATCGCGCAAACTTTGCAGCTGGGTCTGCACCTGCGACAGCGCGGTGTCCTCGATGCTGAGCCGAGTCTGCGCGCTATTGGAGTTGGAGTCGTACTGCTGGCTCTGCGCCAGCGCCTGATCGTAGTTGTTGACGCTGCCGGCGGCGACGGGATTCTGCGAGGGAGTGTTGAACGCAAGATTCGTCGAGATCGAATTTTGCGTCTTCGACAGATTGGACTCGAGCTGGGTCATGGCCGCGAGGAACTGTGCTTGATTCAGACTTTGGGTTACGCGCATCGCAATTTCCTCTATGCCGCCTGCACGGCGGTCAGCAAACTCTGAAACAGGCTGCTGCCGATTTTCAAGGCCTGGGCGGCGGCTTGATAAGACTGCTGCCATTGCAGCAGGCTCGCGGCCTCCTCATCCAGGTTGACCCCCGAGACGGACTGCACATTGCTTTGCGCCTGAGTGTTGACCGCCGTCTGGGCGGCCTGTGCGGTGTTGACCTGCTGCGCCTCGCTGCCGATACCGGTGATCAGCGAACTGACGGCGCCGTTGACGCTGATGGTGCCGTTGGCGAGAATTCCCTGGGTTTGCTGATTGGCGCTCGCCAGAGCGTTGCGATTGTCGCCCGTCCCCCCTGCGTTGCTCTTCACGGTGAATGTGTCGCCGGCGGCCGGCGTACCGCTGATCGCGACCTGCCAGCCGTTGAGGCTGATATTCGCGCCCGCGGTGTAGGCGAAGCTGCCGGCGCCGTTCACCGAGTATGTCGTCGGAGTGATGAATTGAATGCTCGTGGTATTCAGCAGATTGGGGTTGGCGGCATTGACCACGGTACCGCTGCTGATCGTGGCATTTCCCGCATTGCTGTTCGCGGCGGAAGTCTGCACGGCGCCGGCAGCCGCAATCTTCGAGGGATCGGTCAACACCGCGGCGAACGACCCGGCAGTCTGGGCGGTGGGTTGAATGAGGAACTGGTCGCCCGAAGCCGGCGTCGCCGACACGACGATCGATAACCCATCGGCCGTCAGCGGGCTCGCGACGGTACCGGCGCCCGACAGGGCGACCGAGCTGCCGTCGCTGGAGCGCGTGAGGGAATACGCTCCCGCCTTGTACGTCAGCACGTAATCGCTCGAGGTGAGCGCGCCGACATTGGCAATGCTGACGGCGACGCTGGTATTGTCCGTGTTCTTGGCGGAGGCCACGGCGTGCGGTCCGGCCACCGAAAATAGGTTGGCGCCGAACTGCCCGCTGAGATCCAGTCCCGCATTCTGCTGCGAATTGACCGCTTGACTGAAGGCGGTGGCAATCTGGCCCAATTGATTCAGCACCGGTTGGATCGCCTGGGTGCGCGCCGCCAGCAACCCGCCGAGGTCTCCGGAAGTGATGGCGCCGCTGATCACATTGCCGGCGGCGGTGGATGAGGAGATCTCCAACTGCGACGAATTGAAGGGATTTCCCACGGTGGTCAACGAGGTGGTGGTGCCCTGCAGAACCAGCGGCTGCCCATTGCCCACGAAAACGTTCAGAGCGCCATTGCTGTCGGTGGTGGTCGAGACGCCGATCAGCGATGACAAATCGGACACCAGCTTGTCGCGCTGATCCAGCAAGGTATTGGGCGGAGTGCCGCCGGACTGTGCCGTGCTCACGACGATCTGCTGATTCAGCTTCGAAATCGACGCGCCGATCGAATTGATCTGCTGCACGTCGGCCGTGATGCGCGAGTTGATGTCGGTATTCAAGCTGTTCAATTGGCTGCTCATGCTGCCGAAGCTGTTCGCAACGCTCTGCGCCTTGCCGAGCAGGGCTTGCCGGGTCGCGGCGGAGGTGGGGTTGTTGGCCACGTCGGACCAGGCGCTGTAGAAGTCCTGCAAGGCGGTGCTGATGCCGCCGGCGGTCGTGCCCACGATATTGTCGATCTGGGAGGTGTAATTCTGCAGGGCATTCAATTGACCGAGGCTGCTTTGCGACGAGTTCAATTGGTTGTTGGTCGCCTGATTGAACGCCCGCGTGACGGAAATGACGTTGACGCCGCTGCCGATGCTGGTCGTTCCGTTCGACTGCGGCGCTGCGGCGCTCAGAACCACCGATTCTCTGCTGTACCCCGGCGTACTGGCGTTCGCGACGTTGTTGCTGGTGACCGATATCGCGGCTTGAAACGCCTGGAGCGCCGAAACGCTGATACCAAAAATGTCTGACACGATGCTTCTCCGCGCTTTCGGCGTTCGAACTCACCCGACTCCCGCCATATCGGCAGCCGGCTCAGTAACTATAATGCTGCAGTGCGGGTGGGCAGCGCCGCTCGCAGCATGCTGCTGTTCAAGATCTGATTTAACTTATTCGCGTAGTCTGGATCGGTCGCATAGCCCGATTTGCCGATGCGCTCGACATACGCCTGGGCGTCGCCGCCCGCCGCCAGGGCATCCCGGTAGCGCGGAGAATTCTTCAGCAGATCGGCAAAGTCGCTGACGCTCTCGTCGATCGACCCATAGGCCCGGAATGCGGTGCGCCGCGGTGTCGCCACGCCGTTGCTGAACTCCAGCGTGTCCGCCGTCGCCCGCGCACCCGCCCACTCCTCGCCGGCCTTGATGCCGAACAAATTGAGGCTGGGCGAGCCTTCCGCGGTACGCGGCATGCGCTGGCCCCAGCCGGTCTCGAGCGCCGCCTGCGCCAGCAGCCCCAGCGGATTGACGCCCAAGGCGCCGGCCGCGCGGCGGATGGCCGGCATCACCTGATCGACGAATTCCGCCGGCGTTTGCGCCGCGAGCTGCGCGCCGCCCGGCACGGCGCCGGCAGCCGAGCTGCCGGAAGCCGTCTTCGGCGCTGCGGGCGCAACCTTGTTCGACAGCTGCCGCTTCAATATCGCGCCGATGCCCAAATCCTGGTGCTGGCTGATGGTGAGCGCCACCTGCTTGTCGAACATGTCCTGGTACATGCCCATTTCGTTGCTGTCGAGTTCGTCGCCCATGCTGGCGTCGCGCATGCTCTTCAACATCATCTGCAGGAACAGAGCTTCGACTTGTTCGGCCACGGCCCCGAGCGCCTGCGGCGAACTCGGGTCCTTCTTCAGAGCCTCCAAGCCGTTGAGGTCGGTGTAGGTGGTCGCGGCGGCGGTGTCCGCCGGCGAGGCGATGAGCGTCGGCAGAGAACCGGCCAGCGATGAGAGGGAATTGGTCATCAGATCACGATGAGCTCGGCCTGCAGCGCACCGGCCTCCCTCAGGGCTTCGAGAATGGCGACCAGGTCGCCCGGCGCCGCGCCGACATCGTTGACGGCGCGCACGATTTGCTCGAGCTCCACGCCGGGTTTGAACAGGAACATCCGGTTCGATCCCTGATCCACCTTGATGGTCGAGTTGTTGAGCACCACCGTTTGTCCCAGCTTGGAGAAGGGCGCCGGTTGACTCACGGTCTGTTCTTCTTTGATGGTGACGGAGAGAGAACCGTGCGACACGGCGGCCGGGGTCACGATGACGTTGCTGCTGATGACCACCGTGCCGGTGCGCGAATTGACGATCACCTTGGCCGAGGCCATGCCCGGCTCGACCTGCAAATTCTCGACCGACGAGAGGAACGACACACGCTGCGTGATGTCGAGAGGTGCGCGCACCCGGATCGAACCGCCGTCGATGATGGATGCGATGTCCTCGCCCATGCCCTTGTTCACGCTCGCGACCAGGCGCGTCGCCGTGGTGAAGTCGGGATCGTTCAAGTTGAGCACGATCGAATCGCCCTGCGAGAGCTGCGAGGCAACCGCACGTTCGATGGTGGCGCCATTGGGAATGCGGCCCGAGCTCGGCACGTTGACGGTGAGCTTCGATCCGTCGGTGCCTTCGACGCCGAAGCCGCTGACGATGAGATTCCCCTGGGCGATCGCGTAGATCTGTCCGTCGAGGCCGTGCAGCGGGGTGACCAAGAGCGAGCCGCCGCGCAGGCTCTTCGCGTTGGCGATGGAGTTGACGGTGATGTCGATGGTTTGCCCGGGTTTGACGAATGCCGGCATGACGGCATGCACCGCCACGGCCGCCACGTTCTTGAGCTGCGGCGTGACGTTCGCGGGGACCGTGACGCCCAATTGCGCCAGCATGTTGTTGAGCGACTGCACCGTGAAGGGCGCCTGGCTGGTTTGATCGCCGGTGCTGTCGAGGCCGACGACCAGCCCATAGCCCACCAGCTGGTTGGTGCGCACACCCTGTATGTGGGCCATATCCTTGATGCGCTCAGCTTCGGCGAGCGGCCCGGTGAGCAGCAGCAGGAGCGGCGCCAGCCAGAGTTTCGCGATGAAATTGAAACGCATGGCTAGTACGGAGCAAAGGCGGAGTTGAAGAACCGTGCCAGCCAACCCATGCGGTTGGAACTGTCGATCACACCCCTGCCGGAGTAGCTGATGTGGGCATCGGCGACCTTGTCGGAGGTCACCGTGTTGTCGGTGGCGATGTCGGCGCGGCGCACTACCCCGGAAACGCGCACGAATTCATCCCCCTGATTGAGCTTCAAGGTCTTCTCGCCCTGAATCACCAGATTGCCGTTGGACTGAACCTCCATCACGGTCACCGTGAGGCTGCCCGCCAGACTATTGCCCTGCGTGCTCGAGCCCTCGCCGTCGAAGCTGTCCGCGCCGTTCATGGTCGTGGTCAGAATCGGCACGCCGGACGCGGTAATGGTCTTGCCGAAAATCGTGGGTCCGGTGTTGTTGACCGCCGTGGTCTTCGCCGTCTTGGTGACCGCGCTCTTGCTGGCATTGGTCGATTCCGTCAGACGGATCGTCAACACGTCGCCGACCCGGCGCGCCTTGAGATCCGCGAACAGCTCCATTTGCTGGCCCGCCTGATAGATCGCGCCGTCGGTGCGCGGCGTGGGCGGCGGCAGGACGCGCGCGACCACGGGATCGGGCTTGTGCTGCCGCTCCGGCAGTAGTCCGCACGCCGACATGAGCCCGCACGCCGGCGAGAGAGCGCAGAGCAGCACTCCCGGCAGAATGATGCGCGATTGAGATCGTGGTTGCCGCGTCATGTCAGGTTGGTCGTCAGGTACTGGAGCATCTGATCGGTGGCGCTGATGGCCTTGGAGTTCATCTCGTAGGAGCGTTGGCACTCGATCATGGAGACCAGCTCCGTCACCGAGTTCACATTCGATGTCTCGAGCGCACCCTGCGCCAGAGTTCCCAGCCCATTGGTGCCCGCCGTGCCCACCTGCGGCGATCCGCTGGCCGCGGATTCGACCACCAAGTTGTTGCCGATGGGCTGCAGGCCCTCCTCGTTGATGAAATCCGCCAATTGGATCTGGCCGACTTGAGTGCCCTTGGGGTTGGCCCCTGTTTTCACGGTCACGACGCCGTCGTTGCCGATGGTGACCGACTGGCTGCCCGTCGGGATGTTGATCGCCGGCTGCAGCGGATATCCCGACGCAGTGACCACGTTGCCCTGATTGTCCAGCGAGAATGAGCCGTCCCGCGTATAGGCGATGGTGCCGTCCGGCATGGTGATCTGCAGGAATCCGCGCCCGTTCACCGACATGTCCAAGCTGTTGTTGGTCTGCAGCACGCTGCCTTGGGAGTAGTCTTTTTCCGTGGCGACGATGCGCACGCCGGTGCCGAGCGTCAAGCCGGTCGAATACTGCGTATTCTGCGTGCTCTGCGCGCCGACCTGGCGGATGTTCTGGTACATGAGGTCCTGAAAGGCGGCGCGGCCCGACTTGAAACCCGTCGTGTTGGTGTTGGCCAGATTATTGGAGATCACCGACATCCGGGTGTTTTGCGCGTCGAGACCGGTTTTTGCGGCCCATAAAGCAAGATTCATTGCGATTTCCTTGAATGATTACGGGGTCGAGATCAGGCGCTCGGCGCTCTGATCGTTCTGATTGGCCGAATTGATGCCCTTGATCTGCAGCTCGTACAGGCGCTGCAGTTCGATCATGCTGATCAGCGATTGGGCCGCATTGACATTGCTCGACTCGAGCATGCCGGACGTCACGGACACGGTGTCGTCGGTCTTCGCCTTGCCGCCCGACTTGAGCCGCAGCAGGCCGTCGTCGCCTTTTTGCAAGTCCGAGGTCTTGGGGTTCACCAATTTGATCCGATCGACCTGCGTGACCGCAAACGGCGCGGAGCCTTGCGGAACCACCGACACCGTGCCGTCGCCGCCGATGGTCACCTGAGTCGAGGGCGGTATCACCAGGGGACCGGACTCGGTCAGCACCGCCAATCCGCTCGCAGTCGTCACCGCCCCCGCCGGCGTCACGCGCAAGTCGCCGGCGCGCGTATAGGCCTCCTTGCCGTCGGTGCCGCGCACCGCAATGAAGCCCTTGCCGTTGACCGCGATGTCGAGATCGCGGCTGGTGCTCTGCATGACGCCCATGGAAAAATCCGTGCCGGCATCGCCGGCCACGGCATTGACCCGCGTCGCGTAGCCGGGACCGTAGATCGGCTCGCTGTCGAACGCCACGGTGTCCGCGCGGAACCCGATGGTGCTCAAGTTGGCGATGTTGTGGTTGTTGACGGCCTGCGCTTGCATGATCTGCTTCGCGCCGGTCATCGCCACATAGAGTCCTCTATCCATGGTTCAGTTTCTCAGTGGCCGCTGGATCAATGCGTGATGTTGATGACGGTCTGCGACAGCTGATTGGCCGTGGTGATGACCTGCGCATTGGCCTGGAAGGCCCTTTGCGCGGTGATCATGTTCACCAGCTGCGTGGTCAGGTCGACGTTGGAGGATTCCAAGGCGCCCGATTGAATGCTGCCGAATCCGGCCGACGCGGCCGCACCCGACACGACCGTGCCGGAGGTGAATGTCTCGGACCAGTTCGTGTCGCCCAATTGCTTCAGTCCCTGGGGATTCGGAAAGTTCGCCATGGCAAGCTGTCCGAGTTGCGTCGAGCGGCCGTTGGTATAGACCGCGGACACGACGCCGGCGTCGTCGATGGCAACCGTGCTCAACTGGCCGGTTGCATAGCCGTTCTGGACGATGGAGGTCACGCCGAACTGCGAGCCGTACTGCGTGGTGGCGCCGAAGTTGAACGACATGTTCATGGGGTTTGCCCCGCCCGGCGGCGTGAAGCCTCCGAATGCCAGCGCGCCGCCCACCGGCGCGGTAACCGCGCCCGTGCTCGAAAACGTCAGGGGTTGTGCGGTACCGACCGAAGTGCCGTTGACGGTCATGTTGACGTTCCACTTGTTGGGCGTCGCGGTCTGGGTGAAATAAAAGGTCGCCGAGTACTGATTGCCCAGCGAGTCGTACACCGACGTCGACGTGGACTGATTGTAGGTCTGCGAGTTGGTCGGATCGAACGGCGTCACTGTGGGCGCGGCCGTGTTCGCCGGAAGATTCAGGATCACCGTGCCGGTAGTGGTCGCCAACGGCGCGCTCTGCGCCGTCTGCAAGTTCAAATCCGTCAGGGTTCCGGTATTGAATCCGCCGTTGAGCAGGGGCGGATACACCTGCAGCGCCTGACCGGTGGCGCTCACCACATTGCCGCTCTTGTCTTCGGAGAACTGACCGTTGCGCGAATAGACGTAGCCCTTTGCGTCGTGCAGGGTGAAGAAACCGTCCCCGCTGATCGCCAGGTCCAGGTTGGAGGACGACGAGGTGATGTTGCCCTGGGTAAATTGCTGTGCCGTGGTCGTTTGCCTCACGCCCTGACCGACGACCGAGGTGTTCAGATTCACCGCGCCGGCCGAATACACATCCGCGAACTCCGCGCGCGAGTCCTTGAATCCGACCGTGTCGGCGTTCGCCACGTTGTTGGCCGTGACGTCCAAGTCCGAACTCGCCGCCGTCAAACCCGATAAAGCAATGCTGAACTGCGCCATGTCTTGAAACTCCTACGCTAAATTAGTTGGAAATCTGCTGAACGCTGCTGAACGGCACGCTGCCGAGTCCGCTGACGTTCAAGGTAAGTCCGGTCGACCCCGCGCCCATGCTCACGCTCTCGACCGTGCCGTTGACCAGCGTGGTCGCAGCCGTGCCGCCGGAGGTGGCGCCCGCATACTGCGCGCTCAAGGTATAGGTCCCCGCGGGCGCTTGTGAGCCGTCGCCCGCTTTGCCGTCCCACGAGAAGCTCGCGAGGCCGGTCGATTGCGCGCCAAGATTGATTTGCCGCACCAGGGCGCCGCTCGCATCCTTGACGGTGAGCAGCACTTGCGAGGTGTTCTGCGGAACGTTGACGGCGCCGGTAACGGTCCCGTTCGCCGCCAGGTTGGCGGTCGTGCTGTTCACGAGCGCCTGATGCCCGAGCAACGACGACGCCTGCAGCGCCTGGCTGGAAGACAGCGAACTCGACAGGGCGCTGAACGACGTATTCAGCTGAGTGATCCCCTGCACTTGGCTGAGCTGGGCCAATTGCGTGAGGAAGGTGTTGCTGTCCACCGGGCTCGTCGGGTCCTGGTTCTTCAATTGAGCCAGCATGAGCGTGAGAAAATCGGTGCCGCCCAGTGTCGCGGCGTTGTTGATTGCCCCGGCGCCGGACGTCGGGTCCGTGCCCGTTCCGGTGGTGGCTCCCGTTCCGGTGTTGGTACCGGCGGCGTTTGTTCCGTTGACTACCATGATGTGTTCCTAGTGCCCCATCGAGATGGTTTTGAGCAGTAAATCGCGTGCCGTGTTGATCACGTCGATGTTGGTGGCGAATGAGCGGTTGGCCGAAATCATGTTGGTCATCTCTTCGATCGAATTGACGTTCGACGAGAAGACGTAGCCGTCCTTGTTGGCCGACGGATTCTCCGGTTCATAGCGCATCAGCGGCGGCGCCGTGCTTTCCACCACGCCGAGCACGCGCACGCCCGCCGATGCTTCCGGGCCGTCGCCAAAGGGACTCGCGGCATCCATCATCGACTGGAACACGGGGTGCCGCGCGCGATAGATCTTAGTCGGATCGCCGCTCACGCTTTCGGCGTTGGCCAGATTGCTGGCCGTGGTGTTCAGCCGGATGGTTTCGGCGTTCAGTGCGCTGCCGCCGACGTTGAATACATTCAATAGAGACATTTTCCTTTCCT
>Ga0307470_10001085_pt1 | contig 11164 bp, 7 predicted proteins | sample atmos_gasesAM3C__FD_204565 | JGI IMG/M metagenome (GOLD analysis project Ga0307470, IMG submission 204565) | Hardwood forest soil microbial communities from Morgan-Monroe State Forest, Indiana, United States - atmos_gasesAM3C_05 | ecosystem: Environmental > Terrestrial > Soil > Temperate forest... | reverse complement strand
CATCGGCCGGCGCGGCCGCCATCCACCCGGGCAGTTCCGTGTAGCGTGCCGGTACGGGCGCCGCAGGGCGGTGGTAGTCGGGGCCGACCAGACAGCCGCTGAGCACCCCGCCCAGCGCCGCGATCATGCAGAATTTAGCGCTCATGGTCTTCATGCGTCCGCACCCACATCTGTGCGCCAGGACAGCCCCTCCGCCAACTTGCGCAGCCTGACCCGCAAGCGGTCGAGATACAGATAGATCACCGGCGTCGTATACAAGGTAAATACCTGGCTCAAGATCAAGCCACCCATCACCGTGATGCCGAGCGGCTGGCGCAGCGATGCGCCCTGGCCGATGCCGATCGCGAGCGGCAATGCGCCGAGCACGGCGGCAGCCGTGGTCATGATGATCGGCCGCAGGCGAATCACCGCTGCGTCGTGAATCGCTTTCTGCGCCTCGATCCTTTGCCCGCGCTGCAGATGAATCGCGACGTCGATCATCATGATGGCGTTCTTTTTGACGATACCGACCAACAGAATGATGCCGATCAGCGCGATCACCGAGAACGGCGTGCCGAAAATCAGCAGCGCCAAGGTCGCGCCGATGCCGGCCGACGGCAGCGTGGATAGGATGGTCACCGGATGAACGGTGTTCTCGTAGAGGATGCCGAGCACGATATAAACAGCCGCGAGCGCGGCGAGCACCAGAAGCGGCATGGTCGACATCGACTGGGCGTAGACCTGTCCGGCGCCTGCAAAGCTGCCGCGGATCGAGGCTGGGATGCCGAGATCGCGCATCGCCTTGTCGATCGCCGCGGAGGCCCCGCTCAGGGATCCGCCGGGCGGCAGGTTGAAAGAAATCGTCGCGGCGACCAAGCCGCTTTGATGGTTGACCTGAGTCGCCGTGTGGCTGTTGCGGTACGAGGCCAGGGCCGGCAGCGGCACCAGGGTCTCGGCTGCCGTGCTGTCCGCACTGCCGGTGGAACTTCCTCCTCTGCCGTTCGAGATGCTATTGGTGACCGAATTCGCTTGCGCGCTCGCATTGAGCGAATTGGTGTTGGACGAGGGCGTTTGCACGGTGGAAACCGCGGAGAAAGGCGTCAGTCCGCTGACGGTACCGCCCTGTGCCTGGGTCTGCTGCGTACCCGTGGGATTCCCGGCGGCCGTGCTGAGGCGCATGCGCTCCAGCATCCGTGGGTCCTGCCAATACTTCGGCGCCACCTCCATCACCACGAAGTATTGATTGAAGGGATTGAAAATCGTCGATACGGTGCGCTGACCGAATGCATCGTAGAGCACGTTATCGATCTGGTTCGGCTGAAAACCGAAGCGCATCGCGGTATCGCGGCTGATGGTAAGGTAGGTTTGCAGGCCGTGCTGCTGCAAATCCGAATTGACGTCCACGAGTTGACCACGATCCTTGTTGAGTTCGGCCACGAGCTTGGGCGTCCATGTATACAAGGCGGCCGTATCCTCGCTGGTCAACGTGTATTGGTATTCGGCGGCCGATTGCCGGCCACCGATGTGCAAATCCTGGACCGCCTGCAGAAACAAACGGGCACCGGAGACGCGGTTCAGCTTCGGGCGCAGTCGTTGGACCACTTGATCGGCCGAAACGTGCCGCTGCGCCAGCGGCTTGAGCTCGACATATACGTTCGCGGTATTGAGGGCGCGGGTGCCGGTAAAGCCGATCACCGAGGCGACGGCGGGATCGGTCTGCACGATGTGCTGCAACTGCTCGAGCTTTTTCTCCATCGCCTGGAAGGAAATGCTTTGATCGGCGATGATCTGGCCTATGAGGATCCCGTTGTCCTGCTCCGGAAAAAACGTCGACGGCACCAGTCTGAACAACGCGACATTGAGCACGATCAGACCGATCAGCACCAGGCCAACCAGCGGCGCGTGGTCGAGTACCGCGGTCAATGAACGCGAGTAGGCGCCTTTGAATCGCTCGAACTGCGCATCGGCCCAGGTCGCCCATCTGGCCTCGGAGTGCAGGGTGCCGGCGCGGCCGAGCAGATAGGCGCACATCGTCGGTGTGACCGTGAGGGAAATCAGCAGCGAGAACAGGATCGCGATCGAAAGCGTCACCGCGAACTCGTGGAACAGCAGGCCGACGATGCCCGGCATCAACAAAATCGGTATGAACACTGCGATCAGCGACAGGCTCATCGAGATCACCGTGAAGCTGACCTCCGCGCTGCCGCGCAGCGCGGCCTCGAGTGGGTCCACTCCGGTCTCGAGGTGACGGACGATGTTTTCCAGCACCACGACGGCGTCGTCGACGACGAAACCGGTGGCGATGGTCAGCGCCATCAGCGAGAGATTGTCGATGCTGTAGCCGAGCAGGTACATCGGACCAAAGGTGCCGAGTATGGACAACGGCAGGACCACGGCCGGTATCAGCGTGGCGCGCCGCGACTGCAAGAACACGAAAACCACGCCGATGACCAGTACGACGGCCAACCCCAAACTGCGCTCTGTGTCGCTCACCGCCGCGGTCACCGATTGCGAGCGGTCGAGCGCGATATGCACCTGGACACTGGGCGGGAGGGTCGCCTCGACCGACGGCAGGACCTTTTTGATCTGCGCGACGGTCTTGATGATGTTGGCGCCGGGCAGCGGAAAGACGATCACGCCCACCGTCGGCATGTTGTTGAAGAGCCCGGCATTGCGGATGTTCTCGTTGGAATCCACGACGGCGGCGACGTCATGCAGGAATACCGGCGCAGCGTTGCGATAGGCGATGACGAGATCGCGGTAATCCGCCGCCTTGGTCGCCTGATCGTTGGAGATCACCTCGTAGCGCTGATCTCCCTGATCGATGTGGCCCTTGGCGCTGTCCGCATTGGCGGCGGCGATCGCGGCGCGCACATCCTCGAGTCCGATGCCGTAGCTGCTCAACTTGTCGGGCTCGAGCTCGACTCGCACCGAGGGCAGGGCGCTGCCGCCGAGCGTGATCTGGCCGACGCCGGCGATCTGCGACAGCTGCTGCTGGATGATGGTATCGGCCGAATCGTAGAGCTGTGCCGTCGTCAGCGTGCTCGACGTCAACGACAGGATGAGGATGGGCGAATCCGCCGGATTGTATTCGCGGTAGGTGGGATTGTTGCGCAAAGTGGTCGGCAGGTCGGCGCGCGCCGCCTGAATTCCCGCTTCCACATCGCGCGCCGCGCCGTTGATGTCGCGGTTCAGGTCGAACTGGACGACGACCATCGACAAGCCGACGTAATTGGTGGAGGTCAACTCGGTTACGCCGGCGATCGTCGCCAACCGCCGCTCGAGCGGCTCGGCCACGGTCGAGGCCATGATCTCCGGACTCGCACCGGCCATGTTCGCCTGCACCACGATGACCGGAAAAGTGACGTTCGGCAGCGGTGCGACCGGAAGGTGGAAATAGGCCAGCAAGCCGGACAATCCAATGGCGATCGCCAGCAGCGTAGTTGCCACCGGCCGCTCGATGAACAGTGCCGGGATATTCACGCCGCGCTCCCGGCCGAAGGCTCGTGCGGTTTATGGCTCAACCGCTGCGACACGCGGTCGAACAAGAGATAAATCACCGGCGTGGTGAATAAAGTCAGCAGCTGGCTCACGATCAAGCCGCCGATGATGGCGAGCCCCAGCGGCCGGCGCAGCTCCGAGCCGGTGCCGGTGCCGACCAGCAGCGGCAGGGCGCCGAGCATCGCCGCCAGCGTGGTCATCAGGATCGGCCGGAAGCGCAGCAAAGAGGCCTGGAAGATCGCCTCCTCCGGGGTCTTGCCGTGCCGGCGCTCGGCTTCGAGCGCGAAGTCCACGATCATGATCCCATTCTTCTTGACGATGCCGATCAACAGTACGATACCGATGATGCCGATCACGTCCAGGTCGCTGCCGGCCCACATCAGCGCAAGCAGCGCGCCGATGCCGGCGGCAGGCAGCGTGGACAAAATCGTTACCGGATGGATGTAGCTCTCGTAGAGCACGCCAAGCACGATATAAACGGTGACCAGCGCGGCAATCAGCAGGAACACTTCGCTCGACAGGGAGTCTTGAAACGCCTGGGCGGCGCCTTGAAACGAGGTGGTGATCGAAGGCGGCAGCTTCACGGCCCTTTCGGCCTGCTCGATCTCATTCGTCGCCTTGCTGAGCGAGGCATCCGGGGCAATGTTGAACGACACGGTGACGGCCGGAAACTGCGCAAGATGGCTCACCACCAGCGGAGCCTTGGTGATCTTGATATCGGCGATGCCGCGCAGCGGCACCTGGCCGGTGCTGCCGGTCTGGGTCGGCAGGTACAGGCTGCCTAGCGCTTGCAGATCGGGAAGGCTGTCGGGCTTGGCCACCAGAACCACGCGATACTGATTGGATTGGTTGAAAATGGTGGAGACGATGCGCTGGCCGAGCGCGTCGTAAAGCGCGTTGTCGACGGTCGCCGGAGTGATGCCGTATCGCGCCGCCAATTGTCGATTCATCTCGATGTTGACGCTCAATCCATCGTTGTTAAGATCGCTGGTCACGTCGGTGATCGACTTGATCTGCTTCATCCGCGTCAGCAGTTCGGGCACGTATTTCTCGAACTCCTGCTGATTCGGTCCCCTGAGCACGAACTGGTACTGGTTCGGCGACACCGTGGTATCGAGCGTGAGGTCCTGCTCGGGCTGCAAATACAGCTTGATGCCGGATACGCCGGCTACCTCGTCCTGCAGGCGCTTGGCGATCTGGCCGGCGCTGAGCGAACGGGCGCCGTGCGGCTTCAGATTGATCAGGAAGCGGCCGTTGTTGAGGGTGGTATTGGTGCCGTCGATGCCGATGTAGGAAGTCAACGAGGTCACGTCGGCATCCTTCAAGATGGCGTCCGCGAGCGCCGTCTGGCGCGCCGCCATGGCGTGGTACGACACCGAATTGTCGGCCACGCTGATCCCCTGGATAACGCCGACGTCCTGCACCGGGAACAGGCCTTTGGGGATTTCGATGTACAGGATCGCAGTCAATGCCACGGTAACGGTCGCGACGATCAAAGTCGGAATTTGGTGACGCAGCACCCAGCCGAGGCCGCGTTCGTAGGCCGCCAGCGTCTTGTCGAACAGCCCTTCGCTGATTTGCTCGAAGCGGCTCGGACTGCGCTCAGCCTTGCGGCGCAGGATGCGCGCGCACAGCATCGGCACGAGGGTCAGCGAGACGACGGCAGAAATCACGATGGTGATGGCGAGCGTGACCGCGAATTCGCTGAACAGACGGCCGATCACCCCGCCCATGAACAACAATGGAATCAGAACCGCAATCAGCGAGATCGTCAACGACATGATGGTGAAACCGATCTGCCCCGCGCCTGCAAGGGCGGCTTCCATCGGAGTCATGCCCTCTTCCAGATAACGCACGATGTTCTCGATCATCACGATCGAATCGTCCACCACGAAGCCGGTGGCGATGATCAGCGCCATCAGCGACAGGTTGTCGATCGAGTAGTTGAGCTCGTACATTACCGCCAGCGTGGCGATCAGGGAGACCGGCACGGAGATGCTCGGGATGATGGTGGCCGGCACGTTGCGCAGGAACACGTAGATGACCAGCACCACGAGCGCGATCGACAGCAGCAGCTCGACGGCGGCGTCGGAGACCGAGGCGCGGATCACGTCGGTGCTGTCGGCGACGATCTGCACCTGCATCGCCCGAGGCAGGCTGGCCAGAAGTTGGGGCAGCTGCTTCTTGATCTGATTGACCGTGGCGATCACGTTCGCCCCGGGCTGGCGCATCACATTGAGCACGATGGCGGGCGCGTGATCGTACCAGGCACCCTGTTCGATGTCCTGCGCGGCCTGGGTGACCTTGGCCACGTCGTGCATGAATACCGGTGCGCCGTTCTGGTAGGCAATCACCGTGTTCAGATAGTCCTTGGGGTCCTGGATCTGATCATTGTCGTTGATCGTGTAATCCAGATCCGGTCCGTCGAAATTGCCCTTGGGCTGGCTCACGTTGATGTTGCCGAGCAGGGTGCGCAGATCGTCGATGTTGAGTCCGTAGCCAGCCAGCTTATGCGGGTCCGCTTCTACCCGCACCGCCGGCACATTGCCGCCCGAGGGCGAGACCAGGCCGACTCCCGGCACTTCGGAAATCTTCGAGGCGAGGCGATTGTTGGCAACATCCTGCAGCTGGGTCAGCGACATCGACTTGGACGTGACGGCCAACGTCAGGATGGGTTGGTCCGCAGGATTGACCTTTGCGTAAATCGGCGGTGCCGGCAGGCCGGTCGGCAGCAAGCTGTTGGCCGCGTTGATGGCCTCCTGGACATTCTGTTCTGCGACGTCGAGGTTCAATGCGAGATTGAATTGCAAGGTAATGACCGAGGCGCCGGCGGAACTCGCGGAGGTCATCTGCGTCAAGCTGGGGATTTCGCCCAACTGCACTTCCAGCGGCGCGGTCACGGTGGTCGCCATCACCTGGGGGCTGGCGCCGGGGTAGAAGGTCTTCACCTGGATGGTCGGATAATCGACGTCCGGCAGCGAGGAGATCGGCAGAAACCGCACGGCGACCAGGCCCACCAGCACCAGCGCAATCATCAGCAATGAGGTCGCTACCGGTCTCAATACGAACGGGCGGGAAATGTTCATGAGGTGCGCATCGGCAGCGGCCGTCGATCAGCCGTGCGAGGGCGTGCTTGCGCCTTGCGCGGGGGCACCTGGTTTCTTTTTCTTTTGCGCCGCCGGCGTAGAGGGCGCGGCGCCGCCGGTCCCCGCAATGCTGATCTTGGCGCCGTCGCTGAGCCGGTCGGTGCCATCGATGACCACCGTGTCTCCGACCGATAGGCCGGACAGAATGACGGTGTTCTTCCCGTCGCTCGGGCCCAAGGTGATCTTGCGCACGGATACCGTGTGATCCGCGTTGGCCAAGTAGACGTAGTCGCCGGGCGCGCCGCTGAGCACTGCCGGCGTGGGCACGAGAACCGCCCGGCTCAGCGTGTCGACGAGCATCTTGACGTTGACAAATTCGCTCGGGAACAGCGCCTCGTCGTCGTTGGGGAAGCTCGCGCGCAGAGTCACGGTGCCGGTACTCGTCGCCATCTGGTTGCTGATCGCATACAGCGTGCCGGTGGCGATTTCCCGGCTGTTGTCGCTCGAATAGGCGGTGACCGGCAGCTTCCCGCCGGAATTGAAACGCTCGATCACCTTGTCGAGGTCGTTCTGGGCCACCGTGAATTCCACCGTCGTCGGCTTCATGGTGGTAATGACGACGATGCCGGTCGAACTCGAGGCGGTGACGTAATTGCCCGGGTCGACCAAACGCAGGCCGACCCGGCCGGCGACGGGCGCCGTGATGTGGCAATACTCGAGGTCGAGCCGGAACTGAGCAATATTGGCTTGGTCGGTTTTGACCTGGGCTTCGTCCTGTTGGACCAAGAACTCCTGGTCGGTGACGAGCTGCTCGGCGATGGATTTTTGCGTGCGCAATAGATGGTAGCGGGTAAGGTCGGAGCGCGCCTGAGCCAGCGCCGACTGATCCTTGAGCAGCTGCGCTTGCGCCTGTTGCAAGTCGATTTCGAATTGACGCGGATCGATCTGGGCCAGGAATTGACCCTTGGCCACATCCTCGCCTTCGCGATAACCGACCGCGGTCAGATAGCCGCTCAACTGGGGCAGCACCGTTACCGTGGCAACGGGCGAGACGGTGCCGAGTTCCGTCAACGTTTCCGGCATGTCGCCGCTGATCGCCTGGGCGACTTTGACGACCTGGGCAGCGGCGCCGCGCGTATGCGACTCATGCGTGAACGAGCGAACGAGCACGAGCACCAGCAGGATCGCAACCACGGCCACAGCGAGGATCACACGCATACGGCGCTTCCCCGGACGTTGCGCCGCCTGTGTGTCGTGTTCTTCGCTCATACCGTCTCCTTTGCCGGGGGTATGTCCTGAGTGAAATGGATCCGCCGTCCCTTAGGCGCTGGAGCTGCCGACGAGTTCAAAACTGCAGGAGAGGAAAGGGCGTTTGGACCCCGTGTTAACAATTCTTGTCAGTGTTTGGGCCGCCAATGACGGCCTCGTTTCACCGCGCGGGTCGTGTGTTACGGATGAAACGCGGGTCGAGCTCGGCGTCAACCGGACCGTCCGCTCGAGCCATCAGAAAGAATGCACCTCCTCGCCGGGTGGTCCGATATCTGCGGCTCCATTCGCGAGTTGCGCCTGCGCCATCGCCAGCGGATTTAAGGTTTCGCGCAGCAACTTGATCTCACCCGCCGCTGCGACCAGGTACCCGGTAAACAGGTTATGGAGCAGTCGCCCGGTGGCAGCGGCACGCGCGTGCGCCACATATTCGGCGAACGTCTTTTCCGGCGTCTCGATGAGGATGTGGACATCGTCCGGCGCGAATGCGAAGTTCGGGTAGAGTTTGAGCAACTGCTGAAGGAGCGCGGTGATCTCGCGGCGGCCGGTGTAGCGAGGTGGGACCCCGGGCGAGCGCAGGAACGGCAGTTCGAACGCCCCGTCGTGGGCAAACAGCGAAGCAGCGTGCTCCGGATCACGGATCGAGGCGAGGTATTCCAATAGCAGAGCTTTCGAATCCTTCATTTCTATCTCCTTCAAGCAGAGTGGGAGAACGAACTTCGTCTGCGCGGCCTAGTCGTGCGCGGTGACGCGGGACGAAGCGATCGCACGTGCGACCACGGATGCTTCGAGCGACGAGAGAGAGCCGGCGTCCGCGCTGGAATTGCGGATCTTCGCAATTCGATCTCCGCGCATCTCGAGCAGGGCCAGATGTTCGGAGTCCGGCAACTCGGCGGGCGATCGACCGTCGGCGCCGGTCGGGTAGTGAACGAATACCGGGTTTGGATCGGGTGTCGGAAAAATCCACAGATTCGAAATACGTGCCCCGGGCCGCGTCCGATCGGCGCTGCCCGAGCGGTTGGCGCTCAGCGCTGCCGCCTCGACCGCGAGGTACGTTCCCGGTTCGTCTAGCGCGTACTCGACCACCGCGTCGCTCGTGACGACGCGCGCCATCGCCTCATCATCGCCGCTCGAGCTTGCGGCAACGTAATCGCGCAGGGCGTGGTCGGCGCGCTCGATGAGGTTTGCGCTCGCCGCGGCTTGGGGATTCGCGCCGACGGGCTCGGCGGCATGTGCGGTCATCGTCAACAGCGCGGTTGCTGTAAGACCCGATATTGATCTGTTCATGTCAGGCACTCCTACATTGAGGGTTGATCGATCGCTGGTTGCAGTATCATTGACCGTAGGACAGGGATAAACCGGCATAAAGCGGAATCATTGTCCGGGAGTGCGGACAATGGACCGACTAATGGCATTGCAGGCTTTCGCTCGCGTCGTCGAACTGGGCGGATTCACGAAGGCGGGAGATTCCCTGCAGCTGTCGAAGACGACCGTGAGCGATCTGGTCCAGAGCCTCGAGAAGCACCTTGGAGTGCAATTGCTCCAACGCACCACGCGGCGTGTGGGCGTCACTGCGGACGGTGCGGCGTTCTACGAGCGTTGCACGCAGATCCTTGCGGATCTCGACGAGGCAGAGGCGTCAGTCACGCAAGCTCGCGTCGCGCCGAAGGGGAGACTGCGCGTCGATATGCCCGGTGGGCTCGCGAGGCTTTTCATCATTCCTCGACTGCCGGCATTCCTCGGCCGCTATCCCGATCTGCGGCTGGAGCTGGGAATGGGGCATCGGCTGGTGGATCTGGTGGAGGAGGGCATCGATTGTGTGGTGCGCTTTGGCGTGCAGCCGGACTCGAGCCTGGTCGCACGACGAGTCGGTACGATGACATCCGTCTGCTGTGCGAGCCCTGCGTATCTGCGCGAGCATGGAATCCCGCGCACGCCCGAGGAGCTGTCAACCCACCGATGCGTCAACTATGTTTCGCATCGCACCGGACGAGTCCTCGACTGGGAGTTCGCGCGGGACGGGCGGAAGGTTGAGCTCACACTCGACGGTGTACTCGCGGTCAGCGATCACGACGCCTATGTCGCCGCCGGTCTGATGAGTTTTGGTATCGTGAAGGTGGCGAATTACATGGCACGACCGTACCTGGAGTCGGGACAGCTCACGCAGGTGCTCACTGACTGGACGGCCGAAAAATTTCCCATATCGGTGATGTACCCGAAAAGCCGTCACCTCTCGGCGAAGGTGCGCGTCTTCGTCGATTGGATGAGCGAACTGATTCAGCAAGATCCAATCTTTCAGGCGCGCTGACTTCAATTCTCGGCATTCTCGTCGAACTGTTCTCTCGATTTGAGGATCTCGCCGAGGTGAGCGCGCGCCCACGAACCGAGCGGTTCAACGGCTTCCCATAAGGTGCTGCCGAGCTGGGTCAACTCGTATTCCACCCGCTGCGGAGAGGTCGGGAAGACTGTCCGCGTCACGAGACCGTCCCGCTCCAATCCACGCAGCGTGAACGTGAGCATCCTCTGTGAAATACCGCCCACCGTTCGTTTGATCTCATTGAACCGCTTCGGGCCATCGCCGAGCAAGACGACGATCAGCACGGTCCACTTGTCTCCCACTCGTCCCAGTATGGAGCCGAGATTGCGACAGTCTTCGCCGGCGTGATCGGGGAGAACTTCGGTCCACACATCGCGGGACGCGCTTCGCGATGGCGAGGCGCACATCTCCTCGATCAAGAAGGGAACACTGTGCGAAGCCCGCGCGCTATCCAAAGCAGGCGGACTACTCGGATCTGCCTGCACCAACCCACTTCGCAACGAGATACTCGCGAATCTGGTTCAACTCCGGCTCAGTGGCATTCCAAGACAAGTTGTGGCACTCCGCCACGAGACCGAGATCTGATCCACTGAGCAGTGCGTCCGCGACTGCCTTGACCGGGAATTGAGTGAGCTGCTCTCTCCCGCAGGTTGGGCAGGTGACCGGAACCCTGACGGTAAGATTACTCACAGCCGGTAGTATAAGTTCTTAGACTTTGCGTGGCAAAGTTCGGGTTCTCCCGTGAGAGCGCGGCCTCCGGGTGCCTCGCCGGCGAAAACGCAGTCTCGCATCGGCCGCCCTCGTTGGTTGAACGTGCAGCGCCGCATCGACGCCGGTCAGGCGGTCGGACGGGTTGAGAAACGACCGCCGTTTAGGAATACAATCGCAGGCACCCAGGGCATGACGAATTTCCGAGGAGGAACTTCATGAAATTGAGCGCACGCAATGTATTGCCGGCCACCGTCAAAGCTATTATGCCGGGAGCCGTCGATACCGAGGTCACGGTCGAGTTGGC
>Ga0307470_10001084_pt1 | contig 11183 bp, 11 predicted proteins | sample atmos_gasesAM3C__FD_204565 | JGI IMG/M metagenome (GOLD analysis project Ga0307470, IMG submission 204565) | Hardwood forest soil microbial communities from Morgan-Monroe State Forest, Indiana, United States - atmos_gasesAM3C_05 | ecosystem: Environmental > Terrestrial > Soil > Temperate forest... | reverse complement strand
AGCGTATCGGTGTCGACCAGCGCCATCACGCCTTTGCCCGACGTGACATAGGCGCCGGGACGCAGATCCATGTTGGTGATGATACCGTTGACGGAAGCGCGCACTTCGCTGCGGTCGAGGTTGAGTTGCGCAACGGCCTGGTCGGCTGCGGCCTGGTCGTGGGCGGCCTGCGCCTGCTGCTGCGTCGCCAGCACCTGCTCCTGCCGCTGCTGCGACACCGCTTCCGTGGTCAGCGCCCGATAGCGCTTGAGGTCGAGATCGGCCTCATCGAGCGAGGCGCGTTTCCCGGCCACGATGGCATCGGCCTGCCGTAGCGCCAGTTCAAAACGGGCGCGGTCGATGCGAAACAGGACGTCGCCGCGCTGGACGCGCTGATTGTCGTGCACCAGCACGTCCGTCACGAAGCCCGAGACGTCGGGTGCGACCTGAACGACGTCGGCGCGGACGCGACCATCGCGGGTCCATGGCGCGTCCATGTAATAACCCCACAGACGCACGCCGATAAAACACGCCACGGCGACCGCGAGCGCGGTCAGACCAAAACGGCGGATTTGGGCGACGATATTTTTCACGACAGAAACTCCGCGGACAGATAGACGAGAATGCCAAGCAGGCTGACGAACACCGCCAGATCGAACAGGGCGCGGTGCCAGACCGCGCGGTAAAAGCCGCTGCGCTCGAGCCATCCGCGCACCAGCGCGGACAGGGCGAAAGCGACGACAAACCAGAGCAGAAGCGACGGCACGAGCACGCCGAAGATATCGATCTCGTATTTCATGCCACGACCATCCCTCGGCCGGCCGGTTCGCCCTGGTAGGCGGCTGAGTATGGGAATAGGCCGCGCCGGATGCCAGTGAGGCCGATCAGTGCGTCCTCCCGAGGTTTTCCGGCGGGCTCCTCAACGGTCCGCGCCAGCGCGATGTCGATCCGCTGCAGCAATTCGTCCGGCATCGCGCCGCCGGCATGTTTGCGCGCCGCGACCGCCAGCGCCGTCAGCATGCGGTCGATGGCATCGAGCGTTGAAGGGGCAAGCGACCGGCGCGCGCGGCGCAAGTCGATGATGTTGATCCCGACGCGGAGCTGGCTCAAATTCGCAACATCGCTGCGGTCGGCCTGGTCCATGGCCGCGATACGCTGCGTCAACAGGCCGAGCCGGTCGAGCATCAGGCCCGCGAAGGCGGCGCGGTCGTTGAAACCGCGGCGCTCGGCGGTGACGGCAAGCGTGACCCAGCTCGTCTTCATCAGCCGCCGGGCGATCCACTCGGCGCCGACCGTGCGTCCAAGCCTGGTCACGACCGCCGCCATCGCCATGCCGAACAGGAAAGCAATCGAGCTGTTGGCGAAAGACTGAAAGTCCGCGGCGTAGGTCGATTGCAATGCGAGCAACGTCGCCGTATTGACGGCCAAAGGCATGCCGATGGAATTCGTCGCCGGACGCGCGATCAGAAAGCCGAAAAGCAGGAAGGTCGGCGCGAGCGCTGCGATCAGCACCTCAATTTCGGTGATCGCCGGGATGATCGCGAACAGATAGAGGCCGACGACGATAACGGCGACCGCCGACCACCAGCCGAACCTGCTGATACCTTTCGCCGGATCGTCCTGCGCCGCGAAAAACGAACAGCCGACGGCGGCCATCATCGGCGCCGAGGCGCCGTCAGTCCAGCCGGTTGCGATCCACAAGGCGCAGCAGATCAGGATCGCCGCGACTGCACTGGCCGCCGACCATAACGCCAGGGCATGGTCGCGATGGCGTGAGAACTCAACGCCCACTTCCGGCTCGTAGGCAAGATCCACCTGTGCGGGATCGCTGCCTTGCGCGATGGCGCGTTCGAGCGCGCGGCAATCGCTGGAAATGTCGACGAGATCGCGAAGGCGTATCAACAGATTGGCGAGCACGATCTCGTCCCATGACGCGTCGGCATCCAGGTTCGGCCGCAGTTCGGCGATCGCACGGCGCAAATCCTCGGCCGGCTGGCGTTCGCTGGCACCGTCGACCATCAGCCACTGCGCGATCCGCTCGAGCAAGGGTCCGAGCGCGGCAGGCCTGTCGCTCAGGCTGTTCAGTGCCGCGAGACGATCGGCGATCGAGGCAAGCTGCGGCAGCAAGATGATCATGTGCCGCCGAACCATCTGCAGGCTTCGAACGGTATTGGCATCGGCCACCCGATCGTAGGATAAATGGCCCGCGAGCGCGTCGATTTCGACCGAATCGGTCGCGAGTTTGAGTTGCTGTGCGTTGAGCTCGCGCTCGCTGCCATTTCCCACGAGCACATCGCGCGCGAGAATTCGCGCATCCTTCAGCCAGCTTTCCACCCGGCCGGCCACGGCCGGTACGACGCTGCGCGGCAGCAGGACGGTCGAGACCAGCGTGGCGAACAGGATGCCGAGCGTGATCTCCTCGAACCTTGCCAGCGCCAGGTCGAACATGCTGCCGGGATCGGAAACAGCCGGAAATCCGATCAGGGCCACCGTATAGCCTGACAGCATGAAGCCATAGCTGCGCGGCTGCCGGACCAGCAGCGACAGATAAATGCAAAGCCCGATCCACAGCGCCATCGCGAGACACAGCAGCTCCGGCGCATCGACGAGGTTGGGCACCATGACGACCGCGGCACTGGCGCCGATCGCCGTGCCGAGCACGCGGTAGAACGCCTTGGAGCTGGTCGCGCCCGCGAGCGGCTGCGATGTGATGTAGACGGTTGCCATCGCCCAATAGGGTCGCGGTAGGTCGAGCCACAGCGCGGCCAGCAGCGCCAGCATTGCGGCGAAAAACGTCTTGCACGCGAAGACGAGAGCCGCGTGGCGGATCAAGAAAGAGTTCAGGCTCATGCCCAAATCTCCTCGATTTACGGAGCGCTGCTCGCTCGCGCGGTCGGCAGGCATCTCCATCTTTTGCCGCACGCTGACGGTCACGGCAAGGTCGGCCGCCCGCGACGCCCTTCAAAAGGCCGCCGTCTGCGGAACGCCATGCAAAAACAGATGGAATACTAGCAATTGGGTCTTTGCCTGGATAGACGTCCGTGACGGTAGCGGCTTCGAGGTCTTGTCAGTTCGTGCTCCATCACGCCTCCTTCACCCCGCGCCGCGAACGCAGCGGGTGATGCACTGATAGCCCGCCCGAACGATCTCGTTGGAAGTCCTGCTTAAGAATGCGTCGGTTCACGCTGCTTGAACTCACCGGCATGGAGCTTCACGAAGTCGCGCATGTTCATCGGGGCCTCGCCGGTGAGTTTGTACATGACGTCCGTCATGCGGTCGTAACGCCCCTGCCTGTTCAGCTCTGTCATGGCCGAGAGATGGCTCACGACGTGCTCAGGAAACCCCGCCTTGCGAAGGCTTTCGCTCCACGCCGGGAGTGGAACGTCGCGATATCGGATAGGCCTGCCGAGCGCCTCGGAGAAAACGCGCGCATAGTGATCCAGATCGGCGGATTCCGCTCCCGTCAGATCGTAGATTTTTCCGATATGAGGTATGGGGTCGTCGAGGATGGCCGCTACCGCACGCGCCACATCGACCGCCGAGATCGGCGAGGTCTTGCCGCCGCCCATCGGCAGCGCCAACTCGTCCGAGTTCCGCACGCCGGCGGCGGCGAGCGTAAGAAAGAAGCCCTCGAGGAAGACTGTCGGCCGCACTGTGACGACGGGCAATCCCGACCAGGCCAGAGCCTGTTCCGCCAGCCAGTGCAGCTTGTGCTGCGGGCTGCTGGTGGTTTCGCGGATGCTCATCTGCGTGACCGTCATCTGCGACATGTTCACGAAAGCCTCGACGCCGTGATGGCGGGCCACTGCGGCGGTGTTCATCGTCGCTTCCAGGTATGCCGCCGAAACGGACATTCCGAAATAGATGCGCCTGCAACCTTCGATGGCTTGGTGCATCGATGCGAGGTCCGTCAGGTCACCCTGTACGACCTCTGCGCCGAGATCTCGCAGCGCCTCGGCGCGCTTATCCTCACGCCGGACCAAGGCACGCACCTTGTGCCCCTTTTTGATGAGGAACCGGGTTAGGTTGCGGCCGATTCCGCCAATGGCGCCGGCTGCTCCGGTCACGAGGATTGGGCTGTCGTGTTGATGTTTGATCGTCATATCGCTGACCTCGGGTTAGGTTGAATGGCAAACTGGCGGCCCCGGAATGCGCCGGGAATTTCTCTTGTGCGATGACTTGACCTCAGCGCGTCGGCAATCCGGCCTGCCGCACGACGAAGCGCTGGATTCGCGGGACGATGATCATCAACAGCGGCACGACCACGGCGTAGCTAATTGCCGCGGCCTTCAGCCAGCGCAGGGCGAAATCGGGGTGGAAGCCATAATTCAATGCGAGACCGACGAACGACATGCTGGTCGAGGTGAACAGGCCGGTGATCAAGGAGATCGTGGGTCCGATCATTTTCGGGGGAAGGGCCATTTGCTTGCTCCTGGAAATCGGTGTATTAGTTTTACTACGTATAACTTATACAACGTAGAAGTAATGCCGCGAAGCGCCGATCCGGAGCTACCTCGCAGGATATTGAAGGCCGCCGACGCCCTATGGCAGTCGGGCGGCGAAGAGGCCGTGACGATCCGCGGCGTGGCGGCGGCGGCAACGACCACGACGCCGACGGTCTATAGCTACTACGCGGACCGGGAGGCGCTGCTGACGGCGTTGCGTGCGCTCGCCTTTCAGCGCTTCTCGACCTACCTGCAAAAATCACGCGATTTCCAGGATGCCTGCGCACGACATCTCGAGTTCGGCACCACCCACCCGCGCGACTATGAATTGCTCTACGGGCGGGGCTGGATGGAGCGTGTCGCACCGGATGCGCAGAGGGTCGAGATCGAACGATACACCACCCATCTCGTGCGCGCCGGTGTCGATGAAAGCAGGGCTCTGCACATCGCTTATCCGGTCATGATGATGCTGCACGGCGTGGTGATGCATCGGCTGTTGAACAAGAAGCAGAGTCCCCTCGGGCGAACGATTGCCGCAGCCTGTCTGGAGGCTTGCATGACGCTGCTTAAGAGCGGGCGGCAGAGGAAATAGCCGCAGCGGCCAATCCGCCTCCCTTTGCCATGAGTCGCGCTGGACAAGACTAGACCGGACTGGCCATCACCGATTGCGCATCGTGTAGAGAGCCATCTACGGAATCATCCAAAGGGAAACTGTTTGCCAAACGCCGTCGTTCAACTTGCGCTGATAGGCGACGAAGTCGGCGCTATCGGCGTGTACGAGTTTGTGGCGATACCTCTTGATTTGGTTGGTCATCGAACTTCTCCAGGTTAAATGCGTGCCGAAAAAGCTGCACGCTTCATCAAAGGAGGTAGGTCGAAAGCTGGCCTCACCAATCGGCTGACGTGGAAGGAACGCTTCCAAACTATGGAAGGCAAGGCAGCCCCGGGAAGTCCAGACAATGCCATCGGCCGAACTGACCGTACGATCAAGAGCTTGCCGGCTTACGCTGATGAGCGGAAGGCTTCCGAAGTTTGCCGTCACGTGGCAAAATCGGTGCCTATGGAAAAGGATTCGATGGATCGTTTGGAAGCAATGTCGACCTTCCTCGCTGTGGTTGTGCTAGGCACCCTCGTAGCCAAGTCGCTTTCTCAATCGCGGAACAGCAAAATCAAGGAAGGCGCGCAGCTTTAGCGGTACTTGGCGCTGACTGGGGTATACAACGCTGACCGGGGTCGGCGATGGCTCATATGCATCCAGCAGCGTCACTAACGAACGCGACTTCAGCAAGTCCTCGATGAGATACGACAGCACTCGGGCAATTCCGGCCCCGCCGACTGCGGCGGCAGCCGCCGCTTCACCCAAGTTCACGTTGAGGCGAGACGGCACGTTGACGGTCTGCGTGGTCTTGTCGATCACAAGCTCCCAACCGTATGAAGTCTGATAAGCCCCGAGTATGACGCAGTCGTGCTTTGCCAGATCAGCAGGCGTTTGCGGCGCGCCTCGTCGCTTCAGATAAGCGGGACTGGCGCAGAGGACCTGTCGAATTAACCCGACGCGCGTCGCAATCATGCTGCTGTCGGGCAATTCGCCGACGCGCACCGCGACGTCGACGTGCTCTTCCAGAAGGCTCACAAATCGGTCGGTCAACTGCATGCGCATCCGGATGTCCGGAAAAGTGCGCTGAAATTCCACAACGATGGGTAGAACGTGGGTTCGGCCGAGCACAGCGGGCAGGCTGATCGTCAGTTCCCCCTGAGGCGCGCGATATTCACCGGACGCCGTGCGCTCGACTTCCGCGATCTCTTCGATAATCCGTCGGCATGACGTGACGTAGCTTTGCCCAGCGTCAGTCAAAACCAATTTGCGGTTGCCCCGGTGGAGTAGCCGGACGTTCAAATGCTCCTCCAACTCCGTAACCCGACGGCTGACCGTCGCCAGGGGAACACGAAGGTGGCGGCTGGCGGCTGATAGGCTCCCCGTGTCTACCGCAGCCAGCAGGATGGTCATCGCCTCTAGTCGATCCATGGTCTACCTTCCATTATTGAAAGGATCGCTCTCGAATTTACCGGCTACTTGACCGAATTGGGAGGGTCTAAATCGGCTCCATCGCGTCCGTTGTGGCGGCCCGACTAGCATGGAGCAAGACGATGAAAGCGATCCAGTACCGGTCCTATGGTGGCTACAGCGAGAACCGCCTTGTTGAACTTCCGCAGCCCCCGCTCAAAGATGGCGAAGTTCTCGTTGCGATGCGCACGGTCGGCATCAACCCGCTCGACAATACGTTTCGCTCGGGCAACTACTACGGGGCGACTCCGGAAAACCTCCCCCGCATCGCCGGCCAGACAGGTGCGGGCATTGTGGTCGCGAGCAAGAGCGATGCTTTCGAGGCCGGAAAACGCGTGTTTGTTAGAGGGCCGGGCTTCGGCATCATCGCCGACGGCACCTGGCGCGAGTTCGTTGCCGCCCCGGCAACAGCTCTCTCCCATATCCCCGATAGCATCGATGACGATCACGCTGCGGCCTTTCTCGCGGGTGCGGGATATCTGACGGGATATCTGGCGCTGACGGAGTTCGCGAAGTTCAAGCCAGGACAGACGGTGCTGGCGCCCGCCGTCGGCGGTGCGGTCGGAATGGAAACCGTACAGGTCGCCCGCCGCCTTGGGGCGTCGTTGGCTATCTCCACCGCCAGTAGCACCGAAAAAGCCGAACGCGCTCGCGCGGCCGGATACGAGCACGTGATCGACCTCTCCAGGGAGAGCCTCAAGGCCGGCGTTCTTCGCATCACCGAAGGCAAGGGTGTCGATGTCATCGTCGACGGCGTGAGCGGAAAACTGACTCGTGAGGCGCTCGCATCACTCGCCTTCGGCGGTACGGCGGTCATTGCGGGATATGCAGGAGGACGCGAGGCAGAGGTCAACGTGACCGACATCATCTGGAAGGCTGCAACCATCCGCGGGTTCACCTTCAGATTCTTCGCCCAGCAAACGGTCGCGGAGGCCAACACCGCGCTCATGGAATTCCTGAAGGAAGGCGCGCTGCAACCCACGATCGACAAGATTTTCCCGCTGTCCGACGCTGCTGAAGCAGTTCGCCATCTGATCGAAGATCGTCCGTTTGGGCGAGTGCTGATGAACGCGCAGCACTAGCAGATGCTCAGTTCTACAAAAGCACCTGGTCAGTTCGCCTTGGCGTTGGCTGCGTCCGCGTCTGCGGGTGCAGGCACCGGGTCATCCGGCGGCTTGCCGCCGCCGGTCAAGCGTTCGATCGCGGAGCGCACGGCATCGCGGGTCTTGCGGTCCTTGACCGCGTCGAGCAGCGGCGCGGTGGCCGGCGAACGGCGGATCAGGCTGTCGGGATCGGGAAAGATCAGCGGATCGTCCCACGGTCCCTGCACCACGAACGGCAGCTCGAACCCGGGCGTGCCGTTGGCCGTGGTCAGGCTGGCGATGCCTTTCATGTCGAATTCGCGCGCCGGCATCGAGGCGGTGCCGGTCAGCGTAATGCGCGCCGGACCGTCGACATGGACGTCGTCGACGGTCGCGACCCCATCGGCGAATTTCATGGCGACGGTGAGGTTGGAGTAGGGCGTCGACCCCGAGCGGAAATTGCCGGCGCCGGACAGCGGCCGCCGCTCCAGCCGCCGAAGCAACTGCTCGGCATTGAAGCCCGAGATCGCGCCGTCATGGCCGGTCAGCATGGCGGTGCCGTCGAGCGATTGCGCGAGGCCAAACGGGCTCGAGCCGGAAGCGGCCAGCGAAACGCTGAGATTGCCGCGGCCGGACAGTTTGTTGACGCCGAACAATTCGCTGGCGCAGGCTTGCAGGTCCACGTCCGTGAACTGGAATTGCGCCTTCACGTCGGCCGCCGCATCGGCCCGCGACAGGCCGAACGAGCCTTTGGCGATGCCGCCATAGATCTGCGCTTCACCGACGCTCAATGCGAGCGTGCCGTTGCGCAAATTGGCGCCAATCGCGGTGCGTCCCAGCTTGGTCGGGCCGACCGTCATCTTTGCCGCGGACAGTCTGATATCGAGATCGGTCGTCGACAGTGAATCGAGATCGAACAATTGCCGGTTCCAGTCGCGCGCGCCGCTCGCGAGCAGGCGGAAGGTCGAGATGTAGGGCGTGAAGTCGAGCGCATCGGCGGCAAGCGTCGCCTGCAACGACTGCCGGCCGTTATTGGCATAGGTCATCACGCCTTCGGCGACATTGCTGTCGAGTTCGACGTTGACATTGGTCAGCGCCACCGACGCGCCGACGACGTTGGCGCGGGCCTTCAGCGCGAAGCGGCCGAAGCCGCCGCTGCCGGGAGGCGCCTGACCGGTCCAGCGCAGCGCGTTGCGCAGCGATGCCGAGTCGACCGTCATCGTGCCTTCCATCATCATGCTGGTGCGGTTGGCGACCGTGCCGTCGAAGGCGAGCTTCAACGGTGCGCTGGCAAGGCGGGCCTTGAAGCCGGAGCGATCGCCCGACAATGCGGCGAGGAAGTCGCCGATCGAGATGCTGCCGTCGACGCGCTCGCCGCGCCAGTCGAACTGGCCGGTCGCGGCAAAGGAGCGCGAGATCGACGGCCAGGCGAGCGACAGATCGATGTCGCCGAGGGCTTCGCTGATCTGGCGAACCGGGTCTTCATAGGTGAGTTCGCCGTCCTGGATGCGGATTTCGGAGAACGACACCTGGTTCTCTGCGCCAGGCTTCATGGTGCGGGTGATGGTGCCGACGAACGGCGTCCAGTTGCTGTCGCCGTTGATATCGCGGACCACGCGGATACGCGGCCGCAGCATCATCACGTCGGCGATCTCGAAACGCTGCAACAACAGCGGCAACAGGCGCAGGTTCGCGGTCAGCACATCGACGGTGAGCGCGGGATCGGCGGCGGCCCCGCCGCGCAAGCCGACGTCATGGAAGGAGACATAGCTGCCGGGGAATACCGAGATGTCGGTGCCGCCCTTGACGACCAGATCGAGCCCGGTCACGGCTCGGATCTGCGCCTCCACGGCCTTGCGAAGGGCGTCGCGGTTGAGCAGCCAGGATGAGGCGATCAGCGCGACCACCACCAGGCCGAAAATTGCCGCGACCGGCATCGCGAGGCGCCGTGTTCCCTGGGCCATCGTCAACGGAAAATCCTAGAGCTGTCCAAGTCTGGTCTGCCTCGCTGGAACCGGATGCGCAATCAGGCACGAGGTCGCTGGTCTTCGCCGAAAGGGTGAGCAGGAGATCCAGCGCCCGCCAACGCCTTCCAACCCGTGGCAACTTGCTGGTTTTTCGTGACCCTTTCAAGGCCGATCAAACCGATCCCGGTGGGCCTCATGGTTCGAGACGCGCGGTCCGATTGTGCGGTTCACCACGGCCTCGCCCGCTCGGCAGGCCGCGCTCCTCACCATCAGGGGCCAGACCTCATCCTGAGGAGCCGCCGTAGGCGAGCGTCTCGAAGGATGAAGCCACTGTGCTGGGCCAGCTGCCGATCATTGACGCACTGCGAAGATTTCGCCTAATAGATGGCGAGCGCTTACCGCATTTTCTCCATCAGGTCGCATTGCATGAAAAAGGTCTATCCCGACGCCAAATCGGCACTCGACGGCATCCTCAAGGACGGCATGATGATCATGTCGGGCGGCTTCGGCCTCTGCGGCATTGCCGAGAGCTTGTCGGATGCGATCCGCGACAGCGGGGTCAAGAACCTGACGGTGGTTTCCAACAATGCCGGCGTCGACGGGATCGGGCTCTCCCGCCTGCTTGAGACGCGCCAGATCAGGAAGATGATCTCGTCCTATGTCGGCGAGAACAAGCTGTTCGCCCAGCAATATCTCGCCGGCGAACTCGAACTCGAATTCAATCCGCAGGGCACGCTGGCCGAGCGCATCCGCGCCGGCGGCGCCGGTATCCCGGCCTTCTACACCAAGACCGGCGTCGGCACGCTGATCGCCGAGGGCAAGGAAGAAAAGGTTTTCGACGGCGAGAAATACATCATGGAGCGCGGCCTGTTCGCCGACCTCGCCATCGTTCACGCCTGGAAGGGCGATACCGCTGGTAATCTCGTCTACCGCAAGACCGCGCGGAACTTTAACCCGATGATGGCGACAGCCGCGAAGATCACGGTCGCCGAAGTCGAGCATCTGGTGCCGGCCGGTGAAATCGATCCGGACCACATCCATACGCCCGGGATTTTCGTCAAGCGCATCATCGAGGTCGGCACGGGCAAGAAGCGGATCGAATTCCGCAACACCCGCCCGCGCCCCGCCGCCTAAATCAGATTTCAGCAGGAGCACCCATGGCCTGGACCCGCGAACAGATGGCCGCCCGCGCCGCCAAGGAATTGCGCGACGGCTTTTACGTCAATCTCGGCATCGGCATTCCGACGCTGGTTTCCAACTACATTCCCGACGGCATCGACGTTTCGCTGCAAAGCGAGAACGGCATGCTCGGCATGGGTCCGTTCCCGTATGAAGGCGAGGAAGATCCGGACCTGATCAACGCCGGCAAGCAGACCGTGAGCGAACTGCCGGACACGAGCTATTTCTCGTCGGCCGATTCCTTCGGCATGGTGCGCGGCGGACATATCGATCTCTCGATTCTCGGCGCGATGCAGGTCGCCGAGAACGGCGATCTCGCCAACTGGATGATCCCCGGCAAGATGGTGAAGGGGATGGGCGGCGCGATGGACCTCGTCGCCGGCGTCAAGCGCGTCGTGGTGGTGATGGAGCATTCCGCCAAGGACGGCGCCAAGCTATTGAAGAAGTGCACCCTGCCGCTGACCGG
>Ga0307470_10001083_pt1 | contig 11190 bp, 12 predicted proteins | sample atmos_gasesAM3C__FD_204565 | JGI IMG/M metagenome (GOLD analysis project Ga0307470, IMG submission 204565) | Hardwood forest soil microbial communities from Morgan-Monroe State Forest, Indiana, United States - atmos_gasesAM3C_05 | ecosystem: Environmental > Terrestrial > Soil > Temperate forest... | reverse complement strand
CGTCTTGAACAAGACTGATTTGGTAGGCGGCACCGATCTCGACGCGCTGGAGCGGAGGGTTCGCGCCATCAACGCCCTGGCGCGGATCGTGCGCGCGGACCCCGCCCGGCGGGCATCGGTTCCCATGGGTTCCGTGCTCGGGATCGGCGGGTTCGATCTTGCGCGGGCGCTCGAGTACAAACCGACCTTTCTCGAGCCCGAATATCCGTTTGAGTGGGCGGGAGCCTACGATCTCGCGGCGGGAGATTACGCCTTGGTGCTTCAGGATGGGCCGGATCCCTCCATGAAAATCGTCGTGTGCGAGGCGCTGGCCTCAGATGAACTCGATCCGGCCGCGGCAGCGGAGCGGGTATTTGCCCTGTTCTCCGCTGCCGCGCCGCCCGACGCTCCCGGCGCGGTGATCGAACCGCAGGTTCGCCTGCGACTTCTCGACTTGGCGGGAGGCGAGGAAGCCCGGTTCATGCTGCGCATCGCAACGCGGGGCACATACTGGCTCTTTACGCAGCACCTGCCCGAGGAGTTCGCGCTGAAGCTCAAGGACAGCCGGGGTGCGGAGCCGGCGCCGCGTGTGCATAGGAATTTCGATCCCGGACACTCGCATGACGAGCGCGTCGGCTCGTTCAGCCTGGAGACGGATCGCCCGATCGATCCCGAGCGATTCCAGGCCTGGCTCACCTCGACGCTGCAGACGCAAGGTACGCGGCTGTACCGCATGAAGGGTTTCTTGAACTTCAGGGGTGTGAACGATCGGATTGTCATTCAGGGCGTGCACATGGTCGTGGACACCAGCGCGCTCGGGCCGTGGGGCGATCGGCCGAGGAGAACGCAACTCGTGTTCATAGGGCGCGAACTCGACCGGAACCTGTTGACGCAGGGTTTCGACGCGTGCCTGGAGGAGGCGGCGTGACGCCGTTCAAGGCGCGCCTCGTCGCGCTATACGCAGTCCTCATTTGCGCGAACATTGCCGCGGGCGTTTGGGCGTTCGTGCTCTTCTCGGGCGACTCGGTGAAGCTCGGAACCGCATTGCTCGCCTATAGCTTGGGGCTGCGCCACGCGGTTGATGCCGATCACATCGCCGCCATCGACAATGTAACCAGAAAACTGATTCAAGACGGCAAACGGCCCATCACAGCCGGCTTTTTCTTCGCGCTCGGGCACTCCGCCATCGTGCTGATTGCGGCGGGGCTCATCGCCTTCGCCGTCGGAGCGCTGGCGCGCTTCCAGAGTTTTTCGCAAATCGGCGGCGTGATCGCGACCGCAAGCTCGGCCGCCTTTCTGTTTGCGATCGCAGCCATGAATTTGCTCATACTGCGTTCGGTTTGGCAGCGCTTCGAGATGATTCGCAAGGGAGGCACGTGCTCGGCTGATGATTTCGACACTCTCTTGGGCGGCCGCGGTCCGCTATCGCGGTTGTTTCGGCCGCTATTTGCATTGATTCGCCATAGCTGGCAGATGGCGCCGCTAGGCTTCCTTTTCGGATTGGGCTTCGACACTGCCACCGAGGTGACGCTGCTCGGGCTTGCGGGCGCCCAGGCGGTGCATGGCGTTTCAATCGCAGCCATCTTGGTGTTTCCCGCCCTGTTCGCGGTGGGTATGGCACTCATCGACACGACCGACGGAGTGTTGATGCTCGGTGCGTATCAATGGGCATTCGTAAAGCCAATTCGCAAACTCTATTACAACATGACGATCACGGGCGTCTCGGCTCTGGTGGCGATCATCATAGGCGGCATCGAGACGACCGCATTGATCGCCCACAAGCTGGATTTGACCCGCGGCGGCTGGAAGCTCGCAAGCTCGCTTGCCGAACATTTCAATGCACTGGGCTTTGCGATCATCGGGTTGTTCGCCGCGGCATGGGCTGCTTCCTATCTCATATACCGCTGGAAGCGATTCGACGAGATCGAAGTCCCGACTGAAAGCACGGAATGATATTGATGCCCAGGTATCGAGAGCCGGGATGATCGCAGCGGCCATCGCCCCCGATGCCGTTATCGAGTCTGAACGAGCGGCTCCGAAGTAATGTGTCCGTCGAAATCGGTCCAGACGTGCTGGGCGAAATCGTACAGCTTGCAGCGCCGCACCGTGTTCCAGTAGTAGCGCCAGGTGAACACTTCGGAATTCAGCCGCTCATCGAGAGTGGCGGTGAGCCGCGCCTGAGCCTCTTTGAGACGATAGAGCGGAATTCCCATGTTCACGTGGTGCGCACCATGCTCGAGAATGTAGTGGATCAGGCCGTCGAGCGGCCGCATGAGCTTGATGTGCACCGTGGTCGTGGCATACCCCGCGTTTGCGGACCACTCGTCGCGCCGCTCGTACCAGGCGACGCGGGGGTGCGTGTGCTGGACATAGATGACGAAACCCATCAAGCAGTTCCAGAGGAAGAACGGCACCACGAATCCGAATACCAGCAGCGACCCGATCGATCTGCCGCTGTAGACGCCCCATAGCACCAAGCCCCCGACCCACAGGGTGCCGAAGGCCGCCACCAACAGGCTGTCCCAGGTGTAGCTGATGCGCCGGGTGGTGACGTGCTTGCGTCCCGGGAAGAAGAGCTTCTTCCACCACATTTCGATCATGTAGTACACGCCTTGACCGACGCCGCTGCGGTAAATGCGCTCGAGCCGGCGCCGAATCCAGGACAGGCGCGCGAACTCGGACGGCGAATAGGGCGTCCAAACGTAGTCGCGGCCCTTGAGATTGGTGAAGCCGTGATGCGCGAGGTTATGGCCGATTTCCCACAGGCTGTAGGGCGTCAGAGACGGCAGGAATGCAATTCTGCCGATCCACTTGTTGAGCGTCTTGTTGGGCGTGTAGGAGCCGTGACAGGCGTCGTGGCCGATCACGAACAGGCGGGCGATCCACAGAGCCGCCACCAGCGAGGCGAATACTTTCACCCACCAGGCTTCGACGAACAGCAAACTCGCGATCGACACGCCCAGCACCAGCCAATCCAGCAGAAACCAAATGATCGGCGTGGCGACGCCGCGCTCGATCGTGAACGGCTGCAGCAATTTTTGCAGCTTGAAGCGCGACTTATCCGGAGAGGATGCCGCTTCGCCTTCGGATTCGGATTGTGGTGTGGGGGGTGTTTGCATTCGAAGACTCCGGTCTTCACCAAAGGACTCAGGGAAATCGCACGGCCGACAGGTCGACTGCGTATTATACGCCTGTTCAGGCGATTGGCGCGGAAATGTCAAATCAAGATCAGGCCGTCTCGGCGTCCGGCCACAGCAGAACCCCCAAATGCTCGCAGGCTTCGATTAGGGCCGTGGCGGCCTCCCGCGTGCTCGCATCCAGCCGGCGGTCGTGAGTCAAGAGCCAGGTCAGCCGAGCTCGGCGGGAACGGGCGGACGGTTCGCTGTCGAAAAGCGCCGGAAACAAGCCCAACGCATCGACGAACTCGCGCATTGCGGCAGTGGTCGGAGCGTTCGGCGCCGGGGTCAACAGCAGTTTGAGCCAGGTGACGCAGCGCTTGGCGAGCCCGGCGCGCGTGATTCCAAGGCTGGTGCGGCGCCGCGATTCCCCGTCCGCCAGGGAGTCGGCGAGATTGCGGTAGCGTTCCACCGCCGACTCGTCCGCCGGCACGGCCGGGCTGGCATCGGAAAGCACCGATCGCAGCAAGTCGGCGAGCAATAGAGATAACGACTCGGCTAAGAATCGCTGGCACTGTTCGGTATCCGGTCGTGCCAATTGTTCCCAAGACAGAGGACCACCAATTCGTCTGGCGTTCGGCGACTTTGACATGCCCCCCAGTGTAGCTGCTCCGCTGCCCATCGCAACTGTGTCAAAATGCGACTGACGTCACTGACTCGCCGAATATGCGCGAAAACGCTCGTGCCAGCGGTCGGCTCATCCGAAGTCCGCCGACCTACCGGAAAAACTTAATCAAAATGGATGATTCACCCGAAGCCCGATCGCAACTCGCCGCCGAGAAGTGCGTGTCCATCGCCCAAGGCGTTCGCCGGATCGTGGCCGGCAATGCGGGCTTGATGACGGGACCCGGCACCAATACCTATCTGTTCGGAATCCGCGACGTGGCGGTACTCGATCCAGGACCCGACGACGCGCGGCACTTGGCGGCCATCCTGGCGGCGGCCGGCCCCGGCATTCGGTCGGTCATCGTGACTCACACGCACCCGGATCATTCACCGCTTGCCCGCCGCCTGGCAGAGATCACCGGCGCGCGGCTCATCGGGTTGCCGCCCCCGGACGACGGCCGCCAGGACGCGACGTTCGCGCCCCATCATCTGCCCCTCGACGGCGAGCGTCTGCCGGCGGGCGACGATCGGTTGATCGCGATCCATACGCCCGGACACGCGTCCAATTGCGTGTGCTACTTGCTGGAACGCGAACGGCTGCTGTTCACCGGCGATCACGTGCTCGAAGGGGTGACCCCGGTGATTTTGCCGCCGGACGGCGATATGTCGGCGTATCTACACTCCCTCGATAAGCTGCAATCGCAGGACTTCGAGCGAATCGCGCCCGGACACGGGGGCGTCATGGCGCGCGGCAAGGAAACGCTGGCCGCACTGCGCGCGCATCGCCTCGCGCGCGAGGCGAAAGTCTTGGAGGGCCTGCGCCGGTTGACCGCCGCTGCTCTCGATGAATTGACTGCGGTGGTTTACGACGACGTGGCGGTCGAGAGGCACCGCTGGGCGCGCCTGACCCTGGAAGCGCACTTGATCAAGCTGGCGCGCGAACACCGCGCCGGTGAAAGCGGCGGCCTCTGGCGGCTCACGCAGTCATGACGGACCGGCTTTCGATGCTGCTGCACGCAGTCAGCGTGCGGCGCGGCGACAAGTGGGTGTTGCGCGGCATCTCTTGGAGCCTGCGGCCCGGCGAACGTTGGGCGCTGCTCGGCGACAACGGCGCCGGCAAGACGCAGCTGCTCAAGCTGCTGAGCGGCGACGTGTGGCCGACGCCCGGCGGTCCGGGCCGGCCGCGAAATGCCGGGCGCCGATCCCAAGGGACGGGCGGTGCGCCGCCGATCGGCGATGGGCGGCATTACCGGGTGGGCCGCGAACCGGTCGAACTGCTCGAAGCCAAGCGGCGCGTCGCCTATGTGGGCGCCGAACTGCAGGACAAATATGCGCGCTACGGCTGGAACCTGCGCGTCCGCGACTTGGTTGCGACCGGATTGCATCGCACGGACCTTCTACTCCAGCCGGTCGCGCCACCCGAGGCGAAGCGGGTGAATGCCGCATTGCGGCTCTGCGGTTTGCGGCGTCATGCGAGCCGTGAATTCTTCTCCTTGTCGTATGGACAACGGCGCCTGGCGCTTCTGGCGCGGGCGCTGGTGCAGGATCCGGACTGGCTGCTCTTGGACGAGTTCTACAACGGGCTCGACGCCGACTATCGGCGGCGCATCGACGCGGTGCTGCAGGCGGCTGCACGCCGAGGCCAGTCTTGGGTGGCGACGGCGCATCGCGCGGGCGACGTGCCGCGAGGAACTCGCTGCATGCTGGAACTCGAGGCGGGCCGCGTGCATGCCGTCAGGCGCATTCGGCCATCGGATCTGGCGCGTCTCGCGGCGCGGGCCGACGAGAACCCGCGCCATCGGCTGCGCACCCGGACGGCGGTGCGAGCGGGGAGAGTTGCGGCGTCGAGCGCGGCGGTACTCATGCAGCTGTCGCAAGTCGATCTGTACGTCGACTACCGGCCGGTGCTGCGCGAAATCGATTGGCAGGTGCGGCAGGGCGAGCACTGGGCGGTGTACGGGGCGAACGGCGCAGGAAAATCCAGCTTACTGAAGCTTCTGTACGGCGATTTATCGCCGTCCCTGGGCGGACGGATCGAGCGCGCCGGGTTTCCGCGGGGAACGCCCATAGCGGAGTGGAAGCGGTACATCGGCTATGTCTCGCCGGAATTGCAAAGCGATTACGCGGTTGACGTCACCGTGTCGGATCTGGTGGCGAGCGGCCGCTATGCCAGCATCGGTCTCGTGGACGAGACGACGGCCGAGGATCGGCGGGCGGCGGCCTATTGGCTGAAATTCTTCGGCCTGTCGCCGGCCGCCCAGCGCCGGCCGCGGGAGTTGTCGTACGGACAACTGCGCCGCGCGCTCATTGCGCGCGCGCTGGCCGCCGATGCGCGTATCTTGCTGCTGGACGAGCCCCTCACCGGCCTCGATCCCGCGCAACGAGCCGGCATGAAGCGCTTGCTGGAACGCCTGATGAAGCGCGCGACGCTGATCATCGCCGTGCATCACGCCGAAGATCTGCCGCGCGGCATGACGCACGGTCTGCGTTTACATAATCGGCGGGCGTACGCGGTAGATTCCTATTCTGCGACTTGAGTCGGCGGCAAGACTTCTCGTTGCCGGCAAGACTGCGATCTTGGAACCGGAAGCAGGATCGGAATATGTTGCGTGTCAAGGATGTGGCGGCAGCCCTTGGAGTGTTGAGCCTGGCCGCTTGCGGCCACTCCGGCTTTGCGGTTCGTTCGGTGCCGAGCATTGCCGCCGACAATGTCGGGAAACCGGTGAGCCGGCTGCAGGAGGCATTCGGTGAACCGCGCAAGATCGATCAGACGCCGACGAAGTGGGTGTATGTCTGGTTCCTTCCGCAGAAGCCGGCCGGCGCTCCGACCGGTTTTCACGGCTGCGAGATGGAAGTCACCGTCGATGCGCGCTCCCAGCGAGTATTGGGCTATTCGCTGTCGAACATCGGGTGGTCGAACTGCCGCGACGTGGAACGCCGGATTCGCGTAGCGGAGCGCTAGGAGCCTAGCCGCACTCGATCTCTCGAGAACCGGCCGGTTCTCGCTACAATGTGCGACTGGAAGCCGCGCATCCCGGAGACTCGCCGTTGTATCTCATTTCGATTCTGTCCATCGCCGTCCAAGTGGGTTTGATCGTGCATGTGATCAAGACCGGCCGAAATATGCTTTGGATCTTGGCCCTTGGCCTGCTGCCGCTGGTGGGTTCCATCGCTTACGTCGTGGTGGAGATCCTGCCGGAACTACTCGGCGGAAGAACCGGGCGCCGCGCCACATCGGGTATGCGGCGCATGATCGATCCCGACCGTGCGCTGCGCCGCGCCAGCGCCGAGGTGGAGATTTCCGGCAACGTGGATGCGCGGCGCCGGCTCGCCGAAGAGCTGCTCGATCGCGGGCAGTACGATGCCGCCATCGACGTCTATCAAGGTGGATTGAAGGGCATTTTCGAACATGATCCGACGCTGTTGCTGGGGCTGGCGCGGGCGCATTTCGGCAAGCAGGATTTCGCGTCGGCGCGGACGGCGCTCGAACGATTGACCCAGCACAACCCTGATTTCAAGTCGGCGGATGCGCAATTGCTGTACGCCCGCACGCTCGAGGCCGAGGACGCGCTCGACGAGGCGGAACGCGCCTATGCAGTGCTGGCGCCCGGATATCCCGGCGCGGAGGCGCGGCTGCGCTACGGCCTATTGCTCAAGCGCCGCGGCAAATTGCGGGAGGCGCAGAGCGTTCTCAAGGATTTGCTGGATGGCGCGCAGCTGGGTCCCGCGCACTACCGCAGGGCGCAGAGCGAGTGGTTGGACCGCGCCCGGCGCGAATTGAGCTAGAATCCGCCGGCCGATAGCGCAACCCGGAGGGAGTCCCCATGCAAATGATCCAACGAGTCGGTCACTACGCGCTGATTTCCGTGGCGGCGATCATTATGGCGGCATGCGCCGCACAAAAGCAGCCCGCGCAGAAGCTCATCGGCGACATTCGGGCGTCGGTGACCGCTGCCTCGGCCGAAGCCGCGAAGTACGTGCCGGACCAGTTGGCGGACGTGCAAAGCAAGCTTGCCGGCCTCGAGGCGTCCTTCGACAAGCAGGACTACGCGGCGGTGGCGGCGAACGCACCCGCCGTGCTGGGCGAAGCGCAAAATCTGGCGACGGCCGCCGCCGCCAAGAAGGACGAAATCCTGAAGGCGCTCAACGATCAGTGGACCGGGCTCGCCGGATCATTGCCCGCCGCCGTCAGCGCGGTTCGAAACCGCATCGATCTTCTGAGCAAGAAGACCGGCAAGAAACCGGCCGCAGGCGTCGATCTCGAGGCGGCGAAGGCCGGCGTAGGCGATGCGGCCTCGCTCTGGTCCAAGGCGCAAGCGGCGTTTGCCGCGGGCAATTTAGATGAGGCGGTGAGCGCTGCGAAAGACGTGAAGGCAAAGATCGAAGCCTTGGCGACGTCCCTGAAGATGGATGTGCCTGCGATGGCCGCCGCCCCGCCGTAGATTCGGCGCGAAGCGCCTTACCAAGGCCTTACCAAGCCAGGGTGCCTTCGCTGACGATGACCGCGGTCCCGCCGATATGCGCGGCCACCAGGGTGCCCTGATCCACCTCGAGCTTCACCTTCACCTGTCCCGGCCGCTGCATTTGCCGGCCTTGGCGGCCGATGAAGCTGGTGGAGTTTTTTCCGAATTGACCGAGATCCCACAGGTAGGCCGCGAGCATGGCATGCGCGTTGCCGCTGACCGGATCCTCGGGGATACCGAGCGCCGGGCAGAACATGCGCGATTCGGTCGCCCACTCATCCGAGCTCCGATTCAAGGCAAAGACAAAAAAGCCCTCGGTGCCGAGTTCGCTGCCGAGTGAGAGAAGGGTGTCGGCATTCGGCGCGAGAGTGTCCAGCTGCCGTGCGTCGGCGATCGGCACGATGAGCCGGGTGCCGCCCTTGCGAGCGATTCGCGCCGGCATGATTTCATGCAGCTGAGTTGCCGGCAGACGCAGGGCCTCGGCGACGCGCAGCGTGGTTTTGAAGGGCAGGGGAGCGTCCAGTTCGGGAGCTGTTTGGCGAAACTCGATCAGGGTCTCGCTGCCGGCGGCGAGCTGTTCGGTCCGGGCCATGACCTCGATGATGCCGGTGCCCGAATGCTGCCGATACGTCCCGGCGCTCCTCCTCCCCAGGGCGAGAAGCACCGCATGGGCCGCCACCGTCGAGTGCCCCACGAACGGCATTTCCTTTCGAGCATTGAAGAAGCGCAGACGCACGTCGTGATCCGGCCCGTTCGCCGCGAACACGAATGCGACCTCGGCGTGCGAGAACTCGCGAGCCACGGCGGACAACGTGGCGTCGCTTTGGCCGTCCGCGTCGAGAACGACGGTCGACGGATTGCCGGTGAAGCGTGTGGCGGTAAATGCGTCTACTTGGAAAATGCGCAAGGGTGTCTCCGCAGCCTACCGCGTGAGTTTTGCACGCATCCGTCCGCCAGGCTACACTTCTGTGGACCGAAGGGGTGGTCCCGAGAGGCCTGAGATGCGGGAAATCGAATGTTCGATTGACCTGCGAACCCGTTGAACCTGACCCGGTTAATGCCGGCGTAGGGAGTAGGTAAGATGCGCGCGGCTGTAGAAATTAGCATGTATCCGTTGACCGGAGATTACCGGCCGCCCATCCAGGCCTTCATCGATCGCCTGAACACCCATCCTGAATTGACCGTGCAGACCAATGCTCTGGCGACCCAGATTTGGGGTCCGCTGGACCAAATCATGGCGGTTTTGACGCAGGAAATGACTCGCTCCGCCGCCGCCGGCGCTCCGCAGCTGGTGTTCGTCATGAAGGTGCTCCCGGGGCTGGCCCCGCCGGACGCGGGGCCCGTGGGCCAAGCGCCGCGCGCGAACCCGCCGCGGTGATCGCCGAACTGTCGGTCCAGCTCGTGGGCGCGTGGCGCGACACGAGTTGGGTCGAAATCATCGCGGCGGCGCTCGCGGTGCTGTACCTGCTTCTGGCGATTCGGCAGCGAATCGAGTGTTGGGTCGCCGCGTTCGTCAGTTCCTGTCTATACGTGTGGGTATTTTTCCAGGCCCACCTGTACATGGAGTCGGCTCTGAATGCCTTCTACGCCGCCATGGCGGTCTACGGCTTCCGGCAATGGCAGCGAGGCCGGGACGGCGCGGTCCTTGCGGTATGCCGCTGGCCGATCGCGCGCCAACTCGCCGGTGCCTTGGGCGTGGTTGCCTTGTCCGCCGTCAGTTCTTACTACTTACGGAGATTTACCCCGGCTGCATGGCCCTTGGTGGATTCGATGGTGACATGGTCGAGCGTGTTCGCCACTTTTCTGGTGGCGCGCAAGGTGTACGAGAACTGGCATTGGTGGCTGGCGATCGATTCCGTCAGTTTGTGCCTGTATTTCACGCGCCGCCTGTATCTCACGATGCTGCTGTTCGCCTTGTATCTGGTTTTGATCGTGGTCGGTATGCGGCAGTGGCGCCGCACCCTGCCGCGGACAGCAGCATATGCGGCCGGATGAACTGGAGAGCGTCCTTTCCGGCCATGTGCCGGGCGAAGGGAAGCTCGAGTTTCATCGCCTTGGAAACGGCCTGGTCAACGAGACCTATCGGGTGATCCGCGGCGCAAGCGCCTATGTGCTGCGGATGGCGGCCGCGAACTCCGATGATCTGGGTCTCGATCGCGCCTGGGAGGCGCGCGTGCTGGAGCGTGCCGTCGCCGCGGATCTGGCGCCGGTGCCGGTGTACTGCGATCCGCAGCGCGGAATACTGATCGCGCGTTGGGTCGAGGGCCGGCCGTGGAGCCCCGAGGATGTGCGGCGGCAATCGAATATCGCGAGGATGGCCGAGCTCATGCGCCGGATCCACGCGCTGCCGATGCCGGTGCCGGCGCGGGTGATGAGCCCTCCAGAATGGATCGAATACTACGGCGCCGCGTTGACTCGACACCCGGACGTTTCCGCGGAAACGTCGGCCTCCCCCGGCGCACCGGGAGCGCGCGATCTGTCGGCCGCCGCTGCTCGACGGGTGAGCGCACTGTCGGTGCTGCAGGGCGTCGATCCCGTGGTGTGCCACAGCGACTTGCACAGTCTCAATCTGGTCGACCGCGGCGACTCGTTGCTGTTGCTCGACTGGGAATATGCGCACGCCGCGGATCCTTTATGGGATTTGGCCGGCTGGAGCGCCAACAACGATCTGGAGGACGATCTCAGGCACGATCTGCTGGCGAGCTATACCGGCCGGCCGCCGACGCGGAACGAATGTTCGCGCCTGCAGCTGTTGGGCTGGCTGTACGACTACGTTTGCTTGTTGTGGAGCGAACTTTACTTGAAACTGAACCGCCACGAACTGCCGGGCGTCCCTACGCCGCCCGCCGCGCCCGCCGCGCCCGCCGGTCCGCAGGGCGGCGTCGCAGCCCGGGCTCGGCTGCTCGCGGCGCGCCTCCAGTAGTCGGGCCGATCAAGTTCCGGCACACTAACCGGCTTGGCAGCGA